>Ga0302217_10000387_pt1 | contig 11020 bp, 9 predicted proteins | sample II_Fen_N3_3_FD_198779 | JGI IMG/M metagenome (GOLD analysis project Ga0302217, IMG submission 198779) | Peat permafrost microbial communities from Stordalen Mire near Abisko, Sweden - II_Fen_N3_3 | ecosystem: Environmental > Terrestrial > Soil > Wetlands > Permafrost | place: Sweden: Abisko... | reverse complement strand
TTCTGCCACCGCCTGCCTCAAGGCTTGTGATCGCGGTCCGGTGATGGTCGTTCAGCCCGACAACGTCTGGTACGGCAAGGTGGACGAAGAAGGCATCGACGCCATCCTGGACGCCATGGAAGAGGGCAAGATCGCCGAGGAGTACGTGCTGAGCTGACTGCTTGTCGGATTTGTCAGATTTCGTACAGTGGGAATGGCCTCCCGCAATGTGCGGCTTTTGAGCCCTGTCGGATTCCGGCAGGGCTTTCGTTTGTGTTGGGCGCCTGCCCCGCCCCTCGACTCCGCTCGGGGAACGGGGCACCGGGCTGCCTGCCGGGCCCCCGCCCGCCGATATTGGGATCGGGCATGCCCGATCCCTACGCTGGTGGCGGGTGTCCCGGGCGAAGCCGGCATCCCTGGCGCGGTGAGATCGGGAGCCGGTGCCACATGCGCGTGCGAACGGCTCGAAAAGGCTTCTGATCCTGCTCGGCTAGAAGTGACACTGTTGTCGCTTCGTCATTGACAAAGTTCTCAATGCGCAGGTGTTTGGACTTCAATCGGCAATAATGGATCTCCATCTCGTTGGTACAAGGATTGCAACACGATTCTTCAGGAAGACCGGCGCTTGCGTCGGAGGCAGGCAACGAAGGAGGAACTTATGACGGGATTGCCATCTGCGGGTAATTCGCGTCGGCCGCTGGACGCCGAGACGCGCCGGATGCTTGCGATGAGCGGGCCGTTCCGCCTCACCGATGATCTGTCTGGGAGCTTTGCGACTGGAGGCTGCTCGGGGTGCCATGTGGACATGTGTCCGCCCGGCTGCCTTCCCGAGGGGATGTCCGTGCCGTCCGGACTTGCAGGACTCAAGGCTTTGCTGGAGCGCGAGGCATGAGCGGGCTCACCTCCATCTTCGAAGAACGCTCCGGACAGATTCTGACCGTCGGGGACGGGCGCGACACCATCGTCTGCGACAAGAAGAGCCTCTCGGGAGCGGTGTCGCAGCGGGCCTGTGTGTTCTGCGGCTCGCGCGTGGTGCTTTACCCCATCGCCGACGCCATCCACGTGGTACATGGCCCCATCGGCTGCGCCGCCTACACTTGGGATATCCGTGGCGCTCTCTCTTCGGGGCCGGAGCTCCATCGCCTCTCTTTTTCCACTGACCTTCAGGAGCACGACATCGTCTTCGGGGCCCAGAAAAAGCTGGAGCGCGCCCTTGCCGAGCTGATCGAAATCCATCATCCCAAGGCGGCCTTCGTCTACGCCACCTGCGTGTCCGGGCTCATCGGCGACGACCTGGAAGCGGCGGCTCGCAAGCTCACGGCCCAGTACGGCATCCCGGTGATTCCGGTGGAGTCCGAGGGTTTCAAGGGCACCAAGCGCGACGGCTATTCGGCGGCTTGCAAGGCCATGATGCGACTGGTCGGAACCGGAGACATCTCCGACGTCCCCAAACTTTCCATCAACATCCTCGGGGACTTCAATCTGGCCGGAGAGATCTGGATCATCCGCCGCTACTTCGAAGCCATGGGACTTCACGTGGTGGCCAACATCACCGGCGACGGTCGGGTGGACGACATTCGCCGCGCCCACGGCGCGAGCCTCAACGTGGTGCAGTGCTCGGGATCGACCATGGACATGGCCCGCGCCATGAAGGACAAGTACGGCATCCCGTTCCTGCGGGCGAGCTACTTCGGCATCGAGGACATGGCCGAATCGCTCTATGCGGTGGCGCGCCACTTTCAGGACATCGATTACTCGGTCATGACCCGCGCCCGCGAGGTGGTGCGACAGGAACTGACAAAAATCATGCCCGAGCTCAAGGAGATCCGCAAGTCTTGCGAAGGCAAGAAGGCGGCAGTCTACGTGGGCGGTTCTTTCAAGGCATTCTCGCTCATCAAGGCCTTTCGCCATCTGGGCATGAAGGTCACCCTGGTCGGCAGTCAGACCGGCACCTCCGAAGACTATCGCGAGATCCAGGAGATCAGCGATCCCGGCACCGTGATCGTGGACGACACCAACCCCTTGGAACTCTTGGCCTTCCTCAAGGACAACGACGTGGACGTGCTGGTGGGCGGTGTCAAGGAGCGTCCGCTGGCGCACAAGCTCGGCGTAGGCTTCGTGGACCACAACCACGAGAGGAAGCTCGCCCTGGAAGGCTTCGAGGGCATGCTCAACTTCGCGCGCGAAGTGCGCGACACCGTGACCTCTCCGGTGTGGCTCTTTACCCCGCGCAAGGAACGGAGGCCGGTATGAAAATCGGATTTCCAAAAAATGACAAGGACTACGTCTCGACGGCCAACCCCTGCAAGGTGTGTCGTCCCTTGGGCGCGTGCCTCGCCTACCGCGGTGTAGAAGGCGTCATTCCCTACCTGCACGGAAGCCAGGGCTGCGCCACCTACATCCGCCGCTATCTGATCGGGCACTTCCGCGAGCCGGTGGATATTGCCTGTTCTTCGCTCGGCGAGAACGAGGCCGTCTACGGCGGCGAGTCTTCGCTGGTGAAAGGACTGCACAATGCCGCGAGCAAGTACGACGCCAAGGTGATCGGGCTGGCCACCACCTGTCTTGCCGAGGTGCAAGGCGAGGATCTGCGTCCGGGAATTCTCAAGTACGGCAAGCAGGAAGGGGCCGCGCCGGTAGTGCGGGCCAGCACCCCGAGCTTTGCCGGCACCCACATCGACGGCTTCCAGGACGCCGTCAACGCCTTGGTGGACCAGCTCGCGACGGACGCGACGCCTCACCCGGGATTCAACCTGCTGCCGGGCATGGTGAGTCCGGCCGACCTGCGCCATCTGCGCCACGTCTGCGAACTTTTCGGCGCTCCCTTCACCATGCTTCCCGACTACTCCGAGACCATGGACGGCCCGGTGCAAGACGATCCCGAGGCTATTCCCGAGGGCGGAACGCCACTTTCTGACATCCGCCGCATGGCCGGCGCGCGCGCCACCCTGGAGATCGGACGCACCCTTCCTGAGAAGGAAACGGCAGGACAGAATTTGTCAGATCGGAGCGGCGTGCGGCTCTGGCGCACAGGTCTTCCGGTGGGCTTGCGCGAGACCGATGCCTTCCTGGCGCGGCTTGAAACCATCACCGGTCACGAGACTTCGGCGGAACTTTCGCTCGATCGCGGACGCCTGGTCGATAGTCTCATCGACGCCCATAAGGTCGTGAAGGGCCGCCGCGTGGTGGTCCAGGGCGACGAGGACTTGGTGGTTGGCATGGTCTCCTTCCTCTCTGAGATGGGCGCCGACGTGGTGCTGGCCGTCTCGGGCGGCACCAGCGGCAAGCTGGAGGCTGAGGTCAAGCGGGTCTGCGCCTCGGTGCGCGAGACGGTGCCCAAGGTGATTCAGGGGGGCGACTTCCGCGACCTGGAAGAGGCTGTCGACGCGCTGCGCGAGGCCGGCCAGGCCCCGGAGCTCGTGGTCGGCACCAGCAAGGCCTATCGGCTCTGCCGCAAGTGGGGCATCCCGCTGATCCGCGCGGGCTTTCCCGTGCATGACCGCTTCGGATCGCAGCGGATCTTGCATGTGGGCTACGAAGGCGCGCTGCGCATTCTGGATCAGGTAGCCAACTGCCTGATCGAGGCGCGCCAGGACGACAATCCCGTCGGCTACGGATACTGGTAACCAGAGGAGATGAACATGGAAACCATGCGGACAACCAACGATCTTTCGAAGCATCCCTGTTTCAATCCCGCGGTCGCTGGGCAGTTCGGGCGCATCCACCTGCCGGTGGCCCCCAAGTGCAACGTGCAGTGCAATTTCTGTCATCGCAAGTACGACTGCTCCAACGAGTCGCGCCCCGGCGTCACTAGCAAGATCCTGACGCCGGAACAGGCCGCCGAGTACGTGCTGGCTGCCCTCAAGATCGAGCCGCGCCTTTCGGTGGCCGGCATCGCCGGCCCGGGCGATCCGATGGCCAATCCCGAGACCTTCGAGACGCTGCGCCTGGTGCGCGACGTGGCCCCCGAGATGCTCCTTTGCGTGAGCACCAACGGCCTCGGGCTTTCCGACGAGAACGTCCGGCAGCTGGTGGATCTGAAGGTCTCTCACGTTACCGTGACGGTGAACTCGGTGGATCCGGAGCTTACGGGCAAGATCTACGCCTGGGTGCGCTACGGCAAGAAGAGCTATCGCGGCACCGAGGCAGGGCGCGTGCTGCTGGAGCGCCAAGAGGCAGGCATCCGCGCCTTGGTCGCAAGCGGCATGACGGTGAAGGTGAACACCGTGACCATGCCCGGCGTCAACGACGACCACGTGGTCGAGGTGGCCAAGTGGGTGGCGGCCCTGGGCGCGAACGTCCACAACTGCATCCCCATGACCCCGGCTCCCGGCTCTGCTTTTGAGCACACGGTGCCCGAGCCGACGCCCGAGCGCATGATGGAGCTGCGCGCCTTGGCCGGCCACCACATCAAGCAGATGACCCACTGCAGCCGCTGCCGCGCCGATGCCGTGGGGCTTCTGGGCGATTCCAACAGCCACGAGATGGCTTCCTGTCTTTCCGACTGCGCGACCCAACCCCCGAAGGCCGTGCGCGAGAAGAGCCGCATCGCGGTGGCAAGCCAAGAGGGTGTGCTCGTGAACCAGCACATGGGCGTGGCCGACCGCTTCCTGGTGTACGAACACGGCGCCGATGGCTTCGCTTTTGTGGAGGAGCGCCAAGCTCCCCCCTCGGGACTCGGGGACCTGCGCTGGCAGCAGCTGGCCGAGACACTTTCTGACTGCCGTTCGGTGCTGGTGGCGGCCGCCGGCAATGCGCCGCGTCAGGCGCTTTCGGACAGAAACTGTGAAGTCTTCGAGATGGAAGGCATGATCGACGACTGCTTGGAGGCCGCCTGGAAAGGCGACTGGGCTTCCCTAAAGGCTCGCCGCAACGGCATGGGCAGCGAGTGCGGCTGCGGCAAGATTCGCGAACCCGGGACGGGCTGCGGCTGAGCGCCTGCCCCGCCCCTCGGCTTCGCTCGGGGGGCGGGGCACCGGGCTGCCTGCCGGGCCCCCGCCCGCCGATATTGGGCTCGGGCATGCCCGAGCCCCACGCCGTGGGCGGGTGTCCCGGGCTGCCGCCGGCATCCCTGGCGCGGGGCAGAAGCCGGTTGTTTGCGGCTTTGAGTGTTCTACGGATCATGCCCAATCCGACAATGTGGTCGGGCCTATATTCAAAACATGGTCGCGTTTCTCATAGGCCTTCTTGCGGGGCTTTTTGGCTCCACCAACGATTCCTTGCCGGTCGCTGTGAGGTCTTCTCCAGCGATGGACTCCATGAGGACGGCGACTGAGCTTCCTCCCGAGGCGGCTCGCATGGCGGACACGGTCGTTCGGGCGGAATCCTCGACCGTCCCGACGCAGTCGTCTTCTGCGGTAGCGTCTCCGGATTCCGGAACGTCAGTGGCATCGAGTGTCGTCCGCGAACCTCAGGTGAGGACGCCTTCAGAGCGCAAGTTCCTCTGGATCCTGGATCTTGCGGATGCCGATTTCAAGGGCTTGCAGTACGAGCATTTCCACAAGTGGCCTAAACATGCCGATTGGTGCTGTGTGGACGTGGGATGGTATCCCTTCCGTTCGAACTCCGGTTTATGGGCATGGGGAGCGTCGATTAATGGTGGGGCTTGGCGGCAGTACCTCGATGCCGGCGCAAGCCATGTCTTTGCATTGGATCTTGCCGTGCAGGGAAGCGTTCTGCGCGAGCCTGCCCCAGGTTGTGCGGGCCTTTGGGCGCGCGCCGATCTTGGGACTTCCTTCCTGACGGTGTCTCGGCAGACCACCGGAGAAGCTCCAGGTGTTGCCGGACAAATACGAGCAGGATGGGAATTCGATGCCTTGGGTCACCGGTGGCTGGTTTCCATGGGGACGTCCGGCCGTTGGTGGCCAGCGCTTGATGCCGTGGCGAACCCGAGCGCCATCTTTTCCGCAGGAGGCTGGCTGTGAAGCGCATCTTGGCCTGCGTGGCCCTTTTGTTTTGGTTTGGTGGCTGCGATCTTGAGGAAGCCCAACGGATGCATCTCACGGGATCGCAAGTGGATTCCATCGATGCGCAGACTCCCACCATTGTCCGGCAGGACGGGAAGGCGATCGGAGTTTCGAGCTTCTTTAAGAGTTCGTTCGTTACAGGGTGGAACGTGAACTGGAATGATGAGGGGACCCACTGTCACGGGACTTCCTGGAGATTTTTCGTCCGTGATGGGGACACGCTTGTCTGGAGGCTCCGCAGCAACGGGAAGCAGGATTCGGCACCGTACCTTGGAAGCTGGATCGAACGGATTCCGTCGTTGACGTGCGCCTTGGAGTGGACAAACTCTGCGGGGGATACGCAGACAACGCTGCAGACCTGCCCCTTCTACAAGGATTTCAACGATCTCTCATGGGATGCGAGCCAGGAGGCGATGCGCACGGTTCGCACCGGAGATACCGTGAGCATTGTCTTTTCGCTTGGGAATGCGGTTGCCGGAGCGGGAACCTATGTCACGAGCGATCATGCCGGATTGCGCATTGTCGGGAACTATGTCGACACCCTTGCTCCCGGTCAGTCGGGAAGCCTACGCTGGGTCGTTCTGGCCACGGCGGGCGGAATTGCCTGGGTGGATCTGCACTGGGGCCCTTTTGATCAAGTGCACCGCTTTCGATTTCGGGTGGTTTCTTGATGCCTGACTGCCATCTGTCTTCTTTTTTACGCAGCCCTATCCGGCCGCTTTCCTCATCAACCAAAGGTGGGTTATGAAACTGTTTAATAAGGCGTATCACGGCTTGCCGTTGGGGCTGCTGGCTGTTGCTCTTCCAGTCCATGCTTCTCTGTACTCTTCCTCGGTGACGGATGCCTGGAATTCCAGAAATGCCGTGAGTCTCATTGATTCTCGTGTCAAGGCTACGGTGGGGCCGGCATGGGTGGATGTCGAAGAGGAAGCCGAACTCCAGGTTAGTTCGGATGCATACAGTTCAGGCGATGCCGTCGAAGTGATGGGAACCCTTTCCTTGCCACCTCACGCGGCCTTGGTTGGTGCGCTCCTATGGAACAACGATACCTTGCTGATGGGAAAACTCCGTGGTCACCAAGATGCCAAACACATCTACGACAGTTTGGTACCGAGCCGGCCCTCCAACTACGCGATGGATCCTCTGCTCCTGGAGATGCAGAACGACTCGACCTACAAGTTCCAGCTCTATCCCTTCACGCCAGGCGGTTCGCGACGCTTTCGCATTCGCTACCTGTTGCCGCGTACGACTTCACGGGATTTTGAGATCAAGCCGCTTCTTGCCCGCATGGTGAACGGGAGCATCCCGAGCCAGTTCGTGCTGCAAGTGCGCGGCACCCGCACGGATGTCCGCCTGGTCACCGACGAGGGTATCTGGCCGCTCTCTCTTCCGGCCGATCGCCGCATGCCGCTTTCTTCTTCCTCGGGCATTCGTCTGCGCTTCGGCTCCGTCGATACCACGGCGCCACTGGCGGTGCGCGCTCATGTGGATTCCGGCGCTTGGCAAGGGGACTACGCCTTCTACAACGCCAAGGTTCCCGATAGCATCCTCACCAAGGTGGGGTTGCGTTCCGAAACGGTAGTGCTCTGGCGCTGGATTCATCCAGAGCTCTTCCTTGGCACGAGCGGTTCCGATACCGCGCGCTATGTCACGGGCTACGGAAACAAGGCTATTGCCCAAGCCCAGAGCCTGGTCGCCGTTGGCGATTTGCTCACCGGACGCGGGGATCGATTCGGTCTGGTTGCCGACATGGGACTGGATGATTCCGTCCAGACCTATCCGATCTCGGACTCTGGAACCACCGGGTACCGTACTATCAAGAGCTTTCTCTCGGGGATCAACTCTGATTACTTGAAATGGCGCATTCCCAAATCCAGCGGCTCCTCCTCCGGAAATGCCAACGATCTGGAGCTCAGTCGCAACCGCTTGCGCTTTCGCACCGACCTGCAGGCGGTGGGCACCCTTTATTCAGCAGATTCGAATCTCGTCCGCCACCTGGTGATCGCCACTGTCGGACCGGTTCCCAGCGGCGGCGACGAACAGGAAATTCCCGACGCCTCCGCGCTGCCCCGCGGCGTCTCGGTTGCCACGAGCGACCTTGCCTGGACCACGAGCTGGAACAGCAGTTGCTATTGCTACAAGAGCTCAATGAGCCAAGATGCCTATTGGTCTGGCATCAACCTTGCGGAACTTGTCGCTGAGCGCCCCGGTACGGGAAGGCTGGCGGTCCAGAACGGCATCTCGCTCCCGGTGACCAAGACGGCGATCTCCGCGACGCTTTCGATGCAGGCCGGGAACAGCCGCCTTTACCAAGAAACGACCATCCACAAGGGGAGCGACGGAGCTTGGCGCGCGGGACTTCAGTTCCACGGCCTCTCGCTCGGGAATTCGGTGCGCTGGGATTTCTGGAACAACGGAGATACGCTCGCAAGCTACACGGCGACACCTTCCTGGGAAAGTGCTACGGGGGATTCGGTGCTGCCGCGCCTGTGGGCCCGCTCCGCGATTCCCACGTCCACGGTCTTCCTAAACAAGGAACTTGCGCCCATCTTCGGGGTCGTGAATCCTCTCTACTCGCTGCTCGCCACGCCGTCGGATTCGGTGGGATCGGCGCGGCAAAAGGCGCTGACAGATTCTGGTGTTCCATTTCTTTCGAGCCAGGACATCTTCATGCGCACTGGTTACGGTAGCGATGTGGCAGGAATTTCGGCGGCGGTTGCCAATGTCAGCAGGTTCTCGGCAACCTATCTCGCCTCTCGGCGGGTCGTGCGCATCGACTTCGCGGGCCTTGCGGCCGTGTCAGTCGAGATTCTCGATTTGCGCGGCCGGACCGTGGCACGCTGGAACGGCCTCTCCGGACGGACCTCTTTGGAATGGGATCTTCGCGACCTCTCCGGCCAGACGGTGACCCGTGGTATGTATTTCGTGCGCTTGCACACGACCAATGCGCGGCTTTCTGCGAAGGTCCTGATCCACTGAGTCCCTCGGCCCCGGACCAACGGGGGGGCATAAATGGGCAGGCCATGAGAGAAATTCTTTCTTGTCCTTAATGAGCCTGACACGTCTTCATAGCACATCAGGAAAATCTTTGGAGGAGAGCCCATGCTGAAGTCAATCGGCATGGCTCTCCTTTTTTTGTTTGCGGTCGTGCAAGGCCAGTCCCTTCTTTCGGCTGATTTTGAGAATGTCAGCACCGGGGTCTACGCCTACGCCCAAGTCCAGGCGGATTGGCCTGGCGTCACCTGGCAAAATGGTCTCACAGAAGGCCGCGGCAGCATTGTCGCGGGAGACTCTGTCTCCGGGACGCGCTCGCTGCGCGTTGCCTATCCCAAGGGAAGTGTCGGCCCCACCGAGGGTGGCGTCCAGTGGCGCGCTTTCTTGGCCGGCAACCACGACACCGTCACCATGTCCTACCGGGTGCGCTTTGGGAGCGACTTCGACTTCGTGAAGGGTGGCAAGCTCCCCGGCCTCTGCGGCAGCAAGTGCAACACCGGCGGCGATGTCCCCTCCGATACCGACGGCTGGTCGGCTCGCCTGATGTGGCGTGATAGCGTCGGTCGCGCCGTCCAGTACCTCTACTTCCCGGGGCAACCCGGCACTTACGGCTTGGATCTCCCCTGGATCGTGAATGGCAAGAATTGTCTTTTTGGCCGCGGCGTCTGGCACGAGGTGCGCACCCGTGTCATCCTCAACACTCCGCGACGCGGTTCCGACGCGGCGCTCCACGACGGTCGCGTGACGAGCTGGTTCGACGGCGCCTTGGCGCTCGATTCGGGAGGTTTCCTCTTCCGTGGGGCCGACACCATGCACGTGAACCACTTCTACGTCTCCACCTTCCACGGCGGCAACGATGCCTCCTGGGCGCCTTCGCGGGACGTGTCGGCTCTCTTCGATGATTTCTTGGTGGTCGCCGGTTCTGTGCCACCGGTTCACAATGCCTTGATGATGAAAACGGAGACGCGAAGATGAACTACGAGATGATCGTGCTGGACCTGGACGACACCTTGCTCACCGAAGACCTCGCCATTTCGGAGCGCACCCGCTCCGCATTGCTGCAGGCGCAGAGGGCGTCCGTCCGCGTGGTGCTGGCCTCGGGCCGTCCCACTGGTGCCATGAAGCGCTATGCCGAAGAGCTGGAGCTTTCCCGTTTCGACGGCTTTCTCATCTCCTTCAACGGGGCCGTCATCACCGACTGTGCAACCGGCGAGACGATCTTCCGTAAGTCGCTTAGCCGCTCCCAGATGGGCGAAATCCACGATCTGGCGCTGGCCCACGGCGCCGGGATCCTCGGTTACCACAACGACCGCATCGTCACTCCCAAGAAGAATCCCTGGACCGCTGTGGAAAGCAAGCTGACGGGGCTTCTGGTTGAGGAGGTCGCCGACTTCAAGGGGCTGATCGACGAGGAGAGCGTCAAGGTGATCGTGCTGGACGAGCCCGAGCGCCTCTCGGCCCTTTCCGAGATCTTGCGCCCGCGCGTGGCCGGACGCCTCAATATGGCGCTTTCCAAGCCCTTCTTCCTGGAGTTCACCGACCAGGGCATCAACAAGAAAGAAAGCCTTGGGGTGCTCTGTGAACGCCTGGAGGTCTTGCCTGCCGCAGTGATGGCCGTGGGCGACAGCTTCAACGACATCGGCATGCTCGAACTCGCGGGCCTGGCGGTGTGCATGGGCAATGGCCGCGACGAGGTGAAGGCGATTGCCGACTTCGTGACCGCCTCCAACATGGAAGATGGCGTGGCGGCGGCGGTAGAGCGTTTCGTGCTGTAAAATGGCGCCTGCCCCGGTGACGGGACACCGGGCTGCCTGCCGGGCCCCCGCCCGCCATATCGGGATCGGGCACTTGTGGTGAGCGGAGCCGAACCGTGCCCGATCCCTACGCCGGTGGCGGGTGTCCCGGGCTATCGCCGGCATCCCTGGCGCAACGGCACCACGTTGGTGTTGCCCCCGCCCATTGTAGGGGTGAGGCGTGCAAAGCGGCACCCCACGCTCTGAACGGGGGCAAAATTTGCCCCTCTTCGGATGGCATAACAATGGATCATCGGATCCCGTTGCTATCTTTCCCGGCTGTCACTG
>Ga0302217_10000383_pt1 | contig 11070 bp, 9 predicted proteins | sample II_Fen_N3_3_FD_198779 | JGI IMG/M metagenome (GOLD analysis project Ga0302217, IMG submission 198779) | Peat permafrost microbial communities from Stordalen Mire near Abisko, Sweden - II_Fen_N3_3 | ecosystem: Environmental > Terrestrial > Soil > Wetlands > Permafrost | place: Sweden: Abisko... | reverse complement strand
GCCACGGCAAGGCCGGGGGAGGTGGCGACCCCTGCCAGCGAGAAGCTCTGCGCTTCCGGTTGCCAGTCGTGGCGCACCGTGTTCTTCGGGGCCTCGTCGGCCTCCGGGGTTTCGACCAGGGTTTGCAGGGCAACCAGGGCGGCTTGGGCATCGGGGCCCTGTGCCAGGATCTCAACGGACGCACCGTGCGGGGCTCCCAGGCTCAGGAGGGAGGCCATGCTCTTGGCATCCACCAGGCGGTCCTTGAAGCCCAGGCGGATCTGCGCCTGGAAGCTGCGGGACAGGGCGGCGATGGCGGTGGAGGGGCGTGCGTGCAGGCCATGAGCGGGAGCGACCACGGCGACGGTCCGCTGGGCGTCGTCCAGGATCAGTCCCTTGTCCGAGGTGCTTGCCGGAAGGCTCGTGCCGTTCAGGGCCGCCACGATCTCGCGGGCATCGAGGGTGGTGGCCAGACGCTCCAGGAGCGCCCCCTGCTGCAGGAGTCCAGTGAGGCGGGCGAGGATGTCCAGGTGCTCGTCGCCTCGGGCGGCGATGCCCACCACCAGGCGGCTCTTTTCTTCGCCCCAGGGCACCCCCTCGGGCAGCTGGAGCACGGCAAGGCCGGTGGCTCGGACCAGGTTGCGGTCGCCCGGCAGGCCGTGGGGAATGCTGATCCCGTGGCCCAGGTAGGTGTCGGCCTGGCTTTCGCGGGCCAGCATGCTGGCGACGTAGGCGGGCTCGACGAAGCCGTTTGAGGCCAGGAGCTCGGCCACCAGGGCGATGGCTTCCTGCTTGGTGCTTGCCTGGGCGGCGAGGCGGACGCAATTGACCTTGAACTCAAGCATGGGTCCCATCCCTTGTGCGAGTGTGGAAGAATAATGTAAACGATTACATCGACTTATGCACGATAATTTCAGGCTTTTTTGCAAGGTGAGTCCATCCTGCTCCAGGTCGGAGTATCTTTGTTACAGCCTCAAGGGCCTTGAATTCGAGGATCCAATAGGGCTACGGATGACTTTGTAACCGTTTACAGTTTTTGCGTTCCTTGAGCGAGGATCGCACGTCTTCCTGGGAGGGAGCTTCACATGGCCAGCATGCGCGATGTCGCCGAGAAGTGCGGAGTCTCGATCGCCACCGTCTCCCGGGCCCTGGCCGGCACCGGCCCGGTCAGCGAAGAGGTCTCCCTGCGCATCCAGAAGGCGGTGCAGGAGTTGGGATACCGCCCCAACCGGGTGGCGCGGAACCTGCGTTCCAACCAATCCTCTACGATTGGCCTAGTGGTCGCCGACATCCAGAACCCCTTCTTCTCGGGGATCGGCCGCGCGGTGGAAGACGCCGCCCTGGCAAGCGGGTACGCCGTGTTCCTGTGCAACACCGACGAGAACCCGGAGAAGGAAGAGCTCTACCTCAGGCACCTGGCCGACGAGAATGTGGCCGGCATCATCTACGCGCCCACCAACAAGGCGCAGAAGAGCCTCAATAGCGGCAAGCCCACCGAGCTCACGATGCCCGTGGTGGTGATCGACCGCGCCGTGGTGCGCGACGAGACGGATCTGGTGCTCATCGACAACCACGCCGCCGCCTTGGAGCTTGCCGAGCATCTGATCGGGCACGGGCGCACGCGCATCGCCGGCCTATTCGGCGCCAAGAGTCCCACCGGCATGGAGCGCTGCCGCGGCTACCTGACGGCCCTGGAGCGCCATGGCATCCAGGCTCGGGACGATCTCCAGCGCCTGCTTTCCCCCTTCGAGGACGAAGGCTACCGCGCCGCCCAGGAGCTGCTGCAGCGTCCTGATCGGCCTGATGCGCTCTTCGTGAGCAACGGGCAACTGGCCGTGGGCGCCTACCGCGCTCTGATCGAAAGCGGCCTCAAGTGCCCGGAGGACGTGGCGTTTGCCTGCTTCGACGAGGCGGCCTGGACCACCCTGGTGAACCCCACGGTCACCCTGATCGCCCAGCCGACCCGCGAGATCGGGCGTGCCGCCGTGGAGCTGTTGCTCGGGCGCATCGCGGAACCGCACCGTCCGGTGCGCCAGCTGGTGCTGGGCCACGAGCTGCGATGCCGTCGCTCCTGCGGCTGTCCGTAGGCCTTTCCGCTCAAGCCTGGGCCGGAACCGCCGCGTTGCGACGCGCCAGGATCAGCAGCTCGTCAAGGAACGCGCCGACCTCGGCCGTGAACTCGCGGGCCTTTTCCTCGTCGATCGCACCGGCGTGGATCGCGAAGTCCAGTTCCGGAAGGGCCGTGCGCTCCTCGCGGGCCTTGGCGTAGGCCTCGAGGTCGCTTGCCAGGCTCGTGTCCTCGGAGCCGTTCAGGTCCAGGACCGAACGAAGCGCCTGCTGGAGCGCAAGCCTCGACGCCACCACCGCATCGTCCCAGAAGCGGTACGAGAGCTGGGTGCGGGCGAACAGGTAGTGGCGCTCGGCGGTGAAGAGCCATTCCTCGGAGAGATCCACCGACACGGGCGCGTGGGCGCCCATGCCGGGGCGGGCGTCGTAGTCGCTCTCGAAGTTCCAGTCGCGGTAGAAGGACGGATCCTCCTCGTAGCTCGGGATCTCCTCGAAGCGCGAGAGCCGCGTGGGCAGCGTGTCCTCGGGCAAGCTCAACAGGAAATCGCCCAGGGTCTGGCCCTTGGCTTCGTCGCGGTAGAGACGCAGCACCTCGAGCACGGCCTCGGGGACGTGCTTGGCCGCCACGCGCACCGAGCGGCGCGCCATGCGGTTCACGCCCTCCTGGGCTCCGCCGCCCACGTAGACCTGGTAGTAGGGGGCCGGATGGCCGCCGACGTTCTTGGCCATGCCGCTGAAGCCAAGCTCGGCGATGTGGTGGTGGCCGCAGGAGTTGGTGCAGCCCGAGATGCGGATGCGCCCCGGGGCGTCCAGCTCGGGATGGGCGTCCACGGCCCGGGTGATGGCGGCCGCCAAGCCCTTGGAGCTGGTGAGCGAGAGGGCGCAGGTGCTGCGTCCGGGGCAGGCCACGGGGTTGGAGACCTCGACCAGGCGGTGGTCGGCAAGGCCCAGCGCCTTGAGTCCCTTCCACAGCTTGGCAAGGTTCTTCCCGGCCACGTTGGGGATCCAGAGGTTCTGCTCCACGGTGGTGCGCAGGGTCCCGTCGCCCACGGTCTCGGAAAGGTCGGCAAGCTTCTGGGCGGTGTCGGCGGGGATGTCGCCCAGCGGCACGCGCACGGCCACGGCAAAGCGTCCGTCGCGCTGCGCGGTCACGGCATCCTCAAGCCACGGGGCGGGAACGCCCTTCGGGGCCGGGAGTTCGGCGGCGACGACCTCGGGAAGCTCGAGCCCGAGATGGGCCTCGCTGAGCAGGAACTGCTGACCCCAGACGGATTCTGTCAATTCCTCCAGATGGCGGCGGAACTCGGCCTGGAACCTCTCGATGCCCCAGCGTTCCTTCACGAACTTCAGCCGCGCCTTGGCGCGGATCTTCCGGTTGCCGTGGTCGTGGTGGATGCGGGCAAGCGAAAGGCTTGCAAGCAAAGTCTGCTCGAAGGGCAGGAACTCCTCGACCGTCTCGGCCCCGACGGGCAGGGCCCCCAAGCCCCCGCCGGCCACCAGCCGAAAGCCCTTGCGTCCGTCCTTGAGGACCGCGATCAAGCCCACGTCGTGCATGTAGGAGAGGGCCCGGTCGGCTTCCGATCCCGACAGCGAGATCTTGAACTTGCGGGGTAGGTTCTGGGTGAGCGGATTGAGCAGGAAGAAGCGCAGGAGCGCGTCGGCCACCGGGCGGATGTCGAAGGCCTGGTCGGCGGCAAGGCCCGCCAGCGGCTCGACGGTGATGGCGCGCACCGTGTTGCCGGCGCTCTCGCGTCCGGACAGGCCGTGGTCGGCCAAGGCCTCCAAAGCATCCGGAGTGCGGGTGCGGGGGATGTAATGCAGCTGGATGGCCTGGCGTGTGGAGATGTGCAGGATCCCGTGCCCGTACTCGACGGCGACACGGGCCAGGGCGCGCAGCTGGTCGGCGGCCAGGATCCCGCTGGGGATCTTGATGCGCAGCATGTGCACGCCCGGCTGGATCTGCCCGTACATGCCGGCAAGCAACCTGCGACGGCGGAAGGCCGACGGGGTGACGCGACCGGCTTCGATGTCCTCGACCCAGCGGCGGTAGTCGGCCAGGTCTTCCAGGATCTCGCGGCTCTTCTCGATGCGTGTGTTCATGGTCGGTCTCCCCGGATAGGTTCGGGAGGCGTCCTCCCTGCGATTCTGTGAAGACAATGTAGGCGGATGCGTGGCATCGATTCAAATGCATCCTTTTCATGGATTCGATCTATTTTTTTCATGCCATGGATCTACCCCTTCCTCCATTTGCATGCGGGGCAGACCGAAGGGATTCGAGGGATGTCCCTGCGAACCTTTTGGTGGGTCCCGATGATAGGGGGCTGCGATGGCCTATATTTGGCCCCCACTTGAACCAAGGATGTCCTCTTGAGCGCACTGCCTCCATGCCCACAATGCCAGTACGAGTACACCTACGAGGAGGGCGAGGAGATCGTCTGCCCCGACTGCGGGCACCGCTGGAACGCTGCGGCCGCGGTGGCAGAGAACGAAGAGGAGGGCTTCGTGGTGCGCGACGCCAACGGCAACGTGCTGGCCGACGGGGACTCGGTGGTGCTGGTCAAGGAGCTCAAGGTCAAGGGCGCACCGTCGGCGCTGAAGGCCGGGACCAAGGTCAAGAACATCCGTCTGGTCGACAGCGACCACAACATCGACTGCAAGATCGACGGCTTTGGGGCCATGGCCCTGAAGTCGGAATTCGTCCGCAAGGCCTGAGCCGTCCGTCTGCTCTGAGGAATCAAGGAATGTCCCGAGCCGCACGGTTGCTGAGCCTGCTGGAACTTTTGCGCACGCGCCGGGGCCTGGTCACCGGGGCGGAGCTTGCCCGCAGCACCGGGACGAGTTTGCGCACCCTGTACCGCGACATCGACGCGCTGCGCGAGCAGGGCGTGGTCATTGAGGGCGAGGCGGGCACGGGGTACCGGGTGCGTTCGGGATGGGTGCTGCCGCCGCTCATGTTCGACGAGGACGAGCTGGAGGCGCTGTTCCTGGGGATCCGTTGGGTGTCCCAGCGCACCGATCCGGCCCTGGAACGATCGGCCCGCGCGGCGCTTGCCAAGATCGAGGCGGTGTTGCCGCGCGACCTGCGCCACGTCTTCGAGCAGTCGGCCCTGCTCGTGGGCCCCTCCTGGAGGGATGCCGCGCCGGAGCTGGATCTGCGCCTGGTCCGCGAGGCGATCAAGGAGCGCCGCCGGGTGGAGCTGGTGTACCGCGACGCCAAGGAGGCGACCTCGGAACGGACCGTGTGGCCGGTGGCGCTGGGGTTCTTCGAACCGCACCGCATCCTGGCCGGCTGGTGCGAGCTGCGCCAGGACTTCCGCCACTTCCGACTGGATCGCGTGGTCTCCTGGAGCGCCCTGCCCAGCCGCTATCCGGGTTCGCGGGCGGCCCTGCTCTCCCGCTGGAAGGCGACGCTTCCGATCTGAATCGTCTCTCTGCTGCCATTTCCTGTCAGTAGGGTGGAGGCATCTTCTTCTTGTCGGGTGCCGGTGTCGGTCCCGTCCAACGAAAGGAAGAATCCATGCCCGTCTTCACCCTCCTCTATGTCGAGTCCGTGGCCCGCAGCGTCGCCTTCTACCGCGAGCTGCTCGGGATCGAGCCCAACGAGGAGCACCCCTGCACCTTCGCGAGCTTCCCGCTCTCCGAGGGCGCCTTCCTGGGGCTGTGGGACGCCTCCGGCGTGGAGCCAGCACCCAGCGGCACCGGAGCCCGCACCGAGCTTTGCTTCGGCGTCGCGGACCGAGCCGCCCTGGAGGCGCGCTTCGAGGCTTGGACCGCCGCCGGGGCCGAGGTGGTCCAGGAGCTCTCGGCGATGGACTTCGGCGACTGCTTCACGGTGACCGATCCGGACGGCCACCGTCTGCGGGTGATGGTTCCACGCGAAGGCTGAAGAGATCCCGCCGGGGGGGGGCTTGCTACCGCCCCGGTTCTCCTTCCCCTTTTTGCTATTCCAACAACGAGGTGGGTCCTAATCCGCGTGCCCGTCCGAAGTTTGGGCACGATCTTCGATGCAATGCGGTCCTGCACCCTGTCGTACGGGTCCAGAAGCCGCACCGGAGAAAATGCCCCATGCGATCCCTCACATTCCTCCTCCTTGGTCTGCTCGACGCTTCGGCTGTCTTCGCTCTGTCCGGAACGGTCAAGGATGGCCAGGGAGCGCCCATCCCCGGCGCCTCCCTCTGGCTTTCCTCCGCCCCAGGGGCCGTCACGGTCAGCGACGCCCAGGGGCGCTTCTCCCTCCCGTCCGTCACCTCCGTCCGTCCGGGATCCGAATCGTCTTCCAGCCAAGCCCGCATCCAGCTCGAGGGAAACCGCCTGCAGCTGCCGGACGCGGCCTCGGATGCATCGGCAACGATTCAGCTTGTGTCGGAGGACGGCAGATCCGTTCCGGTCGCCTCCTCCTTTGCGATGGCGGGAGCCCGCAGCTACTTGCTGCCGCCCCTGGGTGCGGGAGTGTACCTGGTGCGGTGCGGGAACGCTCCCGCGCTCCTTGCAAAGCTGGTGCACGCCGGAAACGACTGGCTCCTGGCCCCGACTTCCCCGCCGGACCGCGGGCCCGATGGCTTCTCCCCCCGGGAAGCGGCCGTCCTCGACACGCTGGTGACGCAGAAGGCCGGGTACGTCACGTCCCGGATGCCGGTCTCGTCGCATGGACAGGTGGTGGAGGTCGTGCTGGATCCGGCCGGCGCCGTCGCCCGCAGCGCCGGTTGCGGCAAGGCCCGGACCTTGGCAAACGGGACCCTTTCGCTGCAAAGCGCAGGCAAGGCCCGCAAGTACATCCTCGGCGTGCCGGCCTCCTACGACAAGTCCCAGGCCTACCGACTGGTCTTCGCCTTCGCCGAGTCGGGTTCGTCGGCCCAGTCGGTGGCCAACCGCAACTTCTTCCGGATGGGAGGCTACGACACCAAGAACACCATCTTCGTGGCGCCCGAGGCGGAGAACGGCGCCGGTTCGTGGAGCAAGGCGGATGTCGGCTTCACCGACGACATCCTCGCGCAGGTGGAAGGCGACCTGTGCATCGACAAGAGCCGCGTCTTCGCGACCGGCTTCAGCTTCGGCGGCGCCATGTCGCTGGCTTTGGCCTGCACGCGCGCCGACGTCTTCCGCGGCGTGGCCTTCTTCTCGGGCGCCGACCTCACCGGTTCCTGCCCCACCACTCTCACCAAGCCCATCGCCTACTACGCCTCGCAGGCCAGCGGGGACGCTAGCGGCACGCCCATGCCCACCAGCGGCCGGATCAAGCAGGCGGAATTCGCCAAGGTCAACGGGTGCACGGCGGAGCCGAACGCCACGGTGTTCCCGGCCTCCGGGCAGGCGCACACCTGCACTGTCTACAAGAACTGCTCGGCGGGTCATCCTACCGTCTATTGCACCTTCAACGGCCCCCACGGCTGGGAGCCGACGGACCCCGGCCAGGGCACGAGCTGGGACCCTCCGGAGGCGTGGAAGTTCATCACCCAGTTTTAGACGCCGCGCGCCAGGGATGCCGGCTTTGCCCAAGGCCCGGCACCACCGCGGCTTGGCAGGCAGCCCGGCCCGAGTTCGCGAAGGGAGGCGCCCCGACAAATCCTGTCAAAAGGAGAGATCGACCGGGAGGCCCGGCGGGACTCGTTCGTCAGTCGATGCGCGACTTGGATTGGCGGAAGACGAAGCGGTGCCGTGACTTGCCCAATGGCAGGTCAAGCACGAGCAGGGTGGCATCCTGCGGCGAGCGGATCAGGATGCTGCGTTCCATCTCCTCCCCTTCCTTCAGGAGCACAGGCTCCCAGACCTTGCGCTGCAGGTAGTCGAGCTCCGACGCAAGGCCTGTCAGGACGACGCTGCGATTCGTCTCGAACGCAGCTCCATCGCGCCTCTTCTGCTCCGAATCCCGCACGCGCTGTTCCCTGTCCTGACGGTCCTTCTCGGATTCCTTCCCGCTGAGGGCGGACGCCAAGCCCAGCGAGGCGTCGAGCATGCCGAAAACGGCGTCGGCACCCGCCGTCGTCCGGTAAGGGTTCTGGGCGGACTCGATCCTGGCGCGGGAAAGGTTCGCCTCCTGGATCAGCGCCAATCGATCCAGGACGGGGGCGGGATCCAGGCCCTGTCCGGCGACAAGGGAATCCCCCCAGCCGACCTGCGCGACGATTCGGTCGGGATCGATCTGCAGTCCGGAGCCGGAACCGTTGCGGATCTTCACGGAGATCTCGAGCGCACCCCGATGCTCTCCCAGGTACTGCGCCCGCACCTGGGCCGTCGGCCGGATCGAGTCCTCCTGCGTGTCCCGCTCGATCCGGCTCGAGAGAGGCTGGAGCTGGAGATAGTAGCGCGGAGGTTGCGAAGCGCAGCCGGCCAAGTCCAGGAAAGCGCTCCCGAGGCAGACGAGCTTCAGGAGGGAACGGATCGGGTGAACGGGCATCGGGGAAGTCCTTCCAGGCATGAGGGACGGCAAAACATACCAAAAGGAAACCCCATCCGGAAGCCCGGACGGGGTCTCGTGTCTTACGACAAAAACCACGATTTGACGAAGTTCCGGAAGGATGCAGTCGAAGCCGATGGAGCCCGAAGCCGTAGTGGAATCTACGGCGAGGGGTGACAGCGGCGAGAATGCGCCTTCCGGGACGAGTCAGCCCTGCTCGAGCTCGAGGGTCTTGGTGGTCGCGTCGCACACCTCGGTCGGTCCCCAGTACTGGATCGGGCCCGGGTACACGTAGGCCTCGGTCTCGGCCCACACCTTGCGGTTTTGTTCGAGCTTCTTGAACGGAGCGGCGTCCAGCTCCACCAGAGCCTTGCGGATCACGGGCTTGTCGTGGCCGTGGCGACGCTCGATGTTCATCATCTGGGTCACCGGGATGCCGCCGGGAATCCAGTTCTCGATGCCCTTGGTGAGGTTGGAGCAAGTGGCCATGTAGCCGGTGTTGCCGCCCTTGATCAGGAGGGATGCCACGTAGCCCAGGGAGTAGCAGTAGTCGGCGTCGAAGTTCGACGGCGCGGCGCAACGGCCCTCGTAGCCGAAGAAGTGGGTCAGGAACGAGAACTTGGCCTTGGAAGCGCGCTTCTTGAGTTCGGCGGTGACCATCTCGCCCAGGAGCTTCTCGGTCTCGATGCGGGAGACCTGCACGTTTCCGTGCGGATCGCGGTCGAGCAGGAGCTGGCCACGGATGCCGAAGGGTAGCGAGAAGTAGGTGGCGGCGACGTCGGCGGCCAGGAACTTCTTCAGGAGTTCTTCCTTGGCGGCCTGGTCGGCAGCGGCCTCGAAGGCGGCGGCTTCGTGGGCCATCAGGTCGTTCAGGGTGGAGATCAGCGACTTTACGTCGGGCATGAACTCCACGAGGCCTTCGGGGATCACGGCCACGCCGAAGTTCTTGCCGGCCTTGGAACGGGCGTCCACGAGGTCGGCCATGGAGGCCACGACCTGGGCCAGGGTCTGGCTCTTGAGCTCGATCTCTTCCGAGATCAGGCACAGGTTGGGCTGGGTCTGGAGGGCGGCTTCCAGGGCCAGGTGGGAAGCGGAGCGTCCCATGATCTTGATGAAGTGCCAGTACTTCTTGGCGGACAGGCAGTCGCGCTGGATGTTGCCGATCAGCTCGGCGTAGGTCTTGGCGGCGGTGTCGAAGCCAAACGAGGTGGGGATCTGGCTGTTCTTCAGGTCACCGTCGATGGTCTTGGGGCAGCCCACGACAACGATGGAGGAGCCCTGGGCCTTGAACCACTCGGCCAGCACGGCTGCGTTGGTGTTGGAGTCGTCACCGCCAATGATGACCACGGCGTCGGCCTTCAGGCCTTCCAGCACGGCCTTGCACTTGAGGAACTGCTCCTCGGTCTCGAGCTTGGTGCGGCCGGAGCCGATGATGTCGAAGCCGCCGGTGTTGCGGTAGCTGTCCATGATCTCGGGGGTGATCTCGAGGTACTTGCCTTCCTCGAGGCCCGAAGGTCCGCCCAGGAAGCCCAGCACGCGGGAGGCGCTGTTGATGGCCTTGAGACCGTCGAAGATGCCGGCGATCACGTTGTGGCCGCCCGGGGCCTGTCCACCGGAAAGAACGACGCCCACGGTCAGGGCCTTCTCGAGCTTGGAGGAGCCGGCCACGAACTCGGCGACGGGCTGTCCGTAGGTCTTGGGGAACAGGGCCTTGACGGCGGCCTGGTCGGCGATCGACTCGGTGGCGGCGCCGAACTTGATCTCGACAGCGGCCGGGCCCTTGCGCAGCACGGGAGGGAGCTTGGGCTGGTAGGCCTTGCGAGCGGTCTGGAGAGCAGAAAGCGACATGTGTTGCGATTCCCTTGGATAGGATGGTTGGTGGATGAACCGGTCGGGAAAGATAATTCCCGAGTCCAGCGATTCCCACCGGAGCCAGAGAGGTGGGGCTGGCGGAACGGCCTGCAAATTTTTTTGCCACCGCCCTTGACGTGGGCTCGGCTGTGCCATACTTTTCCTGTCTCCGAAACGCCCAGGTGGCGGAACTGGTAGACGCGCTAGTTTCAGGTACTAGTAGTCGCAAGGCTGTGGAAGTTCAAGTCTTCTCTTGGGCATAAGAAGGAAAGGCCGGAATCGCAAGGTTCCGGCCTTTTTCTTGTCTCCAACCTCCTGATTTGGGCGGCGCCCCCAGCGGTGCGGGGGCCCGGGCCACCTGCCAAGCCTCCGCCTCACCCCGCCCGCCCATGGCGGGCTGCCCCTCTCCACCAAGTGGCGAGGGGCGGGCAAGTGCGGGGGCGTTGGCCCTGTCGGGCGGTGTCCCTGCCGCGACCTGCGTGATTGCCTTGGCCCGGTTGCCGTTGCGCATGAGCAGTGCCTCCTTGCGCGGGGCCTTCCCGGACGTTAGTTTGCCGGTCATGAAGAACCTCGCTTCCTGGTTTGCCGCAGGCCTCGGCCTTGCCTGCGCGGCTGTCTACCTGCTCCTGGGCCCCGACCTTTCCTTGGCTGCCCAGGCAGCTCTCAAGGCCGCGCCCATCGCCGTGATGTGCCTCTGGCTGTGTCGGCAAGGAATCGGGAAGGGCAACTGGCCCATGCTTCCGGGGCTGGTGGGTTCCGTGGCCTGCGACGTGGCGCTG
>Ga0302217_10000377_pt1 | contig 11194 bp, 8 predicted proteins | sample II_Fen_N3_3_FD_198779 | JGI IMG/M metagenome (GOLD analysis project Ga0302217, IMG submission 198779) | Peat permafrost microbial communities from Stordalen Mire near Abisko, Sweden - II_Fen_N3_3 | ecosystem: Environmental > Terrestrial > Soil > Wetlands > Permafrost | place: Sweden: Abisko... | reverse complement strand
GGCAACTGCAACCGCAGGCCTTCGGGATCGCGCTTGCGGACAATGTCCTAGCTGGTCTCTTTTAATGCATTTTCTCAAGCATGAAGATTCTGTTCGTTGCCTCGGAGGCATCTCCCTATGTCACGTCCGGCGGGTTGGGGGGCGTGGTGGGCACGTTGCCCAAGGCGCTTTCCCGTGCCGGGCACGATGTCAAGGTCTGCATTCCCCTCTACCGCCAGATCGACCGCGCCAGGCACGGCATCGAATCGACGGGTGCGCATTGCGTGCACATGGGCAAGGGAGAGATCTGGTGCGGACGCGCGCGTTGCGACCACGGCGACGGCGTCGAGGCCTGGTTCGTGGAGCACGGCGAGATGTTCGACCGGGCCGGGGTGTACGACGAGGGCGGCAACGCCTACCCCGACAACCTCGGGCGTTTCGCCTACCTCTCCAAGGCCGCGCAGCAGTTCTGCAAGGACACGAACTGGATCCCCGACGTGGTCCATGCGCACGACTGGCCCACCGCCCCGGCCGTGGTGTTTCGCAAGACCTGGGACGCCTGGTACTCGCCCCTGGAGAAGACCGCCACGGTCCTTACGATCCACAACATCGGCTACCAGGGCACCGGCGAGAAGGGCGTGCTGGACTTCATGGGCATCGGGCCGGAGCACTTCACCCCCGAGAAGTTCGAGGACTACGGCCGGGTGAACTTCCTCAAGGCCGGCATCCACTTCGCCGATTGCATCACCACCGTCTCGCCCACCCACGCCCAGGAGATCCGCACTCCTGAGGGCGGCAAGGGCTTGGCGATGTATCTCAACGACCGCAGCTGGGATCTCTTCGGGATCCTCAACGGCATCGATTACCGCGACTTCGACAGCGCCACCGACAAGCTCCTTCCGGCGCACTTCACGCCTGACGACCTTTCCGGAAAGAGCCAGTGCAAGCGCGCCCTGCAGGAGCGCATGGGCCTGTGGCAGGACCCCGCTCGCTGCCTGATCGGGCTGGTGAGCCGCTTCGTGTCGGGCAAGGGGCTGGACCTGGTGCAGGGCATGATGGAACGCGCGCTTCGCGAGATGCACGTGCAGGCGGTCTTCCTGGGCTCGGGCGATCCGGCCTTCCACGCCTACCTTGCCGACCTCCAGGCCCGCTTCCCGGGACAGGTCGCCAACTGGATCGGCTACGACGAGGCGTTGGCCCACCAGATCTACGCCGGCTCCGACCTCTACCTGATGCCTTCGGGCTACGAGCCCTGCGGTCTTTCCCAGCTCTACGCGATGCGCTACGGCTCGCTTCCCGTGGTGCGCCGCACCGGCGGACTTGCCGACACCGTCTGGAACTACCAGGAGTGGGACGGCGGCGGGACAGGATTTGTCTTCGACGAGTACCGCGCCGAATCGCTCTACTACACCCTGGGCTGGGCCGTTAGCACCTACTTCGACCGCCGCCACCACTTCGTCGAGATGCAGAAGCGCGCCATGGCCCCGGTCTTTTCCTGGGAGCGCACCGTCCCCGAGTACGAGAAGGTCTACGAGCACGCCCTGAGGCGGGTGCGCGGATAGATGACCTCCCGCCCCGACCTTGCCGGACTCATCGCGGATCTTGCTGTCGCAGAGGTCGAGTTCGTGCTCTGCGGTGGCGTGGCCTGCGTGTTGCACGGAGTGGAGCGTGTCACGATGGATGTCGATGTGCGCGTGCCCGACGACGAAGCCAACTACCATCGCTTGATTGGGGTATTCCAGGCGCGAGGGATGGTTCCGCGCATCCCTGAGCCGATGCACTGGCTGTGCGATGCCGCGCGTCGGCAGGCATGGGTCAAGGAAAAGGACGCTCTGGTCTGGACGGCGCAGTCCCCTGATGGCATCGAACAGATCGACGTGTTCCTGAGCTATCCCGTAGCCTGGTCGGACCTCGTGCGCGATGCCAAGGTCGTGACCGTCCGCGGCCATTCGGTGAGGATCTCCAGTCGTGAGCATTTGATCTTGGCCAAACGGCAAGTCAATCCTCCCAGGCGCAAGGATCTTCGCGACATCGAAGATCTGGAGGCCCTGTCGTGATCGATCCTGCCTTCGACGGCCACCAGGCTCGCGACTTCGCTGGCATGACTGCAGAGGAGCGTCTCGATGATCTCTCCCGCAAGATCGCATTGGTGCTGGAGTTGCGCCGGTCCCGAGTCCTGGACGATGCCGCGCTGTCGGTACCGGGACAGTGGCCTCGCGAGTTGTAGGCAAGTCCGATACGACGTTGCCGCGCCAGGGATGCCGCCCGCAGGGCCAAGACCCCGCAGCCGGTGAACCGCCGGGTGAGGCGCGAGGAGGCTTGGCAGGCAGCCCGGCCCCGGTCGTGTCGCATTCCCTGCAAGCTCCGTCGATGGGACGGACCTCGGGTGCGCCCGCGTAGAGGAATTTGCGGGGATCTGTCGGCGGCCGGGGAGGCGCCCGTTTCCCTTTTGCCGTTCCGGCGAAGGTTTGGAGTATCTTTCCCGCCTCAATTCGGAGAACACCATGGACTACGCTGCAATCATCGCCAAAGAACTGAATGTTCGCCCCACCCAGGTGGCGAGCACCATCGAGCTCATCGACCAGGGCTCGACCATTCCGTTCATCGCTCGCTACCGCAAGGAGCGCACCGGTGAACTGGACGAGACGGTCCTGCGCGAGCTCGATCACCGCTACACCTACCTCAAGGAACTGGACGAGCGTCGCGCCGCCATCCTGAAGTCCATCGAGGAACAGGGCAAGCTCACGCCCGAGCTCAAGAGCCGCATCGAGGCCACGCTCCAGAAGACCGAGCTCGAGGACCTGTACCTGCCGTACAAGCCCAAGCGCCGCACCCGCGCCACCGTGGCTCGCGAAGCCGGGCTCGAGCCGCTGGCCCGCACGCTGCACGCCCGCCAGAACGAAGGGCAGCTTTCGCCCGAGGAACTGGCGACAGAATTTGTTTCGGAGGAGAAGGGCGTTCCCGACGACGCCGCCGCCGTGCGCATGGCCTGCGACATCCTGGCGGAAGAGCTCGCCGACGATCCCGACGTGCGCCAGTACCTGCGCGGCAAGGCCGAGAAGGAAGGCGTCCTGGGTTGCGAGGCCCGCAAGGACTGGGCCGCCAAGCGCTCCAAGTTCGAGATGTACTACAACTTCCGCGAGAAGGTGGAGACCCTCCCGTCCCACCGGATCCTGGCCATCCGTCGCGGCGAGAAGGAAGAAGTCCTGCGCTCCAACCTGGAAGTGGACACCGACTCGGCCGTCTCGTTCCTGGCGACCAAGCTCGTGACGCATCCCAGCACCCCGATCGGCATGGCGCTGGCCGCCACCGCCCGCGACGCCTACGAGCGCCTGCTGGCTCCGTCCATCGAGACCGACATCCGCCTGATCCTCAAGGACCGCGCCGAGCAGGAAGCCTACAAGGTGTTCTGCAAGAACCTGCACGACCTGCTGCTGGCCCCTCCAGCCGGTGCCCGCACCGTGATCGGCGTGGATCCGGGCTTCCGCACCGGACAGAAATTGGCCATCGTGGACGAGACCGGAAAGTTCCTGGAGTCGGCCACCGTGTACGCCCTGGAGCCGGCCAACAAGTTCGACGAGGCCACCATGGTGTTCCTGGCGCTGGTCAAGCGCCACAAGCCCGTGCTGGTGGCCATCGGCAACGGCACCGGCGGCCGCGAGATGGAGTCCTTCCTGCGCGGGGTGATCAAGCAGATCCCCGAGGAGGACGGCTACGTGCGTCCCAGCGTGGTGATCGTCTCCGAGGCCGGTGCTTCGGTGTACTCCGCCTCGGTGCTGGCCGTGAAGGAATTCCCGGACCTGGACGTGACCATCCGCGGCGCGATCTCGATCGCCCGCCGCCTGCAGGATCCGCTGGCCGAACTGGTGAAGATCGACCCGAAGTCGATCGGCGTGGGCCAGTACCAGCACGACGTGAACCAGAACGACCTCAAGAAGCAGCTGGAAGAAGTGGTCGAGACCTGCGTGAACCAGGTCGGCGTCAACCTGAACCAGGCCTCCGAGGCGCTCCTCTCCTACGTCTCGGGCATCACCAAGAACGTGGCCAAGGCCATCGTGGCCCACCGCGACAGCAACGGCGCCTTCGCCAGCCGCGGCGACCTCATCAAGGTCTCGGGCTTCGGCCCCAAGGCCTTCGAGCAGGCCGCAGGCTTCCTGCGCGTCCCCGACGCCAGCCATCCCCTGGACGCCTCGGCCGTCCACCCCGAGCGCTACGCGCTGGTGGAGACCATGGCCAAGGACCTGGGCGTGGAAGTCAAGGAGCTCCTGGGCAACAAGGAGCTGGTGGCCAAGATCGAGCTGACCAAGTACGCCAGCGACGAGGTGGGTCTGCCCACGCTTCGCGACATCGCGATGGAACTCGAGAAGCCCAGCCGCGATCCCCGTGCCGAGTTCAAGTACGCCTCGTTCGAAGAAGGCGTGAACAAGATCTCCGACCTCAAGGCCGGCCAGTGGATGGAAGGCGTGGTCACCAACGTCGCCAACTTTGGCGCCTTCGTGGACATCGGCGTGCACCAGGACGGCCTGGTCCACATCTCGCAGATCTCGGACCGCTTCGTCAAGGACGCCAAGGACGTGCTGGCCGTGGGCCAGGTGGTGCGCGTGCGCGTGCTGGAAGCCGACACCGAACAGAAGCGCATCGCCCTCTCGATGAAGACCGAGGACGCCGCCAACGCCGCCCCGCGCGAGCGCGCTCCGCGTGGCGAGCGCCCCGAAGGCGAACGTCCCCGTCGCGAAGGCGAGGCCAGGCCTCCGCGCCGCGACGGCGACCGTCCCCGTGGCGATTCCCGCAACGGCGGCCGTCCGGAAGGCGGACGCGCGCCCAACCGCGACGCCGGACGCCCCCAGGGCGGCGGTCGCGACGAAGGCCGCTTCCAGCCGCAGAACAACGACGATCGCCGCGCTCCGGCCCCCAAGGGCCCGGCTCCGACCCTCGAGAACCTGATGGCCAAGTTCGGCAACGGCAAGAACGACAAGAAGCAGAACAACACGAAGCTCGCCATCAGCGTCAAGTCGCTGATGCGCGGCGGTCGATAAGACAGTATTTGTCGGGCTTCCGTCGCATGACGGAACCTGTCAAGAAGCGACAAGGACCGCAGGCGACTGCGGTCCTTTCTTGTTTTCTCCCGGCCTGCTGCGGATGAGGGTTGACTTTCCCTGCATCTCCGGATATATTGGCCATACTGAACGATTGGTATGTTTGGGAGAATCATGGGCGACACGAGAGAAGACATCCTGGAAGCTGCCACGAAGCTCTTCCTTCAGAGAAGCTACGACGCCGTGTCGATCAAGGACATCACCGAGGCTGTGGGAGTGACCAAAGGGGCGCTTTACCACCATTTTTCCAGCAAGGAAGAACTCTTTGGAGAAGTGATCGGCAGGGAATTCCACGCCTACCAGATCGATTTCGGACGCTTGCCCAAGCAGTCGTTTCATGTTTTTTATCGCGCCGTATACAAGGAAATGCGGCACTTTTTCCTCGAGCCTGTGGCAAAGCCTGACGGGAAGGACTGCGGGCTGCAGTTCAATCATTTCAGGCTCATCTGGGATGCCATGCAGGTGCTCGACGGATTCAGTAGACGGGTAGGGACGCACTTCGTTCTCGAGCAGGAGGCTTGGGTCGAAGTGGTTGGCAAGGCCGTGGCCAGTGGGGAATTGGGCTCGGAGTTGGAGCCGGAGCGAGTGGCGGAGCTCTTCTTCAGTGCCTCATCCGGCTGTTGGTTGAGGTGCCTGATGCGGGGGCAGGCCGCAGAGATCCCGACGGCAGTTCTATCCTCCTGGGACGATCTCTACGCACTATTGAAGTCCTGACGACCACTAGCTTCAGGGTTGAATGCGCCTTGCTGCAAGACCAGTAGGCTGCGAAGGAAGCATGGACGAAGAATGCTGAACTGGTACTGTGACAAACCATTGAGCGAGGAGATATGCTTGAAATTTTACATACCAACCGTTCAGGATGCTGCGCGAATTCATTCTGTTCTGTGGATGGGATTTCTGTTGTTCCCCGCCTTGGTTGCTGCGTTGGAATCTCCAGACACGAGTTTCCAACGTTATTTGGTGGTGCCGTTCGGGGCCTACACGGAGGAAACCGGCGGGCAGATCGGATTCCTGGGCATGCTCTTCGCTCGTCCGTCCCAACCGGACGAGCCAGGTGACATGTTTACGGCCAGCGGGGTCCTGACCACCGAAGGGCAGAAGATCTTCCTGGTAGGATCTAACGGATCGGCTGTCCGGGGAAAGGTACGCGGCAACGCCTTCCTGCAGTATTCGGACTGGCCCGGCAAGTACTGGGCGGGTGGCAATGAGCCGTCCGGCCGGGAATGGAGCTATTCGATGAGTTCCTTTCGGCTCAACGGATCGGTCTATGTGTCCCCGTCGCTGCTGTCCATCGTGCCTGATTCCCTGGGGAAGCATCTGCGGGGCGGTGTGCTGTTCGACTTGGAGAAGAACACTACGCGTTTTAGTGGGGCAGGAGATTCGATGGCATCGGTACGGGGGATGCGCAGCGGAGGGCGGCGCATCGGCTTCGGTCCGACGCTCCAGTGGGACACGCGCGATGACCAGGGGTGGCCGACCCGAGGAGTCTTCCTGACTGCAGGGCAGCTCTACGATCGCAGGGAATGGGGAAGCGATTGGAGCTTCACCAAGAGCTCGTTGGACCTGCGCGGATACGCTTCTCTTCCCTGGTCAGCGGTGCTGGCGGTGGGAACGCTGTGGGAAGAGACTCATGGCCAGGTTCCTTTCGACAAGCTCGCGATGCCCGACGGAAGCAACCGATTGCGTGGGCTGGCCAAGGGGCGACTTCGCGATGCGCAGCAGCTGGTGCTGCAGTCGGAGCTGCGCTCTCCGTCGCTGTGGAGGTTTTCGGCAGTCACGTTCGCGGAAGCTGGCAAGGTTGGAGCGGACCTGGAGGAATTGGGCAGCAACGAGTTCCACTACAGCTTCGGAGCTGGGCTGCGATTTTCCGTCAATCCCCAGCGAAAGCTGAACTTCCGCACCGATGTCGCTTGGGTGGACGGTGCGGTTGGAGTTACGGCTTCCTTCGGGGAGGCCTTTTGAAAACGGGGAGGGATGCAGGCATGGATCTGTCGAAGCGAAGTAATTTGGGTGGAGCCGTACTTGTGATCGCGACGTCGGCGTGTCCCGAAGCAATCGGTCATGCCTACCCCGGTTGCGAAGTGATCGTGGCAGGCGCAGCCGACCTTGCTGATGGCTTCGACGCCTTGGTCTCCCGTCTGTGGGAGCGTTCGGTGAGGTTGGATGCTGTCCTTGCCCAGGATGGGTTTCCGTCTTGGGAGCTGGCCTCCTTCCTTGCTTCGGATGCCGCTGTGCTGGTGGCTTCGGGACTGGCCCAGGGGGCGGCATGGTCTGCGTTCCTGGATTCCCCGTGGCTGCAGGAGCTTGGAATCGCCGTGCGTGTAGTGGATCCGATCGAGTTCTGAATCACCGTTGGGACGTCGGGGACTTTGGTGCGGTACGAGGAACATGGCGCACCGATATGCTATGCTTTGGTGATCCACTTTGAATAGGAACCCGCCATGAAGATCTCCCTGCTTTCCCTGCTCCTGTGCGCCGCGCCGCTGCTGGCGGCCCGCTATCCCGGCGATTACGACGGACCGACTCCCAGGCAGTTTGATATCGACAACTTCTACGTGCGGCAGACGAATCACGATCAGTGGGAGGGGATGCCGGCGTTCTACGGGGAGGATGCGCACGTGCTGTCCAGGGATGCCAAGGGACGTCCCCTCTCCTGTGCCGTCCGCGTCTATTCCGCCGACACTGTGGCCGACTCGGGGACATTCCGTTACGAGTGGGACGGTGACATTCCCGCAACCGGGGACATGTCAGGATGGACGCCATCGCGGTCAGTGGTGACGCATTACTGGAAGGGGAACTTCGTGGATTCCAGCGTCACGACGCACGCGTGGGATGCTCAGGCGCGGGTCGTGACGCAGATCCGGACCGGGAAGCGCGATTCCACCTTCCTGGATGCGCAAGGGCGTGTGGTTCGGGACGTGAGCTGGAGAAGCCGTGCAACCGACAGCGGATGGTCGGATCCCTTGGAACTGAGCTGCGACGAGTACTCCGCCGAGTTCCACTCCGTCACGGACACGTTGCCCCAGCGGGAATTCAACAGGTACCTCTACTCGGGCGTGTGGTCGTCGTTCGACACCTTGCGCTATTTCGGACCGGCCAACCGTCCCGATTCCTCCGTGCAAAGGGGCAATGCGAAATGGTACCGGTACGACGGGGCAGGGCGGCGCATCCTCGAAGGCACTGCAGCGGATACCACGGTGCGCTACAAGTACGACGCGAAGGGGAGACTCGTGATGGAAGTCCATCGCAAGGACACGACTTGGTATTCCTACGATGCTCCGCTTTCAGGCGTATCCAGACGCAACGCAAGCGTTGCCGGATTTCTGGTGCAACGGACCACGGACGGAATCCGTCTGGAGCTCGGGACGGAGAGCCTGCGTTCCCTGGAGCTTCGCGACCCGCGCGGGCGGCTGCTCGCCTCCTTCCCCGCCTTGGCGGGCGCGCAAGGCGGCGTGGAGCTCAAGACAAGGCTGCCGGTCGGCGCGGTGCTGGTGCGCGTGCGCACCGATCGCACTGATGTGACCAGGACGCTGACCTCGCCCTGACAGAAACTGTCCGGCTCGGTCAGGGGCGCACGAGGGCGCTGCCTTCGGGGCCCGAGACGACCAGCACTTCGCGGGTGGCGGGAAGAACAGCCGCGGCTGCGTACTCGCCGGCGCGGACGGTGGCGCGGGCCAGGATGCGGCCCCGCACGTCGGAGACCTGGAACTGGGCATCGCGGGCGGAGGGCGAGGCCAGGCGGATCTCCAGTTGATTGGAGATCCGCACGAATCTGGCGCGTAGAGCGGTGGGGGAGCGTGAGGCAATGCCGACGGTTGACGTTGCTTTCACACCGGTGCGGACCTCGTCGCGCAGGGTGGCCATGGACATCAGGAACCAGTGGGCGTGCGGGATCCACTGCTCGGTCCAGCGCCACGACAGCCAGGGGCCGACGGTGTAGTTGGCGTTCATGGGAAAGTCGGCGGCGACCTTGTAGTCGATGCCGGTGCCGTCTTCCTTGTCGTTGGAGCCGGTGATGCCGTTGACGATGCCGCCGGGGTGCTCGCCGTTGGAGGTCACGTAGTAGCCGGGTGCCTGCTTGCGACCCACGCCGGCCATGAAGCTGTAGTCCTTGGGGTTCTTGCCCAGGATCCAGTCGATCTGCGATATCCCGTAGCGCAACAGGCTGTCGGGCAGGCCGAAGGCCGAGTCGGGACGGTAGCCAGTGAAGCGTCCGGCGTAGAAGGCGGCGCTGGCAAGCGACCCTAGCCGCGCGTTCTCGCCCTGCCACCAGTAGCCCGACTCGTTGACGTGGGGAATGAAGAAGCCTTCCTTGATGGTGCTGTTGTAGAGGAAGGTCTGGCGGGCGTAGCCGAACGGGTTGGCCACCTTGGCGGTGACTGAGGTCAGGTAGTTCAGGTGTCGGACGACGGCCTTCTTGATCAAGGCGTCCTGCAGGGTGTCGATCTCGAGGTAGCGGGTCAGGGCCACCAGCGGAAGGCCCGCGTCCACGGCGTGGTAGAAGGGGCGGGTCTTGGCGTCGTTGGACCAGAAGTAGCCGTCGTCGGAGATGCGCAAGGCCAGCAGCGCGGCGCGGGTGCGGGCGTCGGCGAGGTAGGGCGCGGAGTCGGTGGCGGCGTAGAGTTCGGTGGCGGCCAGCAAGGCGCAGTAGTCGTCGAGGATGTTTTCCTTCTTGTCGTCGGCGTAGGCGCCGGCCGCCTTGTCGATGAGGTGCACGTATCCTGCCTTGGCGGCAGCCAGGTACTGGGCCGAGGTCTTGGCTCCGCCTGTGCCCCAAGTGGAAACGCGTGCCAGGGCGGCGATGCTCAAGCCGGCGCCTTCGCGCCAGGCGGCCTGGTACTCGGAGGTGCGGATGCCGTCCTTGGTGGTGAAGGCGCAGATCTGGCGGGTGTTCTTGACGTCCCAGCCGTCGAACACGGTGATGTAGAAGTAGCCTTCGGGATCGAGCGAGCGCACCAGGTAGTCGGCGCCCCACAGGGCCTCTGCACGCATGCCGGTGTAGATCCCCTTAGCCTTGAGCAAGGTGGGCACGCGGTCGGCGGTGAAGGCCAGGATCCAGGTGGACAGCGGGATCTGCTGGGGGTTCATGTAGTTGGCATAGGACAGGTGGCTGAGGTACTTGCTCACGTCGCCCGTCGCGTCCTTCCAACCGCCCTGCATGTCGTAGGTGGTGCCGCCGCCGTCGTACTTGGTCACGTTGTCGGCGCCGACCCAACGGTCGGCATTGAAGAACCCCAGCACCTTGGAAAGCCCCATGCCCACCAGCGAGTCCTTGCCGATGGCAAAGCTTCCCGAGGTGACCCCGGCAGCCGTGAGCGTGTAGGTGCCGGGCGTCTTCACTGTGTCGAAGCGCGCCTGGTAGTAGTAGACCCCGCTCTTCCAGTCGGAGAGCTGAGTCGATGAGGAAAGGACGCCGGTGGCTGCCACGGCGGTGCCGCGCTTGAGGGTGAAGGTCGTTCCGGCCAACGAGGAGGTGCCTTCCACGATGGCCGTCTTGGGGCCGTCGGCCTCGAAGGCGACCTGGTTCATGTAGATGGCCGCCGAGGACAGCTGGGCGAGCAGGAAGCTCAGGAGAAGTTGCATCGACGGGCTTTCGGGAGTCGGGATCTGGTAATGGATTTTCTTGGAAATCTAGCCACTGGCGATGGCCGATGCCGACAGGAAACATGCCGCAGGAAGGTGTTAGGACGACGGAATGCTACCTTTCCCGAGATTCCGCGTCATTCTTAAGGAGTACTTCTCATTCGTTTTCAAGATCTGGCTCTTTCCGAGCCGCTGCTAAAGGCCCTGCTCGAAGAGGGCTACGAGACACCGACCCCCATCCAAGAGCAGGCCATTCCGTACCTGCTCGAGGGGCGTGATCTGCTGGGCATCGCCCAGACCGGTACCGGCAAGACCGCCGCATTCGCATTGCCGATCCTCCAGCGCCTGGCCGAATCCGGCCGCGCGCGCCAGCCCAAGACCGCCCGCGCCCTGATCCTCGCTCCCACGCGCGAACTGGCGATCCAGGTGGAGGAGAGCTTCAAGTCCTACGGGCGCCACCTGCCGCTGCGTTCCACCTGCATCTTCGGCGGTGTGGGCGAACAGCCGCAGAAGGTCGCCATGTCGCGCGGCGTCGA
>Ga0302217_10000375_pt1 | contig 11214 bp, 14 predicted proteins | sample II_Fen_N3_3_FD_198779 | JGI IMG/M metagenome (GOLD analysis project Ga0302217, IMG submission 198779) | Peat permafrost microbial communities from Stordalen Mire near Abisko, Sweden - II_Fen_N3_3 | ecosystem: Environmental > Terrestrial > Soil > Wetlands > Permafrost | place: Sweden: Abisko... | reverse complement strand
TTCGGCGGGGCGCTGCGGCTTGAAGTCGTGCTCTTTGTCCTGTAAATTTCCCATCAAAGCATCGGGAGATTTTTCAAGCAGCGCCAAGGCCGAGGCGATGCGCTTGGCGCCCAGAGCCTGCGGCTCCAGTGCCGGGTCTGCTGAGAAGCCCATCATGTACACATAGGCGTTGTCTTGGTCCGCGACGGTGGGCTGGCTGGTTGACAGCTTCAACAGCCGGATAGCGGCCTCCGAGGGCGGCTGGTCGCGCCAGTTGATGCCCAGGACGACAAGGTAGGCGACGATGAGCAGCCCGGCGCAGGCCAGGCCCAGCCACATCACGGCTTTGAGGAGTTTTTTGGCGCGGTTCATGGTGTCCTTTCGGGTGGGTTGCAGTCTGATGGCGTGCAGCGACAGCGTCTTGGGCACCGCCAAGACGCTTACCGATGGTGACATAAGTCAGCGGTTTGCTGCGGTAATAGATGCACCCGCTTCCAGCTCCCCCCGCAGCCACCGGTGCGCGGCATCATGTTGATGCCGCGCATGCCAAATCATGTACATCGGCAGTGGCGGGCAGGGCATGGGCGGCTCGGCGCTGGCCAGGCCGTGCAGCAGCGTGGTTTGCAGCAGGCCGGGCACGGTGGCGAGCAGGTCGGTGCCCTGCATAAAGGCGGGCAGACCGGCAAAGCCGGGCACCATCACCGCAAAGCGCCGCTGCACGCCGCGCCCGGCCAGCCACTGGTCCAGGTCCAGCGCCCGGCGCGGTTCATAGACCACGGTGATGTGGCGCGCCGCCAGATACTCGGTCATGCCCTGCGGCGCGGCGCGCACCGCCGGGTCGTAAAACACGCGGTAGCGCGTCTCGAACAGGCGCTTTTGCACAATGTCGCCGCCCTCGGGCGGGCGCGGGCTGATGGCGAGCTGGCAGTGCGCGTGGCGCAGCATCTCCAGCGTCGGCACATCCGACGGAATCACGCGTAGCGCCACGCCGGGCGCCTGCGCGTGCAGCCGCGCCATCAGCGGCGGCAGCAGCACGTCGCGCTGAAAATCGTTGGCGGCGATGGTGAACGTGGTTTGCCAGCGCGCCGGGTCGAACTCGGCGCTGTGGGCGAATCGCTCCAGCGCGCCCAACAACTCACGCGCCTGCGCGCAGAGTAGTTGCGCATGCGCGGTGGCGACAATGCCCCGGCCCGATTTGACAAACAGCGGTTCGCCGACGATGGCGCGCAGCTTGTCGAGCTGGTGGCTGACCGCCGACTGCGTCACGCCCAGGCGCTGCGCGGCGGCGGTGATGCTGCCGGTTTCCAGCACCGCGACTAAAAGTTGCAAAAGCCGCGCATCAAGGTCTGACCAATTAGATTTACTCATGGGTTTCATCATCATTCATCGGTTTATCTTTGGCAATGGCGTCGCCATACTTCGGGCCTGATGTGCGTTTTACCGACAACAACAGGAGACACCCGTGAGCCAACCCCTTCCGAAGATTTTCGGCACCACGCCGTTCGATGGCGAGCAGGCCCAAAAAGGCTATGCGCTGAACAAAATGTGCTTTTCGTTCAATGCTGCCGAGAACCGCAACGCCTTCAAGGCCGACGAAGAAGCCTACATGCGCCAGTACGGCCTGAACGACGCGCAGGCCGCCGCCATCCGCGCGCGCAACGTGCTGCAACTGATTGCGGCGGGCGGCAATGCCTATTACCTGGCCAAGTTCGCCGGGATTTTTGGGCTGGACATGCAGGACATCGGCGCGCAGCAAACCGGCATGACCAAAGACGAATTCAAAGCCAAGCTCGTGGCCGCTGGCCAGTAAACAGGCCTGCTGCGCTGCCCAAAAAGGGCCGCAAGCCTGACTTTATTTCACCAATTCAAGGACTATTTAAATGGCAAAACTCATCGGCGGCCTCGGCACTTCGCACATTCCGGCCATCGGCGGCGCAATTCACCGGGGCGCGCAACAGGAACCGTACTGGAAACCGTTTTTTGACGGCTTCGCCCCGATTCACGACTGGCTGGGCGAGAAAAAGCCCGACGTGGTGGTGATGTTCTACAACGACCACGGGTTGAATTTTTTCCTCGATAAGATGCCGACCTTCGCCGTCGGCGCCGCGCCCGAGTATCACAATGCCGACGAAGGCTGGGGCATTCCGACCATGCCGCCGTTCAAAGGCGAGCTGGACCTGTCGTGGCAAATCATCAACACGCTGGTCGAAAAGGAATTCGACATCGTGACCTGCCAGGAAATGCTGGTCGATCACGCCTGCACGCTGCCCTTGAAACTGTTCTGGCCCGAGGGCGATTGCCCGGTGACGGTGGTGCCGGTGTGCATCAACACGGTGCAGTTTCCGCTGCCCAAACCGGGCCGCGTCTATGCGCTGGGCAAGGCTGTCGGCGAGGCGATCAAGGCTTGGGACAGCACGAAAACCGTGGCGGTGATGGCCTCGGGCGGCCTGAGCCACCAGCTCGACGGCGAGCGGGCCGGTTTTATCAACAAGGCGTTTGATTTGCAGTTTCTCGACAGCCTGGAGAGCAACCCCGAATGGGCGACGCAGTTCAGCGTGCATGAGCTGGTCGAAAAAACTGGCACTCAAGGCGTGGAACTGCTGATGTGGCTGGCCATGCGCGGCGCGCTGGCGACGGGCGGCGGCCCGAAAGTGCGCCGCGTGAGCGGCAACTACCACATCCCGATTTCCAACACCGCCACGGCAGTGCTGGCGCTGGAAACGCTCTGACGCGGCCTTGAGTTATTCCGGCGTGCGTCCGCTGCCAGCGCGCAGCAGGCGCTTGAGATTTGCCGGGCGCTCCGGCTCAATCCTGGCCGATGCGAATGGCGATCTTACCGAACTGCGCGCCCGACTCCAGCCGGTCCAGCGCGGCGTGGGTTTGCGCCAGCGGAAATTCGCTGTCGATGACGGGGCGCAGGCCGGTGCGCCCGACCAGCCGCAGCAGGTCGCCGAACTCGTCAAAGTTGCCCAGCGTGGAGCCGAGAATCTGCAGTTGGCGAATGAAGATGCGGCGCAAATCAGCCGGGGGCTGGTCGCCGGACGTTGCGCCGCAGGTCACGAGCCGCCCGCCGCGCACCAGCGATTTCATCGCCGATGACCACACCGCCGCGCCGACGTTTTCAATCACCACATCCACGCCGCGCCCGCCGGTGCGGGCCATGACTTCCTTCACCACGTCCTGCGTGCTGCTGTCGATGACGTGATCGGCGCCGAGTGCTCGGGCGCGTTCCAGCTTGCCCGCGTCGCGCGACGTGACCAGCATCTGCGCGCCGGTCAGTTTGGCCAGTTGCAGCGCCGCCAGCGACACGCCGCCGCCGATGCCGAAGACCAGCACCGTCTCCCACGGCTTGAGCTGGCCCTTGGTGAACAGCATGCGCCAGGCGGTCAGGTGGTTCACGCCCAGCGCGGCGGCTTCGGCGAAGCTGAGGTGCGCGGGCATCGCAAAGACGTTTTGCGCAGGCAGGCTGACCCATTGCGCCAGCGTGCCGTCGCGGTGTTCGCCCAGGTATTTCATGCCCACGCACAGGATCACGTCGCCGCGCTGGCAGAACTCGCAGCGCCCGCAGCCAATGCCCGGATGCAGCACCACCGACTGGCCCGGCTGGAGTAGTTTTTCGTCGGCATCGACTTCTTCGACGGTGCCCGCGCCGTCCAGCCCCATGATTTGCGGCAACTGGTGCGTGATGCCCGCGCCGCTGTCGCGCATGTAGAGATCAACCCGGTTCAGCGTGGCCGCCTGCAGGCGCACCAGGACGTGGCCGGGCTGGCGAATGGGTTTGGGGCGCTGGCCGATGCTGACGACCTCGTTGCCGCCGTGGGCGGTGATGAAAGCGGCGTTCATGAAAGCGGCTGCGTCGTGACGTGATGGGGGCATGGCTGGGTTCCTGTGCTGGATGAGAGCGCCGCATGGGGCGAGACCCACGGTGAGCTGTGGCGAATGTGATGGGCGCTTGTCTTTTTTTGTCATTATCTGCGGGGGCGATGCTGGCGCTGGTGACGGTCGTTCACGCCCAGCCGGACTGCCTGAACGCTTCGGCCAGAAAATCCACCATCGCCCGCACCTTGCCGGACAGGTGCTGGCGGCTGGGATAGACGGCGTGAATGGCGAGCGCCGGGCCGCTGTAGCCGGGCAGTAACTCCACCAGCCGCCCGGTGCGGATGTCCGGCCCGACCAGAAAGCCCGGCTGCAAAATCACGCCCTGATCGGCCAGCGCGGCGGCGCGGCAGGTGTCGCCGCTGTTGGCGCGCAGGCGTGCGTGGGTGGTGACGGATTCGCGCCCGTGCGGGCCGTCAAACGTCCACACATCGCCGCCTGACCAATAGGCGTAGGCCATCACGCTGTGGCGGGCCAAATCTGACAACTCGCGGATGGGCGGCGCCCGCCGCAGGTAGCCCGGCGAGGCGCACAGGATGGTGCGGTCGCTGCTCAGCGGGCGCGCCACCAGGCTGGAGCTGGCCAGACCCGGGCCGACGCTGATGCGAATGGCCAGATCAAAGCCTTCCTCGACCAGATCAACCACGCGGTCTGACAGCGTCACGTCCAGCTCGACTTTTTCATAAACCTTGAGAAACTGGCCCCACAGAGGCGCCAGATGCAGGTTACCAAACGTGAGCGGCGCGTTGATTTTCAGGCGCCCGGCGGGCTGGGCCGTGGTGGCGCTGGCGGCGGCATTGGCTTGCGCCAGATCGTCCAGAATCTGGCGGCAGCGCTCAACGTAGTCGCTGCCCGTGGCGGTCAACGACAGGCGCCGCGTGGTGCGGTTGAGCAGCCGCGTACCGAGCTGCGCCTCCAACTCCATCACCAGCCGCGAGACGACGGCTTTGGACAGCCCGAGCCGGTCGGCGGCTTTGACAAAACTGCCGTTTTGGACGACAGCGGTAAAGGCTTGAATCTGGCGGAGCTGGTCCATCGGGGCGGTTCCAATCGGGCGGGAAGGGAGTTGTAGCCGGGGCTGATTGTCAATGATTTAGAAACAATCTATCTTGATAGGCGCTGTTTATCTTTGAATCCGGGACAGCTAAAGTCTGGCTCAAAGGATGATTTCTGTATGACCGCCACTTCTTTGCTTCCGGCTTTGTTTGTTTCCCACGGTGCGCCGCTGTTTGCGCTGGAGCCGGGCCAGACCGGCCCGGCGCTCACCCGCTGGGGCGAAAAACTGGCCGCCAGCCAGCCGCTGCGCGGCATCGTCATCCTGTCGCCGCACTGGATGGTGCGCGGTCCGGCGGTGATGACCAGCGCCGCGCCGCAAACGTGGCACGATTTCGGCGGGTTTCCGCAGCCGCTTTATGAACTGCAATACGCCGCGCCCGGCAGCCCGGCGCTGGCGCAGGAAGTGCTCGATTTGCTGGCCGCCGCTGGCATGCCCGCGCAGGCCGATACCAGCCGTCCGCTCGATCACGGCGCTTGGGTGCCGCTGATGCATCTGTTTCCCGAAGCCAATGTGCCGGTGGTGCAGGTCGCGTTGCCGGTGCGCTGGGGGCCAGCCGAGGTGCTAGCGATGGGCCGGGCTTTGTCTAGCCTGCGCGAGCGCGGCGTTCTCCTGATTGGCTCGGGCAGCATGACGCACAACCTGTCCGAATTTTTTGGCGGTGCGCGTGAGCCAGCGCCTTACGTGCTGGCGTTCAGCCGCTGGGTGGAGTCTGCGCTGGCACGCGGCGACGTGGCCGCGCTGCTGGACTACCGGGCACAAGCCCCGCACGCCGCCCGCGCTCATCCGAGCGATGACCACTTTTTGCCGCTGTTTTTTGCGCTCGGCGCGGCGGGCGAGGGCGCGCAGCCCGATTACCTCAGCCGCGAAGTGATGTACGGCATGCTGGCGATGGATGCGCTGGCGCTGCAGTCCGCCAATTGAAGCGCCAGCTTCGCCGCCTCCCTGATTTCTGACACCCACCGAACCCCCGAAAAAATTCACCATGCTTAATCTTTCCCTGACCCATCTGCACCGCCCGGCTGATAAGGCCGTGGCCGAACCCTGGCTGCTGGTGCTGATGCACGGCGTGGGCAGCAACGAGCAGGATTTGTTTGGCCTGGCGCCGCATGTGCCTGCCAACTTTCATGTGCTCAGCCTGCGCGCGCCCCATGTGATGGGGCCGTCGTCCTATGCCTGGTTTGGCTTCAACGTCAAACCCGGCGGCGAGCGGGTGATTGATGAAGCGCAGGAAGTGGCCAGCCGCCAGCAACTGGCGCAGGTGATCACCTCGGCGGCGCAGCAGTTGAACATTCCGGCCGAGCGCGTGGTGGTGGGCGGTTTCAGCCAGGGCGGCATCATGGCGCTGTCGCTGCTGCTGACCCAGCCCGGCCTGATGCACGCTGCGCTGGTGATGCACAGTCGCTTGCTGGGTGAAATCCGTCCCTTGATCGTTCCGCCTGAGCAGTTGGCGGGCAAGCAACTGTGGGTCAGTCACGGCACGCTGGATCAGGTGTTGCCGCTGGCCAACGCCCACGCCATCCGGGCGGCGGCGCAGGCGTTGCCGCTGAATCTGCGCTACGCCGAATTCCCCAACGCCCACGAAATCACGCGGGACGAGCTGGCGCAGGCGATGCAGTGGCTGGCCTCGCTGGCGCTTTGAGCGGGCGCAGCAAGGGCTTTTTGATGTGGCGCCAGGTGCGGCATTCGACCTGGGTATGTTCGCCATCGGACATCAAGCGGCAGCCTTCGCCGACCTTGGCCTTGCCGTGGACAAAGGGATAGGCAAATTCAAACTGCGCTGGAATCACGACGGCGCCCGAGGCGTTGAAAAAGCCGTATTTGCCGCCTTTCTGGTAGCGGGCCAGGCCGTCAGAGAAGGGGTCAGGCCCGTTGTCAAAAATCACCGGGCGGATCACGAACTGGCCTTGGCGGTTGATGTAATGCCAGCCGCTTTGGTCCACCACGGCGGCCATGCCGCCTTTGCCAAAGGGTTCGGCGATCAGGTAGCGCGGCGCGATGGCGACCCGCCCGTCGCAGCTGCGCCAGCCGTACAGCGCCAGTTTGTCATCGTAGTAGGGCTGGCACAGCGCCAGCGTTGCGGCCAAGGCGACGGATAAAAGCATGATTCAGGATGCCTGCGGCGCAAACCAGTGCGACGTGCGGTTGACAAAACCCACCAGCGACAGCATCACCGGCACCTCGACCAGCACGCCAACCACGGTGGCCAGCGCCGCGCCCGAGTGCAGGCCGAACAGCGAAATCGCCACCGCCACACCGAGTTCAAAGAAGTTAGAGCCGCCAATCAGGCAGGCCGGTCCGGCAATGTTGTGCGGCAGCTTCAGAAGCCGGGCGGCAAAGTAGCTGACGAAAAACAGCCCGTAAGTCTGGATCAGCAGCGGCACGGCAATCATGGCAATCACCAGCGGCTTGGCGACGATGGTTTCGGCCTGAAAGCCAAACAGCAGCACGACAGTGGCAATCAGCCCGACGACGGACAGCGGCTTGAGCCGCGCCACAAAATCGCCCACAGCGTGCGCCGAGCGCCGCGCCAGCCCGTAGCGCGTCGCCATGCCCGCCGCCAGCGGCAGCACGACATACAGCACGGTGGACAGCACCAGCGTTTCCCACGGCACGGTGATGTTGGTCACGCCGAGCAAAAAGGCGGCTATCGGCGCAAACGCCACCACCATGATCAGGTCGTTGAGCGACACCTGCACCAGCGTGTAATTGGCGTCGCCTTTGACCAGCTGGCTCCAGACAAACACCATCGCCGTGCAGGGCGCGACGCCGAGCAAAATCATGCCCGCGATGTATTCGCTGGCCGAGGCTGGATCGACCCACGGCGCAAAGATGTATTGAAAAAACACCACGCCCAGCGCCGCCATCGTGAAGGGTTTGACCAGCCAGTTCACCACCAACGTGAGCAGCAGGCCGCGCGGCTTTTTGCCCACGTCCTTGACGGCGGACCAGTCGATTTGAATCATCATCGGGTAAATCATCACCCAGATAAAAACGGCCACGACGAGGTTGACGTGGGCGATTTCCAGAGCGGCGATCAGCTGAAAAGCGCCGGGCACCAGCAGCCCCAGCCCCACGCCCGCGACGATGCCCAGCGCGACCCAGACGGTTAAAAAGCGTTCAAACAAACCCATGATGTGCCTTTCAGTCGGTGGCGCTTCAGGCGTGCTGGGGCAGCGAGCGGGCTGCGTCTTGCAGCAGGGCGCGCTCCAGTTTTTCAGACGGCAGGCTGGTCAGCAGCGACAGGCGGCGTTGCAGGGCCAGCAGAACCTGGAGGAAGGCTTCGCGCTGGTGCGCTTCGCTGGCGCCGCCAGCGGAGGGGTCGGGGTAGCTCCAGTGGGCGGTGGCCGGGTGGCCGGGCCAGATCGGGCAGACTTCGCCCGCCGCGTTGTCGCAGACGGTGATCACGAGATCCATGTGCGGCGCGCCGGGCTGGCCGAATTCGTCCCAGCTTTTGCTGTGCAGGCTGGCGGTCGAAATGCCCGCGTTGCGCAGCGCTTGCAGGCCCAGCGGGTGGGGCTGCTGGTTGTCACGCGGGCTGCTGCCAGCGGAAAAAGCCTTGAAGCGGCCACCGCCGATGTGGTTGAGCACGGCTTCGGCCAGAATGCTGCGCGCCGAGTTGTGGGTGCAGAGGAATAAAACGTTCAGAGCGTGTTCGGGTTTGGACATGATTTTTTGGGGAAGTTGAGAAATGAAGGGGTGAAATTGGCAGCCGCTTGGCGTTTGCCAGTTGCGGGCCGGAGGGCGCGTTGCGCTGTCAGCAGGCGGCCCCCACGCCAGCGCCCGCACCGCAGGGCTGGCCTTCGCAGCAATGTTCGGTCAGGTAAGCCAGCAGCGCGTTCATCTGGCCGATGTCGGCACGGTAAATCAGGTTGCGGCCCCGCGCTTCGCTGCTGACCAGCCCGGAATGCGCCAGCTCTTTCAAATGAAACGACAGCGCGCTGGGTGCCACGCCAAGCTGCTCGGCCATGACGCCGGGCGTCAGGCCATCAGGGCCAGCGACGATCAGCGCCCGAAAAGCGCGCAAGCGCTGGGCCTGCGCCAACGCGGCCAGCGCTTTGACGGCGGCGCCCTCGTCCAGTGCGGGCAGGGGATTGCAGGGGGGTGTTATTTCCATAATTCAAATATAATTGAAATATTGAATGAAATCCGCTTTGCATCGAGCCAAGACAAAAATTTTTTAACTGGAGAGACTCTACATGCCGTTTGTGACAACTCACCCCAAGCCCGCCGCAGCGCTGGCGCGCCAACAGGGAGCGCTTGCTGATGGACGCTAAAACCCTGGCAGCAAACCTGCCCAACATCGACCCGGCGCTGTTCGCCGTGCCGTCCGCCGAGCGGCTGCAAACGCCCGCCAGCGTCCACGCGCCGCGCATTTTGCTGCTCTACGGCTCGGTGCGCGAGCGCTCCTACAGCCGTCTGGCCAGCGAAGAAGCGGCCCGGCTGCTGCAGGCAATGGGCGCGGAAACCCGCACCTTTGACCCACGCGGCCTGCCGCTGCCCGACGACGCGCCCGAAACGCACCCGAAAGTCCAGGAACTGCGCGAACTGACGCAATGGGCCGAAGGCATGGTCTGGTGTTCGCCCGAGCGCCACGGCGCGATGACCGCCATCATGAAAGCGCAAATCGACTGGATTCCGCTGGCGCAAGGCGCGGTGCGCCCGACGCAGGGCAAGACGCTGGCGGTGATGCAGGTCTGCGGCGGCTCGCAGTCGTTCAACGCGGTGAACCAGTTGCGCGTGCTGGGCCGCTGGATGCGCATGCTGACGATTCCGAACCAGTCGTCGATTGCCAAGGCGTTTCTGGAGTTTGACGAGGCCGGGCGCATGAAGCCGTCGAGCTATTACGACCGGCTGGTCGATGTGATGGAAGAGCTGGTCAAGTTCACGCTGCTGACGCGCGACGTGTCGCCGTACCTGGTCGAGCGTTACAGCGAGCGCCGCGAAAGCGCCGAGGCGCTGTCCCAGCGGGTGAACCAGCGCACGCTGTAGTTTTTCCGGCGTCACACAACTGCCATTGAATTGACACGCGCCCGTCATGGCCTTGTTTCAGACTCAGGCCACAAGCTGAACGATGAAATCAAGGAATGGCAATGAAGTTGAATCCGGCCGTTAGGCCTTCTCACGGACAAGCTCTGGCCGACAGTACGGGGCGTCATGAACTGGACCGCCAGCGTCTGCGCATTTTGCGCTGCACCGCCCAGGCAATGGCCAGCAGCCCCGGCGGCCTGCGTTTCAAGGCGGGCACCCAGCCTTGGCTGGACGGGATTTCAACTGGTGGGCCTGCCTTCCTTCAGCTCAGCAGAGCGCAACACCAAGCGGCTTTGCAGGGCGTTTTCGTCGGCGTTTAAAAATTTCCAGCCCCTTTATCGGGGCTTTTTTACGGTCTGTCGGGTTTTTGAATCGGACGGATGAGTTGCGTTGCGCATCCGTCCAAAACAAGGAGTTAGTCATGAAAGAGCTGCCCAATCCCACCTTTGCATTGTCGCCAGTCGCAATGCCACGGGGGTCACTTCATCCAAGCTCTCATGCTGTCAACACCGCTGCGGGCCTTGTCCAAGAGCCTTCACTGGGCAAAATCTCGGTCAGCTGGGCCAGGCACCAGGATGAAGTCCGGCAAGCCCAGCGCCTGAGGTATGAGGTGTTCGCGCTGGAAATGGGCGCGCGTCTGCCCAAAACCGTGCCCGGCCACGACATCGACCTGTTTGACGATTACTGCGAGCACCTGTTGGTGCGCGACGTGGCCAGCGAGCAGGTGATTGGCACCTACCGCGTGCTGACGCCAGCGCAGGCCAAGCGCGTCGGCAGCACCTACAGCGACATCGAGTTTGATTTGGTGCGCTTGCGCTTTTTGCGCGAACGCATGGTCGAGCTGGGCCGCAGTTGCGTGCATGCCGATTACCGGCATGGCGGCGTGATTTTGGCGCTGTGGGGCGCGTTGGCCGAGTTCATGGCACGCAACCAGTTGGATACGATGATCGGTTGCGCCAGCATTCCGATGGAGCACAACGGCATCTCCGGCGGGCATGCGGCGGCCAGCATCTGGCGCCAGTTGAAGCAAACCCATCTGGCGCCGATTGAATACCAGGTCACGCCGCGCTTGGCGCTGCCAGTCGGCCAGCTCGATGACACGCTGGAAGTCGAGCCGCCCGCACTCATCAAGGGCTATCTGCGCCTGGGCGCCAAGGTGCTGGGCGCCCCGGCCTGGGATCCCGATTTCAATGCCGCCGACCTGCCGATGATGATGCGCATTGCCGACTTGCCAGCACGCTACCGCAGGCATTTTTCCGCCAGCCCGGCCTGAC
>Ga0302217_10000372_pt1 | contig 11226 bp, 8 predicted proteins | sample II_Fen_N3_3_FD_198779 | JGI IMG/M metagenome (GOLD analysis project Ga0302217, IMG submission 198779) | Peat permafrost microbial communities from Stordalen Mire near Abisko, Sweden - II_Fen_N3_3 | ecosystem: Environmental > Terrestrial > Soil > Wetlands > Permafrost | place: Sweden: Abisko... | reverse complement strand
CGAGCTGGATTACCTGTTCAACAGCCCGGTGCCGATCACCCGTCCCGATCAAGACGCGACTCTGCAACGCCTGCACCGCGTCACGGTGCCGCGCAAGGTCTGGAAGCAGCTGTTCGTATTTGCCTTCGACCACCGCTGGCAACTGGTCGACCTGGCCCAACGCGGTGGCCAGGACGCGAGCCGCATCAGCGCGATCAAGCAACTGTTTATCCAGGCCATCGAGCGCGTGGAGAAGAAGCTGCGCGAGCAGGGCGTCGAGGCCGATGTGGGCTTGCTCGCCGACCAGCGCTTCGGCCAGGACGCGCTCAACGCCGCCAGCGGTCGCGGCTGGTGGATCGCACGCCCGGTGGAGGTGCAGAACTCGCGGCCCCTGGCGTTCGAACACGGCCGCTCGATCGGCAGCAACCTGATCGCCTGGCCCCAGGAGCAAATCATCAAGTGCCTGGTGCAATACCACCCCGATGACGAACCGCTGCTGCGCCTGGAACAGGAAGCGCAACTCAAGGCGGTGTACGAGGCTTCGCTGGTCAGCGGGCATGAGCTGTTGCTGGAAGTCATCCCGCCCAAGGATCACCCATCCACCTACCCCGATGTGCTCTACCGCAGCCTCAAGCGCCTGTACAACCTGGGGATCTACCCGGCGTGGTGGAAGATCGAGGCGCAGTCCGCCGAGGACTGGAAAAAACTCGACGAGTTGATCGAGGAACGCGACCCGTACTGCCGTGGCGTGGTGTTGCTGGGCCTGAATGCGTCGGCCGAGCGCCTGGCCGAGGGCTTCCGCCAGGCCAGCCAGAGCCGCACCTGCCGTGGTTTTGCCGTGGGTCGCACGATCTTCCAGGCACCGAGCCGCGCGTGGATGGCGGGGGAGATTGATGACGAAACGCTGATTCAGCAAGTCCGGGCCACTTTCGAGCAATTGATCAGTGCCTGGTGCAGTGCCAGAGGCTGAACGCAGTTCTTAATGTGAAATGTAATCCAATGTGGGAGGGCGCTTGCTCCCGAAGGCAGTGTGTCAGGCAACACTTCTGTAACTGCACCACCGCCATCGGGAGCAAGCTCCCTCCCACAGAATGCAGATATCAGTGATACCTGAAAATAATAAAGGTGCAGCCATGCCCGCAATCCGAATTGGCATCAACCCGATCTCCTGGAGCAACGACGACCTGCCGGCCCTGGGCGGCGAAACGCCGCTGAGCACTGCCCTGAGCGAAGGCAAGCAGATCGGCTACGAAGGCTTTGAACTCAACGGCAAATTCCCCAAGGACGCCAAGGGCGTCGCCGATGTGTTGCGCCCCTATGACCTGGCGCTGGTCTCCGGTTGGTATTCGAGCCGCCTGGCCCAGCGTTCGGTGGCGCAGGAAATCGAGGCGATCGCCGCTCACGTCGAGTTGCTCAAACACAATGGCGCTACGGTGCTGGTGTACGGCGAAGTCGCCGATTCGATTCAGGGCGCCAGGGTTCGCCTGATCGAGCGCCCGCGTTTTCACAGCGAGCAGGCCTGGCAGGACTATGCCGACAAACTCACCGAACTGGCGCGCTTTACCCTGTCCCGGGGCGTGCGCCTGGCCTACCACCACCATATGGGCGCCTATGTCGAATCGCCCGAGGACATCGATCAACTGATGCGCCGCACCGGCCCGGAAGTCGGCCTGCTGTTCGATTCGGGCCACTGCTACATGGGCGGTGGCGAACCCCTCGACGTGCTGCGCAAGCATATCGACCGGGTGTGCCATGTGCATTTCAAGGACGTGCGCAAAGCGGTGGTGCAACTGGCGCGCAACCAGATGTGGAGCTTCCCCGACTGCATCGTCAACGGCACCTTCACCGTGCCGGGCGACGGCGATATCGACTTTGCCGCGTTGCTCGACGTGCTGCTGGCCGCGCATTACCAAGGCTGGCTGGTGGTCGAAGCCGAGCAGGACCCGGCCGTCGCACCCAGCTATATCTATGCGAAAAAGGGTTACGACACCTTGCGTGCGCTGCTCAACGAGAGGACGGGCCAATGAGCTTGCTGGTCAAGAGCAATAAACGCGGGCAAACCATGGTCGCCCTCGAAGAAGGCCGCCTGGACTACGTCGGCTTTGCCGCCTACCGCCTGAGCCTGGGCGAAACCCTGCCGGTCACGGCCGGTGACCAGGAGCTGTGCCTGGTGCTGCTCAGCGGGCGGGTGACGATCGAAGGCGACGGTTTTAGCTGGCAGAACCTCGGCGATCGTCAGTCGGTGTTTGAAGACAAATCGCCCTTTGCCGTTTACCTGCCGCCGGGCACCGACGCCCAGGTGACGGCATTGAGTGACGTGCAGATCGCGGTCTGCGCCGCGCCCGGTGCGGCGGGTTTCGAGCCCCGCCTGATCCGCCCCGAACAGTGCAAACGCAGCGTGCGCGGCAAAGGCGCCAACACCCGCTACGTGTGCGACATCCTGCCCGACAGCGAGCCCGCCCATTCCCTGCTGGTGGTGGAGGTGCGCACGCCGTCCGGGCACTCGTCGAGCTACCCGCCGCACAAGCACGACACCGACGACCTGCCGCACCAAAGCTTTCTCGAAGAAACCTATTACCACCAGATCAACCCGCCTCAGGGCTTCGTGTTCCAGCGGGTGTACACCGACGACCGCAGCATCGACCAGGCGATGGCGGTGGAAAACAGCGACCTGGTGGTGGTGCCCAAGGGTTACCACCCGGTCAGCGTGCCGTATGGCTACGAGTCCTATTACCTCAACGTGATGGCCGGCCCCAAGCGCGCCTGGCATTTTCATAACGACCCTCAGCACAGCTGGCTGCTGGACCTTTAAGGGGCGCGACATGACCACCACCCGATTGACCATGGCCCAGGCTCTGGTGAAGTTTCTGGATAACCAATACATCGAAGTCGATGGCGTGCAGAGCAAGTTTGTCGCCGGGGTGTTCACGATTTTTGGCCACGGCAACGTGCTCGGCCTGGGCCAGGCGCTGGAGCAGGACAGCGGCGACCTGGTGGTCCACCAGGGCCGCAACGAGCAAGGCATGGCCCATGCTGCCATCGGTTTTGCCAAGCAACACCTGCGGCGCAAGATCTACGCGTGTACTGCGTCGGTCGGCCCGGGGGCGGCGAATATGCTGACCGCTGCTGCGACCGCCACGGCCAACCGTATCCCGTTGTTGCTGTTGCCCGGCGATGTCTACGCCAGCCGCCAGCCCGACCCGGTGCTGCAACAGATCGAGCAGTTCCATGACCTGAGCATCAGCACCAACGATGCCTTCCGTTCGGTGAGCAAATACTGGGACCGTATCAACCGCCCCGAGCAATTGATGAGTGCGGCGATCCACGCCATGCGCGTGCTCACCGATCCGGCCGAAACCGGCGCCGTCACCCTGGCGCTGCCGCAGGATGTGCAAGCCGAGGCCTGGGATTACCCGGATTATTTCTTGCAAAAACGCGTCCACCGCCTCGACCGTCGCCCGGCCACCGAGGCGATGATTGGCGACGCCGTGGCGGCCTTCAAGGGCAAGCGCAAGCCGTTGATCATCTGCGGCGGCGGGGTCAAGTACTCCGGCGCGAATGCCGCCTTGCAGGCGTTTGCCGAACGCTTCGAGATTCCCTTCGCCGAAACCCAGGCGGGCAAGAGCGCGGTGGTCTCCAGCCATCCGCTGAACGTCGGCGGGATCGGCGAGACCGGCTGCCTGGCCGCGAACCTGTTGGCCCCCGAGGCCGACCTGATCATCGGGATCGGCACGCGTTACACCGATTTCACCACGTCGTCGAAGTCGCTGTTCAAGCACGCCGACGTGCAGTTCCTCAACCTCAATATCAGCCCCTGCGACGCGTTGAAACTCGATGGCGTGCAAGTGCTGGCGGATGCGCAGGTCGCCCTTGAGGCATTGGCCGCCGCACTGGGGGATTATCGCGCCGGGTGGGGCGAGCAGGTACGCGACGCCAGGGCGCAACTGGACGCGGAAGTCGACCGGGTGCATCAGGTGGAATACGCGGGCGACGACTTCGTACCGGAGGTCAACGACCGCCTGGACCGCGCCGTGCTGCGCGAATTCATCGAGCTGACCGGCTCGTGCCTGACCCAAAGCCGCGTCCTCGGCGTGCTCAACCAGACCCTGGCCGACGACGCGATCATTGTCGCCGCCGCCGGCAGCCTGCCCGGTGACTTGCAGCGCAGTTGGCGCAGCAAGGGCGTTAACACCTACCACGTCGAGTACGGTTATTCGTGCATGGGCTATGAGATTAACGCTGCGCTCGGCGTGAAGCTGGCCGAGCCGACGCGCGAGGTCTATGCGCTGGTCGGCGATGGCTCTTACATGATGCTGCATTCGGAGCTGGCCACCTCGATCCAGGAGCGGCGCAAGATCAACGTGGTGCTGCTGGACAACATGGCCTTCGGTTGCATCAACAACCTGCAGATCGGCAACGGCATGGACAGCTTCGGCACCGAGTTCCGCTACCGCAACCCCGAGAGCGGCAAGCTCGACGGCGGCCTGGTGCCGGTGGACTTCGCCATGAGCGCAGCGGCCTACGGCTGCAAGACCTACAAGGTCAGCAGCGTGGCGCAGCTCGAAGCGGCGCTGGCCGATGCGCGCACGCAAACGGTGTCGACGCTGATCGATATCAAGGTGTTGCCCAAGACCATGATCCACGGCTACCTGTCGTGGTGGCGGGTGGGCGTGGCGCAGGTCTCCACCAGCGAACGCACCAATGCTGCGGCGAAAAAACTCAATGAACAGCTGGCCAAGGCCCGGCAGTACTAATAACAAGAGGAGTGAATGTATGTCGTTGAAGCTGGGTGTTATCGGTACGGGCGCTATCGGCCGGGACCATATTCGTCGTTGCAGCCAGACCTTGCTCAACAGCCAGGTGGTGGCGGTGACCGACATCGACCTTGCGCAGGCCGCCAAGGTGGTGGCGGATCTGAAACTGGACGCCGAGGTGTATGCGGACGGCCATGCGCTGATCAATTCGCCTCAGGTTGAGGCCATTCTCGTCACCTCCTGGGGCCCGAGCCATGAGGAATTCGTGCTCGCCGCCATCGCCGCCGGCAAACCGGTGTTCTGCGAAAAACCGCTGGCGGTCACCGCCGACGGCTGCCGCAGGATCGTCGAAGCTGAAGTCGCGCACGGCAAGCGCCTGGTGCAAGTGGGCTTCATGCGCCCCTATGACGAAGGTTATCGCGCCCTGAAAGCGGTGATCGACAGCGGCCAGATTGGCGAGCCGCTGATGCTGCACTGCGCGCACCGCAACCCGCGGGTGGGCGAGAACTACAAGACCGACATGGCGATCACCGACACCTTGATCCACGAGCTGGACGTGTTGCGTTGGCTGCTCGACGACGACTACGTCTCCGTGCAAGTGGTGTTCCCGCGCAAGACCAGCAAAGCGTTGGCCCATCTGCGCGACCCGCAGATCGTGCTGCTGGAAACCGCCAAGGGCACGCGCATCGATGTGGAAGTGTTTGTGAACTGCCAGTACGGCTACGACATTCAGTGCGAAGTGGTGGGGGAGACCGGTATCGCCAAGCTACCGGAGCCGTCGCAGGTGCAATTGCGCAGCGAGGCCAAGCTGTCCAATGCGATCCTGATGGACTGGAAAGAGCGCTTTATCGGCGCCTATGACGTCGAGTTGCAGGCGTTCATCGACAGCGTGCGCGCCGGGCAAGTGGGCGGGCCATCGGCGTGGGACGGGTTTGCGGCGGCGGTCGCGGCGGATGCGTGTATCGAAGCGCAGGGCAGTGGGCAGATCGTGAAAGTCAGCCTACCTGAGCGTCCGCGCTTCTACGGCTAACACTCGGTCAATGTGGGAGGGCTTGCTCCCGATAGCAGTGGGTCAGCCAATAAAGCTGTAGCTGATCTACCGCCATCGGGGGCAAGCCCCCTCCCACAGTTGTGTTGGGTTTGCACTTCAATAAAGGCGTGAATGTATGCGAATTGGACTCGTCGGCTACGGCCACGGAGGGCGCTTCTTTCATGCGCCACTGGCTGCAACCCTGCCAGGCGCTACGTTTGTTGGCGTGGTGACTCGCTCACCCGAGCGCCGCCAGCAATTGAGCACTGATCTTCCAGGGGTTAAAGCCTTTGACAGCATCGGCCAGATCGTCGAGGCCGGCGTCGATGCGCTGGTGATTTCCACCACGCTTAAAGGGCGCCCGGCACTGGTACTCGAAGCCATCGAGCACGGCGTCGCGGTGGTCAGCGACAAACCCTTTGCCGCCAACGCCGAACAGGCCCAGGCGCTGATCACTGCGGCGGAACGCCACGGCGTGTTGCTCAGCGTCTACCAAAATCGGCGCTGGGATTCGGATTTCCTGACCTTGCGCAAACTGATCGACGCCGGCGCCCTGGGGGCTGTCACGCGGTTTGAGTCCTGCGTCGAGCGTTTCAGCCCGCAAGCGCTGGGCAATGCCAGCGGCGGCGGCTGGCTGCGCGACCTGGGCAGCCATCTGGTGGACCAGGCGCTGCAACTGTTCGGCCCGGTGGATCGGGTCTTCGCGCAATTGCACTACAGCGCCGAATACCCGAGCGTCGACCACGGCTTCTTTGTCGCCCTGACCCACCGCAACGGGGTGCTTTCCCACCTGTGGGGCAATGCCTTGCAGAACAGCCCGGCGCCGCGCTTCAGGGTCAGCGGCACCCTGGGTTGCTACACCGTCGAAGGGCTGGACGGCCAGGAAGACGCACTGATGGCCGGCAAGTCGCCCAAAACCGAGGGCGAGCACTGGGGTTTTGAGGAGCACCGCCGCTGGGGCTGGTTCGAACAAGGCTCGGAGCGCGAGCGTGTGCCGTCGGAGAAAGGCTGCTGGACCCAGTTCTATCGCCAGTTGCAGTCCGCCGTGCAAGGGCAGGGGCCGCTGCCGGTGGACGCCTATGACGCGCTGGAAACCACCCGTATATTGGACGCCGCACGCCTGAGCGCCGAGCGGCAGCAGGTGGTTTCAATGGAAATAGAATTAAATTCTAAAAAATGTTGATATAGAAATTATTTTCCAATAAAGTCTTTTCCAGGTTGCATAAAGTACGTCCGGATTCGATTTCGGCGACTCAACAAAAACAAGATCAAAAACAACCAGGTACCGTCAGATGAAAATCTTCAACGCTGTACTGCGAGTTTTACGCCCTGCCCACACGCCACGCGGTCTGCCCCGCGCCCGGCCGTTTTACTTTTCCTTCCTTAATGTGCTGTGCGTCGAAAACCAAGGCGCCCTGGTGTGCTGCATTCCGGGGGCACCGGTCGTCCGCCTGCCGTCCTCCTCGCTCTGATAAACGCTACGTCCAGAAAACCAACAAGAAAGTGGAGACAGACCGTTCATGAAGACCCCGATCCGTTTTACCGCGCTGGCGTTGTCCCTGCTGCTGGCCAGCGGTTTTGCGGCAGCTGCCGATCTGAAGATCGGCGTGAGCATGTCGCAGTTCGATGACACCTACCTGACCAACGTGCGTGAGTACATGGACAAGCAAGCCAAGTCCTATCCCAAGGGCGATGGTGTGCAGTTGCAGTTCGAAGACGCGCGCGCCGACGTGGTCAAGCAACTGAGCCAGGTCGAGAATTTCATCAGCCAGAAAGTCGATGCGATCATCGTCAACCCGGTGGACACGGCGTCCACGGCGCGGATCAGCAAGTCAGCGCTCGAGGCGGGTATTCCGTTGGTCTACGTCAACCGCCGACCGGACCAGAAAGATCTGCCCAAAGGCGTGGCCGCCGTGACCTCCAATGATGAAGAGGCCGGCCGCATGCAAATGCAATACATCGCCGAAAAACTCGGCGGCAAGGGCAAGGTCGTGATCCTGCTCGGTGACTTGGCGAACAACTCCACCACCAACCGTACCAAGGGCATTAAAGAAATCCTGGCCAAGTACCCGCAGATCAAGATCGAGCAGGAACAGACCGGTATCTGGCTGCGTGACCGCGGGATGACCCTGGTCAACGACTGGTTGACCCAGGGCCGCGAATTTAATGCCGTGCTGGCCAATAACGATGAAATGGCCATTGGCGCCGCCATGGCGTTGAAGTCGGCCGGCACCAAGCCGGGCAGCATCTTGATTGCGGGGGTCGACGGCACGCCGGACGGCTTGAATGCGATCACTAAAGGCGAAATGACCGTGTCGGTGTTCCAGGACGCCAACGGTCAGGCGGTCGGCTCGGTGGAGGCGGCGCGCAAGATGGCGAAGAAGGAGATGATCGAGCAGAACATTGTCATCCCGTTCAAGCTGATCACCCCGGACAACGTCAAAGACTTCAAGTAGCCCCACCCTAACAACAATAAGCCGGCAGGGCGGTCGTGCCCGCCCTGCCGATGGAGTACCGTCCTATGCTTGCTCAAGCCACTGTCTCGCAGCCTCCCGGTATCCAGCCTTCACTGCTGGAAGAACCCTACCTGCTGGAAATCCTCAACATCAGCAAAGGTTTTCCCGGTGTGGTGGCCCTGGCCGATGTGCAACTGCGCGTGCGCCCAGGCTCGGTGCTGGCGCTGATGGGTGAGAACGGCGCGGGTAAGTCGACGCTGATGAAAATCATCGCCGGCATCTACCAGCCCGACGCCGGCGAAATCCGCCTGCGTGGCAAGCCGATTGTGTTTGAGACGCCGCTGGCCGCGCAAAAGGCCGGGATCGCGATGATCCACCAGGAACTCAACCTGATGCCGCACATGAGCATCGCCGAGAATATCTGGATCGGCCGCGAGCAGCTCAACAGCCTGCGCATGGTCAACCACCGCGAAATGCACCGCTGCACCGCCGAATTGCTCGCCCGCCTGCGCATCAACCTCGACCCCGAGGAGCATGTGGGCAACCTGAGTATCGCCGAACGGCAGATGGTCGAGATTGCCAAGGCCGTGTCCTACGATTCCGACATCCTGATCATGGATGAACCGACGTCCGCCATCACCGAGAAGGAAGTCGCCCACCTGTTTTCGATCATTGCCGACCTCAAGGCCCAGGGCAAAGGCATCGTCTACATCACGCACAAGATGAATGAAGTGTTCGCCATCGCCGATGAAGTGGCGGTGTTTCGTGACGGCCAGTACATCGGCCTGCAGCGCGCCGACAGCATGAACAGCGACAGCCTGATCTCGATGATGGTCGGCCGTGAACTGAGCCAGTTGTTCCCGGTACGCGAAACGCCCATCGGCGAGTTGCTGTTGTCGGTGCGCGACCTGGGCCTGGACGGCGTGTTCAACAACGTCTCGTTCGACCTGCATGCCGGCGAGATCCTCGGCATCGCCGGGTTGATGGGCTCGGGCCGCACCAACGTGGCGGAAACCATTTTTGGTATCACCCCAAGCACCCGCGGGCAGATAACCCTCGATGGCAAGGCGCTGCGTATTACCGACCCGCATATGGCCATCGACAAAGGCTTTGCGCTGTTGACCGAGGATCGCAAGCTCAGCGGGCTGTTCCCGTGCCTGTCGGTCCTGGAGAACATGGAAATGGCAGTGCTGCCGCATTACTCGGGCAACGGGTTTATCCAGCAGAAAGCCCTGCGTGCGCTGTGCGAAGACATGTGCAAGAAGCTGCGGGTGAAGACCCCGTCGCTGGAGCAATGCATCGACACTTTGTCCGGCGGCAACCAGCAAAAAGCCCTGCTGGCGCGCTGGCTGATGACCAACCCGCGCTTGCTGATTCTCGATGAGCCGACCCGTGGCATCGACGTCGGCGCCAAGGCCGAGATCTACCGTCTGATTTCTTTCCTCGCCAGCGAGGGCATGGCGGTGATCATGATTTCCTCGGAGCTGCCCGAAGTGCTGGGCATGAGCGACCGGGTGATGGTGATGCACGAAGGCGAACTGATGGGCACCCTGGACCGATTAGAGGCGACCCAGGAAAAAGTCATGCAGTTGGCCTCCGGTATGACCGCGGTCCACTGACGAACAGCCGCGCGGGCCTGCGGTTGGCCCGCGCCATAGAATAAAAAGGTGATTGGCTATGAATGCAATAACAGACAACAAGCCTGCCACGGCAACGGTCAAGCGCCGTCGACGCTTGCCGACGGAGCTGAGCATCTTCCTGGTGCTGATCGGCATCGGCCTGGTGTTTGAAGTGTTCGGCTGGATTGTGCGTGACCAGAGCTTCCTGATGAACTCCCAGCGCCTGGTGCTGATGATCCTGCAAGTGTCGATCATCGGCCTGTTGGCCATTGGTGTGACCCAGGTGATCATCACCACGGGCATCGACCTGTCTTCCGGGTCTGTCCTTGCGTTATCGGCGATGATCGCTGCCAGTCTTGCGCAAACATCCGATTTTTCCCGTGCGGTGTTTCCGTCGCTGACCGACCTGCCGGTGTGGATCCCGGTCGCGGTTGGCCTCGGCGTGGGGCTGCTGGCGGGGGCGATCAACGGCAGTATTATCGCGGTGACCGGTATCCCGCCGTTTATCGCAACACTTGGGATGATGGTGTCGGCCCGTGGCCTGGCGCGTTATTACACCGAAGGCCAGCCGGTGAGCATGCTCTCGGATTCCTACACGGCCATCGGTCATGGGGCGATGCCGGTGATCATCTTTCTGGTGGTGGCGGTGATCTTCCATATCGCCCTGCGCTACACCAAGTACGGTAAGTACACCTACGCCATCGGCGGCAATATGCAGGCGGCGCGCACCTCGGGGATCAACGTCAAGCGTCACCTGATCATTGTCTACAGCATCGCCGGGCTCCTGGCAGGCCTGGCCGGTGTGGTGGCCTCGGCGCGTGCCGCTACCGGCCAGGCCGGCATGGGCATGTCCTACGAACTGGATGCGATTGCTGCCGCTGTGATCGGCGGCACCAGCCTGGCGGGCGGGGTAGGGCGCATCACCGGCACCGTGATTGGCGCGCTGATCCTTGGGGTGATGGCCAGCGGGTTTACCTTTGTCGGGGTCGACGCGTATATCCAGGACATTATCAAGGGTCTGATTATCGTGGTGGCGGTGGTGATCGATCAATATCGCAACAAGCGCAAGCTAAAACGCTGACGCGGTGCAACATGTGGGAGGGGGCTTGCCCCCTCCCACATTTAGACCTGCATTCGTCAGATCTAACCGTTTGTCTTCTATATAGCTCCACAACACTGAATTTCTTGCTATAAACGCACTCCGATAACCATTCGCCAAGCCCGTCCTGGTGCTTTTGGGGGTTATCTTGGAAAAATGCCTGTCTTTTCAGTTGCTGCGCCCTCAAGTCGGCCTTAGACTGCCGCCCCTCGTAAATTGAGTGCCGGGTGGCGCTTGGAATGGATGGCGCCTTTCCGAGACCTGCAGAGGTCGACCGGAACGCTCCCTT
>Ga0302217_10000365_pt1 | contig 11363 bp, 8 predicted proteins | sample II_Fen_N3_3_FD_198779 | JGI IMG/M metagenome (GOLD analysis project Ga0302217, IMG submission 198779) | Peat permafrost microbial communities from Stordalen Mire near Abisko, Sweden - II_Fen_N3_3 | ecosystem: Environmental > Terrestrial > Soil > Wetlands > Permafrost | place: Sweden: Abisko... | reverse complement strand
GGGCGTCGCAAAGCTGGGTGGCCAGCGGTTGAACGTCAATCAGTTGCCCGGATGCAGCGTGTGCGATAGCCATGTAAAACTCCAGAAAAATTGGCGTCAATGCCGGGAAGGTTTATACATCAAGCCCGGCGCAGGCCATGCCTTGCGGCCAGAGATGTTTGGCGCCCAAAATTGCACATCATCAGCCCCGAAACTTTTTTGAAGGAGTTACTGCCATGAGCGCTTTAACCGTTCGGCTGCCGGACGACAAACACCAGCGTCTGCGCCTGCTGGCCCGCAGCCGGGGCACCACGGTCAATCGCCTGATTGACGAAATGACCACCTTGATGCTGGCTGAGTTTGATGTGGAGACGCGCTTTCAGGTGCGCGCTCAGGCCGGTGCGGGCAAAACTGAGCGCGGGCTGGAATTACTCAACAAGGCGCTGGACTGAAGCGTGAGCCGCCCTCAGAATGACTCGCGCTCTTGCGCTGGTGTCTCATTGCGGCCATCGGCCATGAAATCCGGCGGTAGGCTGGCCAGCAGGTCAAACACCGCCGCCGCCCCTGGCGCCCACGTCGCCGCCGCAATAGCGCGGTAATTCTCATCGAGCTGGGGTTGCAGCAGCACCAGCGCGGCCAAGCGCCGGGCCATTGCGGTGACTTCCATGATTTCGGCCATCGTCAAGGCGCGGCCCAGCACGCGCTGTTCGCGGTAGCTGAGCCACTTTTTCATGACCTGATAGCCGCCGATGGTGAAATCCCAGACCGGCTGGGGCACGTTTTTCCAGTAAGCCGTGGCGTTCAGGTAAACGTCCAGCGTGGGCGCGCTGCCGAACGCCGCCGCCTGCTCGCCGGGCTGGGGCGGGCGCGGCTCGGTTTTGCCTTTGCCCGGCATGGTGATGCTGCCCTGGCCGCCGCTGCCCCAGCCTGCGGTCAGGGCGAATTCAGCCGCCGTCAGCGCGCCGCCGCCGACGCGGCTGACGACGGCAATAGTTTTGAGTTCGGCGCGAATCGTGCCGCTGGTCACGCCGGGCGCGGGCGTTTCGGTGTCGAGCAGCGCGGCCACGTCGCGGCCCAGCGCGGCGGAGGCCAGCAGCGCGTCCCGCGTGGCGGGCAGCGGGATGCGCGGCCAGTTTTCGCGGATGCCGTCGGCGTTGTCGGCGAGGTAAGCCGGGCTGTAGCCGATGGCCAGCGCGTGCATCCAGATCAGTTCGGCGGTGGCCGGGTCGGTGTCCGGGTCGGGCAGGGCGAGGGCGGCGAGGTAGGCGCGGGCGGTGGGCGAGAGGTTGGCGCTGACGCTGGCGGCGGCGGCTTCGCTTTCCGGGGTGCCAAACAGGTCGGCTTTCGGTGCGCCTGACGACGGCGCGGCGTGCCAAACCATCGGGACGTAATAGGCGTGGCCGCGCAGCGCATCGTTGTCGCCCAGGCAGCGGGTGAACATCACCGGCACGCCTTCCGGGTTGGCAACCCCGGCAGGGCGGCACATCAGGTAGCGGTTGCCGGGCTGGTGCTGCTGCCACAGACTCGGGCGGGGTTCGTTCCACAGCGGCCTCGATGGCGTGTAGTACGCGTGGCGGGTGTCGAACGCTCTGGCCGCATAGCGCAAAAGACGGTTCGCAGAAAAATCTTCAGACGTTTGCAGCTTGGCGCGGGTTTTCCGGGCGTCAAATCTGGCGGCGTCATTCATCAGCGCGCTACTTATTTGCGCAAGCGCTTCATGTGAAATGGCCGCATCGAAATACGCCTGCATCCGTGTTTCCAGCGGCGCTTTGGTAATGTCAATCAACGCGCCGCCGCGCTTTTCCATCAGCCCGTTAATCGGCGCATAACCGGCAAGCTCTGCCAGCGTGGGCCAGGCCGAATACAGCGCGCAGGATTGGCCCGGACGCAGGCTGAACAGGTTGGATTGATCCGGTTTTACTGCTGTGTAGCGCTGGTCGCGTTGCGGCTCCTCCAGGCTTTTGAGCAAATCCTCGCGTTTTGCCGCGCCCCACCAGTTGCGGTAAAGCACTTGCGTGGCGGGTGACGCGTCCTTGCCATCGCGCTTTGGCGCTGGCGTGGCTTGATTCTCGGGCGAGCGCTTGACGAGCAAGGCCACGGCGGTTCCCTTGCGGATGCCTTCTTTGTTGTAGGGCGTGGAAAAGGCGCTGGGGTCGGGCAGTCCGTCGGGCGTGGTTTTGCCGGTTTCGCGGCTGTCGCCGTTCAGGTCGTCGATCCACACGCGGTTGAAACTCCGGGTCAGGTGCTCGCGCATGACGACAAACGAGTCGCCACGGGTGTAGGAAAAATTGCTGATGTAGCACACCACGCCGCGCCCGCCGCGCTCGGCAATGCGCCGCTCGGCCAGCCGGAAAAAGCGCACGTACAAATCATCCAGATTGAATTTCTTGATGCCCCATTTTTTAATCAAGCCTTCCTTGTACGGCGTGACCAAATCCTGCTCTTCGCCCAGCGCCACGCCGCCAAAAGCGTCATACGGCGGGTTGCCCAGAATCACGATGATTTTTTGTGTCTGCTTGACCTGATCGGCGGCATCGCGCTCCTGCTCGAATTCGGGGAAGGGCAGCACCGCGTTTTTCGGCTCCTTGGCCGGTTCCCAGCCGGTCAGCGCGTTCGTCAGGTAAATGCCAGCGCGCTCGTCGTCCTGCAGCGGCGCGCCGAGCTGGCGCAGCAGCAGGCCGATTTGCAAATGCGCCACGACGTAAGGCGCGGGCAGCAACTCAAAGCCGAACAGGCGTGTGGTGGCGGCCTGTTTCAACTGGTGCGCGGCCAGCGCGTCGGCCCCTTGCGCTTTGAGCTTGTCGGCCATCACGCGCAGCACTTCCACCAGATAAGCGCCGGTGCCGCAACATGGATCGAGCACGACGACATTCGGGTCGCCCAGCCCGTCGGGCAGGCCCAGCTCGGTTTGCAGCACCTGATCGACGCGGGCCACTTGGTAGCGCACGATTTCTTCGGGCGTGTACCAAACGCCCAAGCTTTTACGCAATTCCGGGTCAAAAGCGGCCAGAAATGGCTCGTAAAAATACTGGATTGAGCGCGTGGACTCGAAGGTTTTGAAAAACGCCGCCTGATCGACGCGGTTGAGCGCGTCCGTGGCCCAGTCCAGCACTTCGGTCAGGTTCAGCGCCTTGAGCTTGGCGGGCTGCGAAAGCTGGCCGAACAGCGCGGCAATCATGGGCACGTTCAGGCTGTGGGCGGCGCTTTTCCAGTCGAACGGTGCCAGCGGCTGGCCGGGCGCGGCCTGTTCGCGGCGCAGCACCCACGCGGAAAACACGCCGTAAAACAGCGTTTGCACCAGCGTGGAGCGGAAAAAATGCCCACCTTCGCTGGCGCTGAAAGTCACGCCCAGCGAGGATTCCAGGCTTTTTTGCAGCGCGTCGAGCTGCTTGGCGGCGGTCACGCTGGCGTGTTCGACGCGGTGCCGCGCCTCGCGGGCGTAGCTGGCGAGCAGGGCGGCGAGGTCTTTCGGGTCGGCCAGCGGGGCGGCGTGCTGCAGCACGCGGGTGAGGAAATCTTCAAACGGCTGGCCTTGCTGGCTTTGCGCCTTGGCCGGGTGCGCGGTCAGTTCCCAAAAGCTGGCTTCGTCGGCAGCCAGGGTGAAGCGCTCCAGCGTGACGCGCTGGCCGCTGCGCTCGCCAATCAAGAGCCAGTCGCGCAGGTTGGTGACGAGAACGAGTTTGTAGCGGTCCCAGTATTTGCTGATTTGCGCCGTGGTGGCGGTGTCGTTGACGGGTTCGGCGGGGCTTTTGACTTCAATCACGCCACGCGCTGGGGCACCGAGGTTTTTGACTTCGGCGCTGGCGCGGTCGAACTGGTCAGCGGTGAACAGGCCGCCGTCGGGGTTGCCCGCGCCCAGATTTTTCAGTTGCATCACGCAGCGAACGCGGGGCTTGAGCGCGTGGCCTGCGCCGTCGATCAGGTTGTTCAGCGCGGTGTAGTAGGAGGTTTCTTTCGTGCCGCCGCCAGTGTGGTGAACGCCGCGCACGGCGTGGAGGAAGTCTTCGAGCAGAGAGGATTTGGCCATTGGGCGGGTGTTTTGTTGTGGTTTTTGTGGAAATGGCCCGCTGAAAAACCGCTTCAGCCCCCACTGGCGCGGCAAAACATCCTTGCATTTATGGAGTCTGGTTCCATAAATGCAAGGATAAATGCCCGTGAAAGCGCCTCAGATTTCCAGGTTGTCGATCAGCCGGGTGTTGCCCAGCTTGGCCGCGCCCAGCACTACCAGCGCCTCGTCGGCGAGCGCGCCTTGCGGCGGCTGCAGGTCGGTGCGGCGGCGCACGGTCAGGTAGTCGGGCTTCCAGCCGCGCCGGGCCAGCGCCTGCAGCGCCTGCGCTTCGAGCGTCGCCAGATCGGGCGCTTCGGCGGCGCCTGCGGCACGGGCGGCTTCGCCCAAGGCGCGCAGGGCCAGCGACAGTTGCACCGCTTCGTCGCGCTCGGCGGGCGTCAGGTAGCTGTTGCGCGAGGACAGGGCCAGGCCGTCGTCGGCGCGCTGGGTTTCGCCCGCCAGAATTTCAATCGGCAGCGCAAATTGCTGCACCAGGCGGCGAATCACCATCAGCTGCTGGTAATCCTTCTTGCCGAACGCGGCCACGCCCGACGGCATGCCGGCAAACACGCAGGAAAACAGCTTCATCACCACCGTGCTGACGCCGATGAAAAAGCCGGGTCGGAAATGCCCTTCGAGAATGTCGCTCAGGTCGGTGGCGGGCTGGACTTTAAAGGTTTGCGGCTCGGGATAAAGGTCTTTTTCACGCGGGGCAAAGACCACGTCGCAGCCAGCGGCTTCGAGGCGCTGGGCGTCGGCGTCCAGCGTGCGCGGGTAGCTGTCAAAGTCTTCGTGCGGCGCAAACTGCAGCCGGTTGACAAAGATGCTGGAGACGGTGACATCGCCCAGCGGCTTGGCCTGCTTGACCAGCGCAATGTGGCCCGCGTGCAGATTGCCCATAGTCGGCACAAAGGCCGGGCGTTTGAAGGCGCTCAGGTGCTGGCGCAGTTCGGGAATGGTGTGGACGATGTGCATGAAATTTTCGGAAAGGCAAAAGGGGTTAAAAGTTACCAAGCGTGCAGGCGGTTGTCGGGAAAGCTGCCGTTTTTCACGGCGCACACATAGGCTTCCATCGCGCCGCGCACGCTGGGGGCGTCGTCCATGAAGTTGTGGACAAATTTGGCCATCTTGCCCAGGTTCATGCCCAGCATGTCGTGCAGCACCAGCACCTGACCGGCGGTGCCGCTGCCCGCACCGATGCCGATGGTGGCGCAGTGCGTCAGCAATTGGGTGACTTCGGCGGCCAGCGCGGCGGGCACCATTTCCAGCACCAGCATCGACGCGCCTGCGTCTTGCAGCGCGCTGGCGTCGCGGCGCAGTTGGGCGGAGGCTTCGTCGCCCTTGCCTTGGACGCGGTAGCCGCCCAGCGCATGCACGGTTTGCGGCGTCAGCCCAAGGTGGGCGCAGACCGGAATGCCGCGCTCGACCAGAAAGCGCACGGTGTCCGCCGTCCAGCCGCCGCCTTCCAGCTTGACCATGTGCGCGCCCGCCTGCATCAGCACGACGGCGCTGCGCAGGGCTTGCTCTTTCGATTCGTGATAAGCACCGAACGGCAAGTCGCTGACCAGCCAAGCCACGCCTTGCGAGCGGCGCAGGCCGTGGGCGACCGATTCGGTGTGGTAACGCATGGTTTCCAGCGTCACGCCGACGGTGCTGGATAAGCCCTGGCAAACCATGCCCAGCGAGTCGCCAACCAATATGCATTCGACGCCAGCGGCATCGGCCACGGCGGCAAAGGTGGCGTCGTAGGCCGTCAGCATGGTGATTTTTTCGCCGTGGGCGTGCATCTCGCGCAGGCGCGGCAGGCTCAGCGGCTTGCGCGCCGAGGGCGTGGATGCTGGGGGCAGCGTGCCGTAGGGCGTACCCGCCGCAGCGGCTGAAGTGGGCGCATCGGCGGTGAGGGCTTGTGCAGAAGAAGTCATGATCGCTCCAGAAAGTAGCCAAGAGTCTAATTCGCCCGCCAGCGGTCAGCGTTATCGCGCAGGCGTGGCCGCTCTGGCGCAGCGCGCGGCATCAGGCCGGATGCGTCAGGCCATTTGCACCGGAATCACCGAGCGTTCTTCCTTGATGCGGTTGTCCGGGTTGACGAACACCAGCTTGGGTTCAAAACCGACGACTTCGGCTTCATGAACCTGCGCAAAGGCGGCAATGATGACCAGATCGCCGGTCGAGGCGCGGCGCGCTGCCGAGCCGTTGACCGAGATGATGCGGCTGCCGCGTTCGGCGCGAATCGCGTAGGTGACGAAGCGTTCGCCGTTGTTGATGTTCCAGATGTGGATTTGCTCGTTGTCGGCGATGTTGGCCGCGTCCAGTAGGTCTTCGTCGATGGCGCAGGAGCCTTCGTAGTTCAGCTCGCAGTGGGTCACGGCGGCACGGTGGATTTTGGATTTCAGCAGAGTACGGAACATGGCAGGAAGGGGTAGGTTCAGTGAAAAGAAAATGGTCTTGGGGCCGGGCGGGGTAACATTTGGGCCGGACCGGCACGATAGACCCGGTAGTTTAGGGCACGGCCGGAGTACGGCTTTTTATTCAGGTTTTTCATGAAAAAGACATTTGTATTCAATGCGGCGAATGTGGCCGAACTGGCCCAGGCCGATGTGGCGCGGGCGCTGGCCGAAGATGTGGGTGCCGGCGACCTGACCGCCGCGCTGATCGCCCCGACGACGACGGCGCGCGCCCGTGTGCTGGCGCGTGAAAGCGCGGTGATCTGCGGCAGCGCCTGGGTCGAAGCGGCGGTGCTGGCGCTGGACCCGCAGGCGCGCATCGTCTGGCACGTCAAGGATGGTCAGCGTTGCGAGGCCAATCAAATCGTGTTTGAAGTGTCGGGCCAGGCCAGGGCGCTGCTGTCCGCCGAACGCACGGCGCTGAATTTTTTGCAAACACTCAGCGCCGTCGCCACCAAGACGGCCACTTACGTCACCGAAGTCCAGGGCACGAAGGCGCAGATTGTCGATACCCGCAAGACCCTGCCCGGCCTGCGTCTGGCGCAAAAATATGCTGTTTTAAGCGGCGGTGGCACGAACCACCGCGTCGGCCTGTACGACGCCATTTTGATCAAGGAAAACCACATCGCCGCTGCGGGCGGCATCCCGCAGGTGCTGGCGCAGGCCGCACAACTGGCCGCCGAGGCCGACTTTATCGAGATCGAAGTCGAAACGCTGGCGCAATTAGCCGAGGCGCTGGACGCCGGTGCGCGCATGGTGCTGCTCGACAACATGGACATCGCCACGCTGAACGAAGCGGTGCGTATCAACGCCGGGCGCGCCATTTTGGAGATTTCCGGCGGCGTGACGCTGGACGGCCTGCACGGCTTGGCCGAGACCGGCGTGGACCGCATTTCCATCGGCACCTTGACCAAAGACGTTCAGGCCATAGATTTCTCGATGCGCTTCGAAGCGCAGCAAGGAGCTTCCCAATGAGTTCAGTCCTGTCCCGCATCAACGTCGATTACGAGCAGCCCGAAGTCGCGCCTTCCGGCGAGTCTGGCGTGTGCGCCACGCGCCACGCCTGGGCGCGGGTGCCGGTCGAGCCGTCGCAAACTGAACGGGCCGCGCTCAAGGAGCGCATCCGCCAGCTATTGAAAGAGCGGAACGCGGTGATGGTGTCGCACTTTTACGTTCACCCCGATTTGCAGGATTTGGCCGAAGAAACCGGCGGCATCGTCTCCGATTCGCTGGAAATGGCCCGTTTTGGCCGCGACCATGCGGCGCAGACGCTGGTGGTGTCCGGCGTGCGTTTTATGGGTGAAACGTCGAAAATCCTCTCGCCGGACAAGCGCATTTTGATGCCCGACTTGGACGCGACCTGCTCGCTCGATCTGGGCTGCCCGATTGACGAGTTCAGCGCTTTTTGCGACGCGCATCCCGACCGCACCGTGGTGGTTTATGCCAACACCAGTGCCGCCGTGAAAGCTAGAGCCGACTGGGTGGTGACTTCCAGCTGCGCGCTGGACATCGTGCGCGCCTTGAAGGAACAAGGCCAGAAAATCCTCTGGGCGCCCGACCGCCATCTGGGCGGCTACATCCAGCGCGAAACCGGCGCCGACATGGTGTTCTGGAACGGTGCCTGCATCGTGCATGACGAGTTCAAGGCGTTTGAATTGCAGGCGCTCAAAGCGCAATACCCGCTGGCCAAAGTGCTGGTTCACCCCGAATCCCCGGCGGACGTGGTGGCGCTGGCCGATGCCGTCGGCTCTACCTCGGCGATTTTGAAAGCGGCCCGCGAGATGGACGCGCCACAATTCATCGTCGCCACCGACAGCGGCATGATGCACAAGCTGCGCACGCTCAACCCCGGCAAAGTGTTCATCGAAGCGCCCACGGCGGGCAACAGCGCGACTTGCAAAAGCTGCGCCCATTGCCCGTGGATGGCGATGAACGGCCTGGCGGGCGTGGTGCAGGTGCTGGAAAGCGGCGCGAATGAAATCCACGTTGATCCGGCCTTGATTCCGCGTGCGCGCTTGCCGATTGACCGGATGCTGGCTTTCACGGCGGCGCTGAAAAACGGCCAGCCGACTGCCGGGCTGGTGCCCAACATCGGCGCGGCGTAAGGGCGGCGCGGCGGGCACGCCAAGCGTACTGGGCGAACCGGGCGCGCTGCGGGGCTGTGCCGGGCGTGCTGGTTTGACCGTCCGTCGTCCGGGACAAGGCGGGCGCGGGGGCGCGGCGGATGACGCAGGCGTCAAAATCGCGCCTGTTTTAATCGCTGCCAGCGCCCACAAGCTGCGCGCAAAAGGCATTTATGACCCGTATTTCTTCCCTGATCGACTTTTCTGACCCGTTGGACAGCGCCGCGCCGCGCCTGCGCCACGCGTTCGGCGCGCCGCGCTCGGTGCTGGTGGCGCACGAGTTGGCGCAAGTCGGCCCGCTGCTGGACGCCGTGCAGGCCGCCGCGCAGCAGGGGCGCTGGTGCGTCGGCTACGTGCGTTACGAGGCGGCCCCGGCGTTTGACAGCGCGCTGGCCGTGCATGCGCCCGATGGTCCGCTGGCGTGGTTCGCCGTTTATGACGAGGCGCTGCCGTGGCCGCAAGACGGGGCTGAAAGCGCCAGCTCTACCCCGGTTTCAGATGCGCTCACCGTCGCCCTTGAAAAACCGGCCACTTCAGCCGCCGCATCGGCGCAAGCCCACGCTTCAGCGGTTCAGGCGCAGTGGCTGGAAAGCTGCCCGCGCTTGGCCTTCGACGCCGCGCTGGCGCATATCCAGCGCGCCATTTCAGACGGCGAGCTGTACCAGGTCAACTTCACCGCGCCGCTGTTGGGCGCGTGGTTGGGCGAGCCGCCCGCCGAGGCAGCCCAGGCGCTGTTCGCCGCGCTGCAGCGCGCCCAGCCGGGCGGCTACGCGGCCTTTATCGACACCGGCGTACACGTTGCGGGCGCTTCAGACGCAGCAGAAAATGTCGGTGAAATCGGCGCAACGAATGAAGTCGGCGAAGCGGCCAGCGCAGGCGGCGAACAGTTGCTGTCCGTTTCGCCCGAGCTGTTTTTTGACTGGCAGGACGGCCTAGCGCATCAAGGCGGGCAGATTCTGGCCCGGCCCATGAAGGGCACGGCGGCACGCGGCGCCACGCCCGAGCTGGACGCTACCCAGGCCGCCGCGCTGCGCGCCTCGCCCAAGGAGCGCGCCGAAAACGTCATGATTGTCGATTTGCTGCGCAACGATATTTCGCGCATCGCCCAGCCGTTCAGCGTGCAGGTGCCGCGCCTTTTCGAGACTCAGGCGCTGCCGACGGTCTGGCAAATGACCTCCGATGTGACCGCGAAAACCCGCCCCGGCACGACGCTGGTGGGCGTGTTTGGCGCGCTGTTTCCGTGCGGCTCGGTGACGGGCGCGCCCAAGGTGCGGGCCATGCAACTCATCCGCACGCTGGAGCCGCAGCCGCGAGGCGTGTACTGCGGCGCCATCGGCGTGGTGCGACCGATGCCGGGCCGGGGCGAGTCCGGCCAGCCGGGCCAGTTGGGCGAGCCGGGACGCGACGGCATTCGCGCTACGTTCAACGTGCCGATCCGCACCGTCACCGTGCAGGCCGGGCGGCTGCGCTGCGGCATCGGCAGCGGCATCACCTCGGGCGCTGCGCCGGATGCGGAGTGGCAAGAGTGGAAAAACAAACAACAATTTTTGGAGCGCGCCAGCATGCCGTTTGACCTTCTCGAAACTCTGGCTTTGGACAACGGCCAACTGCGCCACGCCGCCGAACACCTGCAGCGCTTGGCCGGGGCCGCCGCGCATTTCGGCTACCCGCTGAATTTGGCGGACGTGGAAAGCTGTTTGCAGCAACTGGCGCAAGCCCACCCGCAAGGCGCGTGGCGCGTGCGCCTGCTGCTGAACGCGCAGGGCCAGGCCCGTGCCGAAGCGTTCGCGCTGGAAGCGTCGCCCGCCAGCGTGCGGCTGCAACTGGCTGAACGCCCGCTGAGGGAAGCCCACGGCGAATTCGTGCGCTTCAAAACCACGCGCCGCGCCCATTACGACGCTTTCACGCCGACGCAGCCCGGCGTGTTCGACACCGTGCTGTGGAACGCCGAAGGTGAATTCACCGAATGCACACGCGGCAACGTGGTGATGCTGATTGACGGGCGCTGGGTCACGCCGCCGCTGGCCTGCGGCCTGCTGCCCGGCGTGGGCCGGGCGCTGGCGCTGTGCGAAGGGCGCGTGAGCGAGGCCGTGGTGCAGGTGGAAGACTTGCCCAGGGTGCGGGGCTGGGCGTTTTTAAATAGTTTGCGCGGGTGGCTTGCGGCGGAGATGAATTCGCTCTGAATTGGTGTAGGATTATGTCGCTAGTTAAACTTTAAAGGATTTTTGTATGGATAACTTTCTTGGAGAAATATCGCTTTTGCCTTACGGATTTACTCCGGTTGGTTGGGAAATTTGCGATGGGCGGAAACTGTCAATTAATCAGTATCAAGCTTTGTATTCTTTGCTGGGCATGAAGTTTGGCGGTGATGGAACATCAAATTTTGCCCTGCCCGATTTGCGGGGTAAGGCACCTGCGCCTAACATGGCTTATTACATTGCGCTGAATGGAATTTATCCAGATCGGGGCTAATTATCCAATTCGTGATTTGAATATGGATTTTTGATTTTCTATTGAAATCAATGGGTTAGCCGTCAAGCCATGTTCGCCCTGTAGGTGAGGGTGAACATGACTGACTTTATTGTCAAACGGCTGCCTTGCAACTTGAATTCACACGCCGTTCTGGTGCTCGTGGATAAATTCCTCAGGCGATCCGTAGGTTCGATCTGGGCGCTTCTTTTGAACCCACAGATTCAGGAAATAGCCCCCAAATTTCTTGGTGGTTTCAAACCCCTGGCAATGTGATGTGGTGCGCGACGGGCTCTAGGC
>Ga0302217_10000362_pt1 | contig 11393 bp, 9 predicted proteins | sample II_Fen_N3_3_FD_198779 | JGI IMG/M metagenome (GOLD analysis project Ga0302217, IMG submission 198779) | Peat permafrost microbial communities from Stordalen Mire near Abisko, Sweden - II_Fen_N3_3 | ecosystem: Environmental > Terrestrial > Soil > Wetlands > Permafrost | place: Sweden: Abisko... | reverse complement strand
GACGTGATCACCATGAACATGGCCACCGACATCAACGCCCTGGTCGACAACGGCAAACTGGTGCCGGACAACTGGGTCAGCCGCCTACCGAATAACAGCGCGCCGTTCACGTCGGCCACGGTGTTTATCGTGCGCAAGGGCAACCCGAAAGCCCTGAAAGACTGGCCGGACCTGCTCAAAGATGGCGTGCAAGTGATCGTGCCCAACCCGAAGACCTCGGGTAACGGCCGCTACACCTACCTGTCGGCCTGGGGCTATGTACTGAAGAACGGCGGCGACGAAGACAAGGCCAAGGCCTTTGTCGGCAAGCTGTTCAAACAAGCGCCCGTGCTGGACACCGGTGGCCGTGCCGCGACCACGACGTTCATGACCAACCAGATCGGCGACGTGCTGGTGACCTTTGAAAACGAAGCGGAAATGATCGCCCGCGAATTCGGCCGCGATCAGTTCGAAGTGATCTACCCAAGCGTCTCCGCCGAAGCCGAGCCGCCGGTCACGGTGGTGGACAAAGTGGTCGAGAAGAAAGGCACACGCGCGGTTGCCGAAGACTACCTGAAGTACCTGTGGTCGCCGGAAGGCCAGGAAATCGCAGCCAACAACTACCTGCGCCCACGTGATCCGAAAGTGCTGGCCAAGTACACCGATCGTTTCCCGAAAGTCGACTTCCTGTCGGTCGAGAAGACCTTTGGCGACTGGCGCACCGTGCAGAAAACCCATTTCAATGATGGCGGGGTGTTTGACCAGATCTACAGCGGGCAGTAAGCCGCGCCCACTGAAGGAAGGCGAGCACGTGTGGGAGCTGGCTTGCCTGCGATAGCGTCGCCCTGGTGTGTCTGATACACCGGGGGGTCCACATCGCAGGTAAGCCAGCTCCCACATTTGTTTGGTGTTCAGCGTGATCCTCAGGCTGCCGGATGGCCTGTTTCGGCAGGTGTATCTGAATGTATCATGGGGGCTCGAAGCCAACGCCAAGGCTTCAGTCATCATTTCACGGCATGAGTGATATCACCGCCAACAGCCTACTCGCCGCCGAGTCTTGTCTTTACTCTCGCTCGCCATCTTCCTTCGCTTTTATGAGAACACCATGAACGCTACTCCCCACGCTACAAGCACCATGACCCGCGGGATGGTGATGCTGTTTGCGTTTTGCTGCGGCGCCATCGTCGCCAACATCTACTACGCGCAGCCGATCATCGAACTGATCGCGCCGGACATCGGCCTGACGCCTGCGATGGCCAGCCTGATCGTATCGCTGACGCAAATCGGCTACGCCCTGGGCCTGTTTTTCCTGGTGCCCCTGGGTGACTTGCTGGAAAACCGCAAACTGATGATCAGCACCACGGTGATCGCCATCGCCAGCCTGCTGGCCGCGGCGTTTACCGAGCAACCGAACCTGTTCCTGCTGGTGTCGTTGTTGATTGGTTTCAGTTCGGTGTCGGTGCAGATCCTGATCCCTCTGGCGGCGCACCTGGCACCTGCCGAGTCCCGTGGCCGCGTGGTCGGCAGCATCATGGGTGGCCTGTTGCTGGGTATCCTGCTGGCACGGCCGGTGTCCAGCGTCGTCGCCGACCACTTCGGCTGGCGTGCAATGTTCATGGCCGCTGCCGCGTTGATGGCCGTTATCAGCGTGGTCTTGCTGATGACCATCCCCAAGCGCCAGCCCGACCACAGCGCCAGCTACGGCCAATTGCTGCGCTCCCTCGGCACCCTGCTGCGCGAACAACCGCTGCTGCGCCAGCGCGCCTTTTATCAAGGTTGCATGTTTGCCACCTTCAGCCTGTTCTGGACCGCCGCTCCGCTGGAGCTGGTGCGTAACCATGGCCTGAGCCAGACCCAGATCGCCATCTTCGCCCTGGTCGGTGCCATCGGCGCCATCGCCGCGCCCATCGCCGGGCGCTTGGCCGACGCCGGCCACACCCACCGCGCGTCGCTGCTGGCCATGGTGTTTGCGGTGTTGAGCTTCCTGCCGGCCTTCGTACACCCGCTGTACAGCGTGATCGGCCTGGCAGTGACCGGCGTGGTCCTCGACTTCTGTGTGCAGATGAACATGGTCCTCGGCCAACGCGCCATCTACGCCCTCGATGCCAACAGCCGCAGCCGCCTGAACGCGCTGTACATGACCAGCATCTTCATCGGCGGTGCCTTCGGCTCGGCGATTGCCAGCAGCGTGTACGAACACGGCGGCTGGCTGGGCGTGATGCTGGTGGGCAGCGCGTTCCCGCTGGTGGCGTTGCTGCGCTTTCTCAGTGCTTCGCGCCACACCTCGGTGGTCACTGCCTGACGGCATGATGCGCCGCGATCGTGAGTGGGATTACGATCGCGGCCTTCCACTGGACGATGGGGCGATAAGCTGCATCAGTTGTAACAAGAGCGCTGACAGTGTCTTGGCAAGCATTTCGAACAGTGCAGATGGCCCGCTTGGGGTTTCACCAGGCTGCGGGGTCGGCTGTGGGGTTGGGGTTGGGGTTGGGGTTGGGGTTGGCGTCGGCGTCGGCGTCGGCGTCGGCGTCGGCGTCGGCGTCGGCGTCGGCGTCGGCGTCGGCGTCGGCGTCGGCGTCGGCGTCGGCGATGGTGATGGTGATGGCGCAGGCTGCGATCCACCCCAGCGTACATCGCCCGGTTTGATCTGCCCCTTGCTGTTGATCACCATGTCCGCGTTGCCCGTTCCCTTCAGATCAATGGCCAGGCTCGACCGGCCCGTACTGGCATCGTGCTTGAGCACCGCTTCACCGGCGCGACCGCTGAACCGATCGGTGAACACAAGCGCGCGCCCCCCCGACGCGATTAATGCTCCAGAAACGTCGATCTTATCGGTGCCGCTGGTGAAGTCCTCGATCAGGTCGGGGCTCTGCGCGGTGGAGTCGCTGGCGTTATCGTAGGCAAACGTATCCGCCCCGCCTCCGCCTCTCAACGTATCAGCACCGGCACCGCCCTTGAGCCGATTGGCCGCGTCATTGCCAATCAAAGCATCACGGCCGGCACCGCCGATCGCATTCTCAATAATGCACCCCTTGGCGATGGACACATTGCCCTTCAAGCCGCCCACGTCAGAGAACGACTCCGCATTCAGATCGATCTTCTGATCCTGGGAAAACCCGGAAAAATCCAGCGTATCCTTACCGCCGCCATCCCATACGCAGAAGACCGGTTTGTCTTTGGCGCTGCTAAGGCTCATCACTTCCCGCTCGGTATTGGAATTGAAGCCATAGGTGGTGTCGGTCTTGCGGGTCTGGTGATTGGCCCCATACAAGCGTTGGACCGCGGCGATATCGTCCATCATCGGAGCGGACGGATTGAGCGACTTGAAGTCGTGACCGGATTGATGGCGTTCCGACCAGTAACTCATCACAGTGCGTGCCTTGGTGTCCTGCGCATAGACCGCGCCGTTTTGATAGTTGGCGCCGCCGTTATAGTCTCCCGGATGTTGCAGGCCGATGGCGTGACCGATTTCATGAATAGCCGTGACCGAAAAGTGACTGCCCAGCGCCGGCGAACTCGCACTTCCCCCGGTGCCGATCGTGGCCGATGTACGGGTCGTGCCGCCATGAGGCATGTCGGCAACTCCCCGGTCGCCGCGAGGGTTGTTGTGGATACTGAGCGTTCCGTCCGTACTGCCTGACTGCTCGAGGAAGTTGATAGCGGCCACATCCTGCCAGGCTTGAACCGCCTGGCGCACGCGTTGCTGCTGCTGGGCGGTGAAGCTCGCGTCTACCGTGTAGTGCAAATCGATCTTCTGATCGCCGTTACGGTCGCGAAAACGAAGATTTTCCCGGGTGATTTGTTTGGCTGCCTGATCAGTTGTAAAGGACGGTTTCTGAGTGGCGCCCGCACCAAACGGGCCGGGGTCCGATATCGGTAAACCAGCACGGGAAGTAACAGAACGCAGATCAAATCCATTCATTGTGCGGCACTCGCTTTGTTAACGAATAAATAAAGAGACCGAATCAAATCGACCCGGAGATTAAGTATCGATAGACGCAAACTAGTTGAGCCAGGCTCATCGTCATCGCTGACAATCTCGCACAGTGAAAAATATCAGACCAACCCCATTTTAGTTTCAGCCGCAACATCCCCGCGCCACGTAACAGACAGTTAGATAACTAAGATTCCATTTGCAATTTAAACATTCAACCACACAAATACCTCGCTAATATCAGGTTGTTTTTACACTAAAAAAACATCATCTAAAGAAATACTCGCCGAAGAGTTACTCCAATCTGCCACTGACAAGGACATAACCATTCAACCTTCTTCAATACGATAAACACCGTTTAGGACCGGATGACAAACAATGGCCATTCCCCGTAGGCTTGTGCGCCGCGCCGCGTCGCGATGCGCTCAATCAAGCAAGCAAGGGACAGCCAATGGACCGTCTTACCGCCATGGAAACCTTCGTCCACGTTGTCGAAACCGGCTCGTTTTCCGCCGCCGCCAAACGCCTGGGCATCGGCCAGCCCGCCGTGTCGAAGAGCGTCGCGCAATTGGAAGCGCGCCTGGCGGTGCGGTTGGTGTTGCGCTCAACCCGAGGCCTGACGCCGACCGAAGCGGGCCTGGCATTTTTCGAAAAAGCCAAGCGTGCAATCGATGAAGCCAACGAGGCCGACGACGCCGCCCGAAGCGCGGGCACCGGGCTGTCGGGTAACCTGCGCATCAGCGCCGCCGTAACCTTTGCCAGCCTGCATATCCTTCCGCACCTGGGGCCGTTTCTGGAGCAGTACCCTGGGATGAACATCGACGTGGTGCTCGACGATCGCAGCCTAAACCTGGTGGAAGAAGGCATCGACGTCGCCCTGCGCATGGGCAACCTGAGCGATTCAGGGCTGACCGCGCGCAAGATCGGCGAGTCGCCCTGCCATATCCTGGGCACTCCGGCCTACTTCGAACGCTTCGGTGAACCCACCACGCCAACTGATCTGTTGCAGCACCAGGCGGTCATCTACACCCAGGGCGAAGGCCCGCGCTGGACCTTTACCCAAGGCGCCCGCGAATACCCGATCGTCGCCCGTGGCCGCTTGAACGTCACAGCGGCTGAAGGGGTACGTGCTGCCGTGCTGAACCACCTGGGCCTGACCCTCGCATCGGCCTGGATGTTCACGCCGGAACTGGCCAGTGGCGAGGTGAAACCGGTGCTGACCGACTGGCGTTTACCGGCGCGGGATTTATGGGCCGTGTTTCCGACAGGCCGGATGGCGAGCGCCAAGGCGCGGGCGTTTGTGGAGTATGTGGAACGGTTGTTAAACCGCTGACGGGTGCAGGCAGCGCAGCAAACGCTCGACCGTATGCTCCAGCGGGCCAGAGTTATCCAGCACGAATAACCCCGCTCCCATTCCGGCAAGCAACTGCGCCGTAAACCGCGCATTCCGCGCCAGGCGCGCGTCGATATCCACCACCGACTCACGCCCCCGCGCCAACAAGCGCTGGCGCAGTGCCGTCTGATCAACACTCAGCAATACCACCAGCAACGTCGGGTAGCGCTCGCGGGCCTGCGCCAGGTGGGCACGAGAGCCGTTGACCAGCACATCCGCCCCCACCGCCAGCCACGCATCGATATCCTTGGGAATGCCATAGGACAACCCATTGGCCTGCCAACTCAGCGCAAACGCACCTTCGGCTTGCATCGCGACAAACTGCTCGGCGCTCACCCCCTGCGCCGCCTCGCCCAGCGCTTCCGCCGAGCGGGTAATCACCCGACGCACAATGCGGCAGCCACGCTCGGCCAAACGTGGTCGTGCAGCGTCCAACAGGCTGTCCTTGCCCGAACCCGATGGCCCGATGAGATAGATCAACCTGCCCGCCATCAATACACACCCTCTTCGCTTATCTGCAGATTTGTTACCTGACCGGCTACGCATCACGGCGCCTGGCCTGGACCAGCCCGGCGGCGGCCACAGTATCGGATTGCGATGCGCCACGCACCCGGTCAGGCGTGCCTGTCAGCAATTTCATGTTCGGTTGCAGGCAACTGCGCACGGTTTCCCGGATGGCAGAGGATCAGCCTCCTGACAAAATGCGCGCACATTGCCAGACCGCAAAGCCAATCAATAATCCACCGCTGATAAAATTGATCACATCGAGATCAGGATGATCGTCCAGCCGGGTCCTGATGATGCTGCCACCCAGCGCATATAACCGCTGGCCTGAAAATGAGCCCACCAGAAAACCCGCCAGGTTCAGGTAGAGTCCGGCCCCGGCATTGGCTCTCCAGTATTTGAAGGCCCACATTACGAAGCCACGAAAAAGGCGACCCAAAGGTCGCCTTTTGTCACTGCGCGTAGTGCTTGCTCAACCCCGGCGGCACGCCCTGCACGTCGGTCTCTTCCCACGGCCCGTCCGGGCTGATGGAGCGGCTCCAGCCGTTGCTCCAGCGGTAGTAAGTGCGCTGGCGGTAGAAGGTGTCGGGCTGGTCTTCCAGCACATACACCTGCATCTTGCCGTCCCAGTGGCTGGCCGCGCCCGGTGGCGGGGCGAAGGTTGACGACTTGCTCAGTGGCGCTTTCGTTGGGGCGGTGACCGGGCTGGAAGGTCGGGTGCCGGGTTGGGTCGACGGGCCCGACGGTGGGATGGTCGGGCCGGTGGGCGCGGGAGGTGGGCGGTGGACCGCACAAGCGCTCAAGCCCACTACCAGGCTGAGCAGGGTGATGCGTGCAAGGGCGGTCATAGGCGTTTCCTCGAATTACTTGTCCGGACTGTCGATGGTCAGCTGCTGCAGCGCAGTGGTGGTGCTGGCCAAGGGTTGGCTGCGGCCGATCCACTCGCCACGGGTCGGTTGACCGGCCCGGGATATGCGCGCAACCAGTTGGACTTCGGGGAAGTTGGACAGTTTCAACTGCGGCATCATTGCATCGGCATCGCCCAGTTCGACGGTGACGGGCAGGTCGGCGACGGTCACGCGCTTGGCCGCGAGCGGCGCCGGCGGGCCGGAGACGGCGCGGGCGAAGATGAACACGCTGTCGCCAGGCAGGGCCTTGGCCTTGATGTCGGCGGACAGGTCCACACGCACTTTCATCACGGCCTTTTGGGCGACGGTGCCGCCGTTCGCTTTCAGCCTTTCTGCCGCGCGATCGATCCCGCCTTGCAGGGCGACGCGGGAATTGTCTTGCGGTGGCAATTGCGCCAGCAGGCGGCTCCAGTAATCGATCGCCTCTTGGTAGCGCTGGCCTTCAAAAGCCACGATGCCGAGCAGGCCGAGGCTGGTGACTTCTCTCGGGTCGAGCTTGAGGGCTTCGTCGGTCAGGGCCTGAACCTTGGGCGACCACTGCTTGTTGTCGGCAAAGTACTGGGCCTGGGCCCACTGGCCCAACAGCTCCGGCTGGCGCCCGGCCAGGGCCACGGTGCGTTCGAAGACCTTGGCGGCATCGGCGGAACGGTCCTGGGCCATGTACGCACGGCCGAGGAAGTACAAGCCTTCCGCCGAATCCGGTTGAGCGGCCGCAGCGCGTTCCAGGCGGTGGGTCATGTCTTCCATGGACACCGGCGGCTGGGAGAATTCGCGGGTCAGTTCGACCTTGTCGCTGGCGCCGAAGTGCATGTACAAGCCAAGGCCCAGCACCGGCACTAAAACCGCAGCGAGCAACGGCAGCGGCTTGCCCAGACGCGATTCGCGAGGTTTTTCTACGCCTTCGGTGTCGGCCAGCAATTCGCGCGCGGCTTCGGCGCGGCCAGTGTCGAGTTGGGCGGCGTTGAGTACGCCTTCGTCCTGCTGGGTTTGCAGTTCGGCCACGCGTTCTTGATAGAGCGCCACGTTCAGCGCGGTGCGATCCTCTTCACGCTGGGCACGACGGCCACGCAATACAGGGATCAACAGGAAACTCAGGGCAATCAGAAGCAGCAAGCCGGCTGCGAGCCAGAAATCAATCATCAGTCTTGGTGTCCAGCAATTGGTCGAGGCGTTGGCGCTCTTCGGCGGATAGCGCGTCGGAACCATCGGTAGGGGCGGCGCGGCGACGGCGGACGATCACCACCATCACCACAATGCCGGCCAGCAACAGCCCGGCGGGGCCGAACCAGAGCAGCGCGGTCTTGCCGGTGAGCGCCGGTTTGTAGCGAACAAAATCGCCATAGCGATCGACCATGAAGTCGATGATCTGCTGGTTGTCCTTGCCCTCCCCCAACATGCGAAAGATCTCTTTGCGCAGGTCGGCGGCGATGGGCGCGTTGGAGTCCGCGATGTCCTGGTTCTGGCACTTGGGGCAGCGCAGTTCCTTGGTCAGGTCGCGGAAACGCTCGCGCTCGGCGTCATTGGCGAATTCGTAGGTGTCGATGGCGGCGTGGGCCACGCCCACCAGGCCCAAGGCTAATACGGCAGCAGCTAACCAGCGCTTCATGGCTTGGCCTCGTCGACCAGGGCCTGGTACTTGGCGGCCAGTTGTTCGCGCCAGACCACTTCATCGATCACGCCGACGTACTTGTCGCGAATCACGCCCTTGGCGTCGATAAAGAAGGTTTCCGGGGCACCGTAGACGCCGAGATTCAAACCGAGGTTGCCGTCTTCATCGCGGATATCCAACTGGTACGGGTTGTGGAATTCCGCCAGCCACTTCAAGGCCGCCGCGTTGTCGTCCTTGTAGTTGATGCCGTAGATCACCACGCCCTTCTCCGCCAGCTTGTTCAGCACCGGGTGCTCGACACGGCAGGAGATGCACCAGGTGCCCCACACGTTGACCAGCGCCGGTTTGCCCAGCAGGTCAGCCTGGGTCAGGGTTTTGTCGCCCTGCACCGTCGGCAGATTGAAGGCGGGGAACGGCTTGCCGATCATGGCCGAGGGCAACTCGGCCGGGTCCAGGTACAACCCGCGGTACAGGAACACCGCCATCAGCAGAAACAACCCCAGCGGCACGACCATCAACCAACGCTTCATACCGCCGCTCCTTGCAGACCCAGCGCTTCACGCACCCGGCTCTTGACCTTGACCCGATAGCGCCGGTCCAGCGCCGCGAGCACACCACCAAAAGCGGTGATCAAACCGCCGAACCAGATCCAGCGCACGAACGGTTTGACATGCACGCGCACCGCCCAGGCTCCGTCGCCCAGCGGCTCACCCATGGCGACGTAAAGGTCGCGGGTGAAACCGGCGTCGATCCCGGCTTCGGTCATCATCGAGCTCTGCACGGTGTACAGGCGTTTTTCCGGGTGCAGCACGGCGATTTCCTTACCGTTGCGTACTACGCGCACGGTGCCTTTGTCGGACGTGAAGTTCGGCCCTTCGAAGTGCTTGGCGCCTTCGAAGATGAAGTGGTAACCGGCCAGGTCCATGGACTCTCCGGGGGCCATGCGCAGGTCGCGCTCGGCGCTGTTCTGGCTGGAGAGCACCACGCCGAGGGCACACACGGCGATGCCGATATGCGCGACCTGCATGCCCCAGTAGCTGCGGGTCAGGGTGGGCAGGCCCTTGATCAGGCCTTTGTGGCGGGTCTTGTCGACAATGTCGCGCATACCGGCCAGCAACACCCAGGCGGCAAGCATGAACGTGGCAAGTACCGCCCAGTTGAAATCGCCATAGGCGATACCGGCGATCACGGCCAAGGCGGCGCTGCCCAGCAGCACCGGGGTCAGCATGCCCACCAGCCATTTCACCGGGGTGTCTTTCCAGCGCACCAGCACGCCGATGGCCATTACCACCATCAACAAGCCCATCAACGGGACGAATAAGGCGTTGAAGTATGGCGGGCCGACCGACAGCTTGGCGCCGGTCAGCGCATCCAGCACCAGCGGGTACAGGGTGCCGAGCAGGATCATCGACGCGGCCACCACCAGCACCAGGTTATTGCCCAGCAGCAAGGTTTCCCGCGACCACAGGTTGAAGCCGACCTGGCTCTTGACCACCGGCGCGCGCAGGGCGAACAGAGTCAGGGAACCGCCGACCACACACAGCAGGAAGATCAGGATGAACACACCGCGCGCAGGGTCGGACGCAAACGCGTGAACCGAAGTCAGCACGCCCGAACGCACGAGGAAAGTGCCGAGCAGGCTGAGGGAAAACGCCGCGATGGCCAGCAACACGGTCCAGCTCTTGAACACGCCGCGTTTTTCGGTGACGGCCAACGAGTGAATCAGCGCGGTGCCCACCAGCCAAGGCATGAAGGACGCGTTTTCCACCGGGTCCCAGAACCACCAGCCACCCCAGCCGAGTTCGTAATAGGCCCACCACGAACCCAGGGTGATACCGATGCCGAGAAAGGCCCAGGCGACGATGGTCCATGGCCGCGACCAGCGCGCCCAGGCTGCATCGAGGCGCCCGCCGAGCAAGGCGGCGATGGCGAAGGCGAAGGCCACGGAGAACCCGACATAGCCCATGTAGAGCATCGGCGGGTGGACGATCAGGCCGATGTCCTGCAGTAACGGGTTGAGATCATGCCCATCCACCGGGACCTGCGGCAGGATGCGGCTGAACGGGTTGGAGGTCATGATCAGGAACAGCAGGAAGCCGATGCTGATCATGCCCATCACCGCCAGCACCCTAGCCAGCATGACTTGCGGCAGTTGCCGGGAGAAGATCGACACGGCGAAGGTCCAGCCGCCGAGGATCAGGGCCCACAACAGCAGCGAACCTTCGTGGGCGCCCCACACGGCGCTGAATTTGTAATACCAGGGCAAGGCGCTGTTGGAGTTGCTGGCCACATAGGCGACGGAAAAGTCGTCGGTCATAAAGGCGTAGGTCAGGCAGCCGAACGCGAACACCAGGAAGGCAAACTGGCCCCAGGCGGCCGGCTGCGCCAGGCTCATCCACAGACGGTCGCCACGCCACGCGCCGAGCAACGGCACCACGGCCTGGACGATGGCGAAGCACAGGGCGAGGATCATCGCCAAGTGGCCCAGCTCCGGAATATACAGTGCGGACGTCATCACTTAGCCCTCCTTGGCTGGAGTTGGGGCGGATTGGCCGCTGTCTTTCAACGCTTTGGTGACTTCCGGCGGCATGTATTTCTCATCGTGCTTGGCCAGTACTTCATCGGCCACTACCACACCGTCGGCATTGAGTTTGCCCAGGGCGACGATGCCCTGGCCTTCACGGAACAGGTCCGGGAGGATGCCGCGATAAGTAATGGTCACGGCCTTGTTGAAGTCGGTGACCACGAAGGTGACGTCCAGGGAATCGCCGGAACGCTTCAAGGAGCCCTTCTCCACCATGCCGCCGGCGCGGATGCGCGTGTCCAGCGGGGCTTCGCCATTGGCGATCTGGGTCGGGGTGTAGAACAGGTTGATGTTCTCCCGCAGGGCGCTCATCGCCAGGCCCACGGCAATACTTACGCCGGCCAGAATGGCAAGGATGATCAACAGACGCTTTCTACGCAGCGGATTCACTTATCGGTCTCCCGGCGCAGACGACGCGCCTCTTGTTGCAGGTAACGCTTGCGGGCCAGGATCGGCACGGCGACGTTGAGGGCCAGTACGGC
>Ga0302217_10000358_pt1 | contig 11487 bp, 11 predicted proteins | sample II_Fen_N3_3_FD_198779 | JGI IMG/M metagenome (GOLD analysis project Ga0302217, IMG submission 198779) | Peat permafrost microbial communities from Stordalen Mire near Abisko, Sweden - II_Fen_N3_3 | ecosystem: Environmental > Terrestrial > Soil > Wetlands > Permafrost | place: Sweden: Abisko... | reverse complement strand
CGGTGCTGGCTGGCGCAGCCGCCTACATCCTCAAATCCAAAGACGAGCGCAAGCGCATTGCCCTGCTCGGCAGCCACCTCGGCAACTACCAGATCGAAAAGCTGATGGAAAGCCTGACCGAAGGCTATAGCCGGGCGCTCGGCGAAGCCGACGCCAGCCGCCGCGAGCAAATCTGGCACCTGCTGGACAGCAGCGAGATGAAGCTGAGCGACCAGTTCAACCGCTTCGTGGTCGATTTTTCCAAGGTTGATGCGCTGCAGGCGCGGGTCAGCACGCTGGCGCTGGGGATTCCCTACGCCAGCCAGATCTTTCCCGATGCGACGTTTGATTTGCGCCAGGCGCTGGCGATTCACGCCCAGGGCATCAGCCGTGCGGTGGAAAACAGCCAAGGCCGCGCGCCCAAAGCCAAGGCCTTCACGCTGTCGGCGGAACTGTTTTTGATGCAGCACAGCTGCCACTGGTTTTGCAAGTCCAAGACCGTCGCGTCGGCGCGGCTGATGATGCGCCACCAGACCACTTACGAGCAGGCGCTGGCCGCCGTCGCGCCCGAAACGCGCCGCGCCTATCAGGCGCTGCTGGGCGACTGAGGCGCCGGGGCAGCGCGCCCTTCTAAAATCGCCTATGAAAACTTTTATCCGCCTCTTCTTCAAAACCCTGCGCATCGTCCTTGGCCCGGTGTTGCTGCTCAAGGAAAGCCTGACTCGGCCCCAGGGCGTCAAGCGGCTTGAGGCCGCGCAGGCCGCCGTCGATCAGCAGTGCCAGTCGCTGACGCTGTACCAGTTCAAAACCTGCCCGTTTTGCATCAAGGTCAGGCAGGAAATCAGCCGCCTGTCGCTGAACATTGAACGCCTAGACGCGCAGCCCGAAGGTCCGCACCGCCAAGCCTTGTTGCAAGGCGGCGGCCAAGCCAAAGTGCCCTGCCTGAAAATCACCGACGCCAGCGGCAACAGCCAGTGGCTCTACGAATCGGAAAAAATCATCGCCTACCTGCGCGGGCGCTTTGCCACGGCGTAAGGCGTAGCTGCCGCGTCAGGAGGCCAGTGCTGATTGGCCTGCCAGCTTAGACTTGGCCCATGACCTGGAACGCGACTCTCGAACTCGACTACACCCGCCACGCCGACAAAACCATCGGCCATTTCCGCCACAGCGGGCCGCTGCGGATTCTGCAAAGCCTGTACCCGGAAGGGCCGGGCATCTGCCACAACGTCATCGTCCATCCGCCCGGTGGGCTGGTTGGCGGCGACACGCTGGATTTGACGTTCACCGCCGGGGCAGGCGCGCACGGCCTGATCACCACGCCGGGCGCGACGCGCTTTTACCGCTCGACTGGCGAACGGGCGCTGCAAACCACGCGGCTGTCGCTGGAAGCGGGCGCTCGGCTCGAATGGCTGCCACTGGAAGCGATCTGCTACAGCGGCTGCCAAGCCGAAAACCGCCTGACGATGAATCTGGCCCCCGGCGCGGAGCTGATCGGCTGGGACGTGACCGCCTTCGGCCTGCCGGTGGCGAATCAGCCGTTTGAGCGCGGCCAGTTTTGCCAGCATATTGAGCTGCCCGGCGTCTGGCTGGAGCGCGCCCGCATCGCCGCCGCTGACAAACTGCTGCTGGACAGCCCGCTCGGGCTGGCCGGGCAACGCTGCATGGCGTCGCTGTTTTTTGTCGCGGGCAGTAAATTGGAGCGCCAGCGCCGCGAGCAGGCGCTGGACTGCGCCCGCGCCGTGATTGACGCGCATCCGCTGCGCACCAGCGCAGGCGCGACCAGCCCCGACGGCCAAGTTGTCGTCGTGCGCGTGCTGGCGCCGCTGGTCGAACCGGCGATGGGGCTGCTCAAGCAAATCTGGCAGGCCTGGCGCGGCCATTTCTGGCAACTGCCCGCCACTACGCCGCGCATCTGGGCGATGTAGCGGCGCCCTCAGGTTGAAGCGAATAAATTCACAACGTCTGCACTGTATTCAGGTTGAGCATTTCCAAGAAGATCGTCGAGAATACAAGGCTGTACACCCATCTTGCGTGCAACGGCAGCAAGCGGAACGCCTAGTTGTTCAGTCATCACTTTAAGCCCATCCGTGACAACTTCGGGCATTTCGATCAGCATAGACGCATCTTCGTCTTCTTCAATAGCCTCACCGTGACGCTTCAACGTGATGTAACCGGCACGAATCTGATCATCCGTAAATACTCCAAGTTGACGCCCTCGATATAGCAATGCCGCCTTGGAAACACCCCACCGCATTTTGAGTTCGCTAAGTTCGTCCCAATTCAGACGTGAACGCCTCAGAGTGTTTTTGCTTTCAGCCAAAAAAGCTGAACGCGGCAGAAGAAAAGAACTCGCAAAGCGGTTCGCTTGAGTCTCGGTAAGACGGTCACCAGTAAGCACACCAATATGCAACGAGAAGTGCCCTAACTCGTGTGCAACCCCGAAGCGGGAGCGACAAACTGAACGGCGATCCCCGTTCAGAGCGATGACAGGGCGTCGTGTTGCGAACGACACAGCATCAACCTCATTGGCAAGACCGTTTACACGCATTACAACAGCACCAACAGTTTCTGCTACACGCGTAATGTTGCTGATTGGCCCCCAGCCTAGCCCCCATTCCATACGACATTTTTCGGCTCCACGCTCAATGGATTCATCTGTAGAAGGATCAGCTTCTGCGATTCGGTATTCTGGAAGATCTAGGTATTCCTCAAGCACACAAACCAGCCGTTTCAACATCTCGCCGCGCGCGCGCGCGTACTGTCGCAACGCTACTTTTGTAGTGAGTTGTTTCCGAAAGTGACATTGCTCCTCAGTCAAAGGCATCGGCTCTACTTTTCGTAGAAATTCCGGCAAGATACCAAGCTGCTCGACAAGCATTCGCTCCAATGAAGAAGAGACAGGCTCGGCACCGGTCTCCACGCGACTGAGGTACTGTTTAGACTTGTCGAGCTTCTCACCCAATTCGGCAAGTGATAAGCCATTAAAAAGGCGGGCAAGTCGGATGTTCGATCCAAGAATTTGACTCATGTCCCAATTGATGCCGCTGCATCATCGTCTGCTGGCCGCTTCTTCGGCGTGACACTTGGTTTGCTGATCTGGACTGGCGCTGGCAACGAAGGCTTTGCCTCACTGAGAGTCCGCACTACTCCACCAGAAGTCCACCGACATACCTCCTTCCCAGAACCGGAGAAACCCAAGAGCATGACACGCGGCTCACTTGCCTCGTCAAAACCTCGGTCAAGGACGAATACGAACCGAGCCGCTTCACCAGGTGCAGTCTCTTCAATTAGAGACATCTGCAAGGGATGTACTTCCAGTGTTGCTCGTTTTTTCGGGGCATTAGCGTTGTCATTGCTGAACCGACACGGAATATCCACGATGGAAAAAACGAGGTCTGAACTGTTGTTCTGGACACGCAACCAAGGATAGCGACCAGAAAGACATTCAATGCTGATTCGTTGCTTCTGCCGCCCAAATCTCGCGGTGCCGCGAGTGTAGGCGTTGTCGGTCTCCCGAACCATATCGTCTTCAGTGTTACGCCATTCCTCCAGCAACCAAGAGGCGATGAGGTTCAAGTACTCATCTTTGAATGAAGCAGGTAAGCCAGAAGCAGTGTGTTTGAAAATTGACATGTTTGTGCATTCTCGTAAAAACGTCAATGCATTATGTGCGAAATTTTCAATTCGTCAACCAACTCCGAAAAAAATTTTCGTGCAGAAGAAGCATCACCCTGAAGACACCCCTAAATCGCTACCATCTGCCGCACGCCGTTGGCCTGCATGTCCTTGCCCAGCCCGCGTGCGATGAACTCGCCGCGCTCCATGACCAGGTAATCGTCAGCCAGCTCTTCGGCAAAGTCGTAATACTGCTCGACCAGCAAAATCGCCATGTCGCCCCGGTCGGCGAGCATGCGAATCACGCGGCCAATGTCCTTGATGATGCTGGGCTGGATGCCTTCGGTCGGCTCGTCCAGAATCAGGAGTTTGGGCTTGGCCGCCAGCGCCCGCGCAATGGCGAGCTGCTGCTGCTGGCCGCCGGACAGGTCGCCGCCGCGTCGGTTCAGCATTTGCTTGAGCACCGGAAACAGCGAATACAGCTCGTCGGGAATCGGCGTGGACGCGCTTTTGTACGCCAGCCCCATGCGCAGGTTTTCTTCCACCGTCAGGCGCGCAAAAATCTCCCGGCCCTGCGGCACGAAGCCAATCCCGGCTCTGGCGCGCTCGTAGGGCGTGGCGTTCTGGATTTGCTGGCCGTTGAATTCCATCGTGCCGGTTTTGATCGGCACGAGGCCCATCAAGGATTTCAGCAGCGTGGTTTTGCCCACGCCGTTGCGCCCGAGCAGCACGGTGACTTTGCCGAGGTGGGCTTTGAGGCTGACATCGCGCAGGATGTGCGAGCCGCCGTAATACTGGTTCACATTTTTGACTGTCAGCATGTTCAGCGCCCCAAATAAACTTCAATCACCCGCTCGTCGGCCTGCACCTGATCGAGCGTGCCTTGCGCCAGCACGGAACCGTCGCACAGCACGGTGACGATTTCAGAAATCGTGCGGATAAAACTCATGTCGTGCTCGACGACCATCAACGAATGCTTGCCCTTGAGCGTCAGAAACAGCTCGGCGGTGCGCGCCGTTTCTTCGTCGGTCATGCCTGCGACCGGCTCGTCGAGCAGCAGCAGTTTCGGGTCTTGCATCAGCAGCATGCCGATTTCCAGCCACTGTTTCTGGCCGTGGCTCAGGTTGCCTGCGAGGCGGCCCACGCTGCCCGCGAGGTGAATCGTCACCAAGATTTCAGCGAGCCGGTCGCTTTGCCGGGAATCGAGCTTGAAGAACATCGACGACTTCACGCCTTTGTTGGTTTTCAGCGCCAGCTCCAGGTTTTCAAACACGGTCAGTTGCTCGAACACCGTCGGTTTCTGGAACTTGCGGCCAATGCCCAGTTGCGCGATTTCTGCTTCTTTGTGGCGCAATAAATCAATCGTGCTGCCGAAAAACACCGTGCCCTCGTCGGGCCGGGTCTTGCCGGTGATGATGTCCATCATCGTGGTTTTGCCCGCGCCGTTCGGGCCGATGATGCAGCGCAGCTCGCCGGGCGCAATGTCCAGACTGAGCTTGTTGATCGCCTTGAAGCCGTCAAAGCTGACGCTGACATCCTGCAAATACAAAATCCGGCCATGCGTGACATCGACCTCGCCCGGCGTCGCAATGCGGCCTTCGCTGGCGCTGCGCCCGCCGGACTCGGTGTTGGTTTGTCCCGCTTCCAGCGCGGCGTGTTGCTGCACGCGGCGTGCGCCTTCTTCAAACAGATCGGGGGTCATTGTTCAGCTCCCTTGCGCAGTTTTTTCACCAGGCCGACGACGCCGTTGGGCAGGAACAGCGTCACACCGATAAACAGCGCGCCCAAAAAGTACAGCCAGAATTCGGGGTAAGCCACGGTCAGCCAGCTCTTGGCGCCATTGACGATGAAGGCGCCGACAATCGGCCCGATCAAACTGGCGCGCCCGCCGACCGCCGCCCAAATGGCGATTTCAATCGAGTTGGCCGGGCTCATTTCGCCGGGGTTGATGATGCCGACCTGCGGCACGTACAGCGCCCCGGCCACGGCGCACATCACGGCGGAAATCACCCAGATCGTCAGCTTGTAGCCCAGCGGGCTGTAGCCGGAGAACATCACCCGCGTTTCCGCATCGCGGATGGCTTGCAAGACGCGGCCAAACTTGCTGCCCACCAACCATTTGGCGAACAAAAAGAAGCCCAGCAGCGTCAGGCCCGTCATGACAAACAGCGTCATCCGCATCGACGGCGTGGCGATGGGGATGTCCAGAATCCGCTTGAAATCGGTAAAGCCGTTGTTGCCGCCAAAGCCGGTTTCGTTGCGGAAAAACAGCAGCATCGCGGCAAATGTCATCGCCTGCGTAATGATGGAAAAGTACACGCCTTTGATCCGCGAGCGGAAAGCGAAATAGCCAAATACAAAGGCGACAACGGCAGGCACCGCGACGATCAAAAACAGCGTCGCGGCAAAGCTGTCGCTGAACGTCCAGTGCCAGGGCAGCGTTTTCCAGTCGAGGAAAACCATGAAGTCGGGCAGGTTGCTTTTGTAATTGCCCTCAAGCCCGATCTGGCGCATCAGGTACATGCCCATCACGTAGCCGCCGAGCGCAAAAAACACCCCGTGGCCCAGCGACAAAATGCCGGTGTAGCCCCAGATCAAATCCATCGCCAGCGCGGCAATCGCGTAGCACATGATCTTGCCCAGCAGCGCGACAGCGTAGGTGCTCATGTGCAGCGCGCTGCTTTCGGGCACCCACAGATTGAGCGCAGGCGCGATGGCGCAGACGACGATCAGCGCGACGACAAAGGCGCTCCAGCCAGTGCGGGTCAGCAGCGGGCCTTTGACCGGAAGCGCGACGCTGGCGGAAACTGCAGGCGCCGCAGGCGAACCGGCCAGAGATTGAGGAGTTGTCAAAGTAGGTGTAGTCATGTTCATGCCTCTGCCGAACGGCCTTTCATGGCGAAGATGCCCTGGGGCCGCTTCTGGATGAAGACGATGATGAACACCAGAACGGCGATTTTGGCCAGCACGGCACCGACCCAGCCTTCGAGAAATTTGTTCAAAATGCCCAAGCCCAGCGCCGCATACACGGTGCCCGCCAGCTGGCCGACGCCGCCCAGCACCACGACCATGAAGGCATCGACGATGTAGCCCTGGCCCAAATCCGGCCCGACATTGCCGACCTGACTGAGCGCGCAACCGGCCAGCCCGGCAATGCCGGAGCCCAGCGCAAACGCGTAGGTATCAATGCGGGCGGTGTTCACGCCCATGCAGGACGCTATCGGGCGGTTTTGCGTGACGCCGCGCACGAACAGGCCGAGCCGCGTTTTGCTGATCAGGAAAGCCATGCCCAGCAGCACCGCCACCGCAAAGCCGATGATGACGAGCCGGTTGTACGGCAGCGACAAATTGCCCAGCACCTGCACGCCGCCGCTCATCCAGACCGGGTTTTCGACGCCGACGTTTTGCGCGCCAAAAATCGAGCGCACCGCCTGCTGCAGCATCAAACTGATGCCCCAGGTGGCCAGCAGCGTCTCCAGCGGACGGCCATACAAAAAGCGAATCACGCCGCGCTCCAGCGCCGCGCCGACCAGCGCCGAGGCCATGAAAGCGACCGGCACAGCGGCCAGCAAATACCAGTCAAACGCGCTGGGCAGGTATTTTTGAAACAAGCCCTGCACCACATACGTGGCGTAAGCGCCAATCATCATCAGCTCGCCGTGCGCCATGTTGATGACGCCCATCAGGCCGTAAGTGATCGCCAGCCCCAGCGCCACCAGCAGCAAAATGCTGCCCAGACTGATGCCGCTGAAAATCGCACCCAGCCGGTCGCCCCAGACCAGCGAGGATTCGACCTTGGCCAGCGCGGCTTTCAGCGCGACTTTCACGTCGGCGTCCGGCTCGCTGCTCAGGCGCTCGATCAGCACGGTTTTGGTCGCGGGATTTTTGCTTGCGGACAGCAGCGCGGCGGCTTCGAGGCGCTTGGCCTTGTCGCTGCTGCCGAGCAGGATGGCGGCGCGCATCAGCTCCAACTGGCTTTTCAGCGCCGGGACGGTTTCAGCGGCCCAGGCTTTTTCAATCAGCGGCAGGCGCGCTTCGTCGCTTTCCCCGGCCAGCGTTTTGATGGCTTCGGCGCGCAGTTTGGCGTCGCCCGAGAGCAGCTTGAGCGCGGCGAGCGCGTTGTCCAGCTCGCTACGCATTAAATTGGGATTGATCACGTCTTCGGCGTCGGCGGGCAGCGGTTTTTCTGCGCCGGTGACCGGGTCGAAGGCTTTGTCGTCCTTGACGATAAACACCTGGCTGCCGCTGGTTTTGACGGCGTCATCGGACAGCGCCTGAATGAAGGCGACGGTTTTGTCGTCGGCGCTGACGGCGGCTTTGTTCAGTGCCTCGACGCGGGTGTCGGTTTCGCCGAGGGCGAGGGCGCGGGCTTCTTCGGCGGTCAGGGCGTGGGCCTGCACCGTCAAAAAGAGCGCGGCCCATAAAAGAAGGAGTCGAAGTGGCATAAAAGAACCTGTAGGTTGGGCGGGCACACCGCATGGCGTTTGCGCCCAGGCTGCAATTTCTTTAAAAAACTTGTCGCTTTTTGGAAGAAAATTTCATCCCGCCTACCGGCCACCAAGAGGCGGCAAGCCCTTGCTGGCAGCGCCGGGATGAGGCCAAAGCGGCTTACTTGGCGGCGGCGACAGTCTTCACCGGCTCGTCAGGCTTTTTGTCGTTGCCGGGGATGTACGGGCTCCACGGCATGGCCTTGACCGGGCCGGGCGTCTTCCACACCACGTTGAACTGGCCGTCCGCCTTGATTTCGCCGATGAAGACCGACTTGTGCAGGTGGTGGTTCTTCGCGTCCATCTGGCTCAGGATGCCGGACGGCGCCTTGAAGGTCTGGCCCGCCATCGCGGCAATCACCTTGTCGGTGTCGGTGGACTTGGCCTTGGTCACAGCTTGAGCCCACATGTTGATGCCGATGTAAGTCGCTTCCATCGGGTCGTTGGTCAGCGGCTTGTCTTTGTGACCGGCGATGCCCTTGGCCTTGGCGTAGGCCGACCACTTGTTGATGAACTCGGTGTTGGTCGGGTTCTTGATCGACATGAAGTAGTTCCAGGCGGCCAGGTGGCCGACCAGCGGCTTCGTATCGACGCCGCGCAGTTCTTCTTCACCCACGGAGAAGGCGACGACCGGCACGTCTTTAGCCTTCAGGCCCGCGTTGCCCAGTTCTTTGTAGAAAGGCACGTTGGAGTCGCCGTTGATGGTCGAAACCACCGCCGTCTTGCCGCCTTGCGAGAATTTTTTCACGTCAGCGACAATGGTCTGGTAGTCCGAATGGCCGAAGGGGGTGTATTTTTCGTCGATGTCCTTGTCGGCCACGCCTTTGGATTTCAGGTAAGCGCGCAGGATTTTGTTCGTGGTGCGGGGGTACACATAGTCGGTGCCCAGCAGCACCCAGCGCTTGGCGCCGCCGCCAGCCTTGCTCATCAGGTAATCAACGGCGGGAATGGCTTGCTGGTTAGGCGCTGCGCCGGTGTAGAACACGTTTTTCGACAGCTCTTCGCCCTCGTACTGCACGGGGTAGAACAGCAGGCCGTTCATTTCTTCGACCACCGGCAGCACCGACTTGCGCGACACCGAAGTCCAGCAGCCAAAAATCACGGAAACCTTGTCCTGGCCGAGCAGCTGCTTGGTCTTTTCGGCAAACAGCGGCCAGTTGGAGGCCGGATCGACCACCACGGGTTCGAGCTTTTTGCCGAGCACGCCGCCCTTGGCGTTGATTTCGTCAATCGCCATCAGGACGGTGTCCTTGAGCACGGTTTCGGAAATCGCCATCGTGCCCGACAGGCTGTGCAGGATACCGACCTTGATGGTGTCGGCGGCATAAGCGGGCAGCGCGGACAGGGTGGTCAGAGCGACGGCAGCGGTGAGCGCCTTGAGAGTGAATCGACGTTGCATGAGTGCTTCTCCTGGGGTGAAAGTGGCCATTTCGCGGCAACCGGGCTGGGGGAGGCGGCCTGTTGCGTCACGATGGGCAGACTTTAGGGGAGCAAGCGGGGTTGGGGAATACGCCGTGTGGCGTATGGGGTAAGTGCGTTATGAGAGACGCGTATCCATTTGCAATGGGGAATTTAAAAAATAGGTCTTGGGAATTTCTTCTTTGCAGCGGAAGCTGCCTGTGAGAAGTATCCGCTTCCTAGCAATCCAATTGCATGAGCGGGCTTACCCGTCAGCCGTCTCTCGTGGCGGCCAGCTTCGTGCCCGAAGCTGTCGCCGTGAATCCCAAGATGACATGACTGCTGAGGACTGGGGCTGTTCCAGCGCCTGATCGGACGCTTCACCCATCGTTGCTGTGGCGTGGTAACACCAAGCCTTGTTCATGATCGTCAGTACTAAGAATAGCGGGCATCCGCTCAATTAATAATGAGCTTTTCGTGTATCCTGCAGATCGAGTTCCAGACTGGATAAATGGATATTTTTCGAATACGATCTTATTATACTTGGGCTTAAACGAACTCACCAGCATGGCTTCAACCTCCGTTGTTAACTCAGCAGCACGCGGCTCGAGTGCGGGAGAGTAATACTTGATGAAGCTTTGATCATCATCGTCCTCCATAGTGAAGTTGTGGACGATCGGAACATCTCCCGGCTGGAGCATAAACTCGAAGGACGGAAACAAGTTTGCCTCATCAAAGCCATCAATATCGAGCATCAGAAGACAAATCTCAAATGGTGCTCTCGCGTTCGGGTGGGCGCTTATCACATCTTCCAAAGTGAGAATCGATTGCATTTTCTCGTGCCCGGTCAATCGATTCCATATATCCTGCGAAAAGGACTTTCCAATGTAATGAACTTTGTAGTTAAGGTACTTGGTTATATCTCCATCGATGGTTGCTGCAAGAGTCCCTAACAAGTATTCATAGAGAAACTTTGTAGGACTGAACCAACCCAAAAAATCCCTTTTGAGATTCAAGAATCTCAGCGCCCCAACATCGTTAAACGGTGGGACCGTATCCGGCGTCTTCTTATAAAACTGCACATCAAGCAAGATTTCTTCATCAGGCGCCCCGAGACCACATTCACTAGGCTCGAATGTGCAATGCAGTGGTTCGCTTGAGGAGCTGTCACATATACGAAAAGTAATTTCACCGTTTTCTATTTTGACATTATCGAAATACAGAAGTGGCCGTTGCAAAATGAAATAGATCGTGCATGGCTTGAGGAGCGCTTGAATTTCTGTCTCCGACTTCAAAAACTCGAACTCATAGGCCGAGACGATGGGGTACCTTGTTTGGGCATGGATTTGAATTGTCTTAATTCCGTTAAACACTTCGGTCATAGTGAAAGGCAAGCCTTAGGTTGGATCAAACTTCTGAGAATTCTTGACGGCTGACAATACGGTTCAAGTGTGCATCTATCTTAGAGCTTAAACTACGTAATCAGCATAATCAGGATCTGTAATTGGGGTTAGGTCTGTAATTGGGTTTAGATTCTAATTAAGCACGGCCCTCGCAATCACGTATGCAGCGCCTCAATAGCTTTAGGGTTGAATGCCACAATTTTGAGCAACGCTCGGGCCGGCCCGGTGGGGCATGTGCGGTGTTGTTCCCAGTTTTGCAAGGTGCGCAAGTTCACGCCAATCAATTTGGCAAACTGGCTCTGGCTGACATGTGCGGCCTCGCGAATGGCACGGACATCGGGTACGGTCAGTTCCACCGCAACGGCGCCGCGCACAGCTTTTCCGGCGATATGGCGCTTCATTTCTTTCACGCCTTTGACCAGTTGATCGAAGTGTTGTTTATCCATGAGTGGTGTCCTTCATGTATAAAAAACCGATATTTCTAACCTCAGTTTTGGATAAGAAACTGAGTCAAATCACGCTCACTGCGTCTCGGCAATCGCGTACCTTGATGCGTGGTTTGACGGCTTGCAGGCAGTAGGCCACGATGCCTGCCATGAGATTGA
>Ga0302217_10000356_pt1 | contig 11517 bp, 4 predicted proteins | sample II_Fen_N3_3_FD_198779 | JGI IMG/M metagenome (GOLD analysis project Ga0302217, IMG submission 198779) | Peat permafrost microbial communities from Stordalen Mire near Abisko, Sweden - II_Fen_N3_3 | ecosystem: Environmental > Terrestrial > Soil > Wetlands > Permafrost | place: Sweden: Abisko... | reverse complement strand
AAAGCTGGCGTTGTGCTCAAAGTGGAACGGCTGGAACGGCACAAACACCGAGCACAGCAGCAGCCCTGCCAGGTACTGCACGGGTAGCGTGCCCAACGGGTTGTCGGTGATGCGCTTCTGCATAATCTAATGTAGTCAAGCGTTTTTAACGAAAAATGAGCAGAGTGGATTTGATCGCTCAGATACAACGTGTCAACGCCTGGGCAGTCTTGAAAGCTCAAGAGTCAAATGGAGCGGCACTCACACTCGGCTCTGCACCAATCTCAGTGCGGATGCGCTCAAAAAGTGAATCCAAGTCAGTTCCGGGTTCGGCTAACAAGAATGTTTGGACGATCAAGCTTAATGGGTGCATTCCCATTCTTCGCGCAAGACCTGAAGCTTTTTCCAGAGTGACGTTTCGCAGGCCTCTTTCCAAAGTACTTAGGTACGTCCTACTGCTAATGATCCCGAAGTCCTCTTGAGTCAAAGCTCTCTGAAGCCTGGTCTTGCGCAAAGCTATGGCGAAGGCGTTCTTCAGTTCCATTTTGAATGACCTTTCAAAAGGAACGATGAAGCCTTTTTGAATACTATAGAGCTACAATCTATAGTGTTCATTTAGGAGCGAAATCTATGTTCCAACATTCATTCACCACAAGCTGTTTAGCTGCCGCGAGTGATAGTCATCTCCCATCTACGATGCTCATCGTCGCCGTATTGAATCTCAGGGAGCCCGACCAAACCGTGGAGATGGTTAAGTGCTTTTCCGGACAAGCTCTTGCTGACCTCTTCAACGAATTGGATCGCCCCTACGTTGAGCAGGCGATCGTCGGTGTGCAGCTTGCAATTTCGCCGCAGCTCAATAGTTCGAAACGCTGGAGTGTGGAAGCAGTTTCAGACTTTGCAAGAGCAAGGGTGAGGAGTCACGGTGATGAGGTCTTGGATATCTACGCCTATCGTCTCGCCTCAGATGCCCTGTTCACCGACAACGCATCAGTTGAGCTGGCAGATGTCCTCGAGTGGCGAACCCTGTATGGAGCATCCAATGGTGAGGGGGTGTGCGATTCTCAGTTAATGGCTCACCAAGCATGGCTTTCCATTGTAATTACGACAATGGTAAATGCGGTGAACCTACCCAATGAAGAAGACGGCGTTGTCTGAGATGCTCATCTAGCGATGTAAAGTCGCGCTTTGGTGTAACACCTCGACAGACCTAAGCAGAATAAGCGCAAATGGATAGGCAATCGTAATGGTGAGAGTCTGCTATGCGAAAACAAAATGATCGCCCAGCGCGAGTTTGTGCATAAAGGTTTGGGAATTACCAAAGCCTCTGATTACAGCCTAAAACGTTGGACGGCGTTGAGTCGTTATCTGGATGACGGCACGGTTCCGATAGACAACAATCACTTAAAAAACCAGATAAGGCCATGGGCGCTTGGACGCAAAAATTGGCTCTTCGCTGGTTCGTTAAGCAGCCGGAAACGTGCGGCAGCGCTGATGAGTTTGATCCAATCGGCCAAGCTCCACGGGCACGATGCGTATGCCTATCTAGAGGATGTTTTTACTCGACTGCCGACGCAGCAGGCGAGTGAAATTGGGGAGTTGCTGCCGCATCGTTGGCAACCGATTTAGTTGTGCAAGACGGGATGCCTGGACGCTTACTCACTAGTGAGCCCACCCTTGCTTGTTTCGCCTTCCCCCGGGTGAGAGTTCTTCCGAGGCCCCGTCTTTTATGAGCTTGTCATAGTCAGTTAACCTCATTGCTCCGATTAATCGAGGGTTGTTGGCCTAGGCGGCATCAACCGCTTGAAATTCGCAACCCGCCGCGCGCTCGTCCCACTAGCCTCTTCTTGATCGCGAACAAATATCGCAACGTCCAGACTCCAGTGCCCATCCTGAGGTAGCGTCTTCAGCTGCAGCTCTGCCATCCACAGCTCCACCTGCCGGCGGATGAGTGGCTTAAGGAGCTTAATATCCGAGGGTGACAGCGCCAGCATGGCCACCGCTGCAGGTTCAACCCCATCTTCACCGAGCCTGGAAACGTCGGTAACGTTCCAGCCAACTCGGCACTGTACGCTAAGATTTTCGGACTCATTGTTGCCAGAGCTCACCAAGTCGCGAAGCAACTCCTCATATACAGAGTACACCCAGTCCGCCGCATCACCGCCCACCGTACCGGCTCGCATAGAGGAGTTCTGCAAAAGTCCAGCCGCCACTATGTGGCTGAAACCAACTCGCGGGGTACGGTAAATGAACGACTCGTCCAGCGACTGCACCTTCTGCACACTGTAGCCAAAATTAAGCTCTTCATTACGGCTCGCCTGTAGGCTAGCGGAGGCGAAAGGGCATGCCCCCAAATCCAAGTCGCGGGCGATTACGGTGAACAAAGCTTTGGTGGCCGTATCAACGCTACCTATAAGGTTCTTGCAGACATTATTTGTGTCGTTCACTTGGTTCCAGCCGGTCCCACTGATATTTGGCTTTAGCTTCAAACCATCTACGTGGGGCATACCACCAAGTATCTGGGTACTGCCATACTCGGCCAGTTCCAACTCGAGCTTCACTGCTGCATCGGCCAAACCGTTAAGGTTGCCGCCAAGTGAGGCGACGTTGTTGAAATGGACCGCAGCCTTGAGCAAGCGACCAGCGAACGGAATACTCTGGAGCAGGCGCGATGATGGCTGAAACGGGTATTCAATCTCGCAACGCAGGGCGTCCACTGCCGGGTCGAACTTACTGCCTTGAGGCAACTTGAAGGTCGCCTCGTAATCCCAGTTCTTTCCTTGAGCCAAGCTCACAGGGGCCAAGTGCGACGGGCGAGAGAAATGCGCTTGCGCGAGGGGTGTCTGCACTGCCTCACGTAGCGGGCTCGGCGCAGTGAAAGCAGCCAAATCTATCGGAGTTGGAGAGTACCCTCCGATTTCTACAAGTTTGAGCCAATGCCCCTGGGACATTCGGTAGGGTAAGCGATCCTGCAAGCACTCAGCATCAGCCAGAGAGATGTTAATGGGAACGTCCTTCACATCGATCTGGATTTGGACCGGACGGAACTGCAAAGGCTTTACGCTGATGACACCGGCCCTTGATTGGCGACCCCACACCACCAAGGGAAAGTGAAGTTCTTCACCCGAACGCACAATTCCTATCGTTGTCACGCCTGATTCAGGCTCCAAAGCGGACCGAGATGGTGCGAGGTCGCCGACAATCTTTATCACAGCATCTGCGGCACCTGCGGCGGGCAGCTCGATTTGGAAGTCCAGCACCGATGCAATGCGGTAGGCATCGCCAGCCTTGGCGGCCACCGCGTCCTCCACCGCACGCTGCGACGCCTCAGGCGTAGCACCGTACCCAACGCCCACAACCGTCGTTCGCCTCGCGCAGGCGGCGGAGGTCGTTTTCTTCAGTTTCAGCAGCGGCGCGACGTTGGCGCCTAGGTGAGGAAGACGATCATCTTGGAGCAGCAAATCTAGCTTATCAAAGCTCTCTCGCAAGGCGAGGTCAACATCACGGTCCACCAGCGTATCCGCAGATACGAGGCGGTTGGAATAAGGCGGCATGGCACTGAAGCTCGCCGAAGTAGTTATCAATTTAAGCTCGACGGCCGCTCGCTTGATCAACCAATAGCGACCAAAGCCGCGGCCCGCATCACCGTCACCTAGCAGTGCGTTACCGTAATGGGCAAGCACCTGCGCAAAAAAGACGTCAGGCACGCCGCCTTCTCTTTTTTCCTGAGGCTCCAATCGTAGAGTTGCCTGCTGCACGACCAGCGCACCGGTATGGCGTGTCACACGTAGCTCGGCACCAAAGGGAATTGCACTCCATTCAGCGGGCAACGTTGGCCACGCTAGCGGCACCGTAAACTCGGTCGTGCTTTTGCCATTGTTATTGGTTTCCAGCTCCAGGGTGAGTTCACCCAGCAACTTGACCAGTTTCGCCGCCGGCACAGCGACAGGGGCGCTCTTGCCAAAGGACCATACCGCTTCAACGACAAGGTTAGTGTCTTCGAGCTGCATCTTCAGCAGCTTGAAGCGCCTTACGAGGAACGCAGAACGAGCCCTGTCTGCAGAACACGCATTCAAATCCGCCGTGAACGAGAGTTGTGGCATACCGTTGTCCAGGTCAAGACTAATAAGGAGGTGATCCCATTCGTCAGGCGAAACTATCTGGTCGCGGTATTCCTCCACTCGATCCAGCAGCGTAACTTCCCCGCACGGCGCGCACTGACCAAAGTGGTCACGTAGGTGGCCTTTGACGTGGATCCGCTTACCAACCAACGCATAGGGATTGCCCCCGGACGTGAGACGGCTCACGGGGATGTGCCCCATGTATCTAGCGGGTCGGTTTTCCGCTTGCTCGTGAAGGTGCTCCTCCGCGCAGTCGGGCATAAACGGAATGACATCGTTCTCGTCAATCCGCTTCACACCGTCCACATAAACCGAATAGGCGAGTAAGTCGAACTGACTTGCCCAGGAATCGCTCAAGTCGGCAAGCAATGCGAGGTCATCCTGCGCAATAGCAGCGATCGATCCGTGCGCCTCGCGCCTCATACTAGATAGGCTTTTAAGCTCTGCTAGCGTAAGGCGGGCAGGTGCGCTCAGCACGCTTCGCGCAGCAAATGGCGTATCGATCACAGCTTGATGGGCGGGTCGACGAACCGCCTTCAGAACGATGGCATCCGGGTGGCTATCGGGAATAGACTCTAGGTCATGCGTTCTCACGCCAATGAGCAGTGAGGTAGCCTCGGTCCCGGCGTAGAGCACCGCGTTAGCCGTATCGACGGAAAAATCGGGCGTAGTTTTGACGGGGTCGAAAACTGCAAGCAGTTCCACCTCCTCGCCAGCAACGGGATGCGCGCTCTCAAAGTCGGCACTAATGAAGCAAGAGCTCGCAGCCGTGAGTGTCCATGCATGGATAACCTTCAACAGGCCTTCGACGCCGTGCCCCAAGTAGGGCTCACCAGCCGACTCTTCCAATAGCGTAAACTTAGGGGGGTTTTCTTCGCGAGTGACGTTGTTGCGGAAGATCTCCAGATCCGGGAGCGCTGATGAAACATCTACGAAGTTCCACGCGTCTTTCTTCGCGTCCGCCACACGACGTATTCCCAGCTTCGTTTCGCTGACCGTCAGACTCTGTATCGAACGGAGCGTATCCCTTTCTCCTGCGCCCAACGGCTCAAGCGAGATGAATGTGCCCCCTGCACCCACGTTTAGAACTTTGGCGCGCAGCTGCAAGGTGATCACGCAGATCATTGGTCGCGCGGGATAACGCAGTTCGACGCGGCCGCCGGACAAGTCCCCATTGTCGAATTTCCACTCCATCGTTTGTCCACCAACACTGCGCTGACGTGCGATAAGCATCGGCGGGAAAAGGCCAAGCTGAAATCCAGTTCCAAGAGAAAGACTGCGCGTAACAGCATAGCTGCGAGGTTGCCGTGTGTAACCCTTGTCAGCGACATCGACTGGCGCAAGCAGGCAGTCCGGGAAGCCCGTGCGCTCGTACAGCTGAGTCACTTCCAAGGCGATGGCATTCTTTTTAACGCTCTCGTGTATGCCCTCTTTTGTGTATTTGCCCGGTGCAATGGTGAACCAGTCAGGATCTGTCTTCAGTGACCGCAAACCAATGAAAATCTCGTCGCCTGGATTGTGCATCGGCTCAGGCAAAGCAATACCTGCAAGCATGGCCATCCCACCCTTGCTTCCACTCTTCCAGCCCTGAATGAGTGAGAGGTCAAACCGAAGCCCGGCATTGAAAAGCCGTGCGGCGGTCCCAACAGCCTTCCAACCAAGGCTTTCGGTCCCCCCCACATGCACCAACTCGAGTAACTCGCTAGCAGTAAAAGAGTCGAGACTTGCAGTTTTCTTCGCAGCCTCCACGCAAGTGTTAACAATCCCCCTGACCAGCTCGGCACACAATAATTGGTGCCAGAAGAGAAACAGCCAGGACTGCATAGACTGGGGCCTCTCGGCGGTGGCGGACTTCACATTCTTGTCCTCACCAACGAGAAGGGTGGCGTAATAATTATCTAGAGCAGCTCTAAGCTGGTCGACTTCGCTAGCATTCAACGTCTGATAGCTGGATAGGTCGACGCCGGTGGCATCCGGAAAGTCCCAATCGCGGTACGACTTTGGCGCATTGGATGTGGTGAAGAGTTCAAACGCAGGAGGAAGCGGATACACCAATGCGGCCACTGCTCCAGTACGCGACTTTGCCTGGTCGCTGGCCGGAACCAGTACCTGCGCCACAAGGCACTGGCGATAGAGCCCCTCCAATTTCTCAGTGGTGAGTCCCTCAAGCGCCGTTCGAGGAGACCTTAATCCGCGCTCGTCAGATATGGACTGGTTATAAGGTACCTTCCCGTCCGAACCGGGCAATGGAATTTCCGTCACCTCTGGCGATCCATCTTTACTACCGGGCTGACACGCCGCGTTCGCGGCCAGCAGAGTCGACAGCGAGACACGCTTAGCAGGATCAAAGGCCACTTCCCCCAACATCTGCACAATCATCCACCGTGTCAGTAAGTCCACAAGCGAACTCACTGAATCACCTTCGTCGTCGTACTGCGGATTCTTTCCGATTGCGAGGAAAGGCATGAGTACAGCGGCGTACGACGCACCAATGGGAGGCTTGTTTTCATCGATGCTACGTGTGGCCATAAACCAAGTCGGGAACGGAAGCGCACCCTTGAGGCCCAGTGAAGTTGGCGTTGCTGCTGGCCACTCCCACTTAGGTAGTGTGAGCGAAAGTGCCTCTGCCCGCTGGCTAGCTATTGGGTCCAGGGCGCGCGAGGCAGAGATATCGAACACCTTAGAGAGTCGCGGATCCTCGCCTGCCAATTGCAACTGCACAGAGGTTTGGAACGAGAACGAGAAACTGATGGATATTTCGATCTTACCGTCGAAGGGAATGCGAATCCGCGCGATCACCACGCGCGCGTATGCGTTCACGGTGAGGGACGCTTCCATTACGATGGCATGCCACGTCTTGTAAGGCAGCGAGAACATTATCGTTATATTGAAGCCGACGGCGATCTTGATGAGACCAAAATCCACGCATGCCTCCACACTACCCTTGACGCCGAAAGCTCCAGCAAGGGCGATGAATGTTCGCGGGGGAGCGGGTACCAAAACGCTCCGGCCTTCCTTGAGTTCAATTGTCGCGATTGAACCTTCGGCAGTGAAGAATCCAGTAAGAGACGCATGGCCCGTCATTGGACCAGACCCGAAATATCTCATTAGTCCAAAGGAAGCAGCGATTCCCGCCGTGAAAATACTGCCTTCCTTAAACTGGTAATGGGTCGCATAGGTGGGAGTCAAGTGCACGGGGAAAGCACCTGGTGCAATACGCCCGAAGTAAGCTCCCCCCTCCCCCCCAAAAATCCCCGCAACGATCTTGCCCGTACGCGCCCAACTGGCAAGCGACTTTTTCTCCGGAAATCCGAAGTCCACGAGGATATGGTTACCAGGCAAGCCAAACTCCGCACGGATCGTGGGCAGGATTACCTGAACCGCACCAAAATCAAGCATCGGGATGGGCGGCGGCACTTCGACGGAAAAAATCCCTGTCCGGTCGTCCAGTCGACGGTAGAGCATGTCGATGAACCAGTCTCCATTGCCAAGCCCCCATTTCGACTTAGGGATCGTAATGCGTGCACCGTAGACCATCGGGTCTGCCATCAACAGCTTGACGTCCGCAAGTCCGAAGACATTAGCTACAAGCGCGATGAACCAGTCGACCTTCGAATCGTAGATAACGCCGGTGCCAGGCGTCATTGGAATATTGTCCTCATTGACGTTCTCAAGGGCGGTTTCGATGTAGCCCATTCCCTCTTCCACCGTCATTGCCTGCGAAAGCTTCTTCACTGTAGCGTGCTTGCCTATGCCAAGGAGGCTTACCTTTGCCCCCTTGTCCTTCAAGCCATAGAGAAAGCCAACACCGCCAGGGTTCTTGAGCGGGTAAAAGAAGTAAAGGTGCTGCTTCTGTTGTGCTTCCGGCGGGAACTCATGGCCCAGTAGCTTCATCCGCAAATTCTGAGCATTGAAGTAATATGCCTCTTCACCAATCGGCATACCGGGGACTTTTCCGTAACCATACCTTTCGGCAGTAAGGGTGATCACATCAAACGCATTTATTTCCAGAGGCCCGCCACGGTTGCCATTCAGGCGTAAACCAAGCGAGGGAATACGCGCACCAGCATTGAATTTCCATCCCACGAAGAGCTGCGCGCCGAAGGCTTCGAGTTTGCGAGCGATAGCCCCCAGTGAACCTAGATCCATATCGAAAGTGAGGCCATATGCAAAGTCGATTTCGCCGCCAAGAGAATTGAAGCCAAGGTCTGTGAGCTTCGCGAATTTCATGGGCCCCAACCGCCCGAACGTGAAGGACTTCAACTTAAGCGGGAAACTGCGCAGTAGCTTCGAGAATCGATTCGGATCGAAATCGAGAGAGATGAGACCCGGATTGAAGCGAAACTTTCGATCACTGGAGCTGAACGCCAAGCCCATCTTGTCGAAGCTGATACCCTTAGCGCCTAGATCCTCAAAACCGAGGTCTATTTCGCCTTCTAGCAGGAGCTGACCAACTTGATCAGAAACACGCTCATAGCCAATTTTCGTTAGCCGCAAGCGCTCCACTGGAAAAGTCGTTCCAAATTCAACTTCGTAAGATCCAACGAGCGAGAAACTGTAGTTCTCGGAGGGCGGCGTTGTATCAGTTCGTATGTCGTAAGTGCCGACAAGCGAGGCATTGCTCTTCAAGCCCGTAGACTGTCCTAGGAATTTGGACAGACGGATCGTTAGCTTACATTCAAAATTGTCAACGCCCCCTCCTTTGAGCAGTACGCGTAGGAGCTGAAGGTTAAAACCTCCGGAACAATCAGGGTCAGAAGAATCATCGGGCTCTTGCTTTAGATCTCCTTCATGCCGCACAAGCGCCACGACGTCCGAAACCTCATTCGATCCGGCAGGACGGATGTCAGCGCACAGGACCGTCACCGCAAGAGATTTTATGTAGCCATGAAGCAGGGGCGCCAAGTCAGCCGGCAACGAAGCTGGATCGTCCAACATACCCAGCGAGAACACACAGAAGCCGTTCCACATCGGATCCAGCAACTTGCCACGGCCGATTCCGTTCGTGCCTGATGCGACGAAGGGCGCTGCGAACGGTTTGCGCAAGTTTTGCTCTGCAACGAGATCTTTCTCCAACGCCTCCACATGGAGTTCCAGTCGCTCGCGCACCTTAAGAATTGTCGCAGGGTCGCCATTACCCACAAAGAGGCTTGTACCATTCCAGGCGTCGGTATCCTTAATTAGATCTTTGATGGCTCGGTTGCCGAATTTAATGATACAGATCGGATCAGTCGATTTGGTCGGCGTAACTGCGTTCATGGTGGGTTCGACACCAAAGTGCCAGCCGCCAGCTGCATATTCGAGCTTGAGCGCTGGCCCAGCCCCTGGCTCCGCCTTTGGCATGTTGGTGATAACGATGAAAACATCTTTAGTACAAAAGACGGCTTGAATGTCCTGCCGCAGTTTTGGATCTAGGCCGAGGTCAAAGCTGAGGTACCATTTTGCGCCAGTCGCGAGGTTGCCAGCCGCGAACTCGATGGACTTCCAAACGCCGTCTTCATCCTCAATGACGCGAAAACCTTGTGGCGTCGTCACAGCAACGTTCGCCTGCGCGCTTGCTAGCGCTCCCGGTCGACTCACGCGCAGATCGAGTTCGTTTCGTCGCTGATCGGCAAGCAGGCCGATCCGATGTTGTGAGATGACGGAGCGCTCAAATACAAATGCGCGTGACTCTTTCGCACTACGCCTCAGATCCACCATGCCAATAGGCATGGATTCTGGCACGAGACAGTTGAGAGGTTTGTATGGGTGCGCCTCTAAGGGCTTGCACAGCTTGTAAAGAGGCATGGCGTCTGGAGAAAAACGCACGTTTGGTATTCGGTTATCGTGCGTAAAAGCAATTGAAGATACGACGGCACCTCGACTGAGAAAGGCCCCGCGAGCGAGCCCTGCCTCAACAGGCTCCAACGCGCTGCCGTTATCATCGCGAACCTGCGCGTCCAACCCGGCCGCAGGCGTGAATGCATCGAAAGAGATCGCTGTAAATGCGTCCACACGTTCAAGGAGTCCTGCGCCAAGCAATGCGGACCCGGATGATAATTTTAGAGATCCGTGCGGAAGAAGCAGCGAGTTAGCGTAAGTAAATTTGTCGTTTTCTCGTCCGTCTAGCCGTGGAACAAAATGGAACTGGAGTTGGGAGAAGTCTACGGTGCTCGCGCTCAGTCTTTCACCTGCCGCGCTAAAAAAATTGAGAGGAATTGGATCGAGCTTCTTGTTACCAACCCTAGCCTCCATCAGACGTAGCCAGGAATTACGAGTAGGTGCAGGAACTGGGAACTCGACCTTGGGTTCTACCGGGTCGAATGCAATATCAAAGTGAAAGACAGTCGAGGGTTCCGCAGCGGCGACTAGTGGATAAGAAACGCACTCAGAATCAATCTTGCCAAACAGCCCAGTACGCAGACGGGCGAAGTTTTGACCCAGTACCGTGCTTCCGCCTACCCCCGCGGTTCCCTCATATTCCAGAACTGGAACCTCGATCTTTGCCAGGAGGATCACCCCAGCAGGCCAAACCAGGTTCATCTTGAGGTTTCGAAGGTCGGGATTGGCGTGCCCGTGAATTTCGAACCCTTCCAGTGTAATCACCGCCGTAGGAGTAGCGGTGAACTCGAGCACCGGTACCGACGCGTTTTCAACATAAGAAAGGCGGGTGCCTTCTAAAAGCGTGAGGTAGTGATTGCTGAACGAGCATTCCACTATCGCAGGGGTTTTTAAGACCCAATCGCTGCCCATCGCCTTACAACGCAGTTCGCCATGGAATTCAACCCCACCACCCTGCGGCCGCTTGAGAAATGCGAGCTGTGCGTCCGCACCGTGCGCAAGCTCAGCGATCCAGTCGGCCTGGACCCACTCCTCTGTTCCTTGGATGCCCGCGACAACGATACAGCCAGTGCCCAATACATCTTGAAGCTGTAGAGACTTGGCGCCGGTGGGCTGATGGGGAACGAAGGCGAGTGACTTCCTCCAACCTCCGTCTAGCTCTTCCTGGACAGCCGATATATAGATCGACTTCGACGGGTGAAGGAGGAGTTCAGTCATGAAGAGCCCTCAGAGTATCGCCGCGGACAAGCGGCACTTGATTCACTGCATTACCTTTGACAGGTATAGGCCTTCCTCGGAAAGGACGAGAAAGTACGACCGCAGGTAGTGAATTCACGACGATCAGTTCGTCTAAGTTCATCCCAAGCTCGGCGTCAATCAGTTCCTGCCCCATGCGAATAGTCTGCGTGATTCGCACGTATGGTCTGTCTAGGAAAAGGAAGCAGCTGAATTTCCCGGGGCCGCAAAGATCTTCGAGCTTAACTTGGCGTCCAGATGGCATGACTCGCTTTGCTTCACTTAAAAGCATCAGAGGACCGACATTCTTAGTTGTGCCGTCTATGATGATGGGGACGTGATTTACCGTCGTCCAAGTCTG
>Ga0302217_10000355_pt1 | contig 11530 bp, 12 predicted proteins | sample II_Fen_N3_3_FD_198779 | JGI IMG/M metagenome (GOLD analysis project Ga0302217, IMG submission 198779) | Peat permafrost microbial communities from Stordalen Mire near Abisko, Sweden - II_Fen_N3_3 | ecosystem: Environmental > Terrestrial > Soil > Wetlands > Permafrost | place: Sweden: Abisko... | reverse complement strand
ACGTGTGGGCGCGCTGTCGATCGTCAGCGAATCCAAGGAAGAAAGCGCGCGCATCCTGTCCCAGGTCAAGCGTGTGATCCGCACCAACTACTCGAACCCGCCGACCCACGGCGCGGCGATCGTGGCCGCAGTGCTGAACAACCCAGAGCTGCGTGCCCAGTGGGAAGCGGAATTGGCCGAAATGCGCCTGCGCATCCGTGGCATGCGCGAGCAGATGGTCGCCGAACTGGCCAAGGCTGCACCGGGCCACGACTTCAGCTTTGTCGGCCGCCAGCGTGGGATGTTCTCCTACTCCGGCCTGACCGTTGAGCAAGTCACCCGCCTGCGCACCGAGTTTGGGATCTACGCGCTGGATACCGGGCGTATCTGTGTGGCGGCGTTGAACCAGGCAAACATCGGTGCGGTAACAAAGGCGATTGTTCAGGTTCTATAAACCTGGCGGCGCTGTACGAAGGGAAGCTACGGCTTCCCTTTTTAATGCCTGTCAGAAAACGCCCTGCTCCCCTAGACTGACCCCCGACTGCCCCTTTGCTATGAGACCCCTATGAGAAACGACGACCTGGACCTGCATGCCGACCGCGATGAACTGGACCACTTCACCCCGCGTGCGCCTCAAGCCAAGCGCCAGAAAAGCCTGGTATTGCAAGTGGCCCTCGGCGTATTCCTCGGCGGCCTGGCCCTGTGGCTGGTGCAATTGGGTGCGACAGCCATAATGGCCAAATTGGCGATGGGTACCCTGCAATTCGGCGGCTGATGAAGATCGAAAGGTGGGAGGGGGCTTGCCTGCGAAGGCGGTGTATCAGTGATGGGTGTATTGGCTGACCCACCGCTTTCGGGGGCAAGCCCCCTCCCACATTGGTTTTATGGGGTTTCCAGGGCGCGTTCCTCCAGTAACCTTACGAAGCTGTTCAAACTCTGCGACACCGTGCCCCGGCGCCAGATCAGCCAAGTGTGCAAGACGCGGAAACTGTCCGTCAGCGGCCACACACTCACCGTGGTAAACCCCGGCATGCTTTCCAACATGCTGCGCGGCATCAGCGCCAGGCCGGCCCCAGCGCTGACGCAGGCAAGCATGCCGTGGTAAGACTCCATCTCAAAAATCCGCCCCGGCACCGCGCCGTCCTGTGAGAACCAGCGCTCGAAGTGGTGCCGGTACGAACAGTTGGAACGAAAGGTATAGATGCTTTCCCCGTTCACATCCTGCCCGCGGGTGATCGGCGCGTGGTGCAACGGTGCAATCACCACCATCTCCTCCTCGAACACCGCCACGCCCTCCAGAGTGGCATGCAACACCGGCCCATCGACAAACGCCGCCGCCAGGCGCCCCGACAGCACCCCTTCGATCATCGTCCCGGACGGCCCGGTACTCAGGTCCAGCTCGACCTTGGTGTGCTTCTGGTTATACGCCGCCAGTAACGCAGGAATGCGCACCGCTGCGGTGCTTTCCAGCGAACCAAGGGCAAACGCGCCCTGAGGCTCCTCCCCCGCCACCGTCGCACGGGCTTCCTGCACCAGATCGAGGATGCGCCGCGCATAGCCGAGGAAGTTCCACCCGGCCGGTGACAAGCGCAGGCGGCTCTTCTCGCGGATAAACAGCTCCACGCCGAGATCCTGCTCCAGTTGCTTGATGCGCGTGGTCAGGTTGGACGGCACCCGATGAATCAACTGCGCGGCGGCGCTGATGCTGCCTTGTTCGGCAACGGCCTTGAAGATTTCCAGCTGCACCAGGTCCAAATCATTCTCCAATCGTGAACGTATCACTTAATATTATTCACTTTCCAGAAAAGATATAGCCCCTTACGCTGATTCCAATCCAAACCTTCAGCAGGACGGTGCCATGCACGCTATCGCTCACCAGACCCACGCCCTCTCGATCAACCCTGCCACCGGCGAAACGCTCGGCAGTTACCCGTATGAAAGCGAGGCCCAACTGGACGCCGCCCTCACCCGTGCCACCGCCGCCTTCCGCACCTGGCGCCGTCAGCCGGTCAGCCAGCGCGCAGAGCGGTTGCTGGCCCTGGCCGGGGCCCTGCGTGAGCAAGCCGAAGAGATGGCGCAGATGATCACCCTGGAAATGGGCAAACCCATCGCCCAGGCCCGCGCCGAAATCGAGAAATGCGCGCAACTCAGCGAGTGGTACGCCGCCCACGGCCCCGCCATGCTGGCCCCGGAACCGACGCTGGTGGACAACGGCACCGCGCATATCGAATACCGCCCGCTGGGTCCGATCCTCGCCGTGATGCCGTGGAACTTCCCGGTGTGGCAAGTCCTGCGCGGCGCCGTGCCGACGCTGCTCGCCGGCAACACCTACGTGCTCAAACACGCGCCGAACGTGATGGGCAGCGCCTACCTGATGAAAGCGGCGTTCCACAAAGCCGGCTTTGCTGAGGGCCTGTTCGAAGTGCTCAACGTGACCCAGGACGGCGTGTCCAAAGCCATCGCCGACCCACGCATCGCCGCCGTCACTCTCACCGGCAGCGTGCGCGCCGGCATGGCCATCGGCTCCCAGGCCGGTGCCGCGCTGAAGAAATGCGTGCTCGAACTGGGCGGCTGCGACCCGTTCATCGTGCTCAACGACGCCGACCTCGACGCCGCCGTCCAGGCTGCCGTGATCGGTCGTTTCCAGAACAGCGGCCAAGTCTGCGCCGCCGCCAAGCGTCTGATCATCGAAGCCGGCGTGGTGGACGCGTTCACCGCCAAGTTCGTCGAAGCCTGCCGCCAACTGGTGATGGGCGACCCGACCTCGACCAGCACCTACGTCGGCCCGATGGCCCGCTTCGACCTGCGCGACGAACTGCACGGCCAGGTCCAGGCCACCCTGGCAGAAGGCGCGACCCTGCTGCTGGGCGGTAACAAAGTGCCCGGCGCCGGCAACTACTACGCACCGACCGTACTGGCCGATGTCACCGACCAGATGACCTCGTTCAAACAGGAGCTGTTCGGCCCCGTCGCCTCCATCATCAGCGCCCGCGACGCTGACCACGCCGTGGCCCTGGCCAACGACAGCGAGTTTGGCCTGACCGCGAGCATCTTCACCCGCGATTCGGCGAAAGCGCGCGATATCGCCAACCAGCTCGAAACCGGCGGGATCTTCGTCAACGCCTTCAGCGTGTCCGACCCTCGGGTGGCGTTTGGCGGTGTGAAGAAAAGCGGGTTTGGGCGGGAGTTGTCGCACTTTGGCGTGCGGGAATTCTGCAATGCGCAGACGGTATGGCTGGATCGCAAGTAAGCCAGAGCAAACCCGCCCCTGTGGCGAGAGCGCTTACTTGCGCAGGGCGGCGCAGCAGCCCTGAACCGCTCTCAACAGCGAATATGCCGCCGCACGCACTGCACCAGTCCGTCCAGCGCCTGTGACTTCACCGGCGCAAGCACACAGACCGTGTGCTCGCGCTCACCTTCCGTCACGGTCAAGGTGTAATGCACCTGGCCTGGATTACCGGGTTCCGGCGCGGTGCTTTGCGGCAACTGAAAGAAGTCTGAAGCCTCGAGCAGTTGCCGCAGCTCTTGTTGGTCCGGCTCGGGCAGCTTCTCCAGTTCCACGGTGCTCGGTCGGGCCAGGCCCGGAAAAAACGCCGGCCCGCCGTTTTCCTTGATCGAAATTTGCATGGCTGCTCCTCACCGCCCAGGCGGGTTGTCAGACGTTAATGCCCACTGCTTTCCAGCCATCCTTCACCGCCTTCTGCTCACTCTTGTTCGCACCGTACAGCCGACCGGCGATGTCGTAAGTGATGCGCGCGAAACGCAGAAACCCCGCGTTCGGCCGCAACCGCGAATCGCGCAGCGCGTCATACCAGATACGCCCTGCGCGCTCCCAGGCAAACCCGCCGATCTTCGTGGCTACCTGATAGAACGCATGGTTGGGAATGCCGGAATTGATATGCACCCCGCCGTTGTCCTCATAGGTCTGCACGAAATCGTCCATATGCCCCGGCTGAGGGTCCTTGCCCAGCAACTTGTCATCAAACGCGGTGCCTGGCGCTTTCATCGAGCGCAAAGCAGTGCCTTTGATTTTCTTGGTAAACAACCCCTTGCCGATCAACCAATCCGCATCTTGCGCCTTTTGCTGCAGCGCGTACTGCTTGATCAGTGAGCCGAACACGTCAGACAGCGACTCGTTCAACGCACCGGATTGATTGAAATACATCAGCTTGGCCTCATCCTCGGTCACGCCGTGGGCCAACTCATGGCCAATGACATCAAGGGCTATCGTGAACCGATTGAATAGCTGCTGATCGCCATCTCCAAACACCATCTGGCTCGAGTTCCAGAACGCATTGTTGTAGTTCTGGCCAAAATGAACGGTCGCGTCCAGCGCCATACCGGCGTCGTCAATGGAATTGCGGTCGAAGACCTGATCAAAAAAATCGAACGTGGCGCCCAACCCGTCATAGGCCTCGTCCACCGCGACATCACCACTGGCGGGCTGCCCTTCGCCACGGATCAGCTTGCCCGGCAGGCTATCGGCGCCCTCGGCGCTGTAGATCGAACGCCGTTTGTCGGCGCCCATGGCCAGGGCCATATGGGCGGGCCCTTTGGCGGACACGGCAACCATGCGTAACGAACGGAAGGTGCTGTCTTTGGCACGTGTACGTAACGCGATTTCCCGTTGTGCTTTATCACCGTTGCGGGCGATCTGGTCGAGCATGTACGGAGGGATCAGGCAGAAAATCGGATTGCGATGCTGGCGAACACACATTGGCTGGCTCCATTTTGGCGTGTGGCGAACGTCCGGGTAAGCGTTCAAGAATAGTCCTGCTGTGACGACTTGGCCCAAATTGTCATGAAGCTATGCTGCAGTAGTGTTTATCCAAGGACTGAGAGGAACTTACGATGCCCCCGCGCCCCGCCAAAATCGACCTTTCGCACCGCCCCCGGCTCGCCGATCTGCGCCCGTTGATCGCGGCCAGCCCCAGCCTCATGGAGGCCAGGACGGCGACTGCGCGTGTCACCGCGGCCAAGGACCTGCAGGACCGGGGCGGCTACGCTGAAGCGTTTCTCAACCGCTTCGTGGTGCCATGGCCCACGGTGGATGAGGCCCTGGCGGCCGACGTACAACCGCTGCGCCTGGACTACACGCATTTCTCAGTGACCATGTCACGCTCGAGGCGACTGGCGCTCTACGTGGGCGCCAATATCGATGGCGGACAGCATGTGGATATCATCCGCAGCAACGACGCCTGGGCCTACGACGGCCGCCTGCCCATCAGCGCACAGGTGGGCGATGCGCTCTACACCAACAATGGCCTGGACCGCGGTCACCTGGTGCGCCGACAAGACCCCAACTGGGGCGACGCCGCCAGCACCGCCAATGCCGACACCTTCCACTTCACCAACTGCTCACCGCAGATGAGCGGATTCAACCAGAAGACCTGGCTGGAACTCGAGGACTACATTCTCGATAACACTCAACGCTGGAAAGCCCGGGCCACAGTGTTTACCGGCCCGGTGCTGGCTGACGACGACCGTGTTTACCGGGGCGTTAAAATCCCCAAAGCATTCTGGAAAGTTGTCGCCTACCTCAGCGACGACGGCAAGCCCTCCGCCAGCGCCTACATGATCGACCAAAGCCGCGAGCTGGGTCAGCTCGACCTCATGTTTGGTCAGCTCAGAACCTACCAGCGCAGCGTGATTCAGATCGAACGATTGACCGGTATTCGCTTCGCCAACCTGGCCGACTACGACGGTTTCAGCAACGAAGAGCGCGCCACGGGGACGCGAATTGAAGCGCTGATCCAGGGCCCTGAAGATATTCGTCTCTGACCGGGCGACCTAAGGCTATATCGCCTCGCCGTGATCGACTACCATACCGCGCCGGTTCCCAAACGGGACTAATAGGGAATCCGAAGCGCGGTACATCGCGCCAATCGGAACTGCCCCCGCAACTGTAGATGCCGAGCCTGCTCCCCCACTGCCACTGGACCACGTCCGGGAAGGCCGGAGCGTGGCGACGACGCATCAGTCAGGAGACCTGCCGGCCCAGCAAAATCACTAACCGGCGGGGTGTCCGGGAAGGACATCCTTGCCTGCCTCAACCGCAGCGGTCGAGGGCGTATTTCCGAACCGTACACCCCCAGCTCCAGGTACGGCTTCAAGGAGATTGCCCCATGCTGCCACGCGTTATCGCCCTGCTCACCGGGCTGGGCTTGTGTGCCCTGGCCCAAGCCAACCCCACTCAGTACCCGCTGACGCTGGAAAACTGCGGCAGCACCCTGACCTTCCAGCAAGCGCCCGCCCGCAGCGTGACCATCGGCCAGGCTGCCACCGAAATGCTCTATGCCCTTGGCGTGGGCGATAAAGTAGTCGGCACGTCGCTGTGGTTCAACAACGTGTTGCCGCCATTCAAGGCGCTGAACGACAACATCGAACGCCTGGCCAATAACGAACCGAGTTTCGAGTCGGTGATCGCCAAACGCCCGCAACTGGTGGCGGCCGAGCTGGAATGGGTGGTCGGCCCGCAAGGCGTGGTGGGCACCCGCGAGCAGTTTCATGAGTTGAAGATCGCCACCTACCTGTTGCCCTCCGACTGCGAAGGCAAGGACAACCGGGTGGGCGCCGACGGCACGCGGCTGGAGCCATTCCGTGTCGACACGATCTACAAGAGCATCCGCCAACTGGCCGAGATTTTCGACGTACAAGATCGCGGCCAGCAACTCAACGATGAACTCAAGGCGCGCCTGGCCAAGTCCGTTGCCACTGTGCACAGCAAGGGGCTCAAGCAGGCCAGCGCGTTGGTGTGGTTCTCCAGCGCCGAGATGGCCAGCGATCCCTACGTGGCCGGCCACAAGGGCGTCCCTGAGTTCATGCTGCAAACCCTCGGCCTGCGCAACGTGGTGCAGTCCGATGAGGAATGGCCCGCCGTCGGCTGGGAAACCATCGCCAAGGCCAACCCCACCGTGCTGGTAATCGCGCGCATGGACCGCCGCCGCTACCCGGCTGACGATCATGAACAGAAGCTGGCCTTCCTGCGCAGCGACCCGGTGACGCGCAACATGGACGCGGTGAAACACAACCGCATCATCATCCTCGACGCCATGGCCCTGCAGGCCAGCGTGCGCACCTTCGATGGCCTTGAGCAACTGGCCACGGCCATCGACGGCTTCGACCTGCCCCAATGAGCGCCAGCCTGATACGAACCATGCTCGCCCTGGCGTTGCTGCTGATCGCCGTGCTCGCCGGCGTGGCCATCGGCGAAACCGCCATCACGCCGAACGTGGTGTTGCAGGTACTCGCCAACAAGCTGTGGGCGGCCGGCTACGTGCTGGACCCGATCGATGAAGGCGTGGTGTGGAACTACCGCCTGACCCGCACCCTGGTCGCCGCTGCGTGCGGAGCCGGGCTGGCGACCTGCGGGGTGATTTTGCAGTCGTTGTTGCGCAACCCCTTGGCCGATCCGTACCTGCTGGGCATCAGCGCCGGCGCTTCGACCGGCGCAGTCCTGGTGGTGCTGATGGGCCTCGGCGGTGGTTTGATTTCGCTATCCGTCGGCGCATTTGCCGGGGCGATGGCGGCGTTTGCGCTGGTGGTATTGCTCGCACGGGCCAGCGGTTCGTCCAGCGGCACCGGGCAGATCATCCTCGCGGGCATCGCGGGCTCGCAACTGTTCAACGCGCTGACTGCGTTCCTGATCACCAAGTCGGCCAGCTCCGAACAGGCGCGCGGCATTTTGTTCTGGCTGCTGGGCAACCTCAGCGGCGTGCGTTGGTCGTCGGTGTGGCTGGCGGTACCGGTGGCAGTCGCCGGGTTGGCGGTGTGCCTGTGGCATCGCCGTGCGCTGGATGCGTTCACCTTCGGCAGCGACTCGGCGGCCTCCCTCGGCATCCCGGTGCGCCGCGTGCAGTTTGTGCTGGTGGGCTGCGCGGCATTGGTCACGGCGGTGATGGTGTCGATTGTCGGCTCTATCGGGTTTGTCGGGCTGGTGATCCCCCATGCGGTGCGTCTGCTGCTCGGCACCGGGCACTCGCGCCTGCTGCCGGCCAGCGCGTTGGGCGGCGCGCTATTTTTGATCGCGGCGGATGTGCTGTCGCGCACCTTGATCAAGGGCCAGGTGATTCCGGTCGGCGTGGTCACGGCACTGGTCGGCGCGCCGGTGTTTGCGCTGATTCTGATCGGCCGGAGAAACGCTCGATGAATGCGCCAGTGTTGAGCTGCACCGGGTTGGGCTTCAAGGTGCGCGACGCCGAGTTGCTGCGGGATATCCACCTAGAGGTGGCGTCAGGCGAAACCCTCGGGATTGTCGGACCGAACGGCTCCGGTAAATCCACCTTGCTCAAACTGTTGGCCGGTTTGCGTACTCCTGCCCATGGCGAAGTTCGCCTCGGTGGCGAGCGTCTGAGCGAACTGTCCCGCCGCACCATCGCACAACGTCTGGCCGTGGTGGAACAACAGGCCGACACCGACGATGCCATTCGCGTGTTCGACGCTGTCGCCTTGGGCCGCACACCGTGGCTGTCGGCGTTGAGTCCGTGGTCCGAGGCAGACGAGCGCATCGTGCGCCAGGCGCTGCACGACGTAGACGCCACCCACTTGAGTGACCGCGCCTGGCGCAGCCTCTCCGGCGGTGAACGCCAACGCGTACACATCGCCCGCGCCCTGGCGCAACGGCCGCAGATTCTGTTGTTGGATGAACCGACCAACCACCTGGATATCCAGCATCAACTGTCGATTTTGAAGGGGGTGCAGGCGTTGCCCGTCACAACCTTGATCGCCCTGCACGATCTCAACCAAGCACTGACCTGTGATCGCCTGGTAGTACTGGACCGCGGGCGTTTGGTGGCGCTGGGCAAGCCACTGGAAGTGCTGACACCGCAGCGGCTGCAGGACACGTTCGGGGTGCAGGCGCACTACCTGACAGACCCGTTTGATGGGGCGCAGATTTTAAGGCTGCGCGCTTAAATACAACACCGTTCAAATGTCGGCGCTGTCTCGCCCGGCGAGGCGGCGATGGGATCACCGCGCAGCACCTGCCAAACCACCGCACGCGCATCGCTACCCCTCGATAATCCTGAGCCAAGGCCACCGTGCCTGATAACTGCGCGCCTTCTGCTCAAACAACCCCAGCTCAGGATTGATGGGGTTGATCCTGAGAAGGCCCTGCTCCATATCAGTCAAACCAAATGGGGCATACACCTCGCCCGTCGCCACATCCAGCCCGATGCACGTCCCGGCCACCAGGTAACGATCAATCCCGTCGCGCGCCGAGCGCAACTGCGGATACGGCCTGCCAAACCGCTGGCCATACCAAAGGTGAACGCGCGCCTGATTCTTTACCTCAATTTCAACGTCCAAATCCTCGAACAGCCGCTGCGCTGCGCGAATGACCGCGTCTTCAGCCTCCCAGGAAAGGTCCGGATCGAAGTAAAAAACGTCGTAGTCCTTCACCCCCTGATCAGCAGGCAGATTCGACTGATGATTCCAAACGGCCTGGAACAGACAGCCCGCCGTCAGCATGCACTGGCTCAAACCGAGAGCGGGCAGGCGGGTGGTGATCTCGGCGTTGATGGGGTTGGCCATGGCTAGCTTGAGAAAGGTTTCGACGGTCAATGTCATGTTCAATCCTTTGTAATGGGCACCGATCCTGGGGAGCCAACAGTACAACAACGCAGTGGACGATTTCACGTAGGGGCCCCTTCTTCACGTCATCAAAGTTCGCTAAGGTGCCTCGACACGCCGCCCCCTATTGCCCTCACCGAGACACCCACCTTGGCCCACTCTCCCACTGATCGTCCCGCCAGCGCCGGGTCGGTGTTTCTGATTTTTCTGCGCCTGGGGCTCACCTCCTTCGGCGGCCCCATCGCGCACCTGGGTTACTTTCGCGACGAATTCGTCACCCGGCGCCGCTGGCTGAGCGAGCGCAGCTATGGGGATTTGGTCGCACTGTGCCAATTCCTGCCCGGCCCGGCCAGCAGCCAGGTGGGCATCGCGCTGGGCCTGTCGCGGGCCGGCTACGGTGGGGCGCTAGCGGCGTGGTTGGGGTTTACGCTGCCGTCCGCCGTTGTGCTGATCCTGTTCGCCTTGGGCATTGCCCAACACAGCACAGTCCTCCCGCCCGGCGCGCTGCATGGCCTTAAGGTGGTGGCCGTCGCCGTGGTCGCCCAAGCCGTGTGGGGTATGGCGCGCAACCTGTGTACCGACGCGGCACGCATCACCTTGATGCTGCTCGCCGCCTGCGCGGCCCTGCTGCAAACCTCGGCGTGGGGCCAGGTGGCAGTGATCGGCGCGGCGGCGGTGGCTGGCCTGCTGCTGTTGCCCACGCCGCCCGCTGCGCACGATACGTTGCCCGTGACGCTCAGCCGCCGTGCAGGGGCGATGTGGTTATCGCTGTTTGTGCTGGTGCTGGCCGGCCTGCCGATCCTGGCCCAATTGATCCCCAGCCAGAGCCTGGCGATGACCGACGCCTTCTACCGCAGCGGCTCGCTGGTATTCGGCGGCGGCCACGTGGTGCTGGCGCTGCTGCAGGCCGAAGTCGTACCCAGCGGATGGGTGAGCAACGACGTATTCCTCGCCGGCTACGGCGCCGCCCAAGCTATGCCCGGCCCTCTGTTCACTTTCGCCGCCTTCCTCGGCGCCTCGATGACACAGCCCCCGAACGGCTGGCTCGGCGGCACGCTCTGCCTGCTGGCGATCTTCGCCCCGTCGTTTTTGCTGGTGATGGGCGCGCTGCCGTTCTGGGAAAGCCTGCGGCACAGCCCACGCACCCAGGCCGCCCTCGCGGGCGTGAACGCCGCAGTAGTTGGCCTGTTGCTAGCGGCGCTGTACCAGCCGGTGTGGACCAGTGCGATCTTTAACGCGCGCGATTTCGGCCTGGCCTTGATCGGCTTGGTGGCGCTGATGGTATGGAAGCTGCCACCGTGGCTGGTGGTTGTAGGAAGTGGCGCGGCGGGATGGTTATTAAGTCTTATTGTGTAACCCGCGCGGCCACCGCGCATTGCCGCTTGACCGGTCCGAAGACCTCTGCGGCTAGCGACTAACCCTTCAACTCACTCGCGCGATTACTCGCCGCGTCGTCGTAAGCCACATACAACAACTCGGCGATTTGGCTTTTGATCGCCTTGGTGGACTCGAGCCCCAGGACAAAACCTTCGGCTTTGCCGCCGGCGCGGTTGAGTTCTTCGTGGGTCGAGGCGCCGGTGATGGCGTCGAGAAGCTTGGAGGCGTGAGGGCCTACGCCTTTGGGAAGGGAAATTTGGTCGATGGTCATTGCGGTACCTTTATGAAAAATGGACGGTAGCGCGTGGACCACTCCCGGGCTGGCATGGTAGACCTGTTTGGAAAGAAAGGGGCTGCTTTCGGCCCAAAACCGGACATCAAGTGTCGACAGATTTAAGGACGATTCAGGCTGGCGCCAACCTAGCGGGAACTCCGTACCAGTCTGAGAATATTTTCCCGCAGACAAACAAAACCCCTGTCTGCGTAAGCAAACAGGGGTTCTGGAATTTAATCTTGACGATGACCTACTCTCACATGGGGAAACCCCACACTACCATCGGCGATGCATCGTTTCACTGCTGAGTTCGGGATGGGATCAGGTGGT
>Ga0302217_10000353_pt1 | contig 11578 bp, 6 predicted proteins | sample II_Fen_N3_3_FD_198779 | JGI IMG/M metagenome (GOLD analysis project Ga0302217, IMG submission 198779) | Peat permafrost microbial communities from Stordalen Mire near Abisko, Sweden - II_Fen_N3_3 | ecosystem: Environmental > Terrestrial > Soil > Wetlands > Permafrost | place: Sweden: Abisko... | reverse complement strand
CGCCGCACTCGGGACAAGAGGCCTCGCCCAGGCGCGCGTACAGGAGGCGCAGGTGGTCGAGGATCTCGGTGGTGGTCCCGACGGTGGAGCGGGGGTTGCGGTTGACCGTTTTCTGGTCGATGCAGATGGCCGGAGAAAGCCCCTCGATGTGCTCCACGGCGGGCTTCTGCATCTGCCCGATGAACTGCCGGGCGTAGCTCGAAAGCGACTCGACGTAGCGGCGCTGTCCCTCGCGGAAGATGGTGTCGAAGGCCAGGGACGACTTTCCCGAGCCCGAAACGCCGGTGATCACCACCAGTTCGTCGCGAGGAATGTCGACCGAGATGTTCTTGAGATTGTGCTCGTGCGCGTTCCGCACACGGATCATGGTGCCCATTTGTTCATAAGATACAAGAATCATCGAGGCCTACCAAGGGGCGCCCGCCGCCTTTGGCGTCGCCGGGCTGCCTGCCGGGCCCCCGCCCCGCGTTTGTGGGGGCGAGGCATGCCTCGCCCTTACGCCGGTGTATGGGCGGGTGTCCCGGGCCTATCGGCCGGCATCCCTGGCGCATGGGGTGCCATTTTCTGTCTGGTGCCGCTTCGTGCTTGATGACGGTATTTGTTGATGTCTGGTTTTGCAGGCGCTCCGCCCTGCACCCGGCTGACGGCAAACCGGCCTTGCGCGCCTCAGGCAGGTAAGGCATTGAGTGCCGTTTGGGTGTTTAGCTGGCGCCGCTTCGTGGCTTCAGGGCTGGCGCAGGGATGTAGATTGGTTTTGTCGGGGAAATTGTGCCATAAAGGAATGAAATTTGTCTGTTCGCGAATCTGTCGAAAATGCTTATAAGTGGTTTATTGAAATCATCGGGAATTCGCTTTGGGAATCGCGCCGGAAACTACTGATTGAATCTTTGCATAAAGCGCAAGAAGATTCTGAATCTTCCTCGTTGCTTGAAGAAACAAAATCGGTATCGTCCCCCCGCGATCGCTTTGGATGGTATCTGTATCTGATCGAGGCGGAATTGCATCATCCTCAAAGTGGCGATGCCTTTCAATTGAGTCGCATTTTCCCGTGGTTCGAGGCCATTGGGCGTGATCTATCGGCAATTTCGCAAATTCCTGGCATTGACAAGAAACGCCGCGAGTTGTTTGCCAAGCCAAGCCAAGCGGACAGCATCTTGTTTGAAATTTTGGTCGCCGCCTGTTATGTCCGCAATGGCTGGGAGGTCGAAATTACCCCGGAAAAATCCGCCCGGGTTACCGATCTGGTCGCCCGGCGCGCCGGCGAACAACTGTATGTTGCCTGCCGGCGCTTGTCCAAGGACACCGGCTATGCCGAAACCGAGCGCCAAAGCTGGTTGCGCAAGTGGAAAGCAGCCCTTGCCATGCTGGAGCCGACCAAGGCCAGTATCCATTTCGAGGTCATTTTCAAGAATGAGCTGATCAGCATTCCCAATGATGCTATTTCCAGAACGCTGATCCACTATGCTCGGAACGGATTCATGAATTCTGGGACCTTTATCAATCGGCCTGGATTTTCCATCTGTGCCCATAGTATTGATATGCGGGAAGTGGATTTCAGGCTGTATAAGCGGCCTGTCAAGCCGAATTCTCCGGAAATGCTCAAACTTCTTTCGGGCGATTACCAATGGTGGTGCGGTTACACCAATAAACTGACTCCTTCGGAGCGCCACGAGGCGGGCAATCTGGGCATCTATCCTCCCAGTGTGCAATTTGCTGGCCTGCAGCGAGCCATTTCGGCAAAGTGGCAATGCCTTGCCGATAGCTCCATCGATAAAAAGACCAACGATGTCCACAAGCGTGCCACCGAAGCTGCCAAGCAGATTCCGGAGCATTGCCAAGGCGTCATCCACATTGGATACGAACGGATCGATGGCGAAGAAATCGAGGCGAAGCGGATCTCGCGCATCGGCAAGACACTGGCGAAATTCTCAAGCCCGAAGAACGACATCAAGGGCATCGTCTGCCATGCCATTGCCACTTACGCTGAGGTGGGAGAGCTGAAGTGCTCGGAAAGCGTGCACCCTTTCATGTTGGGCGGCCCTGCCGAGGCGCTGGAACCGATTTTGGCGCAGCCGTCGTTGCTGAACCCCGAGCCCGCCGCCGCATAAGGCCAAGTCGCTTAGCGATCGATTTCCGCGAACCAGCCGTCCGGAAGAACGTCTCGTCTGGTGGCGACCCACGCCGCCGCCCTGGATGGTGCCGGAGAGGCGTGCCATGGAGCGCAGCGTGTCGATGACCTCGCCTTGATCGCTTAGAACAGGCGAAGCTTCTTGTGTTTGGGCGCCACGGCACGTGGTCCGACGATGCGAGCTGCCGTGGTGGTGTGCTGGTTGGCAGAAAGGAAGGCCGGATACCAAGTGACCGCTTCTGGGCAGGAGGTCGGGACGGCCAAGTTCGTGCCGCTGGCGTGGGCGCTGTTGGAACTGACGTAGGTTTGATCGAAGCCGTTGGTCGAGGACGCTCCGGTAATTGTGACGACTTCCTGGGTTGTGTTGCCGGTCAGCTTCACCGTGGAGGAGTCAACGATCTGGACCGTAATATTGGACTTGGCGCTATCGGAATACTTGCGGTAGTCATACCAAGAGGAATCGTCGTCGGAGTATTCCCAAGCGTCGTCGGAGCCGTTCCAATTGTTGAGAAACTCGCGAGAAAAACTGTGCTTGTTCATTCCAGTCCAGGAAAAGGATGTGTGGGTGAACTCATAGATGAAGCCTCTTTGAGCTGCGATCTCGGCGTAGAGTGTGGAGTCCTCGGCGATAATTTTCACGACCGAGTCCGGGACGCTTGTGATCAAGGGGCGATACACGTCGCCCAGAATCTGGAACTTGCCGACCAGGGATCCAGCTTCGCCGCTCAGGCGGGAATATTTCGATATATCTTGGTACCTGTCATCGGGTTCTCCGCTGAAGTCACTAAGCTCCATGCCTTCGCTGGTGATGCGTACCATGCAGGAATCCATCGGGTTGGTGCCATACTGGACGTAAAGTGTCGAGCCAGAGCAATAGATTTCGCTCTTGGTGAAGTCGCTTGTCATGTATAGGGTGTTTCCACTTTTCGTGTAATTCCTGCTCGGGGTGGTGTCCAGCGCCACGGTTCCGGCTTGGAAAGACGTGGAGCTCACGACCGTAGAGGCAAGTATGTTGTCGCCGCGCACATAGAGCAGAGTGTCCGTGGTCGCATCGGTTGCACGGGAAGCGGCAGATGATGGGGCCGCCTGGGAGACCGTGGTGATTCCGGACAAATTCCGTCCCGACAGGTCCTTGCCATCAAAGGGAATCTGCAGGTGGCCGCCCTCATGCACCAAGTGATTGGTCACGGCAGCGCGATGGACTGCGCGATCTGCGATTCCTGAAGTGGCACCAAAAGACCAGGATCCGTCGCTTGCCGTGAGGGTGGCGATCTTCGCTTGGGAGAGGCCGACCCAGATGCCGGCGATGCCGTTTCCAGATTTATCGGTCACTTTGCCGGAGAACACGTAGCTGCTGGCCGAGGCCAAAACGGGCAAGCATGCGGCGATGCAGAAGAGGAAGCGTTTCATGGGGTTCTTTCGCTCAAGTATTGGCGTAGAAAAGTTCCCTGACAGAAACAGACAAGCTGCTGCCTGCCGGGGATGCTTTTAAAGATCTCTAGAACCAGCGAGGTTTCTTGTGCTTGAACGTCACGGCACTTGGCCCAGCGATGCGGGCCGCAGTGGTGACGCTCGGGTTGTCCAAGTAGAAGGCACTATACCAGTCGGCCTCGTCTGGACAGGAGACCGGAATGGCTAGGCGCTTTCCGGTGGCATGGGCGCCATTGAAACTTGAATAGGTCTGATCAAAGCCGTTGGTCGAGGGCGTTCCGGTAATGGTGACGACTTCCTTGGTCGTATTGCCGGTCAGGCGCACCGTGGAGGAATCTACGAGCTGGGCCGTAATGTTGTATTTGGCGCTATCGGTAATGCCTCGACCGTCGTACCAGAATGACTCTTGGGCAGAATAGATCCAAGCGTAACTGCGTAGATACCAATCATTGAGAAATGCGCGGGCAAAGCCTACGTCCTTATAATAATATGTAAACAGCGTGTCCTTTGTGAATTCATAGCTGGCAGGGATGCTGACGAAGTGCTGTGAGCTGAGCGCGGAGTCTTCGGCGATCATCCTTGTCACGGAATCCGGCACGTTGCTTATCAGGGGGCGATACACGGCGCCGATGATCAGGAACTTGCCGGTCAGGGATCCGGCCTCGCCGCTTTGGCGTTGGAGCTTGGCCACATACTGGTACTTGCTATCGCTGATGTCGCGGTCGAGATCGACAAGCTCTACGCCGTCGGACATGGAATGTACGAGGTACAGGGCGTCGCTTTTCGGTTCCATTTCAGTGAAGATCGAGAGCTCTGAGCCTGAGCAGTACATATAAATGCCCTTGCGGGGGTGGATTCGTAGCGTGTCTCCATCGTAGGTGTAGCTCTGACCGCTGGCCGCAGTATCCAATGCCACAGTTCCGTCTTGGAAAGACGTGGAGCTTACGACCGTGGAGGCAAGTATGCTGTTGCCACGCACATAGAACAATGTGTCCGAGATCGCATCGACGGCACGGGCCGCGCCTGCTCCCGAGAAGCCTTGCACGACCGATGCTGTAGTGCCAGACAAATTCCGTCCCGACAGATCCCTGCCGTCGAAGGAAAGCTGTAGGTGTCCATTTTCATTCACTAGGTGGCGGGTCACGGCGGTGCGATGGGCTGCGCGATCTGCGATTCCTGAAGTGGCACCAAAAGACCAGGATCCGTCGCTTGCCGTGAGGGTGGCGATCTTCGCTTGAATGAGGCCAACCCAGATGCCGGCGATGCCGTTTCCAGATTTGTCGGTCACTTTGCCGGAAAATGTGTAGCTGCTGGCTGAGGCCAAAACGGGCAAACATGCGGCGATGCAGAAGAGGAAGCGTTTCATGGGGTTCTTTCGCTCAAGTATTGGTGCAGAAAAGTTCCCCGACAGAAACAGACAAGCTGCTGCCTGCCGGGGATGCTTTTAAAAATCTCTCAGAACTGGCGATGTTTCTTGTGCTTGGGCGTCATGGTACTTGGTCCAGCGACGCGAGCGGCCGCGGTGGCTCGCCGGTTGGCAGAAAGGAAGTCCCGGTACCAGGAGGCCGCTTCCGGGCAGGAGGTCGGAATGGCTAATTGGGTGCCGGTGGCATGCGCGCTGCTGTTGGAACTGGAATAGGTTTGATCGAAGCCGTTGGCCGAAGTAATGGTGACGACTTCCTTGGTTGTGTTGCCGGTCAACTTCACCGTGGAGGAGTCAAAGATCTGAGCTGTGACGTTGTGTTGGGCGCTGTCGGAATACTTGCGATCGTCGCGCCAGCTGGAATCGTAGGTGGAATAGTACCAGCCTTCACTGGCGTAGGCCCAGTTGTCAATAAACTGGCTAGCAAAACTGAATGCGTTCTGTCCGCTCAAGGAAATCGTATTGTCGGTGAAGGTGTAGATGAGGCCTTTTCGCCTCGCCTCGACGGCATCGAGTGCGGAGTCCTCGGCGATGATCTTCACGACCGAGTCTGGTACGTTTGCGATCAAGGGACGATACACGTTTCCCGTGATCTGGAATTTGCCGACCAGGGACCCGGCATCGCCGCTCAGACGGGAAAATTTCGTCACCTCCTGGTACTTGCTGTCGGATTCATCGCTGCTGAGAGCAATTAACTCCAGGCCTTCGGCGGTTATGTGTACGAGATCCGCTTCCGATTGGGCGGCATGATTGTGCCACACATAGAGTGTCGAGTCGTTGCAGTAGATGTCGGCATAGCTGGACGACGGGTAGTAGAGGGTGTCTCCACTTTTGGTGAATTTCAAACTCCATGCCGTGTCAATCTCTACGGTTCCGGCTTGGAAAGACGTAGAATTCACGACCGTGGAGGCAAGTATGCTGTTGCCACGCACCACATAGAGCAATGTGTCGGCGGCTGCGTCGCTGGCGCGAGCCGTGACTGTTGCCGTTGGGACAGCCTGAGAGGCCGTGGCAATGCCAGACAGATTCCGTCCCGACAGGTCTTTGCCGTCGAAGGAAAGCTGTAGGTGTCCATTTTCATTCACTAGGTGGCGGGTCACGGCGGTGCGATGGGCGGTGCGGGAGGCGATTCCCGAGGTGGCGCCAAGAGACCAGGATCCGTCACTTGACGTGAGGGTGGCGACTCTCGCTTGGGTGAGGCCGACCCAGATGCCGGCGATGCCGTTTCCAGATTTGTCGGTCACTTTGCCGGAAAATGTGTAGCTGCTGGCTGAGGCCAAAACGGGCAAACATGCGGCGATGCAGAAGAGGAAGCGTTTCATGGGGTTCTTTCGTTCAAGTATTGGTGCAGAAAAGTTCCCCGACAGAAACAGACAAGCTGCTGCCTGCCTGCCGGGGATGCTTTCAGGATCTCTTAGAACAGGCGATGTTTCTTGTGCTTGGGCGTCACGGCGCTTGGCCCAGCGACGCGAGCGGCTGTGCTGGTACGCCGGTTGTCAAAAAGAAAGTCTGAGTACCAGCTGGCGGCCTCGGGGCAGGAGGTCGGAACGGCTAGGCGTGTTCCGGTGACATGCGCGTTGTTGGAGCTTGAATAGGCCTGATCAAAGCCGTTGGTCGAGGTAATCGTGACGACTTCATTGGTTGTATTGCCGGTCAACTTCACCGTGGAGGAGTCAACGATCTGAGCTGTGACGTTGTACTGGGCGCTGTCGGAATATTTGCAATTGTGAATCCAAGTAGAATCGCTGACGGAGTAATACCAAGCCTCATTGGCATAGGTCCAACTGTCGAGCAACCGGCGAGCAAAGCTGACTTGGTTCTCTGCGATCAAGGTGATGTTGGTGCTCGTGAATTCATAGATCCGGCCGTCTTCCACGTCTGCGTTAGATCTACTGGCGGAGTCTGCTGCGAGGATTTTTGCAAGTGAATCTGAAAGGCTTGCTGCCGTCAAAGGACGATAGACTTCGCCGATGAGCTGGAACTTGCCTATGATCGATCCGGTCGCACCACTCAGGCGGCGAAATTTTGCCACGGTGCGGAAATGGCTATCAGATTCCTCACGGCTGAGGCTGGCAAGCTCAAAGCCATCGGCAGTCAGGTGCAAAAGGTCGAATTCCGTCTTGGTTCCGGTTTCAGTTTCAGCAACGAGAGTTGAGCCGCTGCAGTAGATGTCCGCATAGCTAACGCTGTAAGTAGTTGCAAGCGTGTCTTCGGATCGCGTGTAACTGGCTAGCTTGGATATGGTGTCTAGCACCACGGTTCCGGCTTCAAAGGATGTGGAACTCACCGGCGTTAAGGCAAGTACGCTGGTACCGCGCACGTAGAGCAAGGTGTCTGTGAGTAGTACATCGACGGCACGAGCGGCGCCTGTTCCCGAGAAGCTTTGCACGGCTGATGCTGTGGTGCCAGACAAATTCCGTCCCGACAGATCCCTGCCGTCGAAGGAAAGCTGTAGGTGTCCATTTTCATTCACTAGGTGACGGGTCACGGCGGTGCGATGGGCGGCGCGGGAGGCGATTCCCGAGGTGGCGCCAAGAGACCAGGATCCGTCACTTGCTGTGAGGGTGGCGACTTTCGCTTGGGTGAGACCGACCCAGATGCCGGCGATGCCGTTTCCAGATTTATCGGTCACTTTGCCGGAGAGCGCGTAGCTGCTGGCTGAGGCTAAAACGGGCAAGCATGCGGCGATGCAGAAGAGGGAGAGTTTCACGGGATTCTTTCGATAGGGGAGCGCGAACGCGGGCGAAGGGAATCGCCCATAAAGAATTTAAGCACAAAAAAGCCCTCCCTGTAAATAGGGAGGGCCGAAAATGCGGTAACTGCAATGCGGGAAGGTTATTGCAGCATCGGAGGCACGGCCAGGATCTGGCGGACTCCCGAGCCTTCCAGAATCGCCCACTGGGGGACGCTGGAGCGACGCAGCGAGAGCTGGGAGGCGCCCGAACCGGAGAGACGCTCGGAGAGACGTCCGTCCGCGGTGACTAGGCGCAACGTCCAGAGTCCGGTGATGTTGACCGAAAGCTGGTTCCCGGCCAAGGCCAAAGGCGACGAAAGTCCGGTCTTGGTTGGCTGGTGGATGGCGAGGCTGATTGCATCTCCCTTGGTGCCCAGGAAGGCGATGTTGTCCAGGAGGACCACTGCCGTTCCCTTGCTTCCGGCGCGGAAAGTGAACTGCTGCACCGAGTCAAGCACGAAGTCGCAAATCTTGCCCCATCCGCTGGCCTGAGCGAGGTTGGCGAACAGGATGGTGTCGCGAACCCATTTCCCCTTGGTGTTGGCCAAGGTCGTCGAATGGCTGTTGTAGGCCGTCATAGATTCAGGAAGGTCGGCCGAGAAGGTGAACGATCCCGTTCCCGAGACGTATTTGGAGTTGATGTCGAAGACCACTCCCACAAGACCGTACAGCTTGTCCAAACTGTCGATCTTCGCCGGTGCCGGGAAGGCGTGGCTCATGTAGGTGTAGCCGATTGAATCGATGTAGGTGAGGCTCAATGTGTCCCGCATGTACCAGGAACTGCGGCCCGTTGTGTCGAAGTGCGTCGAAATGGTGTTGCTGGTGCTTCCGAAGAAATACCAACCGTCCCCCCAGGTGGTATTTGCCTTCTTCTTCTCGAAATCGCTGATTAGAAGCACGGGGCGCAGCGATCCGCTGACAGTGATCGCTGTGGAGTCTTTGGTCGTGTCTCTGGCAGCACTGGCCACGGACACCTGGAGCATTCCAGAAGCGAGGGCGGAGGCCGGGATCTTCGCGATCCAGGATTCCGAGGGGCCGTCCCAAGCGCCATCGGTGGACGTGAGCGCGCCAGTGGCAGTTCCGATCTTCCAGGTTCCTCCAGAGATATGAGAGCCTTCACAGCTGGTCCATCCCGAAACCGTCAAGGTGTCGTCGGCGGTGAGGCTGGAACTGCTCAGAAGCCAATGGGCGGTATGGGGAGCTTGTGCAGCACGACCTGCGCTGCGTACCACCAGCATGCCGTAGGGTGGCACTTTCACCGAAGCGAGCGAGCTGAAGAGCTTCGAGGAAGGACCATTGTTGGGAAGGGCGCGTGCTGAGGCGTCTGTGCCGTTCCAGAGGTATTCGCCGGTGCCCCAGGAAAGAATATTCCCTCCGTTAGCAAAGAGAGTGGGGTCGAGCGAAAGAGCCGTGGAGTCAGCGCGCAAATTGAAAGCCAGCACCGAGACGCGCCCATGATTGCGCACCGCGAAGGTGCGCAGGCCTGTGGTCTGGTCGATGTTCACCACCGTGTCGCCGCCGGCGGTGTCGAGCCACTGGCGCATGATGGTGCGAGTGGTCCAGAAGGAGGCGTTGGGAGGATAGTTGAGAGAGGACCATTCGCCCTGGGTGGGTTTGACGAAGGCGCTCAAGGAGCCGTAGGTGCCGTCGGGGCCGATGCTGCCGCCTTCATAGAGCTCCCACAGGTTGGTCGAGCCGCGATTGCCGAAGCGCTGGATGAAGTGCGCGAACTGCAGGCCCGCAGCGCTGCCGGCAGAGGCCTGCATCTCAAGCGATGACGAGACCGTGCTGGTGTTGAACTCGCTCATGAGAATGTCGCGTGACGTGGGATCGACGATGGTGCGTCCCATGAGAGAAATCAAGGTATCGTAGGCGGCGCCGTTGGCATCGGCAGCGGAGAGCATCGCTGATGCGCTAGGCGTGGAGGAGAACCAGTAGGCGTAGTTGTGGAAGTCGATGCCGTCTGCCAGACGCACTTTGGTGGCGCTTTCCACGGAATCCACGTAGTAGAGGAATCCTTGCAGCCAGGAGCGGCCATCGTAGTCGCCCGAGGCCAGGGTGGCGAAATCTGTTCCGGCCAGCACCGGACCTTCGATCTGGATGGTCGGATCCTCGGCCTTCATGGCCTTGGCGTACTCCACGAAGCGCACGGCGTACTGGCGGGCGCTGACGCAGCCGGCCTCTTCCCAGTTGCCGGAGCTTTCGTTGCCGATCTGCCAGCGCTTGATGCCGTAGCTCTTCACCTTGTTGGCGTAGTGGACCCAGGCGGCGGCTTCTTGGGCCGTGCCGGTGCCGTAGTTCACGCAGACCATGGGCTCGGCGTTGGGATAGGCTTTGATCCACTTCATGTAGGCGTCAAAGTCCCAAGTGAACGAGAGGTTCTTGTTGCGGGTCGAAGGGTGGGTTGAGATGGCATAGACTGCCGATTGGGTGGAGCCGGAGGCGGTGTTCTTGGAAACTGCCGTGCCGCCGCTCAGGACCTTGAACTCGCGCACCTGCATGCTCTTGGAGGTCTGGCCGATGGGCCGCACCCCGATGTAGTAGGCAGAGATCGCCGTTGGCAGCTTGTAGTCGACGAAGGCTGCCGTAGGGAGACGCGCCACTTCGATCCATTGGTCCTTGACTTGCTGATAGGGATACGGGTAGACGCTGCTCGTGCCAGCCCAGCGTACGATCTGAACGGAATCGGGGCGGATAGAGCCCAGCCACAGGGAGACTTCGTCGATCGACTTTGCGGCTCCTAGATCCATGTAGAACCAGCCGGGCGCGGTCGGGTGCTCGGGATTGGACCACCAGAAGGTGGTGGTGTCGCCGTCAGCGATGAGGCTGGCATCAGTTGAAGTGGTGATGCCGCGGTGCGCCGAGCCGCCGGCCCATCCTGCCGTATAGGTCGTATTGTCGGGCACCCAAGTGGAGTCGCTGGTGTAGGTGCCGGTGCCGTTCCAGTGATAGATGTCAGAATAGGAGCCGTTGGGAAAGCGGAAGATGCGGTCGGAGCGCTCCTGCATGCCGGCCTTCAGTTTGGAAAAAAGCGAGGAGTCGTTCCAGACGCACAGAGGAAGCCCCTGCAGAGAGGGGCTGGTCACCGCGACTCCGGGAGACCCCGAGAGGGTGGCGTTGGCCGACACCAGGGCGGCCAGAAGTGAGAGTAAAGCCATGAGAGCTCCTTTGCAGGTTAGAGTCCCTTTGGTGCGCAAAAGGAGTTCCCTGGTTCAAAAAAATGACAGCACGAACGTAATTCTATCCGCGATAGGATAAGGCATGCAAGAAAAATGCCTGGCTCGATGAGAATCAAAGCGTTTAGAAGAACTGAACAGCAAGAAGCAAAAGCGAGGGGGAAACTGGCGGATTCCCCGTTACCTTCTCCGCCAAAACTTCCTTGCTTAACGGAGTCGTTCTTTATGAAATCAGCCCATACCCTTGCCGTCCTTGCGCTTACCGTAGCGGCATCCCAAGCTGCGGTTAGCTTCACGCCGGTCACCGAAGGTGCCACCGGCGGCGCCCAAAAGCTTTACAACTTCCTCGCCACCAACTACGGCGTCAAGACTGTTTCCGGCATGATGACTGGAGACGTCGGATCTGGAACAGACGTCAAGGCGCAGGTGGATGTCGATACCATGCATCAGAAGACCGGGAAATACCCGGCGCTGGTGGGATTCGATTTCTTGTTCGCTACGGGCAAGGAGGCATCCAGTTCCTGGTATCAGAGCTATACGAATACAGCTCTCACGCTTGCCAAGGATCTTTGGAGCCAGGGTGGCATTCCCGCATTCACTTGGCACTGGAAAGACCCAAGTGATTCGGTAGATGCCTTCTATACCAAAAGTGGCAATGCCACGACCTACACGACCTTTGATTATAC
>Ga0302217_10000347_pt1 | contig 11629 bp, 8 predicted proteins | sample II_Fen_N3_3_FD_198779 | JGI IMG/M metagenome (GOLD analysis project Ga0302217, IMG submission 198779) | Peat permafrost microbial communities from Stordalen Mire near Abisko, Sweden - II_Fen_N3_3 | ecosystem: Environmental > Terrestrial > Soil > Wetlands > Permafrost | place: Sweden: Abisko... | reverse complement strand
ATCTTGAAACCCAGGTCGGCGGCGAACTGGCCGACCAGGCCGGTCGGCGTGTACAGCGCGGTCAGCGCGATACCGGCGACGGCGGTGGGCAGGGCGAACGGCAGGTCGATCATCGCATCGATGATCTTGCGACCGGGGAAGGTGTAGCGCACCAGCACCCAGGCCAGCAGCGTACCGATCACGCCATTGATCAGCGCGGCGTACAGCGCGGTGCTGAAACTCAATTTCAATGCCGCCAGCACACGCGGTGCGGTGATGATGTTCCAGAACTGATCCCAGGTAAGTTGAGCGGCGTGTACAAACATCGCCGCGAGGGGGATGAGTACGATCAGGCTGAGGTACACCACGGTGTAGCCCAGCGTCAGCCCGAAGCCGGGTATGACGGGGGAAATACGACGCGACATAAGAGTCCTTGGTTAGCAGGTCTGACACACAAAACCCGCAGGTGAATGCGTGCTCTGTAGGAGCGGGCTTGCCCGCGAAAAACGTCAACGATAACGCGCACATTCTGGGTGCACGCGGTGCCTGGACCTTCTTCGCGAGCAAGCTCGCGCCTACAGAGGGCGGTGTTTTTATTGCGCCGTGTAGATCTGGTCGAACACACCACCGTCATTGAAGAATTTCGGCTGGGCAGTTTTCCAGCCGCCGAAGTCTTTGTCGATAGTCACCAGGTCCAGTTTCGGGAACTGCTGGGCGTATTTGGCGGCGATTTTCTCATCGCGTGGGCGGTAGAAGTTCTTCGCCGCAATCTCCTGGCCAGCCGGGCTGTACAGGTGCTTGAGGTATTCGGTGGCGATCTCGGTGTTGCCCTTTTTCTCGGCGTTCTTGTCGACCACGGCCACCGGTGGCTCGGCGAGGATCGACAAGGACGGCACGACGATGTCGAACTTGTCGGCGCCGCCGTCTTCTTTCAACGCCAGAAACGCCTCGTTTTCCCAGGCCAGCAACACGTCACCCTGACCGTTGTTGACGAAGGTGATGGTCGAACCGCGCGCACCCGTGTCGAGGACCGGTACGTGCTTGAACAGCGCTTGCACGTATTCCTGGGCCTTGGCTTCACTGCCCCCGGCCTTGAGGCCGTAGGCCCAGGCGGCGAGGAAGTTCCAGCGCGCACCGCCGGAGGTTTTCGGGTTCGGGGTGATGACCGACACGTCTTTCTTGATCAGGTCGCCCCAGTCCTTGATGCCTTTTGGGTTGCCCTTGCGCACCAGGAACACGATGGTCGAGGTGTACGGGGTGCTCGCGTCTGGCAGGCGGGTCTGCCAGTTTTGCGGCAGGGTCTTGCCCAACTTGGCGATTTCGTCGATGTCACCGGCCAGCGCCAGGGTCACCACGTCGGCGCGCAGGCCGTCGATCACCGCACGGCCTTGCTTGCCCGAGCCACCGTGGGATTGCTGGATCTTGACGGTGTCGCCGGGGTGGGACTGTTTCCAGTAACTGGTGAACTCAGCGTTGTAGTCCTGGTACAGCTCACGGGTCGGGTCATACGAGACGTTGAGCAACTCGTAGTCCTTGGCCACGGCAGAGCCGGCAAACACGGCGCTGGCCAAGGCGGCCAGGGCGTAACGGCGAATCGACGACATAGAAAGCTCCTGAAATTCTGGGGTGTTGGCTTTTTCTTATAGTTGCGGGTCTAGCGTGCGAATCGCCGTGGTTGCTTAGCTCGGTTTGTTACCCGGGTTCTGCAGGCGGAATTTTTCTTTGCGTTCGATCTGTACCACTTGAGCGTTGTGTACAGTGATTTCCACCGCGCCAAAGCGCAGATCGCGCAACGCGCTCTGGATCTCACGCAAAATGGCTGCTTCGTCCTGGCCGTCGACGCTACGTAGAGATGCGCTCATGGTCTCGCTCCTGAAATGAATAGTGCCGCGCAGTAGCGGCACTGCTTGCGGCGTGAGGGCGATAGTAGATAAGCGCGGATATTCTTAAAAATACTATTTAAGAATGTTTATATAACCAAAAAGAATTTTCTGGCAGGACGCGGGGTTGCGAAGGTTTTGAGGATAAAAATACTGACGCACAGACGCGGCTGCCCCCTGTGGGAGCCGGGCTTGCCCGCGATGGCGGTGTGTCAGGCAGCGAATATTTCGCCTGAAAGTCCCTCATAGCGGGCAAGCCTGCTCTCACATTTTTGCGGCGTTTCAAATCTCGTTAGGAGGAACCTGTCGAATGACGGGAGCTCGCGCCCAATCGATCTCACTCGCCGGCATCGGCCGCCCAAACCAATACCCCTGGCCCATGCCGCATTCGTGATCCAACAGGAACCGCGCCTGTTCCACCTGTTCAATCCCTTCCGCCTGGACCTGCATGCCCATGCTTTTCGCCAGGGCAATCACCACGCGCACGATGGCGGCGTCGTCTTCATCCCACGGCAACCCGGCAACAAAGCCCTGGTCGATCTTGAGCTTCTGCACCGGCAGGCGCTTGAGGCGCAGCAGCGAGGAATAGCCGGTGCCAAAATCGTCAATGGCCAGGCGCAGGCCAAGCTCGCGCAGGCGGTGCAGTTGCTCCAGGGCCACTTCGGGGTCTTCCATCACTGCGCTTTCGGTGACTTCCAACTCAAGGTAAGCCGGGTCCAGGCCGGTGTCATGCAGCACCTGGGCGACTTGCTCATACAGCTCGCGTCGCGCAAACATGCGGCTGGACACGTTGATCGCCATAAAGCTCAGCGGCGCGCCGTCAGCCAGCCACTGGCACATCTGGGCGCACGCCTGGTGCATGACCCAGGCGTCGATATCGGCAATCAGGCCGGTGCGTTCGGCGATGGGGATGAACTCGACCGGCGGCACCAGGCCGCGTTCCGGGTGCTGCCAGCGCACCAGGGCTTCGACGCCGACCAGGCGGCTGGTTTGCAGGTCGTGAACCGGCTGGTAGTAGACACGCAGCTCCTGCTGGTCGAGGGCGCGGCGCAGTTCGCTGGCAATCTCCACGCGGTTCTGGGCGTGGGCGGTCAACTCTTCGGTGTACAACGCGTAGCCTTCACGGCCGACGCTCTTGGCCTTGAACAACGCGGAATCAGCGTTACGCAACAACTGTTGGGCGCTCAGCGCGTCGCTGGGGAAAAGGCTGATGCCAACGCTCGCGCTGATAAACAATTGATGGCCATCAAAAATAAACGGGAGTTTCATCGCATCGAGCATGCGTTGCGCGAACGCGGCGGCTTGCACCACCTGTGGACAATTTTCCGCCAACAGCGCGAATTCATCCCCTCCCAGCCGCGCCAGCGTAACGCCGGGGCCAAACAGGCTTTTCAGGCGTTCACCGACCAATTTGAGCAATTGGTCGCCGACGTTATGGCCAAGGCTGTCGTTGATGATCTTGAAGTGGTCCAGGTCGAGCAGCAGCAACGCACAGCCGCGTTTATGCACTTGCGCCGACGCCAGCGCCTGCTCGGCGCGGTCGGTGAACAGCAGGCGGTTGGGCAGGTCGGTCAGCGGGTCGTGGTGAGCGAGGTGCGCCAGTTCGTGCTCGGAATCCTTGATGGCACTGATATCGGAAAACACTGCGACGTAATGGCTGACATGGCCCAGGTCATCGTGAATCACCCGGATGGTTTGCCATTGTGGATAAATTTCGCCGCTTTTGCGCCGGTTCCAGATTTCGCCGCTCCACTCGCCGGTCTGCTCCAGAGCCTGGAACATCTGTTGATAAAAACTCGACGAATGGCGGCCTGACTTGAACAGGCTGGGTTGCTCGCCCATGACATCTTCGCGCCGGTAGCCGGTGATCGCCATAAAGGCCCGGTTCACATGGACGATCTGCCCCTGGGCATCGGTGACCAGCACCCCTTCGCGGGTGCAATCGAATACGGCAGCGGCCTGGCGCAGGCGTTCGCGGCTCTCTTTCAGCGGTTGCAGCCGTTGGTTGACGTGTGCAAAGCGCGCACAAATCAGGTAAATCACCAGGGCGCTGATGGCCACCCACACGTAGCCACGCAGTTGCAGCCAGTGGTTTAACTCCACCGGATTATCAAGAAACTCGATCAATACCCGGTGAGTGAGCACGACCCACAGCAGCGAAACCAGCAGATATACCAACCCTGCGCGCCGGGCCCCTCGGTATGAAAACAACATATGGCCAGTAATCCTTACTAAAAAGCTAGATTCGCCCTACAAAGGCTGGGGATTATAGAATAAGAAACATCCGGTCACTTCTATCTGAAAGGTCGGCTGGTTTTCTCTGTAGGCTTAGTGATAATGCGTAAGCTGTTTTTTTCTTTATCTGAGGGCCATACAGCCTATGTGGTACAACGGTTTTCTTGACCTGTCGGCCTGGCAACTGGTGGCAGTCACCCTGTTGATGACCCACGTGACCATCATTGGGGTCACCGTCTATCTGCACCGCTATTCAGCCCATCGCTCCCTGGAGCTCAATGCTGGCCTGAAACACTTCTTCCGCTTCTGGCTGTGGCTGACCACGGCGCAGAACACCCGCGAGTGGACCGCCATCCACCGCAAGCACCACGCCAAATGCGAAACCGTCGACGATCCACACAGTCCCGTCATTAAAGGCCTGTCTACCGTATTGCGCAAAGGCGCCGAGCTCTATCGCGCCGAGGCGGAGAACCCCGAGACCCTGCGCATCTACGGCAAGAACTGCCCGGACGACTGGATCGAACGCAAACTCTACACGCCTTACCCGCTGCTGGGTGTGGCAATCATGGGTGTAATCGACCTTCTGCTGTTCGGCACCATCGGCATCACTATCTGGGCGATCCAGATGATGTGGATTCCATTCTGGGCCGCCGGTGTGATCAACGGCCTCGGCCATGCCGTGGGCTATCGCAACTTCGAATGCCGGGACGCAGCGACCAACCTGATGCCGTGGGGCATCATTGTGGGCGGCGAAGAGCTGCACAACAACCACCACACCTACCCCAACTCCGCCAAGCTGTCGGTGAAGAAATGGGAGTTCGACCTCGGCTGGGCGTGGATCAAACTGTTCAGCCTGCTGCGCCTGGCCAAGGTGCAGCGTGTCGCGCCGATCGCCCACCGCGTGGAAGGCAAGGGCCACCTGGACATGGACACCGCCATGGCGATCCTCAACAACCGTTTCCAGATCATGGCCCAGTACCGCAAGCTGGTGATCGGCCCACTGGTCACGCAGGAACTGGAGAAAGTCGATCACTCGGTGCGCCACCAGTTCCACCGTGCCAAGCGCCTGCTGTCGCGGGAAACCAGCCTGCTGGATGACCGTCACCACCTGCGTATCCAGAGCATGCTGGAACACAGCCAGGCCCTGAAAGTGATCTACGAAAAGCGTCTGGCCCTGCAGCAGATCTGGCTCAAAACCAGCTCCAACGGCCACGATATGCTGGCCGCGATCAAGGAGTGGGTGCATGAGGCCGAGGCTAGCGGCATCCAGTCCCTGCGCGATTTTGCCCACCAACTGAAGACCTATTCGTTGCGCCCTGCAGCGGTGTGAACACGCAGGGGGAAGGTTTGCCTTCCCCCTGTCCGATCACTTTTTTGACGCCATTCTCCAGACGCCCTTTAATCCGTCAAAATCGCTCCCAATGACGGAACTTAGACGCAATTCGCCCCTCTCAGACAACACTTCGCCATCATGGCGGCCCCTTGTTGTGACCGCTGCTGAACCCTGCGGCGCGCCCAGAGAGAGTTGTGCCGATGGTCCACAAAAAGACTCACCTGCTCGATCCCCCGACCGCTGAAACCCCACGCCCCCCTACCGCAGCGAACTTGCTGGCGTTGATGCACGCCCAGGGCGAGGTCGAGCGGCTGAGTGAGCGTGAACAATTACTGAGTTCACTGCTGGTCAGCGTGAGTGCGGTGCTATGGGCCATCGACTGGGAGTCGCGGCGCGTGCTGTATGTGAGCCCGGCGTATGAGCGGGTGTTCGGCCGTTCCGCCGGCCTGCTGCTGGCCGACCACCGGGAATGGCGCAACAGCATTCACCCCGAAGACCTCGACTACGCCGAACACAGCCTGGCCCGCGTACTGGACCAAGGCGCCGTGGAAGACCGCGAGTACCGCATCATCACGGCCGACGGGCAGATTCGCTGGCTCAGCGACAAGTGCTATATCAACCAGCAGGTCGAGCCGGGTGAACCGTTGATTGTGGTCGGCATGGCCGAAGACATCACCGACAAGAAACAAATGGCGCTGGAGCTGCACCGCCTGGCCACCACCGACGTGCTGACCCAGAGCAGCAACCGCCGGCACTTTTTCGAATGCGCCAATCAGGCCTTCGACAGTGCCTGCGCCCAGGGTTCGCCGCTGGCGTTCCTGCTGCTGGACATCGATGACTTCAAGGACGTCAACGACACCTACGGCCACCTGGAGGGCGATCAGGTGTTGCGGCGCATCGCCGACAGCGGTCGTGGCGTATTACGCCGTGGCGACCTGTTCGGGCGCATTGGCGGCGAAGAGTTCGCCGCCGTACTCCCCGGCTGCGCGCCGGAGACGGCCCTGCAAGTCGCTGAACGGCTTGGCAAGGAAATCCACGCGTTGAGCTTCTGCTATGACGGCCAGGCGTTTACCGTGACGGTCAGCCAGGGCCTGGCCAGCCTCGGCGAGCAAGACTCGAACTTGGATAGCCTGTTCGCCCGCGCGGACGCCGCCATGTATGAGGCCAAGCGCCTGGGCAAAAACCGCGTGGTTGCTGGCTAGAGGATCAACACAGATCAAATAATGTGGGAGCGGGCTTGCCCCTCCCACATTTGAATTTCATAGCCCTCTAGGTTTTACGCACGCGCATCAGCTCCGACAACCCCACCTTGAGCAAGCGCGCGGTCTTGCTCCTGGCCAGGGCTTCCAGCCCTTCATGCTCGGTCAACCGCGCCATCTGCGCCGCAAGGTTCATCACCAGCGCCTCCCGCGAATACACCCCGCCCTCCAGAGAGTAGACCGCCGCGATCAACCGGCGCAGCTCCAGCGGCAAGCGCCAACGCGTGCGCAACGACGAACCGTAGGCGGCACCCAAGGCGTGGAGAGACTCGCCAATCGCTTCGTCATCCAACGCCCCGCCACCCTGGCGCCAGTCTTCCAGGCAGCGCAATAACGCCAGGTCGCCGAGCCGATGCAGGATGCCCGCGCTGTAACAGCGCTCGTGGTCCAGCTCCAGCATGCGCGCCAGGCGGCGGGCGTAGTCGGCGGTGTCCTCGGACAACTGCCAGTGACGCTCGGCATACGCCACCAGGCCCGGATCACCCAACACCACGTTGTGCTTGAGGGCCAGGCCGAGGATCAGGTTCATGCTTTGCCCGGCCAGCAGCGTGCGCAGCGCCGCCGACAGGGTCTGCACCGGCGTGCCGTGATGGCCGGCGCTGTTGGCGGCGGCGATCAGCACAGCGGTGATCTGCGGGTCCATGCGCACCCGGTCTTCCAGGCGATTGAGGTCCAGGCCCTCCGGCCCGAGACAGTCTTGCACGGCGGCCTTCACATCGACCCACAGCGGCGCGCCATCGCAGGCATCGCGGCGGCGCTCGAGGAACACCGGCAAGGTCATGCCCGGCGCCAGTCGCGGCACTTCGCAGTACACGCTTTCGCCTTCGTTGAGCAGCAGGTCTTGCAGGCGCTGGGTCAGGCCGTCCATGTTCAGGGGTTTGGTCAGATACGCCGTGGGCGCCAAGGGCAAGGCCTCACGCACGCTGGCGCTGTCATTGCGGCTGCTGAGCAGGATGAACGGCAGCGCGGGCGAACGACGCTGCTGGCGCACGTTGCGCAACAGGCTCAGGCCATCGATGCCCGGCAGTTCCCAATCCGCCACGATCAGGTCGTAGGCTTTGTCGCGCAGCAGCGTAGCCGCTTGCCGGCCATCGGCACACACATCCAACCGTGCGTCGCAGCGAACATTCAACAGCACCTGCTTGAGCAGGTCCCGCGACCAAGGGTCTGCCTCGGCAATCAACACTCGGGGTACAGCGGGCAAATCAACAACACTCATCCAGCACGCTCCATCGGCAATGCGCGCACCTTAGACAATGCGGTGGTCTACGCACAATGAACAACCGCTGAATGTGTTGTATCGGGCACAAAAAAACCCGCCGAAGCGGGTTTTTTATATCGATCGGTTCAGCCCGTGCTTACAGCTCGGAGAAGCACTCTTCGATGATTGCCAAGCCTTTGTCCAACTGCGCATCCGGCGCGGTCAGCGGGACCAGTACGCGCAACACGTTGCCGTAAGGGCCGCAGGACAGCAGGATCAAGCCCTTCTCACGCGCCTTGGCCACCACGGAGGCGACGGCAGCGGCGTTTGGCTTGTGGCTGTCGCCACCTTCGAACAGCTCGATCGCGATCATCGCGCCCAGGGCACGCACGTCGCCGATCACCGGGTACTTGGCCTGGATGGCCTTGAGGCCGGTGACCAGACGCTCGCCGACAGCTTTGCAGCGATCCAGCAGGTGCTCTTCTTCGAACACTTCCAACACGGCCAGGGCCGCGGCGCAAGCGATCGGGCTACCGGCGTAGGTGCCGCCCAGGCCACCTGGCGCGATGGCGTCCATGTATTCGGCCTTGCCGCACACACCGGCCAACGGGAAACCGCCGGCGATGGATTTAGCGAAGGTGGTCAGGTCGGCAGTCACGCCCATCTGTTCCATGGCGAAGAACGTACCGGTACGGCCGGCACCGGTTTGCACTTCGTCGGCGATCAGCAGGATGCCGTGCTTGTCGCACAGTTCACGCAGACGCTTCATGAAGGATTTAGGCGCGACGTAGAAACCGCCTTCGCCCTGCACTGGCTCGATGATGATGGCAGCGATATCACGCGGCTCGGCATCGTTCTTGAAAATGCGTTCGATGCTGGCGATGGAGTCGTCGTCGCTCACGCCATGCAGGTCGTTCGGGAACAGCGCGCGGAAGATGCCGCCTGGCATCAGGCCCATGCCGGCCGAGTAAGGCACGACTTTACCGGTGAGGCCCAGGGTCATCATGGTGCGACCGTGGTACGCGCCGGTGAACGCAATAATGCCGGCACGGCCAGTGGCGGCGCGGGCGATTTTCACGGCGTTCTCAACGGCTTCGGAACCGGTGGTGACCAACAGGGTTTTCTTGGCGAAATCACCTGGAACCTTGGCGTTGATTTTTTCGCACAGTTCCACGTAAGGCTCGTAGGCCAGTACCTGGAAGCAAGTGTGGGTCAGCTTGTTCAGCTGCTCGGTCACGGCCGCGATGATTTTCGGGTGTACGTGACCGGTGTTCAGCACGGCGATACCGCCGGCGAAGTCGATGAACTCGCGACCTTCAACGTCGGTCACAGTGGAGTTCTTCGCGGATTCGGCGAAGATCGGGTGAATCTGGCCAACACCGCGTGGTACAGCGGCTTCGCGGCGTTTCATCAAAGAAGCGTTGGTCTTGCTCATAAAGTCCTCATTCGCCACTCATCGGGTGGCGTGGTCCAAGGAATACGTGGCGGGGAGGCAACTAGGGCAGCATGCGATGATCGACTGCCACAGCGTTCCCGGCCACTACGAATAACGATGTAAAACACGCAAAGGGTCAGCGCTCTCGTGCCCTTTGCGCTTGCAGCAATGCCTTGCCGGGCTTAGATGCCCAGGCAGAGGTATTTGATTTCCAGGTAATCCTCGATCCCGTACTTGGAACCCTCACGGCCCAGGCCCGAAGCCTTGATGCCGCCGAACGGTGCCACTTCGTTGGAGATCAACCCGGTGTTGACGCCCACCATGCCATATTCCAGGGCTTCGGCCACACGGAACACACGGCTCAGGTCGCGAGCATAGAAGTAGGACGCCAGACCGAACTCGGTGTCGTTGGACATCGCGATCACTTCGGCTTCGTCCTTGAAACGGAACAGCGGCGCCAGCGGGCCGAAGGTTTCTTCCTTCGCCACAGCGGCGTTTTTCGGCACGTTGGTCAGGATGGTCGGCTCGAAGAAGTTACCTTCCATGACCTTGCCACCCGCCAGCAGCGTAGCGCCTTTGGCCAGGGCATCAGCAATGTGCTCCTGGACCTTGGCCACAGCTTTGCCGTCGATCAGCGGGCCGGTAGTGGTGCCGTCTTCCAGACCGTTGCCGATCTTGAGCTTGGCCACCGCCACTTTGAGTTTTTCAGCGAACGCGTCGTACACCGCGTCTTGAACGTACAGACGGTTGGCGCAGACGCAGGTCTGGCCGTTGTTGCGGTACTTGGAAATGATCGCGCCTTCGACGGCCTTATCCAGGTCAGCGTCATCGAACACGATGAACGGCGCGTTGCCGCCCAATTCCAGGGACACTTTCTTGATGTCCTTGGCGCATTCAGCCATCAACTGGCGACCGATTTCGGTCGAGCCGGTGAAGGACAATTTACGCACGATCGGGTTGCTGGTCAGCTCGCTGCCGATATCGCCGGCGCTGCCGGAGACCACGCTGAACACGCCTTTCGGAATGCCGGCACGCTGGGCCAATTCAGCCAGGGCGAACGCGGAGAACGGCGTTTGCGATGCAGGCTTGAGCACCATGGTGCAACCAGCGGCCAGGGCCGGGCCGGCTTTACGCGTGATCATCGCAGCGGGGAAGTTCCACGGTGTGATGGCGGCGGTCACGCCGATCGGTTGCTTGATCACGATCAGACGCTTGTCCGGCTGGTGGCCGGGAATCACGTCACCGTAGACGCGCTTGGCTTCTTCGGCGAACCACTCGATAAAGGACGCGGCGTAGACAATTTCGCCCTTGGCTTCGGCCAGCGGCTTGCCCTGTTCCAGCGTCATCAGACGCGCCAGGTCTTCCTGGTTCTCGATGATCAGCTCGAACCAGCGGCGCAGCTTGTTGGAGCGCTCCTTGGCGGTCAGCGCGCGCCAGGCCGGCAGCGCCTTGTCGGCGGCTTCGATAGCGCGGCGGGTTTCAGCGGCGCCCATCTTCGGCACGGTGCCGAGAATTTCGCCCGTGGCGGGGTTGTTGACCTTGATGGTCTGACCGTTGTCCGCATCGACCCAAGCCCCATCGATAAAGGCTTGCTGGCGGAACAACTGGGCATCTTTAAGCTGCATGTCGGCTTTCCTTAACAGCACCGCGCGCGCGCGGAGCGAATTAGAGTTTTTGAAAGGCGCCTTGTGGGCTGCCGTCAGGGAAATCAGCCCCAGCGTGCAAGCAAGTGGATAGCGCACGGGAGACAGAGCGTTTGAAATCTCAAACGAATCCTAGGATCAATGGGGGTATAGGGCAATAGGATGTTCGAAAAAAAGAACAAAAACCGCACATTTGCCGAATTTATCGGATCAGCGACCTTCAGCCCGGTTTCCCGCCACCGCTCCCTCGCGCCCGGCGCAGAGCCCCAACACAGACAATTCCTACCCGCCAACGGCCAAAAACCAGCATGGACGCCCAAGGTCGACATGGGTATGATGGCGCCCGCACAAGCATCCGTAGCTCAGCTGGATAGAGTACTGCCCTCCGAAGGCAGGGGTCGTGGGTTCGAATCCCGCCGGGTGCACCACATACTAGTTTCTGGCTGTCTCAGACAGTCTACGAAACACCCCAAGAAGCCCGCCCTGTGCGGGCTTTTTTGTTTCTGGTCAATCCTGGATATGGGTGCAAACCGGCGGGCCGCCGGATCAGCCGGTTATCTTGTTTGACTACTCGACCAGCCGGGCGCAGGAGATTCCGTCGCGCCTGCTCGAAGGTTATCGCGGCTACCTGATGACCGATGATTACGCTGGTTATAACGCCTTG
>Ga0302217_10000333_pt1 | contig 11864 bp, 12 predicted proteins | sample II_Fen_N3_3_FD_198779 | JGI IMG/M metagenome (GOLD analysis project Ga0302217, IMG submission 198779) | Peat permafrost microbial communities from Stordalen Mire near Abisko, Sweden - II_Fen_N3_3 | ecosystem: Environmental > Terrestrial > Soil > Wetlands > Permafrost | place: Sweden: Abisko... | reverse complement strand
GGTGTGCTGATGGGGCGTCGCGTGATGAAGCCCAAAGAGTTCGAGGAATCCACCGAGCTCGAAATTGAAATCGTCTTTGAATATTGAGGAGCCGTCATGCCATTGAACCCAAGCCCTAACCCGGAATTTTCTAGCAGTCTTCCGGCCTTGACTAACAACAGTGTGGCCCATCCCGATACGTGGAACGGGAATTACCAGAAGTTGCTCGACAACACCGTGGTAGTGAAGGCGGCCGTCGAAGCGAACAAGCAGGCGACCGACCAAGTCACCAGCCAGCTCGGCCAGCGCCTGGATGGCGTGGAAGCCTCCAGCGCGGTATCGGTGCAGAAGGCCCAGGCACTCGACTGGATGTACCGCAACAACGTGATCAACTTCGAAATGTTCGTGAAGGGCTACACCCTGATCGATCTGGCGCCGGTCGCCGTGGTGCAGGGCGTGAACGGCGACGATTCGCTCGATGTGGTCGACACCAGCGGCCTGCGCGTCGGTGAGTTCTATGTGTTGAACGATCCGACCGCCCTGGATGGTGACGGCAAGGTTGCGCCTGTCTCGGCTCTGGTGCAGGTACAGGCGATCCTGTCGGGCCAGCGCGTACGTCTGGCGGCGAACATGTCGCGCAGCTGGGGGCCTTCTGCGCGTGTGCTGCGTTCCAGTATCAAGGTGGTGGGCGCCTCCAATGCGGCGGCCGTACCCGGCGATATCTACCTGACCCGCTCGATCAACATCGGCACCGATCAGGCCGGTGGCGCCGTGGTCATTCGTCGCTCGCTGAGCGCCGGTCTGGCGCGGCTGTACTACCGCGATGGCTACCAGCCAACGTGGAAGGAAACCGGCTGGTCGCTGCGCCGTACCGGCGGTGATATCCCGGCCGGGTTTGCCGACTACGAATACATTTTGCCGATGCGCGGCGATGGTGGCTTGCGCCTGGATATCGAAGGCGAAGCGATGACCATTGCGCACATTGTTGCGCTGGGTAATACGACAGGTCTGGGCGGTTTCATTAACCCGGATCAGCGCCCGAACACGCCGCTAATCGCCTCGCCTTTGGCGGCGGCGGTGGGGGTGATGGAGCGTCCGACCTTGACGCTAGCTGGCTACAGTTCGCCAGCCGGTAACGGTCAGGCGGCGGTGCAGTTTCAGTTGTCGACCTCGGCGGCCTTCACGGCGGTTTTGCATGATTCAGGTGTGCTGGCCACAGGGTTGTCCTATGCGCTGCCGGGCGGGATTCTGTCGGCCGGTGCGACGTTCTACTGGCGCGGTCGGGTGCAGGATTTAGCAGGCTTGTGGTCGGACTGGATGACGGTGGCCAGCTTCACCACGGCCGCATCGTTCGTGTACGTCGCTACGCCGAGTATCACCGGCCCAGCGGCCAATGCTGTCGACGTGCCCGAACAGCCGACCCTGACCTTTTCGCCGTTCACCGTAGTAGGGGGGACAGACACGTACAAGTCTGCCCAGGTGCGAATTCGTGCCGCCGATGGCACCTATGCGGTGCCGGTGTGGGACAGCGGCGCCGATGCAGTCAATAAGCTGAGCATGGTGGTTCCGGCCGGCAAGTTTAAAGCGGGCTTGAACTACTACCTGCAGCACCGGCAAGAGGGCACGACTCGCGGCTGGTCGGAATGGTCGGCTGAAATCAAAATCACCACCAAGGCACAGTTTGCCAACGTGATCGGCATCGCCCTGCTTACGCCGGGCGGCGGTTCTGGCACTTGGGCGCGGACAGACGAAAACGGCGCCGCGAAAGTAACTGATGCGTCGTTTTTCAGCTCGCACCCGGTCTATGGGGCGATCCAAGACGTCACGATTGACGGGCAGGCGATGGTTAAAATCCCGGCCTTCTATGTCAAGGCGGGCAATATCGCCGCCGGGCCGAATGCCGGAAAGCGGGCTTGGTGGGTCTCTGATCAGCCATTACCCGGTTATGTGCTGCATCCTGCCTTTATGGAGGCTGGATCACCGATTGCGCAGTTCTGGGTGGGCAAGTACCAGGGGGGGGTGGATGGTAGTTTTATTGGCTCAAAGGCGGGGATTATTCCGATTACCAGCCTGAGCTTTGCGAACATGCAGGCCTTAATTGCTGGTCGAAATAGGGCGGGCGTTTCTGGCTTTGCACTCTGGAATTACTACCAGCTGCAGGCCATTCAGCTGCTGGCCCTGATCGAAATGGGTGGCGCGAACAGCCAGGCATTAATCGGCCAAGGCGTTATTACCGGCAGCAATGCGTTTTCTGTCGACAATGCTCAAGTGGCGACGGCGACATGGCGCGGTATTGTCGGGCTCTGGGGCAACGTCTTCCAAATGGTGGACGGCCTGCAGACTGACCCCAGCAACAAATATAAGATCTGGGATAAGTTGGGTAACAAGAGCTATATCACCACCGGGCAAACATCCCCTGGCACCGGCTACGCGGTGACCTTTTCCACCGACAGTGGCGCGAGCCATGACCTGAGCCTTGGCTTCCTGCCTGGGACTTTGGACGGCAGCGCCGGCAACGGTTCGACGGGCGACTACATGGGTTCGGCCGCCAACAGTGTGGCGTATCACGGTGGCTACGCTGGCAGCGGCGCGGACGCTGGGCTGTTCTGTCTGCTCGTCAGCAGCTCAGCGGCAGCCGCGCCGCCGAACGTTGGTGGCCGCATCGCCAAGGTGTAATGGTTGCTGCGGTTTGAGTCATGTCTGTAGGGCTAGCCTGCCAAGCGGGTGCCCTTTGCTCTGAGGAGAGCTCACTTGAATATCGAAAATGGAACGCTGACCGTTAACGGCCAGCCTGTTGTGCTGCCTGCGATTCAGGCCGACGCGGTGGTTCGCGTCTGGTCGGTGCCGTTGGAATACCGCGAAAACGGCCTGTTTGTCGCGGTGATTCTGCCCGGCCAGCCGGCCGAAATCCCGGCCTGTTCGCTGGCCGATGCCGAGTACCTGGGCGAACTGGAATACCCGGCGGCCGAGGCGCACAAGCTGGAGGCGGCGAAGGCCGCCAAGCTGGTCGAGTTGAATGCCGGCTGTGAGCGAGCGTTGTCGAGCCTGACCGCCAGTTACCCGCCCGGCGAGCTGCAAAGCTGGCCGCAGCAAGTCAAGGAGGCCGACGACCGGGCGGCCAATCCGCAGGCAGAAACGCCGCTGCTGACGGCCATCGCCACAGCGCGCGGTCTGACGGTGGCCGAGCTGGTCGAGCGGGTGCGCCTCAAGGCCGAGGCCTATGCGCAGTTGTCGGGCTCGGCCATTGGCCGCCGGCAGGCGCTGGAGGATCTGCTGGCCCTGGCACAGACCCTTGAGGATGTGGGGGCCATCGTATGGTGATCCGAATCGGCCAGGCCGTGGCGCTGTTGCTGGTGTGTGCGCTGGCTGCCTGTCTGGGGCTGGTGTGGATGTTCTGCGCGGTCCTGGCCAACAGCACGCGCGGCCATCGCCTGGCGGTATCGTTCGACCAGTTGGCCAACACCGCGTTTGGCGGCCATGAGGACGAAACGATCAGCTCCCGGGCGGGCAAGGCACGGCTCAAGGGCCGGCGCTGGGGCTGTGTGCTGTGTAAGTGGCTCGACTGGTTCGATCCCGATCACTGCGCCACGAACATCGAGCCCGACCGAGGCAAGCCTCTGGAATGACCCTAACGGGCGTTACGCGTAACGCCGCCTGTTTCACCCAAGACCCGCCCCGTGCGGGTTTTTCCGTTTCTGGAGATTGCGTTTATGAGTTCTACCGATTTTTTCCACGGCGTCACCGTCACCAACGTGAACACCGGCTCGCGCACTATTTCGCTGCCGTCGTCCTCGATCATCGGTCTGGTGGACACCGTGCCGCTCGGCTTCGGCGCACTGGCAACGCCGGGCGCGGCCAAGCCGGGCGTGCCGACACTGATTACCACCGAACGCGAGGCGATTGCCGCCTTTGGTGAGGGTTCGGCCATCACCCGCGCCTGTCAGGCGATCTATCTGCGCGCCAAGGCGGTGATCGTCGCGGTGGCGGTCGAGACGTTGGACGAGGCGGCGGCGCTGACCTCGGCGGTGATTGGCGGCGTCAAGGCGGACGGCACCCGCACCGGCCTGCAGGCGCTGCTCGATGGTAAAAGCCTGTTCAACGCCCAGCCGCGGCTGTTGATCGCCCCGGGGCATTCCTCGACGCAAGCCGTGACCACGGCCATGGATGCCCTGGCGGACAAGCTGGGGGCGATTGCCATCGTCGACGGCCCACGCACCACGGACGAAGCCGCGATTGCTTACACCGAGGAATTCGGCAGTAAGCGTCTGTTCATGGTCGACCCGGGCGTTAAGTACTGGGACACCACGAAAAACGCGACCGTCGATGCTCCGGCGTCGGCCTGGGTCGCCGGTCTGTTCGCCTGGACCGATGCCACGTACGGCTTTTGGGCCTCGCCGTCGAACAAGGAGTTTGTCGGGGTCACCGGTACGACCCGCCCGATTGAGTTCAACGACGGCGACAAAACCTGCCGGGCCAACCTGCTCAACGCCGCGCATATCGCGACGATCATCCGCGACGACGGTTATCGCCTGTGGGGCAACCGCACGCTGTCCAGCGACCCGAAATGGTCGTTCGTCACCCGGGTGCGGACCATGGACATGGTCATGGCGGCGATTCTCTACGGCCATAAATGGGCGGTGGATCTGCCGATCACCAAGAACTACGTCAAGGATGTGCTGGAGGGCCTGAATTACTTCATGCGTGACCTCAAGGCGCGGGGTGCGGTGATCAACTTCGAAGTCTACGCGGACACCGAAATGAGCACGGAAACGCAGCTTGCCGAAGGGCGCGTGTTCTGGCGCATTCGTTTTACCGACGTGCCGCCTGCAGAAAACCCAACGTTCCTGGTTGAAGTGACCAACCAGTGGATCACCGAAGTTCTCGACACCCGGTCCTAAGGGGGCTGCTACATGATTCCTCAAACGCTTTTTAACACCAACCTGTTTATCGGCGGCATCAGCTTTCAGGGCGACGTGCCGAGCTTCACCTTGCCCAAAGTGTCGATCAAGACCGAAGCCCACCGGGCTGGCGGTATGGATGGCGAAATCGACATGGATATGGGCATGGAAAAGCTCGACTGTGGGTTTACCACCACGGGCGTGCGCCGCGAATCCATGAAGTATTTCGGCCTGGCCGATCAGTCGGCATTCAGCGCCTCGTTCCGGGGCTCGTTCAAGGGCCAGAAAGGCGACTTTACCGGCGTCATTGCCACCGTGCGCGGCATGCTGCGCGAGGTCGATCCGGGCGACTGGAAGGCGGGCGACAAGGCTGAAATCAAATACGCCGTTTCTCCGACCTACTACAAGCTCGAAGTCGACGGTTCGGTGATCTATGAGATCGACATTATCAACTCTATCCGCGTGATCGATGGCGTGGATCAGCTCGCGAAAATGCGCGAACAACTGGGCATTTAAGGGATTAGAACCATGAGCAACGTAAACAAAATCGACGCCGACCAACTGCCGGACTGGCTGCAGGTTACCCCGGAACATGCGGTGGTCACCCTGACCAAGCCCAGCATCGTCAATGGCGTGAAGGTCGACACCATCACCATGCGTTCGCCAACGCTCAAGGAGTCGCGCGACAGTAACGAGGCGCACCCCAAGGACGAAAACGCCGCCGAAATGATGCTGTTCACCAGCCTTTGTACGGCGGGTAAAGCGGATCTTGAGGCGCTTTCCGTCAAGGACTATGTGCGTCTGCAGCGTGGCTATTTTCGCCTGGTTACAGAGGACTGAATTTCGTTTTCATACGCTGCGACTGGCGGCAAGGCGTCTGGCCAAGGCGACCGGTTTCACCTTGGCCGAGATTGAGGCGATGCCGTTTTATGAGGTGGTGTGGTGGCTCAAGGATGAGTAACCCCCGCCCGGGTGATGGGGTAACGACATGGCGAACGGATTAGCCCTCGGGCTGGTGATCGGCGGCGCCGTCAGCGCGTCGGTCGGCAAGGCGTTTAATGACGTGGAAGGGCGCATAAAGCGCCTGGATAACACCGCTGCAAAAACCAAGGTGCTGCAATCGGTCGTCGGTGAAACCAAGCGCCTGCAGGAGGAATGGCGCAAGGCACACACCAGCGGCTCGGCCACGGCTGACGGTCTGCGGCGCAAGCTGGAGGCCAACCTTGACACGCTCAGGCGCCAAGGGGTCGAGGTCAAAAACCTGGGCAAGGCGTATCAGCGCCTGGGGCGTGAGGCCCGTAGCGCTGAGCTTAAATCGTTGGGTCAGGCGCAGATGCGTCAGGGCGGCGCCGGTCTGCGCAATGTCGGCACGGGTGTCGCTGCAGGCGCGGCGGCCATGGTGCTGCCGGCCAAGATCAGTGCGGACTACAACGCGATCATTCGGGACATTGCGATCAAGGCCGGCATTGCCAACCAGCCACAAGAGGCGCAGGTCTCAAACAAGATCATCGACACGTCACGCGCCACCGGCATGGGGCGCAATGAGGTCGCGGATCTGGTGAATGCCCTGGTCGGTGCGGGCATGGACCTGAACAAGGCCATGGAATATGCACCGGTAGCGGCCAAGTTCGTCGTTGGTCAGGGTGCGGACGGCGTCGACACGGCCAAGATGATCAACGCCCTGGGGCAGAACGCCAAGATCACCGACCCGGCGCAGCTACAGCAGGCGCTGGAGGCGATCGCCTTTCAGGGGCAGGCGGGCAGCTTTGAAGCCAGCGACATGGCGAAATGGTTTCCCGAACTGCTGGCCGGGATGGGCAAGCTGGGCATCACCGGTAACGATTCGGTGACGCAGCTGGGCGCCATGCTTCAGGTGCAGATGAAAACGGCCGGTAGCAGTGATGAGGCGGCCAACAACCTCAAGAACTGGATGGAGAAAATCGGTTCCGGTGAGGTGGTCAAGGCCTACAAGGATGCGGGCATCGACTATCAAGCGTCGATGAACACCGGTCTGCAGAAAGGCAAGTCGACGCTGGAATCCAGTTTCGCCCTGGCGCAAAAGTACGTCGAAGCCACGGACCCGAAAAAGGCCAAGCTCATGGCCGAGTCGATGAGCAAGATCAGCCAGGAGGCGGACCCGGCCAAAGCCAAGGAAATGATGGGTTCCCTTGAGCAGGCCCTGCGTACGGGTGATCTGTTTGCGGACATGCAGGTTAAGGCCGCACTCACGGCCTACATGCAAAACAAGGCCCTGTATGAGCAGCTGAAAAAGGACTCGGCCGGCGCTTCGGGCATTCTCGATAAAAACCTGGCAGAGCGTCGCGAAACGTCGGCACAGAAATGGAACGAGGCGGGGCAGGCCTCAAATGACGCCTTGCGCAGCATCGGGGATGCCCTGCAGCCGATCACCGACCGCGTGGCGACGGGAATCCTCAGCGTCTCCAGAAGCCTGGGAGAGCTGGCCGACAAGTCACCGCAAGTGGTCAGTGGTGTGGTGGCTGTCGGTGGCGCTGTGGCCACCCTGGCGGGCTTGTACAGCACTGCCAAGATGGTGCGGGGAGCGATGAACATCGGCCGGGGCACCCTGATGGGCAATCCCAACATTGTGCAAAAGGTCCAGGTGGTCAACAGCTTGGGGCTGGGTGGCGGTTCCGGCGGTCCTGCAGGCGGCCCCGGCGGTTCCAGTGAAGGCGGCCGGGGTCGTGGTCGTCGTCGCTGGTGGGGCGGCCGTCGCGCGCCGGAGCCGGTCAGTGCATCGCCGGCCCCTGGTGCAGCGAAACCGCGCCTGCAGGTGTATTCGAATGGCACAGCGGTTCCGCCCAAGTCGGGGGCCTTGAGTGGCTGGAAGCCTCCGACGTCGGCACCGGGCGCTGGCTCGGCCCGCTCGTTGGTGCCGTCCACCCCTGCGCCCCGTGGGCCGCGCGTTAGCAGTGAGCTGCGTGGTTCAGTGCCGGCGGAACTGTTCAGCGCCGTGCTGCAGGCGAAAGAGGTCTACGACACCGCCGAAACCCAAGACGAAAAAGCCCAGGGTTACGGCGAGGCCGCCGGCAGCTTGGCGGGCACGCTGGCCGGTGCGGCGGCGGGTGCGGCTATCGGCTCGGTGGTGCCCATCATCGGCACGGCGCTTGGCGGGATGATCGGTGGTTACCTGGGCAGCATGGGCGGCGGGGCGCTGGGCGGGTATACCGGCCAGGCGCTGTTTGGCAGTTCGGATCTGGCCAAGGCGCAGCCCATCACCCCGATGTTGATGGCGCCGCGTCCAGGCCCTGAGGTGCCGAGTCTGGCGAAGTTTGCCGACGCGTATGCCCCGACGGGTGCGGACGGCGTTACGCGTAACGGATCGGGCGGCAGCGTCATGGCCGAGCTGATGAAAAAGCCCGACCCGCAAAGCCCGGCCCTGTCCCTGCTGACTCCGGCAAAAACAGAGTCTGCAGTCGCGCAGCCGGCGAAGCTGGAGCAAACCAACACCTTTTCCCCGGTGATTCAAATCACCGTCCAGGGCGACGCCAAAGACCCGCAACAACTGGCGAATCAGTTGATGCCGGAGATTCAGCGTCTGCTCGATGACAGGGCGCAGCAGACCGCGCGGCGCAGCATGTCCGACGAATCGCACGCCTAAGGAGGCTTATGGAATACATGGCTAAGCTGCAATCGGGCCTGAAATACATGGTTGAGGCCGGGGAGGTCGGGCGCGCCAATGTCGGTGGCATGCTCGATCCGGTCAATGGCGCCATCCGCCAGATATCCGGGGCCGCCAGTGACATGGAGGGTATCCCCTTCATCGGTCCCGCCATCGGGGCCAAAATCAACCGGGTGATGGGGGCTATCGGTAGCGCGCAAAGCAAGGTCAATCAGGTCGTTGCGACCTATGACCGAGCCGAACGGACGGTTGGGATGGTCAAGGAAAAGGTCGGCGTCCTGGGCGAGCAGTACACGCGCGCCAAAGCCGTGGCCAGCAAGCTGATCGCCAAGACTCAACCCCAGGTCGAAACGGTGGTGCCCACGGCGGCGCTCGCCCCGGGCGCGACGCCTGCGCCCGACGGGGTGGGGGCCTATCCGCACCTGATGGTGTTGTTGCCGTTGGCGGCGAATGCGCAGCCGTTCTATTTCAACCTGGGCACGGCTGCCTTCGACGCGCTGCAGCGCACGACGGCGTATCGCTGGGCCAGTCAAGAGCGGTTAGGCCGGCGCCCGGCACTGCAGGCGGTCGGGATGGGTGAGGAAAAATTGACCCTCAAGGGCGCGATCTTTCCGAACTTCAATGGCGGCTTAAAGCAGCTCGACCACCTGCGGGCCATCGGCGGGCGGCTGGTGCCCATGAGCCTGACCACCGGTTATGGCTTGGCGCTGGGCAACTGGTGTTTGAGTACCATCACCGAAGAACAGGGCGCGTTCCTGCAGGGCGGTATCCCGCGCAAGCAAACCTTTAGCCTGGAGTTCAGCCGCTATGGTGACGATATGCAGAACATCTGACGGCGATCTGCTGGACAGCATTTGTAATCACCACTATGGCCATCTGCGCGGCACCATGGAAGCGGTGCTAGAGGCCAACGAAGGGCTTGGCCGGGAGCCGCAGCCGTTCCGGGCGGGCCTGCGCATCGTGTTGCCGGACGTGGTTGAAACCACCAGTACGTCGGTCCAGCTCTGGGACTGACTCCGCTCATCTAAACCCTACGCCTCATCCCAAAGTCGCGCCCTGTGCGGGGCTTTGCCGTTTCTGGAGATCCTGCTTTGAAGCCTGTGCACCGCATCATTGCCGATGGCAAGGACATTACCGACCTGATTAATGACCGACTGCTGACGGCCCGAACCCTCGATAAGCCCGGCATCGATGCCGACGACTTCGAATTGCGCCTGGATGACCGGGACGGCGAAATGGTGTTGCCCAAGCGCGGCGCCAATATCGCGGTTTACCTCGGTTGGGAAGGCGACAAGCTGACCCTGTTGGGACGCTACACGGTCGACGAGGTGGAGTTCTCCGGGCCGCCTGACACCATCGTCATACGCAGCAAGTCCAGCGACACGCGCAGCGCCGCGAAAACCACCCGTAGCGGCAGCTGGGAGGGGGTGAGTCTGGCCAGCATCGTGGCTGACATCGCCAAGCGTAATGGCTGGGTGCCGGAATGCCCGGTGACCACCATCGTCGAGCGGGCCGACCAGTTGGGCGAATCGGATCTGAGTTACATCACCCGGCTGGCCAAGCAATACGACTGCACGGCCAAAGTGGCGGACGGCAAGTTGTTGGTGCTGCCCCGCGATGGTGGCAAAAGCGCGAGCGACAAGACGCTACCGGTGGTGACGATCCGCAAAAGCGACGTCAGCCGCTATCAGTTCCGTTTTGGTGACGATGCGGTGAAGAAGGCGGCCCGGGCCAGTTATCAGGATGGCAAGGGCGAGCTGGTCACGGTCGAGGTGGGCAACGACGACACTGCAGGATTGCCGCCCATCCATACCGACCGACACCTGCACCCCAACCGGTCGGCAGCCGAGGCGGCGGCCAAGGCCCGTCTGGCTGGCTTCAATCGCTCCACGGCCAATGTGCGGTTGGAAATGAACGGGCGTACGGACCTTTTCGCGGAGTCGCAAGTGCACGCCCTGGGCTTCAAGGAAGGCGCGGACGGTGTGTATCTGGCGGACTCGGTAGAGCAGCTTTGGAGCACGGCAGGCTGGACCACTACGGTCGAGTGCAACGCCGGGAACAAGGGCAAGGCCGACGCCAAGGGTAAGAAGAAAGTAAACGCGCCGCTTAAGGTCGTGAGTTTGTAACCGCTGTCACGCAACTCCACCGCCGCCTTGAGCGGCTTTTTTGTTCCTTAGAGACAAGTATGCCCATCGCCACGGATAAGGTTGGCCGTAAGCAGGCCGACGATGTCTGCTATCAGCCCTTACGCGCCGAAGAGGTAGCCTGCTGGCGGGCATACTTGTTTTGGGTCGGTGTCCGAATAGGAGGGGGAAGTCACTACTCGATCAGATAAAAGTCATCACGTAAGCGTGGATCTGGCGTTACGCCGCGACAGTTGCTGCCCATCGATGGGGCGAATCCTGGCATAAACATCAGGCCCTCTTCTTCCAGTGCAAATTGAAGCGCTTGCTTGGTGACCCATTTCAGGGGGCGGCTGCCCGCTTCGAATTGCTGAATAGCTTTCACTGACGCGCCTGACCTGAAAGCCAGTGCTTCTTCAGACCATCCCAGAATATCTCGACCTTGCACGCATTGCTGTGGTGTCAGTGTGGGTGGCTGATTCAGGAAAAAATCCAACAGCTCGGCGTGCATCTCGGACTTCTTGGCAATTCTGGCCTGCTCCAAATCGATCACATTTTTCATTTTGGGCTCGTTATGCTGTATGGATGTACAGTTAATTTAGCCCGGGTGAAAGACGAATAAAAGCGCCGCCGACTATCGACTACAAATTTCGGCTATCCAGCCCGCCATGCGCGGGCTTCTTTTTGCCTGGAGAAAAGTTATGAACGCAACTGAAAAAGACCGCGACATCCTCGCCCGCACCCTTTGGGGTGAGGCTCGCGGCGAAAGCCTGGCCGGTCAAATCGCCGTCGCCTGGACGATCCGTAATCGCGTGGACGACGGCAATGCCAAGTCCTGGTGGGGGGAGGGGTATGCCGGCGTCTGCCAGAAGCCGTACCAGTTCAGCTGCTGGAACAAGAACGACCCGAACTTCGCCTACCTGAGCGGCGCGAAGCAGATCCCGTTCCGCGAGTTTGCCCAGGCGCAGATTGCTGCTGAGCAGGTGATGTCCGGGAAAGTGCCGGATCCTACCGGCGGTGCCACGCACTACTACGCGACCACCATGCCGAAGCCGCCGACCTGGATCAAAGGCGCCAAGCAGACGCTGAAGCTCGGTCGCCACATTTTCTTCAAGGATGTGCCATGAGTCCCGCCACGCTGAAGATGGCACTGGCCGGCGTTCTGGCGCTTTTGCTGCTGACTGTGTGCGGGACATGGAAAGTGCAGGACTGGCGCTATGGCAA
>Ga0302217_10000327_pt1 | contig 11990 bp, 10 predicted proteins | sample II_Fen_N3_3_FD_198779 | JGI IMG/M metagenome (GOLD analysis project Ga0302217, IMG submission 198779) | Peat permafrost microbial communities from Stordalen Mire near Abisko, Sweden - II_Fen_N3_3 | ecosystem: Environmental > Terrestrial > Soil > Wetlands > Permafrost | place: Sweden: Abisko... | reverse complement strand
GTCCTGGCTGTGGGCCAACTGCACCGCAAACTCAGCTTGCTTGAGCAGCGCTTTGGTGGGGATGCAACCCCAGTTGAGGCAGGTGCCGCCAGCGCGCTCCACCTCGACCATGGCCACCTTCTTGCCATATTGGGCGGCCTTGATGGCGGCCACGTAACCGGCCGGTCCACCGCCGATGACGATCAAATCGTACTTGTCTGCCATGGGTCGTCCCTTCCGTAGGATTGTTTTGCGAAAGATACGCAGTCTCGATCTTTCTATCCACTCAGCTGAAATTGCGCGCAAAGGGATCATACAACAAACGCGCCCTCCGAAGAAAGGCGCGCGATGTTGGACCGGGCAAAAAGGTGGTTACTTGCCGCCCTTGCCTGCGGGCTTGGCGACCGCCTGAGCAGCCGCGGCCTTGGCGGCAGCGCTGGCTGTGGCTTTGGCAGCCAACGATTTCTCGTTGCTCGGGTGCTTCTTGGCTTGCTTCTTGACGACCTTGTCTCCCACGATGAACTCCTCGGACATCCGTCCGACATTGGGCGGGATGCTTCTAAAGTACCCGATCCGCGACCTTCGCAACGAAGTTCCGAAAGGAATCTTGGGCGGGATGAGGCCTTCCTGTCAATTGTCTCACCGGCCCACCAACGCATGAGGAGCTCCCGCCACTCCTCCAAGCTAGCGTTTCGGCTATTTTGTGGAGATGTCCAAGACCAATGCCTGTCGCTTGCTCGATCAGCTCGGGATCGCCTACGAGACCCACGAATACGAGGTGGATCCAAGCGACCTTTCTGCAGAATCAGTGGCTGCCAAGGTGGATCTGCCGCCCGAGCAGGTCTTCAAGACGCTGGTGGTGCATGGCGACCGCCACGGCATTGCGGTGGCCGTGGTGCCGGGAAACTACGAGATCGACCTCAAGGCGCTAGCGCATCTCACGGGCGACCGCAAAGTGGAGATGCTCCCGCTCAAAGACGTGCAACCGGTCACCGGCTACATCCGCGGCGGCGTCACGGCTCTGGGGATGAAGAAGCGCTACCCCGTCTTCGTGGACGAGACCATGGAGTTCTGGGACGACGTCTGCGTATCGGCAGGCATGCGCGGCATGCAGATCCGCATCGCCCCGGCCGACTACCTGAAGGCCACCGGTGCCACCGTGGGAGAAATCTCGCGGGCCAAAGCGGCCTGATGCCCAACCCCAACGACTTCTTGCGCCGCCACATGCGGGCCTTCGAGATGCTCGGTGTGCTGATGCGCATCACCTCCTTTTCCGTGGTGAGCTGGCTCGGCCCCAAGAGCCCGTTCATGCTGGTCTGGAGCTTCAACAGCATCGACGCGGTGCTGCTCTCCTGGTGCGCAGTGCTGCGCCGCGATCTCCCCTACTCCATCCTGAACATCTTCTGGATCGGAGTCGGCGTGCTGGGGATCCTTCGCGCCCTGGGAATCTTCTGATGGCCTGAATCGCAGCGACTGAGCGGGGAGGTTTATCTTTCCGCGCCATGGAGATCTTCAAGGAGTTCACGATCGAGGCGGCTCATCGCCTTCCGAAGGTGCCCGAGGGCCACAAGTGCGGACGCCTGCACGGCCACTCCTTCCGGCTGCAGATCTGGGTGTCGGGTCCGGTGGGCGAGGATGGCTGGGTGATGGACTTCGCCGACCTCAAGAAGGCCTTCGCGCCTGTCTACGATCGACTCGATCACCACTACCTGAACGAGATCCCTGGGCTTGAGAACCCCACCAGCGAAGTGCTGGCGCGCTGGATTTGGCAGGAATTGTCGCCGTCGCTCTCCATCCTCTCCAAGGTGGTGGTCTTCGAGACCTGCACCTCGGGCTGCGTCTATACCGGCAACTGACGGGGTTCTTGCTCGTCGGATTCTCGGGCAAGCGGTATGCTTGAACCTTCGCTGCTGCTTTTGCGACATAAGGGCGTCTGCTATGAAGGGGAATCCATGATCGGAAACGCAATGGCGGTCCTGTGGACTGCCGCATCGATGGCCACAGCCACGGGAACTGTCACGGTGGATGTCGCGTCTTCAGGGCATCGGCTGGACCCGTCGCCCATGAATGGCACGGTGCTGCCCATCTGGTACACGCCCGAAAAGGTGGCGGCCCTTGCCGAAGGCTTGCGGCGCGGCGGTTTCCAACTCTTCCGCTACCCCAACGGAACGCTCTCCAACGAGTACCACTGGAACGGGCGCGGAAGCTACGACAGCCTCGGCATTTGGCACCCGAGCGCCGACAGTTTCAGTCCGGGCTTCAAGGTCAACACCCTGCACCGCGGCACCTCTCGCAGCAACTACGGCAGCGTATTCCCCTCGCAGCTCTTCGACGCCGACACCGCGAGCTTCTGGTGGGGAGTTGCCGAAAAGGATTCCCTGCAGCCTTGGCTTGAGGTGGACTTCGGAAGCGCGATCGAGGTCGACTCGCTGGAGATCCTGTGGGGAGCCGTAAGACCCGACAGCATCGAACTTTCCGCCCTGGCATCCGACATGGGAAACAACGTCCTTTGGGCAAATCCTGTTCATTGGGATGCCGGCGTCGCCGTGCCGGTGACGGAATCCGTCACCCAGGCGAGACTCGCCCCAACGCTTACCGCAGAATGGTTCCGCCTGCGCTGCCTGGGACGCGGTCTCGGCGCCCAAATGCGCGAGATCCGCCTGTACAGGAACGGCGCCTTGGTGAGCGGCAACTCGGCGTCCGCTCCTCCGATGGCGGTCGGCTACGGTACCCACCCCAGCAACGCCCCCACCTCAGATGCAACGCCGCGCTGGGACTTCGACACCTTCATGGCCACCTTGGCCCGGGAATTCCCGGGCTCCGAGCCGCTTCTGTGCGTGAACGTCGGAACCGGAACCCCCGAGGAAGCCGCCGCCTGGGTCCATTACGCCAATCTCGTGAAGAGGTACGGCGTGAAGCGCTGGCACGTGGGCAATGAGATTGATGGCAACTGGGAACAAGGAGGCGCCCTGGACGCTGGCCAGTATGCGGTGCGCTTCGTGGCCTTTGCCAAGGCCATGAAGGCCGCCGACTCCACCATCGAAATCTACGGCCCGGTACTTTCTGGCATGGACTGGCAGAGCCGCCCGAGTGGCCGCGACAGCCTCGATTGGATGGAGTCCTTCCTCTCGCGGATCGGGGCGGCCGAACGCCGCGACGGTCGACGCTACCTGGACGGGGTGGACTTCCACGCCTACCCTTACGGCATCTCCAGCGGTTCCGGGAACCCCGCGCTCATGCTGAAGGCCATGGACGGCTTGGGGAAGGCGCTGGACACCTTGGACGCCTACATGCAGCGCCACCTGGACGGAGCCTCCTCCCGCAAGGTGGCGATCACGGAATTCAACGCTTCGGTGAACATCTCCTATCTGCTGATGCACGAAGTGAACGGCATCGGCATGGCCGACATGCTGGGACAACTCGCAAGCCGCTTTGGTGACCGCGCCGTGACCTGCATGTGGGAGCCCGAAGGGGGCGAGCCGAGCAATCCCGACGGCAGTTCGGGCGCGTCCTACGGCAGCCTGCGGCTGTTTACCCCCGGCGCGCGTGGCCTGACCTCCGATCTCGGAGACCCGCCCACGGGTGCCTTCTGGGGACAGTATCTAGTCACCCAGGGATGGCTGGAGCGTGGGCGCACCGGCGACGGCGGCGCTCCGAGCCTGCTTGCTTCGACGGTCACGGGCAACGCCAACCTGCGCGCCTTTGCCGCCAAGGATTCGGGACGCGTCTCGGTGCTGGTGCTCAACCTGGCGGCCAAGACAGATTCTGTCTCGCTGGATCTTAGGGCCACGGCCGATTCCGGAGAGCTCCTCACCTGGTCTTCGCAGCACTACGCCTGGGACGGCACGACGTCCATGGCGCGTGCCCTTCCCAATCTCGGACCGACGGCTTCGCTCTGGAAGGGCGGCAAGGCCGCCATTCCCGCCTACGGGGCCCTGATCTTCCGGGCCGGCGCCGCGCCGATGGCCACCGGAAAGCTTGAGATGCTGCTGCGGACCCAGTCGGCCACCGAACTGCGCGAAGGCGACACCTTGGTGCTCACCGCCTACCTGCGCCAGAAGGGAGGACACCTGGTCTCGGGAGCCTACTGGAACGACTCCAGTTGTGCTGCAGCGCCCTGTTCCGATGCCCTGGCCACTCCCTTGTCATCCTTCGACGGCGCCTGGGACGGATCGCTGGAAGGCAGCGTGTTGCGGATCCCCGGACTTGCCATCGGAAACCATGTGCTGCGCTTTGCCTGGACCGGAAGCAATGGTGCGGTGCTGCGCGATTCCGTGAGCGTGCGCGTGACGGGAACGCCGCGCGCATCGCGTTGGATCGACCGCTTCGACGCCGGGACCCTCCGCTGCGACCTGCCCGGGACTCCTCGCTGGTTCTCCATGGTCCAGGCCGGCGCACCGGCCTCGAAGATTTCCCTGACCGAACCGACGTGGCCCGACACGACGCAGAACAAGCGCTGGTTCCAAATGGCCTTCACCTTGAACCAACCGACGACGCTCAGCTACCCCAACTTCGCCATGGCTTCGCTCTCCATTCCCCGCACCTTTCTGGACTCCACCTCAAGCCGCTGGGTCGGCATCGTCTTCGATCACAGCGCCGCGTACGATTCGGGAACCGGCGTCTTCCAGCTGCAGGTCCCCGAGGACTCCGTGACCGACTACGACTACCACATGGTGACACTTTCTGCCACCGCCGGAAAATGGGTGCGCGACACCCTGTACTGGAGCGATTTTCACCAAGGGGGCTGGGGCAAGGCTGAAGGCCTCCTGGAGGTGCGACAGATCCAGGAGCTGCAGTTCCGGGCCGCCGGAGCGGGGCGCGGTACCTTGCGACTAGACAACCTAGCGCTCCTCGGGACCGAAGGCGAGTCGCTCCCCCTTTCGGTAAAGCGGACTTCGATGCTTCCCGCTTGGCAGGTGCTGCAGCGAAACGGTACTCTTATGGTGGAAACGCCTATCGGGGCCAAGAAGGCCTCGGTGCGGCTTATGGACGCCTTTGGACGCGAGCTCTTCCGCTCCGAAGGAAACGGAGTCGTCGGCATTCCGGTTGGACGCTCCGGCATCGCGTTCCTGGCGCTTGAGGCCGACGGAAAGCGCGAGGTGCGCAAGATCAACCTCATTCGATAAGGAAATCCATGCTGGCAGCCCTCCTTGGTTTGGCGACTCTGCTTTCAGGAGCGACGGTGGACCACACCGGCTGGTTCACGTTCTACCTGCCCTGGAACGACACTTCGCGCAATGCCACCGACCAGTCCTGGTCGGTGGAGGCTCCGGCCGGCAAGCGCGGCTTCGTGAAGGTCGGAAGCGACGGCCATTTCCAGTTCCAGGACGGGACGCGCCTGCGCCTCTCTGGTTTCACGAGCGTCGCCCAAGCCAATCTCCCCGACAGCATAGATGCGCCGCTGATCGCGGCCCACCTGCGCCGGCTCGGCACCAACTTCATGCGTGTCCACCTGACCGACGTGGATGGCGTCTCCGGGCTCTTTGCGAACTCCTCCGCAAACACCCAGGATCTCGATGCCGCCAAGATGAAGCGGCTCGACTGGTTCCTGAAGTGCCTGCGCGAAAACGGCATCTACTACAACTTCTGCGTGCAATCCGGGCGCGTCTTCAAAGCTGGCGACGGCATTCCGGCCGAGATCACCAACGACCAATCTAAGTACCAGACGCTCTTTGACCCCAAACTCATCGCCCTGCAGAAGAGCTTGGCCAAGAGCCTTGCGACCCACGTGAACAGCTACACGGGCCTAGCCTACAAGGATGACCCAGCGGTAGCTACCTGGGAGCTCACCAACGAGAACCAGCTCTTCCTGGGATGGCTCTCGTGGGGTTCCCCCGCCTGGGATTCGGCTTCGGCGAGCAACCCCACCGGCATGAACGGTTACTACGTCCGGGAGCTCGACACCCTCTGGAACACCTGGCTTTTAAGGCACTACGGCAGCGATGCGGCACTTTCGCAGGCCTGGGCCCCGATGACAGGAACTGGCACCAACCTGGTGAAGAACCCCTCTTTTGAGACGAGCACCTCGGGCTGGGGATGGTGGTACGACGCCACTAGCCAAGCCGGCATCACCGTGTCGCGCGTCAAGGGTGGCCTCTCGGGAAACTACGCGTTGTCAGTGCGCGTCGACTCTACCGGCAGCCAGGCCTACAACGCAAGCCTCAACTGCCCGGGCTTTTCGGTCGCCAAGGGAAAGAGCTATCGGCTGCGGTTCTGGCTCAAGGGAAGCGAAGCCACCACCGTCCTGGCGGAGTTTCTCAAGGAATCGGTGTGGACGTGGTACGGATCGCACACCTGCGCCGTGGACACCGGCTGGAGCCTCTGCGAGGCCTCGCTCACCGCAACCGAGGACATTGCCGATTCGCTGCGCTTCAACATCGATTTCGGCCTCTCGCAGGGGACCATCCTGGTCGACTCGGTGGACTTCCGCGAATACGCTGGCGACGGCCTCAAGGCCGGCGAATCGCTTGGGACAAATTCCGTCGCACGTTCGTCACGCTCGGCAGTCTCCTCGCTTTCGGTCGCGCGCGCCGCCGACGAGGCGCGTTTCTACTACGACCTGGAAGGCGACTACCTCTCGGGATTAAAGGGATACCTCAAGGATAGCCTTGGGATCAGTGTGCCGGTCACCTTCACCAACAACTGGTACGGCCTCGCCTCCCTCGCCTCGCAGGCGCGCGCCGACTACACCGACGCCCACTGGTACTGGCAACACCCGAGCTTCCCCAACGGCTGGAGCAGCACCAACTACACCATCGGCAACACCCCCATGGTAAAGGACGCCGACGGCGGTACGGCGGCCCAGTTTTCCTGGAGCCGGGTGGCGGGGAAGCCCTTCGTGGGCAGCGAATACAACCACCCATTCCCGAGCCAGTACCTGTGCGAGGCCCCGACCTTCTACTTCGGCTACATGGGCCTTTCGGACGCCGACGGAGCGCTCTTCCACGCCTACATCGACTACACACCCCACTTCAAGGACACCTGGAACGACCAGTTCTTCAACGTTGGGACAAATCCTGTCCTATTGACGCAGAGCCCGCTGTGGCGGCTCTTCCAGACCGGCTCAATCGCCTCGGCAAATCCGGTTACGGTGGACGTGACAGATTCTGACTGGGCAAATTCCGCCAAAGGCTCCGGCGACAAATGGGCACTGGCGACCAGCCCGCGAGCCTTCCTGACCACCCCCATGCGCTGGGGAAGCTTCCATGCGGCGGCAGCTACCAGCCTGTCGCTTGCCGATCCGGGAGCCCACTCCGTCTCCAGCACCGGCGAACTCGATTGGGATCGCTCGGCTGGCCTCCTAAAGGTGGACAACCCCCATTGGCAGGCCGCCGTGGGCTACCTGAGCGCCGGCGCCTCCACCTCGCGGCTCACGGTCGCGGGCATCAAGACCACCGGTGGCCGCGACTTCGCGGCCATCCATCTGGTGAGCGCCGACTCGCTGCCCTTGGCCCGGACCCGGAAGCTGCTGCTCTTGACTTCGGCGCGCATCGAGAACAAATCCACCGTCTGGAACAGCGCCTACAACGCCTTGACGACCATCCACCGCACCGGAGACACGACGATCTGCGAGCCGGTCACGGGCACCGTGAAACTCGGCCTAGGGCGCTCCGATTCGGTGAGCGTCTACCGCCTGGATGCGCGCGGCAATCGGCTGGAGGCGCTCCCGGTGAACTTTGCCGACGGCCAGGTGGCCGTTGCGCTGCCGGGGACGTCGCTCTGGTACGAGGTGGCGGTGGGCGACGCCACTTCGCCAGTCGGAATCGCTGCCGCGGCCCGCGGCGTGACCAGTACCCTGCAGTTCCAGAACGGTCCCCGAGCGCGCCTCAGTTGGTCAGTGGCGCAGTCGGGAACCTTGGACGTCCGCCAATTCGACCTGCGCGGCAAGCTGCTCTGGAGCAGCCGTCGCGCCGTCGCGAGCGGGACAGGAAGCCTGCTCTTGCCGCGAAACGGCGTTTCGATGGTGAAGGTCAGCCTGGTGGCAGGGGAACCCCTGGAACGTACCTTCTCGGTCGTAGGCTGGTAGGTTCCTTCCCGTTCTGGCGTGCTGCACTTGGCTGCGCGCCAGCAACCGCTTGCACACATCAGTAGCGGGCAACGAAGACGCTTCTCGTGATAAGTCTCATCGCCCGGTGACGTTTGGCCTCAGGGCACGACGGCCAATGCCATGCCGGTCCAGTGCGTCTTGGAGGCTGTCATGCGGACGCAGCAAGGAAACCGGCAACCTCCGTTTCGAGCCGCTGGAAGAAACGCCCAACATGCAAGCCGTCGACGAACATGTGGTTCACCTGGATGTTGAAGGGAAGAAGTTCCCGGTTGTCTGCTGCAAAGATCTTCCCCCAGGTGATGCGCGGAATCCCGTCCCCCCGATTGAGGCTCAGGGTGTGGTCCGTGCCGGTAAAGGATATCCACGGTAGCGGCGAAAGAAAGACAAAGTCGTCGCGTCCGGCAAAGCTCGGATCGAAGTAGCTATTCGAGGCCGCGATGGCCACCTCGCAAGCCTTGGAGAAAGACTGGAGTTCCTCGTCGAAAGGAACGGCGATCATGCGGAAGAGCTCCTCTCCATCCTTCATGTGGGCAAAAGAAGGATGCAGCACATCATGAAGCACCACCGTCTCGCCATGCAGGCGATAGCGGAAATTCTCAATAGCATTGGCGGTGCGCAACACGAGGTGGATCATCACCCGGGTGAAGGGAACGCCACGCCTCTTGGCGGCTTTCCGGACGCCCGTGATATCGAGGTTCACGTTGACGTTGTAGAAGGGCAGATCGGCCCGGCGGAAGACCTGGAAATGCTCGCGCCGCGGCCAGGTCGAGAGATCGATTTCCTTCATCATGGCTCCTATCCTCGCCAACGGTGGCTTCAGGAGTCAAATATAGACCGAAGCCGGAAATTGCTACTCGCCGGCAGGAAACAGTACGGAAAAGCGGAAGATACCGCCCATGCGGTTGGGTAGCGAGCGACTGCGCAGGCTCGAAAAGACATCGTAGCCGTAGATTGTGATAGCGCTGCGATCATTCTCGACATATTTCACCATATCTAGGTACATCCAGCCAGCCGAGGCCTCCAAGGCCACCATGCCCAGGCGTCGCCGAGCAAAAAGATCGAGCGAGACCTGGGCGCACTGCAAGCTGCGCGAGGAATCGAGCAACCACGAACCTCCCAGCGCCATCTGGCGAACTCCCACGTTCCAAGTTGGAACAGGCGTCCAAGAGAAGCCAATCCAGGCCGGCAATACGCTAGATATGTGCATAGTCGGCGAAAGGCGATGCTCCCACGTGAGGATAGCCGTGACCGAACTTCCGGTCGCAGAATTGGAAAGGCTCACGCCCGCGCCGTAGGAGGAACCCGGCGCATCTGCATGGCGCCATCCCACATAAAGCGAAGGCTGCAGCGCCTGGACTCCCAAGACTCCGGCTTCCGCATTTTCACTCAACCCCACCATGGCGCTGATCCCGTCGGTGGAATCGAATGGATGCGAGACCAGAGCAGAAACTGCCAGGTCACGAACGTGATGGTCATGCATTCTCTCCATTCCCTCCATGGTCGCGGCCCCAGCCGAAATGCCAGGCATCACGACAAGCGAAGAAGAATGCACCACCGGAAAGGCGATTTTCACATTTCCCTGAAACGTTGCCGTCGGCCAGGAGGAAATGCTCACAGTGGCAAGTTCCCCGGCTCCAAACAAGCACAGGAGGAGTGCGCTCAGCACGCCGAGCACTCTTCCGCCAAGGCTTCCCGGCTCCATTCGATGGCAGCCTCCCGAAGCAAGCGCTCCGCCATGCCGTCTCCGCACCGCTCGCCGTAACAGCGCAGATCCTCAACCACGAGGACTCCCGCCTCCCGCCGTGCCCGGCAGGCGGCTTGGAGAATGCCTCCACAGGCAAGCACAAACTCGACCCCGTCGCGCTCAATGGGCCGATGCGCCAATTCTACCCCGTCCCATTCAAGATCGCACTTCATCCCGCGCCTCTTTCCCTTCGCGGCGCAAGCGCCATGAGCAGATCGCCCCATAGTTCTTCGACGTCCTCGAGGTAAGTGTCGCGCCCTTTCCAGATGATCGCCATCCCGGCTCCGTCGAGGGTCGCCGTGAAGAGCCGGGCCACCCGCTCGGGATCGAGGTCGGCCCGGATCTCTCCCTTTTCGATGGACCGCTGCGCTGCCCCCCTCCAGACGGAGCGCTCGCGCGAGGTATGTGTCTCAATACGTCCCCGGAAATCGGGGATAGTGCGGAAGGCGTCCCACAGGAGGCCGTAAAAGTTGATCTTCCCCTTCTCGTTTTCCCGCGAATCCTCCGAAAGCGGAAGACGGCTCGCCAGCACTTGATGCTGGTTGTCCAGAAAGGCACGGCAAAGTTCTCCCAGCAGGAGCTGGGATCGCACGGCATAGTCGAAGATGAACTTCGCGAAAATGCCGTCGGCCACTTCCTGGAAGATCTGCTCCTTGCCCTTGGGGAAATGGTGGTAGAGAGAACTCTTGGTCAGCCCGACTGCCTGAGCGATGTCCTGGATGGAGACGCCTTCGTAGCTGCGCCGCAGGAAGAGCTCGGTCGCCCGCACCAGGATGGATTCTTTCGTTTCGCTCATAAGCCTCCCGAACGATCGTTCGTTCGGTAATTTAGACGTCACAAGGATCAAAGTCAAGCACCCCATGAAAAAAAGCGCCCGGGAAACTCCCGAGCGCCTCGATCATCAAAACCCGATCGGCTTTACCGCACGATGCGGCGGGCCTCCATGTAGTAGCGCTTTTCCTCGGCGTGGCCCATCGAGAAGGACTTCTTGGGCAGTGGCCCGTTCTCCTGAACCCACTGGAAGAGCCGGTCGCGGGCGATCACCGGAGTGAAAAAGACGCCAGCACCCTGAGCCGTGAGCTTCTTGGTGTCTTCCCAACCGTGGATGAAATCAATGCGCGATCCCGGACGCTCCTTCACGAAGCGACCGAAAAGTTCGTCCACGCGGGCGGTAGGGAGTTTCTTGCCCTTGTAGGCGAGCACGTACCAGTTGCGTCCGTCGAAATAGCCGGCCTTGTCCTGCCCTTCCGGAGAGACCAGGAGCTTTGCGAGCTCCTCCTCGCGAATCTGCTTCACGTCGGCCACCGCCTCCGAAAGCACCGTCTCGGTGAGCTCGGGAACGTCGTCGGTGAAGACGGCGCGGTGGATGGGCTCGAAGAGCAGACCCGGCGAATGGATGTTGACGATCTCGGCAAGCGCAAAGCGGGCCGGATGAGCGAGGATTGCCTCCTTCGACTCCCCGGCGGCATCGAGCTCCTTCTTGGTCTCTTCCCAGCGGGCCTTGGCCGTCGCGAGGGAGTGGTTGCCGTCGCCCATGGCCCAGAAGAGCGGGGTCTTCCCTTGCACCGCCTCGACGGAATCGAGCAGCGCCTCGAGTTTGGACAGAATTTGTCCAGCAGCATCCCCCTGGACTTTCCAGCCCTGCAGGTGCCCGCCGTTCTGCATCAGCTCGACGTCGTAGGCGACAGGAAGCGTCGCAGCGGCAGCGGCAAGCGGCTCGATCACCTCGCGCTTGGGGTCGTCGATCAGGATCATGATGTGCGGCAGTTCCAGCGGCGCAGCGCGGCGCACCGCCAGGCGTGGCGGGATGCGCTCGACGATGGTGCCCTCGGTGGCGCGGAAAAGGCTCTTGGAATCGCGTGCGAAGTCGTAGCGCTCCAGATCGCAAGCCACCACCAGACCGTCGCGAGTGCCCGAGTGCTCGGTGGTGCGGCGCACGTAGACAAAGCCCTCGCCCTGGTTTTCCAGCACGCCGCGGGAGAGGTAATCGGCCATGGCGGCGTGAATCTTGCCGATGCGCGCCTCCACATCCGGACTTTCTAGGTAGATCTCAGGAAGGGTGAGCCGCAGCGTCGAAGGGGCCGCACCGACCTTGGCCTCGACGGCATCCCAGTAGGGCTGGTCGGAGGTGTACTGGTCGCAGGCCACCACGGCCCATTTGGAAAGATCTGTCCCGCTCTTGGGAAGAAGCACTTCTGGGGCGCGGATGCCCAGGCGATC
>Ga0302217_10000325_pt1 | contig 12013 bp, 10 predicted proteins | sample II_Fen_N3_3_FD_198779 | JGI IMG/M metagenome (GOLD analysis project Ga0302217, IMG submission 198779) | Peat permafrost microbial communities from Stordalen Mire near Abisko, Sweden - II_Fen_N3_3 | ecosystem: Environmental > Terrestrial > Soil > Wetlands > Permafrost | place: Sweden: Abisko... | reverse complement strand
CCGCTTGTCGAGGCGGCCGCGTCGCCGCTTGTCACGGAATGATGGCAAGAAGCGGAACGACTCCCTGAAACTGGGACGGAGTGTTCCGCTATTTTCAGGCTCTTTGGCTTATGATGCCAACTTCGAGGTGGTCTGGATGATTGGCACGGTTATCGATATAACAATGGGTGTTCGCAACTGAAGGTCTTCATCTGAAGGCCACCCTACCAACCAAAGGAAATATCATGAAGAAGATTCTCGCCGCCCTCGTTCTTTCCGCTTTCGCAGTGTCCACCGTCGCCGCCGCTCCGGTTGCCACGGATTCGACCAAGACCACCAAGAAGGCCAAGAAGACCGTGAAGAAGCATGCCAAGAAGGCCAAGGCCGCTAAGGCCGACACCGCCGCCAAGGCCGCCAAGTAATAGCTTCGTCCTTCGGGACACCGGAGCCCTCAGGAGTAATCCTGAGGGCTCTTTTTGTTTTGGGGTTGCGATGGGCGTCTGTCGCGCAATGAGACCTTAGTCCGAGATCGCAAAATTCCGAATGGAATGTGATACACTGGTGGGCATATGGAAAATGAGCTGCTGCTCGAATGCGCGCTGGTTCTGCTGGGACTGACGGCATTGTTCGCATTTCGCTGCCGCTGGAATTGCGTGCGGTTGCGTCGGGAACTGCGTGCGTCTCAGGAGGCCTATGCGGTCATGTGTGCGAGCGAGCAACGCTATCGTTCCGTTCTCCAGGCGGTCCAGGACGGCATCGTGATCACTGACCTCGATGGATTGGTGCAGTCGGCGAATCCCGCGGTGCTGCTCCAGCTCGGCATCGATCATGAGAAGGACGTGCTGGGAACGGAAGTCATCAAGTTGCTGCACCAGCTTGACCAGCAGCACTCGCGGGACAACATACAGAGGATGCGCCAGGGCGAGTCTTATGGAGTGCATGACTTCCGGAGCGTGCGCAAGGACGGCAGCGAGTTCTACGTCTCCGTGAACGCAGAATTTATCCTCGATCCTAAAGGGGATCGCTGCGGCATCGTGTTTGTCGGGCGCGACGTCTCTGAGCGGAAGGACATGGAACTGGCTCTCTCCGAGTCGAACCGGCGCCTTTCGGAGCTCAGCAACACTGATGGTTTGACAGGAATTGCCAATCGCCGGCATTTCGACGAAACCTTCGCCCTGGAGTATGCCCGCCACATCCGCACCGGGAGGATGCTCTCGTTGATCATGCTCGACGTGGACCATTTCAAGCGCTTCAACGACAACTTCGGGCACCTTGCGGGCGACGAGTGCCTAAAGAACATCGGCCAGGTGCTGAAGTGCTCCACCCGCCGTTCGAGCGACCTCGCGGCGCGCTACGGTGGCGAGGAGTTTGCCTGCATCCTCCCCGAGACGGATTTCGCCGGAGCCATGTGCGTAGCCGAGAAGATCCGCACCGGGATCCTGCAGTTGGCGATTCCGAACGAACCCAATTCCACCGCGTCCGTGGTGAGCGCAAGCCTTGGCGTGGTGAGTGTCCGCTGTTTTGTCGGCAAGAATCCGTGCGAGCTTATCTCTTGCGCCGATGCAATGCTCTACCGGGCCAAGGCCGAGGGGCGTGACAGAGTCTGTTCTATGGATCTGTCGGTGAATCCTCCTAGTTCAGGTGAGCTGACTTGACGGATATCGCACTAAGTGTTCGCTAAAAGTCACCTCGTAACTTATGGGCATTAGAGATCAGAACAGAGCGGAAAGCGCTAGAAAGCCGGGTGAGCACTTGCTCGGTTTGTCGTGGCAACAAAAAAGGCCGGAGCCCGCTTATTTATTGGGTTTCCGGCCTTCTTCGGATCTCTTCGATCTTTTTCTTAGTGGGCAATACAGGACTTGAACCTGTGACCTCACGGATGTGAACCGTGCGCTCTAACCAGCTGAGCTAATTGCCCGTCGGAGGAGAAAATTTACCACAGACCTTCGTGTCTGTAAAGGCTTCTTGATGCTTCGACCCCTACAAATCCAGAGGGCATCCGTCGCCCTCCTCCTCGCCGGCTGGCGTGTTCATGCCGAACATGGCGCGACGCGCGGCATTGGTCAGTAGGAATTCGCTGGTGTCCGTTTGCATAGACTCGGCCGGTCCAGAATAGCGGCGCGTCCCCTTTGCGTCCAGCACCAGAGCCCAGGGCAAGCGTCGAATGCCTTCCCGGTGCGCCAAGATGCCCGCGGTATCGAGGATCATTCGGCCCTGCAGGCGCACATCCTTTTGCCAGGCGCGGAATTCCCCCGTCCCGAGCTTTTCACGGGGCGTAGAGACGCCGACTAGCACCAGTTCGGAGCCGTCCTCTCGCAGGCTTGCCTCTAGGTCCTCAAGCATGCCGCCGCGCTGAGAGGCCTCCTGTACCATTGGACAGAGCGGATCCAGGAACAGGAAGGCCGTGGCGTGGCCGTGCAGGGAGCTGGCCTTGAGTGTGTCGCCATCGGGTGTGGCTAGCGGAATCCCTTGCAGAAAATCGGCCGGAGGTGGCGGCGCACAAGCTCCGAGCAGGGCTGCCGAGAGTCCCGCCAGGAGCCAAATCCGCCTCGATGCGGTCACCGCAGCTCCAGCCCGATGGGGCAGTGGTCGGAGCCCTTCTGTTCAGTCTCGTGCCAGCAGCGACGGACTCGTGGCCAAAGTGATTCGTCTACTGCTGCATAGTCGATGCGCCAGCCGTGGTTGCGTTCCCGCACTCCGGGGCGGTTGGACCACCAGGTGTAGTGATTTCCCTCGCCGGGATGGAAGCGACGGAAGCTGTCAGCAAAGCCCGCATCGAAGTACTCCGACAATTTCTGACGCTCCACCGGCAAGAAGCCGATGGAGTTGCGGTTGCCCACCGGGTCGGCGATGTCGATGGGCTCGTGGCAGATGTTGAAGTCGCCCAGGAATGCCACCGAAAGGCCTTTTGCGACCATCTCGCGGTGCCATTCCCGCACCCGGTCCCAGTAGGCGAGCTTCATGTTGAAGGCCTCGGGGCTCTTGCCGCCGTTGGGCACGTAGGAGCCGACCACCCGCAGCTCTCCGACAGAAACTGTCACGACGCGACCTTCGCGGTCCACGTCCTCCATTCCCAGGCCCGGCGTAAACTCCGCGGGTCCGAGGGAATTGCGCACCCAGGCGGCGACGCCGGCGTAGCCCTTCTTTTGGGCGGGCAGGAAGAAGCTGCGGTAGCCGGGCATTTCGACTAAGTCGGCATCAAGCTGCTGAGGCTCAGCGCGCAATTCCTGAATCAGCACGATGTCGGCATCGCTCCGGACGAACCAATCGCGGAAATGGGTCTTGGCGCAGGCTCGCAGACCATTCACGTTCCAGGAGACGATCTTCATGGCGCCGAAGATATCAATCGACGCGATCCTAGGGAGAAGATTTCAAACCGAATAGAATCAACTTCTGTTCCTAAGGTAATGGCTTTTTTGATACAATTCCTTCATGTTCCCACATTGTCCATCGGTACGATTCCTATCATGGCAACCATGAACGACACCGCCATTCAGGCCAAGCTGGAAGCCTTGGTGCGTGTGGGCGTCTCCCTTTCTAGCGTAGGTGACCTCGACCTGCTCCTGGGCCGCATCGTGGCGGAGGCCATGCCACTGACTGGAGCCGACGGCGCCTCGCTCTACTTGCGTCGCGGCGACAGGCTTGAGTTCCACACCAGCCGCAATCGCACCTTGGAAGCACGCGGCCCCGAGGTGATGGAACGGCTCTTTCAGCGCTTCGAAGTTGCGGTAGACGAAACCTCGATGGCCGGCTGGTGCGCGCTCACTGGCGAGATCCTCAATCTTCCCGACGTGCAGTCCTCGGATGATCCGCGCTTTCGCTACAACCCAAGCTTTGACCAGCGCGCCGGCTACCAGTCGCGGTCAATGCTAGCGGCACCGCTCTTGGATCGCAACAACCAGGCGGTGGGCGTCATCCAGCTGTGGAATGCCATGGAAGAGGGACGCATCGTCCCTTTTGACGGCACCGCCGAGATGCTCATCCGGGGCTTTGCCAGCCAGGCCGGTGTGGCGCTGGCCAATGCACTTCTGAACGAAGAGCTGCGCAAGGCGCATCAGGAGACGCTTTTTAGGCTCTCATCGGCGGCCGAGTATCGCGACAAGGAGACTTCTAACCACATCAAGCGCATGAGCCACTTCACGCGCATCGCCGCCCATGCCATTGGTATGTCCGAGACGGATGTGGAGATGCTCTTCTGCTCGGCGCCCATGCACGACATTGGCAAGATCGGTATCCCCGATCACATTTTGCTCAAGCCCGGCTTGCTCACCCCGCAGGAGCGCGCCATCATGGAATCCCACGCCGTGATCGGTGCCCACATCCTCAAAGACTCTACTGTGCCGGTGGTCAAGCAGGCGGCCATCATCGCCCTGAATCACCACGAAAAGTTTGACGGCACCGGCTATCCGCAAGGCATCAAGGGGGAGGATATTCCGTTGGAAGGCCGCATTGTGGCCTTGGCCGACGTCTTCGACGCCCTTTCCAGCCGCCGCTGCTACAAGGATGCTTGGCCGGAACCTAAGGTGGTGGCATTCCTAATGGAACAGCGCGACCGCCACTTCGAGGGGCGCATCGTGGATGCCTTTTTGGACCATCTGGACGAGGCACGTGCCATCGGGTTGAGCCACCAGGACAGTCCCGAGGACTTCGAGAACATGGTCGACTTTACCCGTCTGCCCATTCCCGAGCTCTAGCCGGGAACAAAATCAGGCTTTGGCTTCGTCCTTGGGAGATTCCTTGGAGGCTTCCTTGGGACCGCGCTTGTGGAGGCCGACGCGGTCCAGGAGATCGGGCACCAGGTCGATGATCTTGGAGAACTGGTGGGAGGCCTTGTCCAGCGGAACGAGGTCGGCCTTGCCGTCCTTGAGCACCAAAAAGGCCATGGGGACGATGGAAGCCGCCGCGCCGGTGCCGACGTTTTCCTTGCCGTCCTTGGTGGAGCCGCCGGCGCCGAAGCCCACGGTGACCTTGCAGATGGGCACAATCACGCTGCCATCGGGCGCCGAGACCGCCTTGCCGACCACCGTCTCGGCCTGCGCCAGCACGCGGATCTTTTCAAGCAGGGTATCTAGGGTCTGGGCAACGCTCATGATGGACTCCTTGTTGCTTTTGAAATTAGGAAACCTGTGGAGCTACGAAGGGAGATTCGTCCCATATCCCTTTAGGGAAGGATGCGCGCTTTCGCGGCTGTCGGAGATTCGTTTGCTGCGACGAGGCGGATCCAGTCCCCGGAGCGCGCCGTCGATTGGACCCAAGCATCGGAGATGTCTCCGTAGAAGTGAGAGTTGGTTGAGGTGAGCCCGCTCGAATCGATGGAGGTCCCGATCACGAAGGGAAGGGCAAACCGAGGCGCATTGCCGAGCCCGATCGCGGACTTCGTTCCGACGGAAGAGCCGTTCACGTAGAGGGTCACGACGGTGTCCGCGACGCTCAGGGCGAGATGGGTCCAAACTGTCGTGTCGGCATGGGCGTACACATAGGGCGCGGTGGCTGGGAGACGGTAGTCGGTGCCGACCCACACGTCGGTGTCTCCCTGGATCGCCTTCTGGTAAAAGAGCCCCGCTCCGCGGAAGCCGTGCCCCATCACATACTGGAAGCCGCCCGTGCGCGCCAGGCGCGCCCAGCACGAGAGGGTGTAGGAACCGCCTACGGGAAGTGCAAGCGCGCCGGTGTCACTTCTCTCTACCACGATCTGGGTATGTCCGTCGAAGTGGGTCGCTTTGGCAATTGGCCCGGTCACGACGCTTGTCTTGTAGGCTGTGCCTGCGAAGGCGCCTAGCAGATCGGTTGCGCTTGTTCCCGAGTCTCCAAGCGGCCAGGCGGCGGCCCAGCCAGCGGAGCTCGCAAAGGCGGATGCTGAGCGCTGTGTGGGAACTGGAATTCCCCAGGAGAGGGTGAGGTCAACCGAGTCTCCGGGAGCGGCAAGGGTGTCGAGACGCGTCCACAAGGTCCCGTTCTTCGCGACGCGGTCCCAGGCGACGATGGTGAGCGGAAGCGCCTTGCCACCGGGAAGCGAAAGGCGCAGGTCGGCGCCGTTCGGAAGGCTTGCGGCAAAGCCCTTCCAGGAGGAGTCCAGACGCACCAGCAGGGGGAACGATGTCACGGCGGAGGTGAGGCCTCCGGCAAGCGCCACCCGCAACCGGGCCGAGTTGCGGGTAAAGCCCACGGAGTCGACCCCGCTCGAACGTACGGCGCCTGAGTCGAGAAGGAGCGGTTGCGCGGCACTCCCCGAAAGGAGCCGCACCGCACCGCACCAGCCGGCCGGAACATGGGGAAATTCGGCCACCGAATCGCCCGCCACAGGAAGTGCAAGGTCAGTCCCCGAGAGGAAGAGCGTACCGTAGCACCCCGGTGGCAATGCGACCCGCAAGCCCCCGGAGGACGCGAGGGAATCGAAGCGCGGGGTGCTATCGCGCGCGGGATCGAGTCCGTGCCAGCGCCCGAGCCCCGTTCCGGGATCTAAGGCGGTGATCCCTGTCCTTCCCGCCGGCAGGTCTAGGCAACGATAGCGGCCTATGCTGTCCGAACGGGAAACCCATGCGGAGGGCAAGGCCTCCCAAGGCAGCACGGTGTCGGGGCGGCACAAGACCCAAGCCCCAGGCGCCGGTTTGCCCGCTGGCGTCAGGACGGTTCCTGATGCCTGGTAGTTGCCCGTATTGGCGCTGTTCCCTGCAAGGGAATCGACGCTTCCGCAAGCCGAAAGTAAAAGAAGGGCGATGGCCGGAAGGATGAGGACGGAAAGACGAGGACGGATCGTCATCACGAAGCCTCCTTTTCAGATGCCGGTTGGGAAAATGGAAAGAAGGCAAAGGTGAGTTGAAAAACTTCGTCGGCCTCATTGTCAGCGTCCGCTAGGCGCGAAAATTCCTCGCGCACTTCCTGAAGACGCTGACAGATCCTGTCGTAGGTCTGCGCGGAGATCCCTAGGGTGATCCCCGAGATGTTGCGCCGCTCTACGGGCACCGATTCAAGAGACTGAGCCGCAAGTTCCAGACACTTTCTGTGAAATTGACGTACGGCTGGGGCGCCAACTTCGGGTGAGGTCGCGATGGCTTTTTCCGTGGCATGCCAAAGCCCATCCTCTTGCTTCTCGAGAAGTCCTCCTCGTTCGAGGAGGGCGATGTCGTGCCGCACGGTTGCGGCCGTCTGGGGCGGATGCAGACGGCTCCCGAGAGCAGCACAGTCGCCGGGATCGGGGCGCATCTCAAGCAGTGAGCGCAGGGCAAGGGCGTGCCAATGGCTTTGAATCTGACGATGAACGGCATTCAAAAGCCGTGGAGCACCCACATCTCTCACTTTGGAAAGCGCTTCTTCGACTCGAGTCCATGCGTCTTCACGCTTGCGATCACTCTTTGCCTGATTGTAACACACAAGCGCTAAGAAGTATTCGCACTCCTTGCGAGATAGCTCAAGGGCCACCGCAAGTCTTTCTGCTCCCTCCGAACTCAGGTTGCGCTCGCCTCTCATCACCCGCAGCAGGAAATCGCGCGCCTTAAATCCCGCACGACTCGCCAGCACACCGTAGGAATACCAGGAATGGGCCGCCTTGCGGGCCTGGAAGGTGTCCGAAAGCCACTTGCGGTAGTCTGTGTAGTCCCAGAGAAGTGGGGGACTCGGAACGTTCGTTTCCGCCATTCTCTTCCGTCCCTTTGAAGCTGAGCATCAAGTTTTCAGACAACGAATAAAGGAATATTACGCTCAAAATTAAGGATAAGCACCCTGTTTTGTGGATTTCTAGTAGACAACAGGATTGCATTTTAGACAACAGCAGGAACAGAATCCCTCCGCCTTTCCATGGAATCCGAGCGATTGTTTGTTCATGAACAGAGCGAACACCTTTCGGAGACTGCTGCTTGCCTCTGCTTTCCTGGCAAGCACCCAAGGATGGAGCCTTCCCGCCTTTCCCGGCGCGCTCGGATATGCAGATAGCGTCACCGGTGGAAGGGCCGGCACTGTCGTCCACGTGACGAATCTCAATGACGCGGGCACGGGATCCTTCCGCGACGCGGTGAGCAAAGCGAACCGGATTGTCGTCTTTGATGTCGGCGGCTACGTGCACCTGAAGACGGCGGTCTCGATCTCGAGCAACATCACGGTTGCCGGGCAGACCGCTCCGGGAGGTGGCATCGGTTTTCGGGGTGGGGAACTTTCTTGCGCCAAGCAGTCGAACATCCTCCTGCGCTATCTGCGCATCCGGCCCGGCAGCGAGACTGCCTCAAGCGAAGACGATGCACTCAGCCTCTACCTCGCCGACAAGGTGATGATCGACCACTGCTCCATCGAGTTTGCGCCCTGGAACAACATCGACGGCGTCGGCACTTCCTCCGATACGGTCGACAACATCACCTTCCAGCACTGTCTGATCGCCGACCCCATCGGCCAGCCTCGACAGCGTCCCCACCACTCCCTACTGGTACCAGGGCACTGGGACGGTGCTCAACTCCCCGTGGTCCAAGCTCACCTCCTCGGGACCGATCCTCCCGACGCGGGCCGCCTTTCGCCTCGTGACCTCCCAAAGTGGAGCGCTTCCCTACGATCCCATGGACTCCCTGATTTGGTCCCAGGTGGCAAGTCTCGGGACACAGGGGACGATCTACTCGAGCCAGACCGGCACCGGCCTCGACAGCAACGGCTACGGTGCGATCGCAGGCGGCAGCGATTCCCTCGACTCCGACAACGACGGCATGCCCAACTACTGGGAGAAGGCGCTGGGACTCGACACTGCGAAGAACGACGCCATGGCGATCGGAAAGAGCGGCTATGCGAACATTGAGGACTACCTCAACTGGCTGGGCGCGCCGCACGCGACGGTACCGCAGAACGGATCCGTTGACATTGACCTTGTGAGTTTTACCAAGGGGTTCCTTCCGGTTTCCCCGAGCTATTCCTCTGCCGCCGTGTCGGGAGGGACTGCAACGCTTCTTGCGAATGGACACACGGTCCGCTTTGTCCCGACTGCCGGGACGAAAGGCCTTGCCGCATTTCGCTACGGCGTGACAGGAAACGACGGGACCTCGTTTACCGACACCGTTTCGGTCCTTGTGCGCGCCGGCGCAAGCGCCATCACGACCGTCGTCTCTGCAGCGCCGGTCGCGACCTCCGCCCTCATGCACATCACTTGGTTTGCCACTGACGGTCGCCTCCTGCGCGAGGAATCCCAGCGTCTCGATCCCGGTGCCCGCCCCGCTATTCCTGCCGGTCTCCACGGCATCCTGCTTGCGCGCCTGAAGGCCGAAGGCCGCGCCCCGCAGACCCTCCACATCGCGAACCCCTAAAAGGAGCAGAAGATGAAACGCTTTCCGATCCTCTGCAGCCTTGCTCTCCTGGCGACGGCGTACACGGCTTCCGCATCGATCCTCATCGATTTCGACATGGCGGGGCGCCAAACCTCGGAGACCCTCGAACCGGGATGGATCGACTGGATCGTCGCCAACTCGGCAAGCGACTCGAAGACCGTCGGCGGAGCCACCTTCAAGATCTCCGACGCGGGTTCTGGCACGAACCTCGTCCCCACCTGGGCGAAGATCCTCGTGGATGCCCCGAACTACACGCGCCTCGTGGGCGACGGCGTCACCACCGACGCGACTTCTGGCGGCGCCATTCAGTTGACAATTTCCGGACTATCCTCCGGATCCCACACGCTCTTGACCTACCACAATGCGGTGGACGGATACACCTGGTCTGATCTCGATGTGTACGTCAACGGAACGAAGCAGGTGTCGGTGACTCCCACCAACCGGGCGACGAGCACCGACAGTTCGGCCTACAGCTTCGTTACTTTCAGCGGAACCGGGGCGACCATCCTCTACAAGGCCACTGGCTCCAATACCCAGAACGTGGTCCTCAATGGCATCGCTTTGGACGTCTCCAATCCCAAACAGATGGCCAAGACCCCGTTCCCGGAAGACCGCGACTGGCATGCGGATGCTGACGCAGGAAGCTTGTCACTCTCCTGGATCTCCGCATCCAATACCGTCTCCCACGGGATCTATATCGGGACCGATTCTTCGGCCATTGTTGCGGCCACCACTGCCTCGCCGCTCTACAAAGGAACGTCGTCTGGTGCCACATACAAGGCGACAGGGCTCTCTAACCTCAAGTACTACTACTGGCGCGTCGATGAAACCGACGGCAGCGGCACGACCACCAAGGGCAATGTGTGGGCCTTCTCCCCGCGCCACCTCGCCTTTCCTGGAGCGGAGGGGTATGGCCGCTTCGCCCGCGGCGGCCGCGGCGGCAAGGTGGTTCATGTGACAAGTCTTGCCGACGACGGCAGCAAGGGAACGTTCCGCTGGGCCGTCACCGACTCGACCCTCGGGCCCCGCACCATCGTCTTCGACGTGGGCGGATACATCCAACTCGGATCGCGCCTCACCCTTGCCGAAGATTTCGTGACGGTGGCCGGGCAGACCGCTCCGGCACCCGGCATCTGCATCCGCTCGGCACCCTTCGGAATCTCCGGGGCAAGCGACGTGATCGTGCGTTTCATGAAGGTTCGCATCGGCTACGGCGTCACCTACGACGGCATGGGCATGCAGGGGGGCAACCACTCCATCTTCGACCACAACACCGTCAACTGGACCATCGACGAGGCCTTCAGTTCGCGCCAGGCAAAGAACATCACGCTGCAGCGCACCATGCTGGCCGAGGCCCTCAACGACGCCGACCACCAGAACTATCCCTCCGGAACCGAACACGGCTACGCGGCGAGCATCGGCGGCGACATCGGTAGCTTCCACCACAACCTGCTGGCGCACGATGAGGGACGCAACTGGAGCCTTGCCTGTGGCTTGGATGGCAACGGCTATTTCATGGGGCGCCTCGATATCTTCAACAACGTTGTTTACAACTGGAAGACCCGCACTACCGATGGCGGCTGTCACGAGGTGAACTTCGTCAACAACTACTACAAGCCCGGTCCCTCAAGCAAAGTCTTCTATGCTTTGAATGCGAACTACGACAACTTCCCGGGCACCCAGCAGTACTATTTCGCAGGTAACGTCATGCCCGGCCACTTCGGCCTCTCTAGCGAAGCCTCAGGAAAGCAGGTCGCCTCGGGAATTCCCAACGGCTACAGCGCTTGGGTGGATACGGCTTGGTTTCGCTCCTACGCAACCGTACAAAGTGCCGCCGAGGCCTACAAGAACGTGCTCTCGGACGTAGGACAGAGCCAGCCTGTACTCGACACCCACGATATTCGAGTGATCACTGAAGTGCGCGACAGTGCCGTGTGGGGCAATGGCAGCAAGACCGGCCTTCCGGGGCTTCCCGATCGCGAGACTGATGTCGGCGGCTTCATGCTCATGGCCAGCACGCGCCGTGCGGCCGACTTCGACACCGATGGCGACGGCCTTCCCGATTGGTACGAGACGCTCATAGGAACGAATCCGAAGTCGGCATCGGGAGACGTCTCCGACGCCAACGCCGACCTCGTGGGCGATGGCTACACCAACCTCGAGCGCTACCTCGACTACATGGCAACGCCTCATGTTGAGGTGAAGGTGGGCGCTACCGCAAGCTTCGACCTCGCCGCGCTCTTCCGCGGCTACCAGAAAACGACGCCGTCCTACAAGGTCGGAAGCGCGACGGGGGTGACGGCCACCGTGAAGGGAAGCGTCCTCTCAATCCTCCCCAGCACTGCCGCAGGGATCGTCCGTATCCCCGTGACAGTTACTGACAAGGAAGGATCTGCCATGACTCGCGAGGTCGCCGTCTATGTGAGCGGAACGGCTGTGGGGATCGGCAGGCAGAGGCCTCCGGCCCTCGGGGCGATGAACTGGAGGCTCGAGGCGGGACGCCTAGGCGTGCAGACTGATGCCCACGGCACCCTGACCGTCCACGACCTTGCGGGACGCACGATTGCGCAGGTCACGGGAACGGGAGAGCTCGGCTTCGCGGCGGGCCAGTTGCCCTGCAGGGTGCTGATCGCGACCTTCGAGGGCGACGGCCTTCGCGAGGAGCGCATCGTGCCGGCGGTGCGTTGAACGGTCGGACTACACGAATCGGCGGGTTTGCGAACGGGAATTATGGCCTT
>Ga0302217_10000324_pt1 | contig 12044 bp, 22 predicted proteins | sample II_Fen_N3_3_FD_198779 | JGI IMG/M metagenome (GOLD analysis project Ga0302217, IMG submission 198779) | Peat permafrost microbial communities from Stordalen Mire near Abisko, Sweden - II_Fen_N3_3 | ecosystem: Environmental > Terrestrial > Soil > Wetlands > Permafrost | place: Sweden: Abisko... | reverse complement strand
CCGCGTAGTGATAGGTATTGGGCACGGAAGCCTCATCTACCACGCGCTTGTACTGGTTGAGTTGCCCCAGTTTCAATTCAGTGGCTCCGAGGAATACTTTCCCCAGGAATCGCTGAACGATTGGAGCACCAATTTGCTTGACAATGGCTTTGCTTGGGCCAACCACTTCGACAATGAAGTAGTTCTCTAGAGGGTCATTTGCTACGCTGATGATCCCCTTTCCAATCCCAGAGGTATGCGGCGCCCCTGAATGGAAGATGACGTAAGGGATGATCTGGCCGTCCTTGGAGGGAATGGCGTCTTCCATCGGCGCTTCGTCATCGTCATAGACAGCGGCGGGCGCAATGTCTGCGAACGCGCGCAGGTCTGCGAGCGCCAGGTCTTCAACGTCTAGTGTTGCCATTCTCGCCTCATGACTTCCTTGAACTTCGCTCGGCCTGCCTCAACTGCGTGCATTCCTGGTACCCCTTGAAATCCTAGATCCTGAAGGTCGAAGTATGACTTGATTCCGGGGCCCCCGGTGATTCGGTCGCTGTTGGCTAGGCGGTCTGAGGTAGACCATCCGAATGATGTACGAAAGGACTTGTCTGAGGCACTGGAATCAACCTCGGCACTCTGTACCGCGTCAAGCATCGTGTAGGTCGCTGTGCGGCCCCCACCACGTTCCCGAGAAGCCTTTGTCTTGCGGTCAGTCTCAATCACGCGCCGCATTTCCTCAGCCGCCGCAATCGAGGCTTTCTCCATCGCGTCAACGAGTTTGTCGTGGAGGTTCTCCTCCACGTTACCCTTACGCTTATGCTGAAAGACCATGATTTGCCAAGAAGATCAGGGTGCGCTCCACGGGGTTCGAGGAGTCTGCCACTTCCACGCAGGTGTAGACGTAGGTCAGGAGGTCTGCATTGAGTGGAGACGCGGACACGGACATGGAGAACCCAACATGCACTGTGCCGGTAAAGGGGCCGTCGATGGGCACGGACACCTCGATGTACTGGACGCGCTTGCCCTCAATCGTGTTCGAGGAACTGATCGGCTGGACGCGGGCTTTGCCCTCATACCACGTTGTAGGGTTAGTCACCATCCCCGTGCCAGGCACCCAGGTACTCGTGGTGGAGTTGGGGTCGAAAATCTTGACTGTCGCGATCATCCCCTTCTCGGGCGCGCCTTTGAGAGCCGTCTGCCACTCGGAAGTGAAGACGTTCTCTAGAGCACTTCGAGAGAGTACCACGGGTCCTCCAAGACGTATTGGCTAGGAACGAGGGTGAAGAACCCGCTTGACACGGACGCCTTCCCCTCATACGACTTTGCCGACTCCAGAAGTGCGAGGGCCATCTTGGGGCCGTCAACCAGAAGGTCGTCGGTCTTGACGTACTTGTACAGGAGTGTCGTCTCAGTAGCAATGGCTCGCATCGACATGGCGATTGCGCCGTAGATGTTGTCACCCGCAACTGACAGGAACGCGGTGATCTGATCGTCAGTGAGAACGGGGTCAGCCGAGATGTCCGGGATCGCGGCCCGGACCTTACCAAGGTCGGTTGTGTAGTTGATAGGCATTACTTCAACACCACCTGTACGAAGTCCCACAAGATACCGCCGATGGCGACCACTACAGCGGCAATAGCCCACCACGGGGCGCGGCGAGACTTTTCTTCGGCGGCGCGCTGGTTTTCCCGCGCCTTGGTCTCTACTTCCATCCGCTCGACCTGCATCTTCAACTCACGGAACTGGTAGTCCAATGTCGTGTTGTGTTGCGCCCACTCGTTCCGTTGTAGATAAGTCGCCCGGTCTTCACGAAGGTCCTTCGCGAGTTGGTCAAACGAGTTTACTAGGCCCCTCATTGCCTCTTCCACGCGGGCGAGCCTTTCCCCTTGCGTCGGTTGTTCTCCGGTCACGTTGCATCCCTTCCTACTACGCCAAAGAGCGGGCCGGGGCCGGATTAGCCCGCGACCCGCTCTTGGGTAGTGTCTCTACTGGTTAGGAGCCTGCACCGGTGGAAGCAACGACTCCCAACATTCCGGTGTTGACTCCGGATGCCGTAGCCCTCAACTTGGTCTCCCAAGCGTCATGGTCGAAGTCGCCTTCGCTGGGGTCCTGAACCGTCGTGGACTTGACGAAGAACTTGGGGGTCTCCTCGCCACGGACGAACCACAGTTCGGGGCGGTAGCCCTCAGTGTTCGTCAGATTCGGAACCAGGAACCAGTACGCTCCTGCGCCCGAGTTGATGGTCAGAAGCGAGTTCATGACCTTCAGGTCGATGAGACCAGCAACCGGGTTGCCCGTCTTGGTGATGACAGCGCCGTTGCCCGTCCCGGACTGAGTGGTGATCTCAGTGATCGAGAGGAGGTTACGAGCGACAGGGGCGAGCGTCGGGGAGACAACCAGGGTGAACTGGGAGCCAACCGAAGCAAGGTGACCGTTGACCGTAGAAGCCGCCGCCAGCGCGAGTGCCGCCTGGAGTGAAGCCATCGACAGCGCCGGGTTGAGCGAAAGGAGGTTCGCGGCCTTGAGGTTCGCCGTGTTGAGGCCCGTGGGGGTCACGTACTGACCAACAACCTCTGCAACCTCGGTGTCGCGAGCCATGCGTGCCATCTTCGAGATAGCGCGCTCGATCAGGTTCAGGCGACGGCCATTGATGACCGCCTCCCACGACAGACCGAACTTGATACCACTCTTGTAGGCACGGAAGCCAACGTTGCTCGAAGAGAAGCCGAAGGTCTGGTACTCGTCCATTTCACCAACACGCGGGAGCGTGCCAGCAATGCGAGTCTTGCCGTCGTTCTTCTCAAGAATCTGAGACTCGTCATCGAACGCGAAGCGGTAGACCGACTCCAGTTCGAAGTCGTCAACAACGTGACGCTCTGCGAGGCCAGTCCACTGCTCTTCGAGACCCTCGTAGGCGTCAAGAAGGCGGGCGGTCAGGGGAGCCTGGAGAAGCGAAATCGTAATATCGCCCGAGGTAAGACCCTCGAAGAACTTGGCCTTGTCGGTGCGGTCACCTGCGAGGGCGCCCTCCATGAGCAGTCCAGCCCGTTCGGCCTTCTCGCTGATTTGGAAGTTACTCATGGCTAGTTGACCACCTTAATCTCAAGGTTGCCAGTGACACTGGCGCGGGTGTTCAGCGTGTAGCCAAACAACTTGTTGGTTCCCACAGTCGTGGTGAGTGTGGCCTTCACGCCGATGTTGGCGGCGCCAGCGGCGGTCGTGGTGTAGATACCCGCGCCCTGGTTGACTGCGCCCGACACAAGGCCGTTTGCCACGCCGATGTTGCTGAGAACGCCATCGAAGGCAACGGTCGAGTAGTACAAGCCGTCCGGTGCGAGTTCTGCGGTCGTCAGGGCCACGCCGACCAGGAGGCCAACGAGAACGGGGTCTCCAGCCACAATGGTCGAAGTCACACTGACGGTCTTCGTCGTACCCCGACTAATGTCAAAGTTGAGAGCCATTACTTCTTACCTCCCTTGCGGATGCGCTCCAGGTAGGAGGCACCTCGCGCGTTGTCATCCTTGGGCTTGGTGTCGTCGTGTGCGCCCTCGGAGAGGTGCAAACCCTCTTCATCCTTCGCGGGAACAACGGTCTTTGCGATGGCCTCGAAGAGGTCCTTCTGAGTCTTGATCGCGTCGTCAATCGAGACACCTTCAAGAATCGCCGTTACTGCGGCGTCCTGGAGCATCTTCGGCAACTTGGCATCCGAAACCTTCTCCACAATGCCCGCAACGTCAATCTTGAGGGGCTCCGTGGTCTCGGGCTTCAGTGCCTCCACGACGGCCACGACAATGGCGTCGAGGTCTTCCTTGGAAATCGGCATATCTAGTCCTTCGTCTTCCTGTGATTCCGAAGCCGTTGCTCGGAAGTTCTCGAACACGCGACCATCGCGACCCGGAACCGGGACGAGGGCCAACGAGTTCAATGGGGTGTAACGCATCTCTGTGATGTTGCCCTGAGCGTCCTTCTTGCCGTCATGGACCTCCACAGACACGCCAATGGCGTCTCCGACATCCTCAAGCAACGAGTTCACAGACTTCGTGAACTTGATGTTGGCGTAGGAACCCGCACCTTCAGGTGCGTCCGCCTCGAAGATTGGATCGGTGACAAACTTTCCTGCGACATCCTTGATGCTTCGCGTGCCTTCACGTTGTGTTTCATCGTTGGCATTTGTGTGATCGAGGTAAACCAGCGTGCCCTTGGGGAGTGCCCCGGCAACGTACTGGTTGAGCATTTCAGCCGAATAGGTGCCCGAAGACCCCTTTCCGGGAGAAATGAGGCGGACTCGTCTGACCCCCGGTGTTTCGGTGGCGACGGATTCAAGCGCGAACTGCTCAGTGAACATAGTCATCTCTCCACAAGTATAGCACAGGAATGCTTTGACTAGCGCTTAGTTACCATCGTGTTGTCAGTCCCCATATTCACGCTTCCTGCGGCGCCAGAATTACCTTGGCGTGGAGTTGGATCAGGCATTGGGGCATTCGGGTCAGGAACCACCGGAGCCGGTGCGACAACCTTCGGGGGCTTCGGGTCCTTCCACACGTTGAATCCATCAGGTTCTGGCAAAGTGCCCGCTGAAACGTCGGGCATATCCATCAACTCGGCAATCTTGCCGCGAACTTCCTTGCGGGAAAGCGCTCCCTGAGCCGCCGCTTGAAGGAGCGCTTGGATTTGGCGGTAAATCGGGTCAACGTCAATGCTCGGGAACTTGACCGAGACATCCTTGGCGCCATAGACACGGAGAATGCGGGCGAAGTATTCCGCCTCGCTCGCCTGAAGCGTTTGTGCAAGCAATAGCGTCGGGGGGTCGAGCGTCTCGGCTACACCGTAAGAACCCCCTGTGCCCGGGTCAGAGAGGAGCGCCACAATGGACACGCCAAGGGATGTCGCAACATACGCGGCCAGCGGTCGCCCGTTGTTGAAGTTCACGCCGGAGCCCGTGTTGGACATAGCATCGACACGCACATCATTGCCAAAGACAGCGGTGTCTCCGGCGCCCCGCGCTTGGCCCATCGCCTGCGCGGCCTGGTTCCCGCTGGCCTTGGAGCCCGCCGAAATCTTGATCGCGATGCGGCTGAGCGCCTTGGTGAGCGCCGCGTTGTCCTTGAGGTAGTTGCTGTAAACAATCACCCACAGATATGCGGCAAGAGCATCTGGAAGACCCCAGGTGGCGCCTACGGGGCGGTTGTACGCCTTGTGGACCATCACTGAGTCGCGGTTGATCGAAATGTCACGCCCGCCCGCGTTCGCGGTGCTCTTAGCCTTCGCGTCATACAGGTCCGAGGCATACCACGTTATCTTGCCGTTGACAGTGCGTTCAAAGTACAGGATGCGTCCGGGGTCGTCCGCGTCGGTGATCGAGTTGGTGATCTGGTCAAGTGGAACGAGCGTCGTCTTGCCGCTGGACTTGTTCACCAAGGCAAAGCGGTTCCCATCGGTGTAGCGCACCTTCATGATGGAGTCGTGGCCCTCTTCGCAGAAGATCGCCTCGTAGTTGAAGGGGTCGTCCACCTTCGCTTGGAAGCGGGGCGACAGTTTGCCCAGGTCCATCCCGCGCGCGTACACGTAGTCGCGGCGCAGTTGATGTCCACGCTTCAGCATGGGGTTGGTGTCGGTCATGTCGCGTAGGCGTGTCGCCACGTCCTTGAGGACACGCAACTGGAGCCCCGACTGCGACGCGCCCGAGGTCATCTCGATCCACCCGGCGTCGGTGGCATCGGTCATGCGCCCCACGATGGAGTTCAACTCTTCAACGAGGAGTTCCTTATCCCCGGAAAGAGCCTGCACTTGCTCCATGAGGAATTGAACCTCAATATGAGACATGGGGGCAGGAGAAGCGGCGCTCACAGGGAGCCAGTGGAGTGCGTCTTGGTTTTCAGTCATGGTCTTACTAGTTTACCACGGCAGGGCATCGAAAAGTGGGTCGTTTCGTGTTTCTGACGAAAAAACCTCGTTTTCGATCAAAACTTTGCCTGTGGGAGTTGGATTTCGAAGGTATTCCATGTCCGCCACGCAGTAGATGATCGCGTCGGCGTAGTCGGGGGACTTCGCGCCACGGCGACGCATGTCATCCTTCGATTCCATCTTCAGAGCGTTCGACCCGGCACGGAATGCGTACTGAATCGCCAGGAGTTCCTCGGTCGCCTTTGTGTCAGCGAAATCGAGGTCAAACTCTCCCGCGCGAAGGCCGTAACGGAACTTGTCAAACCAGTACGACCTCGCGTTGCTGTGTTCCTGGTTATCGGGTGCCGCCCAGCCACCCATCATCTCAATGATCTCGTAGTCGGAGCCCGAATCCGTCCGCAGGCGGTTCAGCACGTCCGCGATAGGGCCACCGATACCGGAGCCGTCAACGCGGACCTCGCTGGCGCCAGTTTCGAGCGCCGCCTTGTGGATTTTCTCCGCCGTGCTTACGCCATCGGTCATCCCCCACGATGAGTGGAATCGGACGCGGCCATTGTCGTTGCTGTAGATGACGCTGAGGTCCGCGCCGAAGCGTGCCACGTCAACACCCAGAATAGGTCGGTTGCCCGAAACCTTGATATCGAGGTCATGTGCTACTGCGATGTCTTCGAGCAGGATGAGTGAAGCATCGAGGTCGAAAGCGAACTCACCCATCACGCGCGACAGGTATCGAGGCGAACCCTCACCGTATTCGGCCTTCTTGGCATCTACGAATGACTGGTCTGTGAGTGCGCGCGCAACTTCGGGAGGAACAACCTCACCCGTGAAGTTCGGGGAGTCGAACACCGATATTGTGTGCTTCGTCCAGTTGGGGAGGTCTTCGCGGAAGATTTCTCCAGCGTAACTGGCGGGGTTCGTGGGGTTGAGGATGAGGAACCGGCGAGACTCGGCGGTAGTCGTGATGTTGCCCAGAGCGTCAATCGTTCCTTGGGAGAGGCCACAAGCCTCGTCACCCACCGCGAGCACACCCTTGGGTGCGTGGATGCCCTGGAAGGCGCTCTCCATGTCGCGCTCAGGTGGTTTACGCCCGGCGCCTACTTCGAGACCCTCATCGGTCTTCCAGCGGTTCTCAGCGGTAATATAACCGGGGAGCGGCGCGTAGGTGAGTCCCTCTTCGAAGCGCCTCTGCACTGTGGCGAAAGTCTGGCGCACTTCGTACCAGACGATAGCGCCAACCTGTGACACGGACGGCGCGGTGGAGGCTACGCGGCCATCGGGGTAGCGCGTGTCAATCCACCAGCAAATCAGGAGGGCGGCGATCTTGGACTTTCCGACGCCGTGCCCGGCCTTCACGATCACGTCGTGATTCTCGGCCACTGACATGGCGATGTCAGCCTGACCGCTCCAGAGGGTGACGCCAGCGCGTTCCTTGCACCACAAAACGGGATTGTAGAGGTACTCAACCTTGCGGCGAGCCATCCGGCGCTGGGTTAGCGCGAGTTCAGTCGCCTGCTCGAACATAGACCATTGCCTCCTCGAAGGTGTCCTCAATGAGCGCGGCGGGAATCTCTGGCGCGCGTTCCTTCAAGAGCACAACGGCGTGGTCCATCGCGGCGTTGATGTAGCCCAGCATCGCTCCGGCCTGAAGGCGCACGAGGGCCACCAGTTCAGCCTCAGTCACGCCCTCCTGATCAGCCAGCACCTTGCGTAGCGTGTCAAGCCCCTTGATGAGCGCGGAATAATCCTTGGAGTCCTCGGACTTCTTCGCCTTGGTGGTCAGGTCGTCCACGAGGTCGTAGACGCGGTACAGGAGCAACTGCTTCTTCTCGGGGTCCGTCCAGAACGCCTTGCCCTCCAGCATGGAGCGGACACGGAGGGCGCATTCTGCGGGCGAGAAAACGCCCCCGATGGACTTTGACAGTTCAACGGGGGACTTGTTGAGCGAAGCCCCTTCGAGCAATCTGTTGTCGAAGGGGCTAACGTCAGTGCTAGCCATTGGTACCGAGATCGAAGTGCTGTTCCGTGGTCGGCGTCACGACGTGCGCAATGCCTTCAGGGGATACAGTAACAGTGCTCTCAGAGTACGAGGGGGTCTTGGGCGAACCCATGACAATCGTGATGAGCCAGGCCGGGACCTTGCTTTCGTACTTGCGCCACACCCAGTACCAGAGACCAATGACAGCGGTAGCCACACCAATCTTGACGCTGTCAGAGTTGAGCCAGTTCTCGACCGAGTCGGGAATAGCCGGGATTTGCGTGACAAGCCAGAGTATGAATGAACCCCACGCGGCGGGAACCACCGTGCGGAGCCAGGCTGTTACCTTATCGGACATGTTTTCTCCTAGAGTAGATTCACTTCGAGTATATCACGCGCAACGGGGACAAAGATCAGAAACGGGTGTGATCTTCCAACCCGAGTCCCGAAGGTCCGCGTGCAGTTCAGGCCAGGAGTCCCCGACCTCTCGGATTTCGCACTCGTCACACTCGATGACGCACTGCTCGATCTGTGACATCAGTCGGTCTCCATTCCCTCAAATAGTCTTCCCACGATGATAGCACAGGCGCGATCATGGGCGCGTTTGTACGCGGAGGCGTAGTCCAACAAGTCTCCGTTCGTTCTGTGGGCATCGCCTTCTTGCATGAGGTCATACGCGATCTCGTCGTACACGTCCCCGCGCTTCATGGCCTCCAGATATGCGGAAGCCCGCACCTTCACGTTGGTAGTGAAGATGCGGGTTGCCGCTTCATAATCAGTCACTTGACGGGCTCGGGGTCGAGCCACTCCGTGAGAAGTTCCCTCTTGAATTGCTCTGCATCCTTGGGGTCTATAAGCGAACCCTTCCACTTGCCCCAACGTTCTGCGGGCGTGTTCTTCGCTCGCTTCACCCCTTCAAAGAACGGGGCCAGGTTAGTGTAGGTCATCGTGCGCTTCCTTCCATCGGTTCTTGATGTCAACGTGCTCTTGTGTGCCAGACCAGGCACCATAGCGGGGAATCGCCTTGACGCGGGGGCCTCGCTTAATGAACAGCCATGATTCAGTATACGTCACCTCGGCCCCCGTCACTGGATCAGTCCACTTCGTATCCAAAGATCACTTCCTTTCCAAGCGCTTCCGCCAGGGCCAGTTCTGCTTGGGCGCCCTTCGAGTCTTCCCAGCCTTTGAGCAAGAAGATCGCGTCGCACCTTGACACGGCGCCAAGGTCCCACATGAGGGCCTCCTTGAGGTCGAAGCCGAGTGCGGCCAAGTCCTCCGTGCCGTCGCACCGAGAGAAGTCGAACCCTGCCTCCTCGTCATGCTCGGCGGGGGAGACCACGATCAACCCCATGCTCCGCAGGAACTTCACGGCGGCGTGGAATGCCTCGAACCCGAAGCCTGGCAGGCCCCTCATCCTGCCTGCGACGTACACACTCCGTATCTGTTTGACCGGGGCCGGTGCGAGCGTCCCGAGGTACACACCCGCCTCAATTTCTGCAACGGTGGGATTCCTCGGGTCCTTGATGTTCTCAACGAAGTACACTCGCGCGTCAGACATGGTTGGGGTGTCGCAATCTGTAGGCCCAAAGGAGGAGCATCATCTTGAGATGATAGATGGCGGCGAAGACCCACTCCCTCGGGTTCTCGTACGCCGGTAACGTGAACATGACATCGCGCTTGGCATCGTACATCACGTCCGTGAGCAGGTTGGGCTCGCGGCGGAAGGTGTAGCGCTTGATCCTCACGAAGTCCACTCCACGGTACGGAGGTACTCGTTGAACGCCTTGAACTTTGCGTCGTCGGATTCCTCAGAGAACACCATGATCTCTCCGTGGTCACGGATTCGCCACTCAGCGTTACCCGGGTCGAGTTCAAACGTGAGGCCCCTCGGGTGGAAGGCTACGCGGTTGATATACCACAAGACGCCCTTGGTACTCATCTCTTCTAGCGTGCTCATCGGTTCCTCTTCCTAACTCTGCGTCGCGATGAGGTAGAACCCCAGCGGCGGGATCGGGTCAATACCAAAGTCCGTGCAAAACTTCTGGATTGCTTTGTCGTCGCTTGGAGAACACGTAAACGCGTCCAAACTGAGGGGATTCCCCGGTCGGCCCATCTCTCGGTCCTCGACGCAGACGCCAATCATCTCAGGATACGTGTCATACCCGTGATGATGGAGTAGGTTGTAGTTCTCATCATACTGGTCGTCCTCAAGCCCCAGGTCTTCGACATCATACGGGAACCCGTAGATGATCTGTGCGGACGTGTAAATGCCCATTATCGGTTTCTCTTCCTTGACGCCTTTGCCATCTTGGACTTGACCTTGTTGCGCTTCTTGCCGTCGCCTTGGTACATTGGCTTATCCTGCAATGCTACCAGCATTCCAAGGGACGCCTTCAGGCGGGGACTTGCATCGAGTTCGATCATCGTGTTACTACCTCCACTATATCGTTGGTGCCCGTGTCGTAGCGGGCGGCGATCTTGACGGCTTCTTCCGGGGTTGCCCCTGCGGCCATTGCCCCGAGGGCGAAGTGGGCGCCGGAGCCGATGGCCCAGAAGTCGCCCTTGGGAATCGTGAGTGTTGCACCATCTGAATCCCGGAGAATACCGTTGCCATTAATTGACTCCCAGCCCTCATCGGGAAGTTTCGCGAAGTCCTGGTGCTCGCTGAATTGCTGGCGGACCTTGAGTTCACCACAGAATGCCGTGGAGTACGGGTAGTCTCGTGCAATTTTGCTGGCGTTAGGCAAGATCGTGTCGTCCTGGGTCACGCGGGTGTCGGCGGCAAGTACGCCGTCCTTGTAGGCAATGGTGGTCACTCAGGGTTCCTCGCATTCTCTCGTTCGTCAACCTTGGTCATTACGCGGTCGTCTTCGTGGCGGCGGGCCTTCTGGTAGGCACGGCTGAACTGCTTGCAGTCGTCGCACCGGGGCTTACAGGTACGAAGCGCGGTGTGGGTGCCGTGTTTCATCTCACTCATATTGAATCCACGTCCCCGGCCCGAAGCGCTTGAGCGTGTCGCGCACGATGGAGTCAAATGTTCCACCCGACTGGTGGAGAGAGGGAATCTGAATGGTATAAGTCTTCCCTAGAACCTCTAGCACGCCACTATTCTCAATGGACACGGTCTTGCCCTTGGGGACCTCAACCCAGTTGCCATGGGGCATGATCTGTACCCTAATCATCGGATGCCCACGATGCTGGTCGGGCCGAGGTCGGAGTAGGACCAGGCTTGAATCCATGCAGAGAGGAGGTTGCGGGTTTCCGAGACCTCGATCCAAGAACCAGCAAATTGAACCCAGATGCTATACCTCATCGGGGGCCGTCCAACCTGCGGCGAGGATCGCTTCGGCGGCGTCTTGAGGTTCGTAGCCGTCGATAATGCACACGAGGTCTTCGCGGTCCTTCAAGAACTTCTGTGCGGGGTTCATCATCTTGTCCTCTTCTCTAGTCCATCGTTGCGTGCCATTGAGAATGTTCTCCCAGGTCACTCGGTATGTGCCAGACAACAGGGGCTTTGCCGCCTCTGGGATGTAGAAGTAGTCCTCCATCATCTTTGGCACGGAAAATACGCAGTCCGGGCTTGAGTCAACGACGGAGGGAGGGGTCCCTTGAACGTGCCACCCGTCACGTAGTCGGGGCAACAGGGTTGGCCGGTCATGAGACTGTCACCGTGAAGGGCGTGTTGTAGTACACCTTGAACACGAGATCAACCATCTCTTCACTTGAGGGCGTAGCGTCAACCGTGCCCGCCATGTAACCGTCCGCGAGGGCGGACCACTCTTGGTCAGAGATGACGCGGCCCTTACCTTGGTCGCGGCGGTAGCGTCGGACGTACTCGGCCCACTTCTTGTTGCCCCGGAGTTTGTTGGTGATGTTCTCTACGTCTGAGCGGGTGTAGCGGTGCGTCGGTGGGCTTGGGTTCTCGTTGATGAACGCGCTGAGCGTGTCCATCGTCTGGCGGTAGTCGGTGTCTCCGTAGGCCAGGTACGCGGCCTTGAGTAGTGCGGCCCTTGCTTGTGCTTGCGTGGTCATGATGCCCCTTTCGTTGTGTGTATGGCGACAGCCTAGCACAGTTCTCGCCGTTTTGCAGGGCTTTGCTCGCCGTTTTTGGGTTTTAAAAAATCTGTTTTGGTGGGGGTCCAAACATATTCAAAATGCTGTTGAAAATCCCACGATACCGGCGCAC
>Ga0302217_10000321_pt1 | contig 12069 bp, 7 predicted proteins | sample II_Fen_N3_3_FD_198779 | JGI IMG/M metagenome (GOLD analysis project Ga0302217, IMG submission 198779) | Peat permafrost microbial communities from Stordalen Mire near Abisko, Sweden - II_Fen_N3_3 | ecosystem: Environmental > Terrestrial > Soil > Wetlands > Permafrost | place: Sweden: Abisko... | reverse complement strand
GAACATTTCGTGATCGCGGTCCTGGAGGACGACGTCCACCTGCTGGTAGGGCTTTTCCGTGTGCATCCAGAAGCAAAGCCCCCAGTGCCTAGTCCAGTCTTTCGGGATAGAAGGATCGTGTCCCACCTGGTAGAGCACGTCGTAGTAGTCGCCCGGCTTGAAGTCGATTTTCATGGCCTTGCCCTTCAGCTTGCCGCCGGCCGGCACGAAGCTTCGCGAGATGTCGGCGGTGGGGCCGTGGCTTGCTTGCCAGTTCTCGTTTCCCTTGCCGTCGAAATCGAAGAGCATGATGTCCTTGGCTTCGGACCGGAAGGTGTCCCAATAGGCGTCGTCGTCGCGCAGGCCGATGGAGGTCTTGGTGAGCTGCACCTGGTCGAAGTAGAAGACCACCGGCTTTCCTGCGCCGGGTTTGTTCTCGTCGCGGGCGATCGAGAAGCGCACCTCCTGGATCCGGCTCCAGTCGATCTTGCGGCTGACCTCGTGGCCCTTGTCGGCGTCCCAGTAGGAACCGTCGTCGATGAACTTCTTGAGCGGCACCCGCACTTGGGTCCACTTGCCTTCCTCGACTGCCCCGTCGACATAGTCGTTTGCGATGACCTTGGTCTGCACCTTAATGTCCGGGCCTTGGCGATCGAGGAGCCCGACCAGGAACTTGGTCGAGGCCTTGCCCCCCTTGACCCAAAAAGTGAGCGTGCCCGTCTTGCGGTAAGGCGTCAGGTCAAAGTGCTTGTCGTTTCCGATGGAGAGCGACACGCCTGAGTATTCGTTGTCCAGGTAGGCGGCCAGCACCTGCTGGTTCCCCGGCGTGGTGCTCTCCAAGGTCTTCACGGCGGTCTTGGTGCCGCCGTACACGTAGGCGAAAGCGGGAATGTCTTCGAGGAAGAAATCTCCTGCCGCCTCGTCCTTGAGCTTCATCTGCTGCGGAGTTGGCGCGTCCGAACTGTGGTCCATGTCCAGCCAGTCCTCCGAGACCGGCATGGTGCTTGGGTCGAAGGCGTCGGCCCAGATCTGGAAGTTGTCGATATCCACCTTTCCTTCGGGATTGTCGCCCTTGTTGGTGAGGACGCGGAACTCCTGCACCAGGTCCCATTGGAACGGCTGGCCCATCTCAACGCCGCGGGCGGCGTCCCAGGCCACGCCGCGCTTGCCGAAGTCGCGCAGCGGGATCATGAAGGTGGTCCATTCGCCCTTCTTGATCACCCCGTACTTGGGCGAAAGGTCGATTTTGACGACTGTTTTCCAGCCGTCGGACTTTTCGTCGTCGACGAGGCCGATCTTGATCTTCTCGCCGCCACGGAGACCGCGGGCCTGGAAGACCACGGCACCGCTCTTGAGGTAAGGGGTGAGGTCGAAGGATTGGTTCCACAGGCACACGGCGGCACCGGAATAGTCCCGCTGGTCGAGGTCGTAGTGGAGGAAATAGTCGGACCCCAAGGCGCCGTGTCCTTCGTCTTCTTGCTGGGAGACCTTGGTGGAGCCTCCGTAGACGTAGCTGAAGCCGCCCTGCTGGAAGTCTTCGTCGTAAAAGGTGTAGACGGGGTAGGCTCCCTCGTGCAGTCCGCTTTCCTTGGCGGTGGGCTGGTGCCCGGGAACGCTGCTGGCCGGAACATCCGGCTGCGGGATGGGTTTTAGGATGCAGCCTGCCATTCCGAGGGCAAAGGCGGCTGCAAGGACGGAAAGTCTTTGCCAGTGCATGTGGCGCTCCTTTGGGGGCTGGTCGATCCCGGAAGGAATTTCCAGAAACGCCAAGGCCCATTGAGGAGCTTAGGGGCGTAAGGCGCTTGCCTGTTTGCCGGAAGCCGTGGCAGATCTTCGCAGAGCCGGTTTCTGCGCTTTTGCAAAGCCAAAACTGGATTTCATCAAGAATGGACGGGCCTTTGGCGAACCCGTTGCGGATGGCGCGGAGCTTGGCGCTGCCGTTGCGGGGGGAATCGCATTCTGGTTAGGCTAACTTTGCGGAAAAGCTTACCTCCTCTCGCCCCCTCATCATTTCTCCTTCTCCCGGAAGGATCGCCCATGAAGCTCTTGCCAACCGCTTTTCTCGGACTTTGCACGGCCCTTGCCATCCTTCCTGCTTCGGCTTCTTCTGCCTTGCTCTCTGGTACCGTGCTGGATATCCACGGCCAACCGCTTTCTGGCGTGACGGTTTCGCTAGTCGGGGCCAAACTTTCGGCTCGCACCGATTCTTCGGGCCGCTGGAGCCTTTTCCAAGAAGTCGCCACGAACGTGGATGGGCATACGGTTTCTGAAAAGGGTACTTCTGGACGGCTGCTGCTAGACTCCGAGCGGCCGAGGCTGCGCTTTGCCGGACGTGACATTGCGGGACGCGGCGTCGGAGAGCTTGCCGTGGTGGTCCCCAAAAGTGTGGTGGGCGCTCGCCGAAGTGAGGCCTATCGCGATACGCTGACCTATGCGCTGGGTGGAACGATTCGCTTGCGCGACACGGCCACGGTGCCGGGGGACACGAGCCTCGTGCGGGTACTCGACACGACAGTGAACCCGAAAATCATTCACGGCTATCTAGTGGACGGGCGCGACGGCAACCGATACCGCACGGTAGTGATCGGGGTGCAGACCTGGATGGCCGAGAATCTCAATTACGAGGCGGGCGGTTCCTACTGCTATGGCGATTCCGCAGGCGGCTGCACCCTTTTCGGGCGCCTCTACCTGTGGGACTCGCTGTACGTTTCAGACAGTTCCCGTCAAGGCGTATGCCCCAAAGGATGGAGCGTTCCTAGCGACTCCCAGTGGCAGGCCCTGGAAGAAGCCGTCGGGATGGACACCTCGCTTGTCGCCACCACCGGATGGCGCGGTACCCAAGGTTTTGCGCTCAAGGCTCCCAGTCCGCTGTGGGACGGCGATGCCGGGACGGATCTTTACGGCTTCCATGTGCTGCCGGGTGGCTATCGCTACAACGGCGGCGGTTACGGGGGCTTTGGCGCTGACGCCTATTTCTGGACCTCTTCGGGCGACCCCTACGTGGCCATCTACCGTCTTTTCAGCCATGGAAGTGCCAAGATCGGGCGCAACACCAACAGCCACCCCAATGGACTCTCGGTGCGCTGCCTGAAGGATGTGCCGTAAGTCTTTGGATGCGCTGGCAAGAGCGATAGAGCTTCTGCAGAGGCCGCCGATTTCTTGATTCCAACTCCTGATGGCTACACGTTCCCCCTTTCTTTCGGCTCTGTTGGGACTGCTGCTCGGTGCCTCTGTGGCTATGGCATGCCCGCTGCCTTGGGAAAATGAGCTGGAAGGGATATTGGGATGGGAGTTTTCCCGTATGGGTCTCCTTGAAGAATAATCCCCGGCTGCCAGAACGTTTTCGCCATTTGGGAACGCGCTTGCACATCCTCTCTGGCGCGACATTTTACATCCCGGCAAGTCTCCGCCATCCGCCATCCACAAGTTTTTCCGTCGAACGAGAATATCCGCTTCCCTTAGATTCTCTGCGACGTCTGCTTTCCCTTCCCGATGCATCGTTTCCTTTGCTACCAGCGGACGAAGTTCTTCATTACCGGGAATTTTGGCGTCCCTCGTCCGATTTCTCCACGCCGTTCGATTTTCTGAATCCGGTCGCTATAGTGAGCGTCGTACATGGAGATACGGCGTTAGCGCGCCGGTGAAACCGGCAAGGAGTAAAGGGTGCAAGTGCCATCGAGTGAAGACTTAGCGCGTCGCACGGTCCCCGAGTCATGCGGGGCATACCGTGAGGTGTGTCGCGAAGCGTTGACAGGGGTGTCGATAGGCCAGCCATTGAGCCGCGAAACCTCCAATCAGGGTGCCGACGCTATTAACGCGGCGGAAGGCAACACGGGAACGAGCGTCCACGCAAGCTCACTCCCGGCCCTGCGCGGTCCTAGACCCTGGCATGTCGATAAGCTCCTTGTAGACGGGAACCGGGAGATCTCCATTCTGGCCAGAGGTGCCATTAGGACCACTGTTCCGCGTCGGGAAGGCGAGGAGCCGAAGCCGATGATGTACGGAATGGAGAAGTCAGACCCTTTCGTAGTAGCGAAGAAGTCGGCGAACAGAGCCGAGACAGGCAAGCGTCAAAGCATGCTGAAGTCGGACGCGGAGTCGATGGAGCCAAGGGAAGGGGCCAAGGGGAGCACGGTCGTTCTGAACAAGCGCCGGACCCAGAGCCGGATAAGCGTGTCCCAGCGGATCGGCCGTGTGCGGAAAGTTGCAAGGGAAAGGGTCACTGTTGAATTGGCTACCGATTAGTGAGAGAATGAGCCACAATGAAGACTGCACATTCCATTCGATCACTGATCTTTGCAGTTCTTTTGATCGAAGGAGCTGCGATCGGCGTAGGGTTGTGGATTGTGGTCAGCGCCTATCAAAGGGGATTGCCTCTTTCTCTGTCTTGCGCACTGATCGCTTGCGATGCGCTGTTGTTGCTGGCGGCGCTTCTGGGAATCGGCTGGTGGCAACGGCGCCGGGAGATGCTGATTCGGGAACGCGAATTGGAAGCCAGTCACCGCGACCAGACCACGGCCATTGAGGGAACGCTGGAAGAGACCAACCAGCGGCTGGTGAGCGAGATCTCTGAGCACGAGCGAGTCCAGGCGGCCCTGGAACGACGAGAAGCGCTGTTGGCGGCCGTGGCGCGGACGCTTTCCATCGTGGCTTCTTTTCGGCACCGGGATCTGACTATCCAGGAGATCCTGGCGCTCTTGGGAAAGGCCACCCAGTCGTCGCGCACCGCCTATTTTGAAGCCGTCGACGATCCGCAATCTTCGCACGCTTCCTTGGCTTGGTCCTGGAGGCGTGAAGATTCCCTTTACCTGCCTGTGGAAGACGACAGCTTCGAGATCCACTGGGCTCCGGACTTCCTGCGCTGGCACGCGTTGCTTTCTTGCGGCATTCCCGTTTCCGGCAGCATGGAGAAATTCGCACCCGCCGAGCGGGAACACTTCCGCAACTGGGATCTGGGAGCCTTCCTGGCGCTTCCGGTGCGCGGTCGGGATCACTTCTGGGGGTTCCTTGCCTTCGAGGATTCCGACGCTACGCGGGAGTGGGGGACGTTCGAGGTCAGCGCCCTCTCGTCGGTGGCCACCAGTCTTGGGGAGGTCATGGATCGCGAACAGGCCGGCGAAGGCTTGATCAAAGCCAAGGAACAGGCCGAAAACGCCGAGCAGCGCGCGCGCGTCTTGGCGCATGCCGCCGAGGATGCCAGCCGGGCCAAAAGTGATTTCCTGGCTACCATGAGCCACGAGATCCGTACCCCCATGAACGCCGTGATCGGCATGAGTTCGCTCTTGGCCGAGACAGACATCGACGACGATCAACGCGACCTGGTAGAGACGATCCGCTCTTCGGGAGAGGCGCTGCTCGACCTCATCAACGACATCCTCGACTTTTCCAAGATCGAGGCCGGACGCATCGAGCTGGAGACCATCGCCTTTGATCTGCGCACCACCATGGAAGAGACGCTGGATCTGGTGGCCGAGAAGGCGCACGCCAAAGGACTTCAAGTGGCATTGCTGTGGGATCCCTCCTTGCCCGAGCGGGTGGTGGGCGACCCTAGCCGCATCCGTCAGGTGCTGCTCAACCTGCTTTCCAACGCCGTCAAGTTTACCCAGAAAGGCGAGGTTTGCGTCCAGGTCCGCTGCGAGATCGACTCCCTGGAAAGCGTGCCGCGCACGGTGCGCTTTCGGACCAGCGTCCAGGACACCGGAATCGGTCTCACCCCGGAGCAAAAGGCGCGACTTTTCCAGCCTTTCACTCAGGCAGATTCCTCGACCACGCGGATCTTCGGAGGCACGGGCCTCGGACTTTCCATCTCCAAGAAGCTGGTGGAGCGCATGGGGGGCGAAATCGGTGCCGAAAGCGTCCTTGGGCAAGGTGCCGAATTCTGGTTCCGACTTGATCTCCAGGCGACGTCTGCCTCGGAAAGCGTTCCGGAAGGGACATCCTTGCAAGGGCGGCGCGCCCTGGTCATGGAGACCCACGATCTGGAACGGCGGATGCTGGTGCAGATGCTGGAAGCTTGCGGTATGGATGTTGTCTTTGTGGCCGATGCCATGGAAGCTGGGGTTGCCTTAGCGCATGCAGCGGCCGGGACACCGTTCGACGTGGCTATCCTGGAGCTTCCCAATGACGTCCAGGAGATGATGCAGACCTTGCAAATCGCCATGGGAACGGTTCCGCCCCGGTTGCTTGCCGTCTCCGGCATCGGACGCAAGGGGGATGCCGCAAGGGCGAAGACTGCCGGTTTCCAAGCTTATCTCGCCAAGCCTGTCAAGATGCAGTTGTTGCGGGGTGCCTTGGAAAATCTCTTGGGAAAGCCTGGGCACGGGCACGTCGGCGAACTGGTGACGCGTCATACCCTGGCGGAACAGGAAGCTCGGGGGCGTTTCCGCATTCTGGTGGTGGAGGACAATCCCGTCAATCAGAAGGTCGTGGTGCGGATGCTCTCCAAGATTGGCTATCGCTGCGACGTGGTCTCCAACGGCTTGGACGCGGTGGTCGCTTGTCAACGTGGCGAGGCCTATCATCTGGTGCTGATGGATTGCCAGATGCCTGAAATGGACGGCTGGGAGGCGACGCGGCGCATCCGGGAGATGGAGGCGCATCGGCAAAGCCTGCGCACCATCATCTTGGCGCTTACCGCCGATGCCATGGAAGGTTCGTCGGTAGCCTGCCGCGAAGCCGGCATGGATGGCTTCCTGACTAAGCCCATCAGCTCGTCCCAATTGGCGCAGGAACTGGAGAAGCGCTTGGCGGGGTATGCCTTGCCGCTCTAATGCCACTTACTTGTGCAGAGGGGTAACCTGCGGTGGTCTTTCTGCTGACATGTGGGCGAGGGTTTCGCAATTTTTCTCAAGCTCTTCCAGTTTTTTGGAAAGTACCGTGGTGACTGTCATGATCTTTGCGTCGTGAATGGTCCCATTTTGTACGGCATGCTTTTCCAGGACTTGTGAGAAGTGCTCTATGGATGCTGCGTGCGAACGGACTGCTTCGGCAAGTTGCACGGTCGCTTGGGTGGATTTGGCTGCGCTTCTGAGGATGCGCCAGCACAGGATGGCAAAGGCAAGTGCGCCGACGAGCAGGAGAACAAGGAGGATGAGTTCCTTCATGAATCGCCACCTTTGATGGTTGCCTGGGGATGAATTTGCTGTAGACAGATGAATTATACAACCCAAAGATGTTTTACTGCAATTGGCAACTTAATGAATCTTTGCATCTAGGATGCGACTGACGAAATTCGCATCTGTGGATGATCCAGGACTGGACGAACAGCAGAGACTGGGGCGGCGAATGCGCTCGTACCGGTTGCGGAAGGGAATGAGTCAACGTAAGCTGGCGGACGAATTGGACGTTACGTACCAGATGGTGCAGAAGTACGAAAACGGAAAGTCTCGCATTTCTGCGCAGCGTGTCATCCAGATGGCGCGCATATTTGATGTTACCCCTTCGGATTTCATGGCGGATTTTGCTTCCTTGATGGCTGGTGAGGACCATGATCCATTCCCAGGCAGGGATGCCCTTTCCGAGCAAGAACGACGCCTGCTTGCCGCGTTCAACGGCATCGCGAGCCGAGCGCAACGGCATGCGGTTTTGGAGTTGCTCGAGCGCATGGCACGCGGCTAATCCCCGCAAATGTCCGCGGCACGCTACCTTTTCCGCCGCCATGATCGATCTATCCGGAATTCGGCTCGCCTTCGGCGAACGCGACATCTTCAAAAACATCTCCCTGCGTGTGGAGGACGGTGAGCGCGTAGCCCTCTTCGGCATCAACGGCGCGGGAAAGTCCACGCTGCTCAAGATCATCGCGGGTCTGACGCATCCCGACGAAGGAACTTTGGCGCTGGGGCGCGGCGAGACGGTTGGATACCTCTCCCAGGACGCCGCCGAGGCCACCGCCGAATTGGGCGTGAGCGTCTTCGCCTATGCCTGCCGGGCCTTCGAAGAGCTGCAGACGGCCCATCTGCGCTGCGAGGAGATTGAGCACCGCATGGTCGCCATGACCGCTACGGACGAGGAATACGAGGAATACAGCCACCTGCACGACCGCTTGGCGGTTTCCGGCGGCTGGAGCTTTGAATCTCAAACCTCCACGGTGCTCTCGGGGCTTGGTTTCACCGAAGAGATGCAGAGCCGTGACCTGGAAAGTTATTCGGGCGGCTGGCGCATGCGGGCGGCCTTGGCGCAGGTGCTGTTGCGCCGGCCTACGGTCTTACTTTTGGATGAGCCGACCAACCACTTGGACTTGGAAAGCATCATGTGGTTGGAAAATCACGTGCGCGCTATGCCCGCCACGGTGCTCTTCATCAGCCATGACCAGAGTTTTGTCGACAACCTGGCCCATCGCATCCTGGAGCTGGAACTGGGCACGGTCCGCTCCTGGCCGACACCTTACGCCAAGTTCCGCGCCGAGAAAGAACTTTGGCTAGAGACCCTCAAGAACTCCTACGATAAGCAGAGAATCGACATCGCTCAGGCCGAGCGCTTCATCGAGCGCTTCAAGGCCACCAGCAGCAAGAGTTCGGCTGCCATGAGTCGTCAGAAGCAGTTGGCCAAGGTTGAACGCATCGAGCTGCCCCCCGAAGTCACGCGGGTGGCGCTGCGTTTTCCGCCGCCGCCCGATTCGGGATCCTACCCTTTCGTGCTGCGCGGCGTGGGCAAGGCCTACGACCAGCATCGCGTTCTTTCAGACGTGGACATCTCCATTGCTCGCGGTGAGAAAGTGGCGCTTCTGGGCGTGAACGGCGCCGGCAAGTCGACGCTCTTGCATCTCTTTGCCAAGAAGTTCGCCCCGACCGAAGGCGAACTGCTCTTTGGCGCCAAGACCGAGGTCGGGCTCTTTGCCCAGTACGATGATCTTCCCGAGGAAGACCAGGATCGCCCCATCGGGGACATTCTCTATGACGTGGCCCCCGGAGGAACGCCTCGGGTCAAGATCCGCACCTTGCTTGGGACGCTGCTCTTTTCCGGTGACGATGCCGACAAGCCTTATCGGGTCCTTTCCGGTGGCGAGAAGGCGCGCGTGCGTCTAGGGCTGCTGCTGCTTCAGCCGCACAACGTATTGCTCCTCGATGAGCCGACTAACCACTTGGACCTCGCCACTCGCCAGGCCATGGTGGAGGCTTTGCGCGACTGGCCGGGTACGCTCGTGTTCGTTTCCCACGACCGCATCTTCACGCGCTCTTTGGCGGGGCGCATCTTGGCCGTGGGCGGCGGCCGCGTGGTCGACTGGCCCGGCACCTACGACGAATACTTGGCGGTGGCCACCGACGGCTCGGCGCCGGGGCTGGCTCACCTCGCCGAGGTGGATGCTCATCGCCAGGGGGCTCCCAAGGAGCCCGAGCCAGAGGCTGCGGTTGCGCGGCCGAGCAAGGAGCAGCAGCAGGAAGAACGCCGCCGCAAGCGCCGCATCGACGACTTGGAGCGCAAGGTGGCAAACCTGGAAACGTCGCTTGCCGAACTTGACGAAGAGATGGCGCGCCCTGGGTTCTTTGATGACCACGAGGCTTCGGCGGCAGCTCTTTTGCGCCGCGAAGAACTGGTGAAAGATCAGGAAAAGATCTGGGCCGAACTGGAAACGCTTTTAGCCTAGCCGAGGTCCTCTTCCCAGAGGTGTGCTTCCAGGAAGGCGTCCAGCAAGGCGGGATCGAGGTTGCGGCCCCGTTCCCGTTGCATGATCTCGATAGCTTCCGCTTGGCTGAAGGCCTTGCGGTACGGACGCTCGTGGAGCAGGGCGTCCCACATGTCGGCCAGTGCGACGATACGGGCACCGAGCGGAATGGCTTCTCCGGCAAGGCCGTCGGGGTACCCCGAACCATCCCAATGCTCGTGGTGATGGCACACGATGGCGGTTTCTAGGGCGGAATTTTCTAAGCCCTCGGCGATCGGGTTCTGTTGCGCGTGATGGCGCAGAATTTCCCGCGAAGGAGTGTCCAAGGGGGCTGGGTTCGCGATGATCTCGCGCGAAACGGTGTTCATGCCGATGTCGTGGACTCCGGCGGCGCGTCGGATCTGGTCCAGTTCATCGGCGTCCACCTCCAACATCTTTCCGATGCGTTCCGCCATGTCCGCCACCCGTCGCTGATGTCCATGGAAACCGATGTGGCATTTTTCCCATTCCGCCGAGAGATGGAATAAGCGGGCTTCCATGTCCTGCTCCAGGGAAAGGAAGGCTTGCGAGGAGCGACGCGCGGTGAGGATGGAGAGCGAGACGACCAGGGCAAGCATGCCGGCCGGGGACCAGAGTCCCGTGTGAACCGAGCCCCAGGCGTAAAGGATGTCGTTGACGACGGCCGCCGCGAGCACGGCAAAGCCGAGAAGATAGAGCCAAGCACCCTCGCGACGTCGATAGGCGGCAAGAGCTAAGCGAACGGCCGCGTAGGGGATTACGGCCATGTGCACGACCTGGTAGTACCTGACCGATTCGATGATGAGCTGAGGTGTGGCGGCCAGCACGAAGAAGCTGTATACGATGGCCGAGATCTGGAGGAAATAGAGCGGTTTGCGGGAAAATTCGCGCGGGAAGAGTTCCAGGGAGAACCAATAAACCCACAGGATGATGGTGCCGAAGGTGAGGTATTCCACGCGTAGATGAATGTTCCAGTCGAAGCCGGGCAGCAGCTCGGAGATCGTGACGCAGGTGGTTGCTAGGTGGCGAGCCAGGCTGAAGAGGCAGATCAGCGAAAAGAGGCCGGTGGCCAGGTCGCGGCGGCGGTTCCACCACAGGATGGCAAACTGTAGCGCCATCACGAAAAGGCTGCCGGCCAGGAAGTCGTTGAATCCCCGGTAGTGCTCATCCTCGCGCACCACGATGCTTGCTTCACCTAGTTCCAGTGGGCGGGTGATGCCCTTGTAGAGCAGATGGAAATGCGACGCTTCGATGAGCAGCTCGTGTTTCCCTGGACTGGTGCGCAAAAAGACGGGGCGGCTGGTGAAGATGGGGAAGCTGCTGAGGCTGGATGTCCCGAAACGGCCAAGACCTCCCTGCGGGATTCCGTCTAAACTGACCTGCAGGGCGTAGCTGGAGGGGCGGACCGGTCGGATGGCCAGGAGCGGTGGGACGTCGGGAGGGAGTAACAGCGTGAGGCGGTAGCTTCCGATCTTGGACACCGTGTCGTTGCGCGTATTTTTCCCCCAGGATCCGGGGATGTAGACGGTATCTCGCGATGCCGCCTGGGCCGGATTCAGGGCGATTCCCGGCTGATAATGCCAAATTCCGTCCAGGCGCAACGGGCCTTGCCGGAAGTCCCAGCCGCGCGCGTCCAGGGTTCCCTGGAGAACGTGCGGCGGTGCCGCCTGAAGGAGGCCGATCGCCCCGAGAAGCAAAATGAAGAAGCGTGTCATTTGAAGTCCGCTCGCTAATGTGCGAAACTTCTCGCCGGTGTCTGTACGACTTTTAGAAGCGGTGTCCGAGTTCTACGTAGAAACCGAAGTCTAGGAACTGCAGCGTCGAGGGAATGCGGATGGCTCCATGCGCTCCGGCCTCAGCGGAAAGTCCACTGAAACCTTCTGGCTCGTATCTGCCTCCGGTGCGCAAGTCCAGTCCCACGTACTTCCAGAAGCTGGGTTTGTGGCCGTCTTCCTTGAACTTCTCGATTCCGAAGATTATGCCTGTGGTGCTGACCATCACGACGTCGGTGGAACCCAACCGCTTCTGGTAGCCCTTGCCGCCTTCGACTTCGCCGACCCACACGTCGGAGTAACCGTCCATGTCGGGGTCGCGGATGCGCACGCCGACCCAGAACTCCGGATTGAGCCCGGTTTCTGGTTCGTGGTAGAAGATCGCCCGCACGCCGGTGCCGTAACCGGATTCGCCGATGGTCTGGGAGGCGTGGATCAGGGTGCGAGAGACCGATTGCGGCTTGACTCCGCTGGTCTTGAGGGCATTGGTCCAAGGGTCCGGGTCAGATCCCACTTCGCCGATGCCGGCGAGCGGCGGCATATTGTTCCAGTCCTGGTCGAGAATTCCCTGCAGCGCCGTGCGGAGGCAGGTGCGCAGCAATGCGGCTTGGTTTGCTGGTAGGTTCGGCCCTTCGCGCACGAGGCTCGCCTCGACGAGCTTGCCGCGCCATTTTTTGTCGGCGGAGACCACCCTCAGGC
>Ga0302217_10000318_pt1 | contig 12137 bp, 8 predicted proteins | sample II_Fen_N3_3_FD_198779 | JGI IMG/M metagenome (GOLD analysis project Ga0302217, IMG submission 198779) | Peat permafrost microbial communities from Stordalen Mire near Abisko, Sweden - II_Fen_N3_3 | ecosystem: Environmental > Terrestrial > Soil > Wetlands > Permafrost | place: Sweden: Abisko... | reverse complement strand
CCTGCAAGGGCTCAACAACTACGTGGCGAGCGAGGTGACCAAGGCCTACTGGCTGGAGAAAATCTACCCGGAGGACATCCGCAAGGCCCACCGCGAAGGCGATTTCCACATCCACGATCTCAACCTCTTGGCGGTGTACTGCGTCGGCTGGGATCTGGCTGGGCTCCTCTCCGACGGCTTCCGCGGCGCCGTGGGCAAGGTGGAAAGCGCCCCCGCCAAGCACTTCCGCACCGCCCTCGGGCAGATCGTGAACTTCTTCTACACCCTTCAGGGCGAGGCGGCCGGGGCCCAGGCATTCTCGAGCCTCGACACCTATCTGGCGCCCTTCATTCGCGCCGACGGCCTGGGCTACGAGGAGGTCAAGCAGGCGCTGCAGGAATTCGTCTTCAACCTGAACGTCCCCACCCGCGTGGGCTTCCAGACCCCCTTCACGAACGTCACTCTCGACTGGAACGTGCCGGCGTTGCTGCGCGACGAGGCGGTCATCGTCGGAGGCAAGCGCCGGGACACCTGCTACGGCGACTACCAGGCGGAGATGGACCTCTTTAACCGCGCCTTCCTGGAGGTGCTGTGCGAGGGCGATGCCCGCGGACGCGTCTTCACCTTCCCTATCCCCACCTACAATATTTCCAAGGACTTCGATTGGGACGATCCGCGCCTTGCGCCGCTGTGGCGCACCACGGCCCGCTACGGCATCCCCTACTTCGCCAACTTCGTGAACTCCGACCTCGACCCCGAGGATGCCCGTTCCATGTGCTGCCGCCTGCGGCTGGACACCCGCGAGCTGCGCAAGCGCGGCGGCGGACTCTTCGGGGCCAATCCGCTCACAGGATCCATCGGTGTGGTCACGCTCAACCTGCCGCGGCTGGGGTTCGTCTGCGAAGATGAAGAACAGTTTCTGTCAAAACTGGACGGGCTCATGGACCTTGCTGCCCGGAGCCTGGAGACCAAGCGGAAGCTCCTGGAGCGGCTCACCGACCAGGGACTCTACCCCTACGCGCGCTTCTACCTGCGCGACGTCAAGGCCCGCACAGGCAAGCACTGGGCCAACCACTTCTCCACCATCGGCCTCTTGGGCATGGAGGAGGCTTGCCGCAACCTCCTCGGCTGCGGCCTTGCCGACGCGCCGGGGCGGGAGTTCGGACTGCGCGTGCTTTCCCACATGCGGGAGCGTCTGCTCAGGTACCAGGAGGAGTACGGCAGCGTCTGGAATCTGGAGGCCACCCCGGCCGAAGGGACGTCCTACCGGCTGGCGCTTCTGGACCATCGTCTGTATCCCGGTCTCCGTCCGGCCAATCCCGAAGCCGTGGCCGAAGGAGCCCAGCCCTACTACACCAACTCCTCGCAGCTCCCGGTGGGCTTTGGGAGCGATCCTTTCGCGGTGCTTGATCACCAGGACGAGTTCCAGGCCTCCTACACCGGCGGTACCGTGGTGCACCTCTTTGCCGGCGAGGCCATGGCCGATCCGTGCGCCGTGCGCGAGCTGGTGCGCACCGTGTGCCAGAACTACCGGCTGCCCTACTTCACCTTCACGCCCACCTTCTCGATCTGCCCGAGCCACGGCTACCAGAGCGGCGAGCATCCGACCTGCCCCGAGTGCGGCGCCGAGAGCGAGGTCTACTCGCGGGTCGTCGGCTACCTGCGCCCGGTGAGCCAGTGGAACTCCGGCAAGCAGGCCGAGTTTGCGGATCGCGTGACCTTCGCCTTCGAGGGTGCGCCCGCGTGCGCCTAGGGGGACTGCAGCCCTGCAGCCTGCAGGATTTTCCGGGGAAGGTCTCTGCCGTGGTCTTCGCGCGCGGCTGCAACCTCCGCTGTCCGTACTGCCACAACCCGCAGCTCTCGGACCTTTCGCGGGCTGGACAAAATCTGTCTGAAGACGAGTTCTTCGCCTTCCTGACCGACCGCAAAGGGAAGCTGTCCGGCGTAGTGGTCAGCGGAGGCGAACCGACCCTCCAGGCCGATCTCCCGCGCTTCTTGGAGAAGATCCGGGACATGGGGTTTGCCGTGAAGCTCGATACCAACGGCACACGGCCCGACATGCTGGCGGAGCTTCTGACGCGTCGCCTCGTCGATTACGTGGCCATGGACCTGAAGGACCTTCCCGAAGGGTATTCCGAATGGCTCGGGCCGACCGATCCGGAGGCGATTCGCACTTCGCTGGTGCTGCTCCGTGCTTCCAGAATTTCGCATGAGCTGCGCACCACCGTGACTTTGCCGCGCTTCGATCTGGCTCGCCTGCTTGCAATGTCAAGTCTTATCAATAGCTCTCGGTGGTGGCTGCAGAGAGCCCTCCCTGGGCCTTGTCTGGAGCCCGATGCGTGGGATCCGCTTTCGGAAAGCGGCTTGGATTCCTTGGGAGCGCAGCTCTGCGATATGGGAATTGCCGCACAGTTGCGCCGACAAATGGGGACTTGAAAGTCTATTTTAACACTATTGCAGAATAGTTCATCTGTGATTCTTGGAAATGGGAGATTGCCATGGGTACGTTGGATTTGCCGAATCATTTGGGGTCAGCTCTGAGCCAGGAGCTGAAGGACCTCCTCTCGAAGGCACCGTCTCTGCACTTCCCGCAAAAGCGCACCGACCTCTTGGACTGGGCCCTCGGGCGCGAAGCGGGCTCGACCGACTGGAAGCAGAGCAACCGCACCGACCGCGGCACCTACGAGGTGGCCTTCGACGTGCCGGGCAAGGGGCGCATCGTCGAGGCTGAAGTGGTCAAGGCGCGTAACGGCCTTTCGGTGAACTTCCCCGACCTGGCCATGCGCCGTCGCGACCCCAACGCCATGGTAATCGCCGACGAGCTGCCCACCGACAAGCCCCGCTTTCGCGAGCGCTTCGGCAGCGAATTTAGCCCCCTGCGCCAGGAAATTTTCGACTGGCTCGCCACGCAGTCGCTCGTCGTCATGGCCTTCTACGCCGGGCCGGCCGAACTCAACTACGGATCACTTCTGATCTGTCCTAAGGACGCAAGCTTCTTTGCTGGCATGCTTGCCGACCTGCAAGGGTTCATCCCCTCCGACGCCATTCCCTCTGACTTCAAGCTCTGCGGCGGCGTGGTCTTCGTGGCCCCCTCCTTCCGCCACACCGCTTTTGCTGGTAAGCAAGTGGTGGTGCACAATCGCCTCTCCGAATATCAGGAGATCTTTTCCACGAACCTGTACCCGGGGCCGAGCGCCAAGAAGGGCATCTACTCCTGCCTGATCCATCAGGGCGAGAAGGAAGGCTGGGTCACCAACCACTGCTCGGCAGTGCAAGTGGAGACGCCTTACGACAACATCGTGACCTTCATGCACGAAGGCGCTTCGGGCGGCGGCAAGAGCGAGATGACCGAGCACATCCATCGCGAAGGGGATGGACGACTGCTCCTGGGTACGCACACCATTTCTGGCGAGAAGCGCCATTTCGTGCTGCCCACGGCATGCAAGCTCTACCCCATGATGGATGACATGGGCGCAGCCCATCCCAAGTACAACAACGGAGACCCTACCCACCTGCATGTGGCCGACGCCGAGGACGGCTGGTTCATCCGCACCGACAACATCCTGCACTACGGCACGGACCCCAATCTGGAAGACCTGTGTCTGAATTCTGATGAGCCGCTCATCTACCTGAACCACTTCGTGCAGCCAGGGGGGCTGGCGCTCATTTGGGAACATGTGGAAGATGCTCCGGGGGTTCGCTGCCCGAACCCGCGCGTGATCGTGCCGCGCGAGAAGATGCCCGGCATCCGCTCCGGTGCCGCCACCATCAACGTGCGCTCCTTCGGTGTGCGCTGCCCGCCCACGACCAAGGAAAATCCGAGCTACGGCATCATGGGCCTCTTCCACGTGATCCCGCCGGCGCTTGCCTGGCTGTGGCGCCTGACGGCTCCGCGCGGCCACGCCAACCCCTCCATTCAGGAGGCCGCGGGCGGCGGCATGAAGTCGGAGGGCGTGGGCTCCTACTGGCCCTTCTGCACCGGCCGCAAGGTGGATCAGGCCAATCTGCTGTTAAAACAGATTTTGTCTACGCCCGACACCAAGAACATCCTGATCCCCAACCAGCACATCGGCGCTTGGAATGTGGGTTTCATGCCTTCGTGGCTGACGCGCGAGTACCTGGCCCGCCGCGGCGGCGCCCGTTTTCGCGACGACCAGCTGGTAGACTCGCGCTGCGCGCTCTTGGGTCGCACGCCGTGGCACCTGCAGATCGAGGGGACGCTGGTTCCTCGCTGGTTCCTGCAGGTAGAAACCCAGCCGGACGTCGGCGAAGAGGCCTACGACAAGGGCGCCGAGATGCTCTACGAGTTCTTCCACAAGGAGCTGCAGGGCTTCCTTTCGGACGATCTCGATCCGCTGGGACGTAAGATCATCCAGTGCTGCCTCGACAGGGGATCGGTCGCGGAGTACGAAGCGCTCATCGGTGAATAAACCACATCCTGTCCATCTCGTCACGGAGCCTCAGTCATGAAGTGGTTCAGCGATTTGTTCTTCGCTTCCCAGTCGATTGCCACCAGCCTCTTCCTGCTGGGGCTGGTGGGCGTGGTGGGGCAACTGGTCGGCGGCTTCAAGGCGCGCGGCATCAAGGTCGGGGTGGCGGGGGTGCTCTTCACCGGTATCCTCTTCGGGCATCTGGGCCTTGCCATCCATCCCGCCGTGCTCGACTTCACCCGCGAGTTCGGCCTGATCCTCTTCGTCTACGCGGTGGGGATCGCGGTGGGGCCGGGCTTCTTCTCGTCGCTGCGCGCCAGCGGCACGCGGCTCAACATCGTGGCCGTGGGCATCGTGCTCACCGGGACGCTGCTCACGGTGGGCATTAGCAAAGTGGCCGACATCCCCATGCCGGTGGCGGTGGGCCTCTTCAGCGGAGCCACCACCAACACTCCGGCGCTGGCGGCCGGCTCCCAGGCTCTTTCCGAGAATCCCTCCTCGCGCGCCACCACCTTGAAGGGGCTGCACCAGGCCAACCCTGCCAAGGCGCGCTTCTGGGAGACCAAGGCGCCGGCGCCTGGCGACAGCGCGGCCCTGGTGACAGAAAACCAGAAAATGCCGGGCCTTGGTTATTCGGTGGCCTATCCGTTCGGGGTGCTCGGGCTCATCGCCGCCATGCTGATCCTGCGCTCCATCCTTGGTGCTAAGGTGAAGAAGGAGGAGGAGGACGTCGCCAGCCACGAAGTCTCGATGCTCCAGAGCGGCAATTTCCAGGTGACGAACCAATCCCTCTTCGGCAAGCGCCTGGGCGAGATCGCCCTCTTGGAAGACCTCGATCTGGTGGTGAGCCGCATTTCGCACGGCGCGAATGTCGAGGTGGCCCGCGCCGACCACGTTCTCGAAGAAGGTTCGGTGCTATTGGCGGTCGGGACCGCCGAGGCTCTGGAGCAGTTTCGCCTGCTTGTCGGGCCGCACTCAGATCGCGACCTGCGCACCGTCTGCGACGCCCTGACCTCGCGCTGGCTGCTCTTGAGCAACAAGCAACTGGTAGGGAAGACTCTCGGCCAGGTGCGGCTCATTCATCAGACGGGCACCTGCGCCACCCGCATCCGACGCGGTGACATCGAGCTTCTGCCCGCCTCGGATTTGGTGCTCTCTTACGGCGACCGGGTGCGCATCGTGGGCACTCCCGACAACCTCGCTAGTGCCGAGGCGCTGATGGGAAACCAGGCCAAGACGATCGACCATCCCGACGTCATCGTGCCCTTCATCGGGCTCGTGCTGGGCGTGCTTCTGGGAAGCATCCCCTTCGCGGTTCCGGCTGTGCCGGTTCCTGTCAAATTGGGACTTGCCGGTGGGCCGCTGGTGGTCGCGATCCTGCTCGGGAGGCTTCAGAAGGTCGGCCCTTTCGTGACGAGCCTGCCGCCGGCCGCCAACAACTTCGTCAAGGAATTCGGCATCACGCTGTTCCTTGCCGCCGTGGGGCTCAAGAGCGGCAGCCAGTTCGCCACCACCCTGGTCGCCGGCGAGGGCTGGCGCTGGATGGCCTGGGCGGCCCTCATCACCGCCGTTCCGGTGGCGCTCTGGATCGCCATCGGGCGAATCTTCCTGAAGCTGCGCTTCGCGAGCCTCATCGGCGTCGTCTCGGGGTCCAACACTGATCCGCCGGCCTTGGCCTTTGCCCAGACGCTCACTCGCACCCAGGACGCCTCGGTGGGCTACGCCACGGTGTATCCGCTCACCATGATCCTGCGCATCGTCTGCGCCCAGCTCCTGGTGCTCTTCTTCGCGCACTGACAAAAATTGTCTTGGGCGCCTGCCGCCCTTTCCGGGGGCGATTCACGAATCGCCCCTACGTAATAACGTACGGGCGGCACCGGGCTGCCTGCCGGGCCCCCGCCCTATCGCGTTGTGAGGGCGAGGCATTCCTCGCCCCTACGCCGGTTTACGGGCGGGTGTCCCGGGCCTATCGGCCGGCATCCCTGGCGCGTGGGGTGCCAGTTTTTGTCCGGTGCCGCTGTTGCTCCAATCATCACACCCCCCGCATGCGGTCCTCGAAGGCTGCGAGCGCTGCCTTGGCTCCTTCGCCCATGCCGATCACGATCTGCTTGAAGGGCGTGTTGGTCACGTCGCCCGCCGCGTAGATGCCGGGGCGCGAGGTGTGGCCGCGGCCGTCCACCACGATCTCGCCGGCGCGATTGGTCTCCACCAGGTCCTTCGCGAAGGCCACGCTCGGCGAAAGGCCGATTTGTACGAAGACGCCGTCCAGCTCTTTCGTGACAATCTCCTTGCTGGTGCGGTCCTCCCACTTGATGGCGGTCACTTTCTGTCCGTCGCCCACCACCTCCACTGTGCGCGCCGAGACGTGTGCGCTAGCGTTGGGGAGGCTCGCGAGCTTCTTCTGGAGCACTGCGTCGGCCCGCAGGCTGTCGCCGAATTCCAGGAGCGTCACTTCGCTTGCGATGCCGGCGAGGTCGATGGCGGCCTCCACTCCCGAGTTGCCGCCGCCGATCACCGCCACCCGGCGCCCTTTGTAGAAGGGGCCGTCGCAGTGGGGGCAGAAGGCCACCCCGCGCCCGATGTGCTCCTTCTCGCCGGGAACGCCCAGCTCCCGCCACTTGGCTCCCATGGCGAGGATCACCTGCAGAGCCGTCACCGTCTCGCCTCCTTTGAGCCGGAGCGTCTTCACCTCGCCGTCCAAGAGCTCTTCCACGGTGCGGTTGTCCAGCACCGTCACGCCCGCCGCTTCAAGGTGGCCGCGCAGGTCGCCGGCAAGCTTGGGACCTTCGGTGTAGGGCACCGAGATCAAGTTTTCGATTCCCAGCGTGTCGCGCACCTGGCCGCCCACGCGGCCGGCTACCGTCGCCACCCTGAGCCCCTTGCGAGCGCTGTAGATGGCCGCCGCTGCCCCGGCTGGGCCGGCGCCCACCACCACCACATCGAACTCCTGCGCGGCTCCGCTACTCTCGCTGTCAGATTCTGTCACGCCGATCTTCTCTTCCAGAATTTCGAGGAGTCCGGCCAGGTCGCTGCGCCCCACGTGCAGCAGAGTGTCGCCAGAGTAGACTGCGGGCACCCCCTGGATGCCCAGCCGCTCGATCTCCTCGGGCGCGAGGCCTCCGTCCCAGATCTCGTGCTGGAAGTCGTCGTGCAGCAGGGCCATCAGGTTGAGGGCCTGCACCACGTCGGGGCAGTTGGTGCACTCGAGGCTCACGAAGGTGCGCAGCCGCACCGGCCCCCGCAGGGCGCGGATGCGGGAAACGACTCCGGCGTCGGGGAGCTTCCCCTTGCCGTCGGCGTTTAGGAGCTCCAGCACCAGGGTGGTGAACTCGTGGCCGCCAGGCACGCCCCGGAACACGAGGCCCGTAGGGGAGCCGTTCTTGGAGAGCGAGAAGCGCGGCACCGGGGAGCCGTGGCCTGCCTCGGTCCAGGTGATGCGAGGGCTGGTGGAGGCCACCTCCTGCAGGAGCTCGCGCAGCTCTCCCTGCTTGGGGTGGCTGCTTGGCGACTGCACCAGCAGGAGGTCGGATTCGAGTGGCGCAAAGACGGTGGTGAGTTGTGAGAGAAGTTCCGGATCGAGCATGATTCTTCCTTTCGAGCTCCCTGCTGTGGGCAGGAATGCCGTGCAATGTTGTTGGAAAGAATCTGTCCTCGAAACGGCCGGAACGCCAATCGCATGTTCCGATCCCCCCGATCGGCGGGGCCGATGGCAATGTGGAAATTGGCTACTGTTCAATTTCAAACGGGGAGAAAAAATGAGCCGCAATGTTGTGAAAGAATCTGCTGGATCAAAGCATAAGGAGCTTCAAGGCCTGGTCGGAGCGCTTGAGGGACTGATCCGGCAGGCGCGGAGCCAAGTGTTGCGATCGGTCGATACGATCCAGGTTCAGACCTGTTGGCAGATTGGCCATCACATCGTGGAATTCGAGCAGGGTGGTGAGATGCGTGCCGCTTACGGCAAGCACCTATTGTCTGCCTTGGCGCAGGCACTGACGGCGGAGTTTGGCAAAGGCTTTGATGCCACAAACCTGCGGCATATGCGAGCATTCTCTCTGACGTTTCCAAATTGCGACGCACTGCGTCGCGAATTGAGCTGGACCCATTATCGAACACTTTTGCGGGTGGAAAGTCCTGTGGCACGCGAGTGGTACATGAACGAGGCTGCAGCCCAGAACTGGAGCAGCCGCGCCCTGGAACGGCAAATCGGCACCCTCTATTACGAACGCCTACTTTCCAGCCGAGACAAAGCGGTCGTGGCCGCAGAAGCCGAACAAAAGACCACAGAGGTTACTCCTCGCGATTTCGTGCGTGACCCGGTAGTGCTGGAATTCCTGGGCTTTCCCAATGCCGGGGCCGTACTGGAAGGCGATCTTGAGCAAGCGCTCATTGAACAGTTGCAAGGATTTCTGCTGGAACTGGGCAAGGGCTTTGCCTTCGTAGCTCGACAGCAGCGTGTAAGTACCGAATCCAGGGACTTTTACATCGACTTGGTGTTCTACAACTACTTGCTCAAGTGCTTCGTGATCTTTGATCTCAAGCGCGGCGAACTGACGCACCAAGATATCGGTCAGATGGATATGTACGTGCGCATGTACGATGACCTCAAGCGTGGCCCTGACGATAATCCTACAGTGGGAATTATCCTATGCACGCAGAAGGACGCTTCGGTGGTGCGCTATTCCGTACTCCATGAGGATGAGCATCTCTTTGCCAGCAAGTACAAGCTGATCCTTCCTACCGAAGAGGAATTGCGCCGTGAACTGGATCGCGAACGCTCCTTATTGATGGAATAGTCCGCTAGCGCAACTTCCCCGATCAATCCCGAAAGCGGGCGATATTGCGGGCCATTCCCGCGAACAGGAAGGCGTGGAGCGGAAGCAGCGAAAACCAGTAGAGGCGGCCCCACAGGCCCTTGGGCCGGAAGGTCGCCGTCTGCACCAGCCAGATCTTCTCGCCGTCCCGCTCCATGCGGAACTCGAGCCAGGCCTCTCCGGGAAGCTTCATCTCGGCCAGCAGCAGCAACCGTCCCGAGGCCTCGTCGGCCACCAGCACGCGCCAGAAGTCCAGCGTGTCGCCCGGGCAGATCCTGTCCGGACTGGTGCGGCCGCGCCGCAGTCCTACGCCGCCGGCCAGCTTGTCCAGGATCCCGCGCAGCCTCCATAGCCAGTTCCCCCAGTACCATCCGCGCGTCCCGCCGATGGCCCAGACGTTCCGTTGTACGTCCTCAGGACTCCCTGCGATGAGGACGCGCTGGCGGTCTACCAGGCACCCCTCTTCCGGCACTTCGAGCCGCGAAAGCAGGTGGGCATCGGCTCCACTGGATACGAGCGAATCTTTCCAGCTTGATGCCACCTCGTCGTGCCCGATGCGCTCGAAGGCGGTCTCCACCGCTTGCCGATAGGTCAGGAGTTCGATGCCCAGGCGGCGAGCCAGGTCGTTGGGGCGGGCCACCACTTCCACCTTCATGCTGTTGACAAGCCGGGCCGCCAGCTTGAAGGAGGTGGAGGTCACGAAGTAGAGCCAGTAGGAGGAGATCTTTGGCGTCAGCACCGGCAGCGTCCAGATCCGGCGTCGCAAGCCCCGCACGGCCGCGAACTGCAGCAGCATCTCCTTGTAGGTGAGCACCTCGGGGCCGCCGATGTCGTAGCCTTGTCCTACCGACTCCGGGTCCCTGAGTACGCCTTCCAGGTATTGGAGCACGTTGCGCACGGCGATCGGCTGGGTGCGGGTCTCCAGCCAGCGGGGCGTGATCATCACGGGAAGCTTCTCGACCAGATCGCGGATGATCTCGAACGAAGCGCTTCCGGATCCCACCACGATGCCGGCCCGCAGTGCGGTCACGGGAATGCTTCCTTCGCGCAGCACGTCCTCCACGCGCCGCCGTGATTCCAGGTGTCGCGACAGATTCTGTCCGTTGGTGATTCCGCCCAGGTAGATGATCCTCTTGGCCCCGCACCGCGCGGCCAAGTTCAGGAAGTTCCGGGCCGACCGTTCCTCGCGCGCCTCAAAGTCCTCAGCCGCGTCCGACATCGAGTGGACCAGGTAGTAGGCGGCGTCCATCTCCTCTGGGAATTCCTCTTCCGCAGGAGATTCCAGGAAGTCCATCTCCAGAACCCGCACTTTCCCTGCGGTCCTTGCCGCCACGGCGGCAAAGCGCTTGCGGTCGCGCACGCAGCACACGACCTCGTGGCCCTGTCCCGTCAGGATCGGAAGCAGGCGCTTTCCGATGTAGCCGTTGGCTCCGGTTAGAAGGATTCGCATCGACACCTCCGCATTGCGCGCTGATCCCGGTCCGTGCGCCGTACTTGACGGTGCAGGCGTGACTGGTTGGAACATACGAAGATTCTTCTTTGCGCTCCTCGCTGATGGAATATCCCGTCCCCTTAGATCTGCACGGGCCGATGGGCTTCAGTTCTTGAGGCAGCGGACGGCCAGGCCGTCCTTCCGAGCCCTTGTTCCCTGCATGAACACGCCGTTGCCAAAGCCCAGCACGCGCACGTGGGCGCTGTCCTGCAGAGCTTCGGTGGCGCTCCAGAAGTAGGCTCCCACAGAATCGGATAGGAATTCTCGTTTCGTGGCCTGGAAATATCCGGTCGCCACGCCGCGGAAGCCATAGGCGTCGTCGCCTGAAAGGTCGGGGCTGCCCTCCAAGGACCAGCCGTCGGTGGTTCTCAAGGCCTTGCCGGCCCGATCGCGGCCACCTGCCGCGGCTTCCAGCACCGACCAGTCGGAGTCCGAGGGCAAATGCCACCCTTCCGGGCAGGCGTGCAGGGCCGAGGGCCAGTCGTAGAGGCGTCCTCGAATTTGACAGTTTTCGGCAAGATCGCCGTAGCAGCGCGATCCGTCGAGCGGATAGGCGAGATCTTCGGAGAGCCAAGTCTGGGTCCCGATAGTGGTGGTGGCATAGCGCCGTCCGTCGCGCGCATCCCGCAGGTTCCCGAGCCTCACCTCTGAGGCTTGCACCACGCGAATCATCGGGATTTCCCTAGGGGTTTGCGCACGAGCAAAATCTGCGGCAAGCAGCAGGAAGGGAAGCAAGAGGGAGTGGAGGTGCATGAACGCTAATGTCAACAAATTCTGCGATGGTGGCCGGAGATGTCATTCGCGCACTTGCTTCGTTGCAAGTGGTCGCAGCAATTGAGAATCGGTATCATGTTTATAAAATCCGCAGGGCGGAAAAATCGTCCGGCAAGCCAAGGAGACTGCACATGGCATCTGTCGCCACCTTTCTGAACTTCACGAACCGCACTGAGGAAGCCTTCCGCTTCTACGCCGAGGTCTTTGGCAGCGAGATCCGGGAACTGCGCCGTTTTGGCGAGGTGCCGCCTTCTCCAGGCGCTCCTCCTCCTCCGCCGGGCACCGAGAGCCTGGTGCTCTTCGCCTTCCTGCCCATCTTGGGTGGCCACGAACTGATGGGCTCCGATGCTCCGCCGCAGATGGGCTTTTCACTGACCCAGGGCAACAACGTCCACATCAGCCTGGCTCCCGACACTCGCGAAGAGGCCGAGCGGATCTTCGCTGCCCTTTCCGACAATGGCACGGTGGAGAAGCCGCTTGCCGAGCAGTTTTGGGGCGGTCTCTTCGGGAGTCTCACCGACCGCTTCGGCATCCATTGGATCATCAACATGCTGCTCAAGGGCTGCTGACCGGCGCAACGGAGGTAGATTCCCGTCCATGGGACAACGTCCGGACATCGTGGGGCTGATCGCCGACTTGGCGGTGGGCAAT
>Ga0302217_10000311_pt1 | contig 12326 bp, 32 predicted proteins | sample II_Fen_N3_3_FD_198779 | JGI IMG/M metagenome (GOLD analysis project Ga0302217, IMG submission 198779) | Peat permafrost microbial communities from Stordalen Mire near Abisko, Sweden - II_Fen_N3_3 | ecosystem: Environmental > Terrestrial > Soil > Wetlands > Permafrost | place: Sweden: Abisko... | reverse complement strand
CCCGTCGAGGGCCTTGATCAGTTCGTCCACCGTGCTCACCGGGATGGTGGTGTCCATGGTCGGGTCGAGCCCCTCCACGGTGGCCTTGTGCAGCCGTCCCCCGTCACAGGCGAGGATCGCGGAGTCCTTGACCTTGACCTGCATCAGGGACACCCGGGCAGCGGAGGTGGAGGCAGCCTTGCGCGCGGCCATCAGGGCGCACAGGAAGGGCACCACCGGCACCGGAGCCAGCTTGATTCCGGAAACCTCGTCCAGCCCGAAGGTGTTGATCTCCCCCACCGGCACCTGCACGGTCCAGCGGGCCCGGCCCGAGCGCACCAACGCGGTGGAGCCCACCACGGTGATGTCGACGGTGGTGGTCGGAGCCAGCCGCAGGATGTCCAGCACCCGCTTGGGAGGCAGCAGGACCGAGCCCGGCACCTTGACCGAGACCCCATCCTCCACGACCGAGACCGTCTGCTCTCCGTCGCTGGCCGTGATCCGGAGGTGCGACACCACATCGGAGGTGGCTGGGAGTGCCTCGAACAGCGCGTAGGCCGTGCCGGGAATGATCTCCTTCAACGGGGTGACGCTGCTGGCCCGTGAGAACAGCGCCTTCAGCTTGGTGACGTCGGCCTTGATCGACAGCGACGCCGTCGACGGCAGGATCTCGGGGACGAGGTCGTCCTCCAGTTCGCTGAGTTCGAGCAGGCTCATCTGGTCACTCATGGCTTACCTCATCCACTTCCGGGTGCATCTTCAGCCACATCGGCCACTCCTCGGAAGGGACCAGCGTGACCAGACCGTTACCGAGCAGGCAGTTCAGGGTGGCCTTCACCGCTGCCTCAACGATCTCGCGCTGGTTCATCACATGGTCTCCCATGGCGGCGTCGGCGGCACTGAGCCGGACGGCGTTCCACAGGAGGTCGACACCAGCGATGTCAGCCATCAGTACACCCAGCCGGGCACGTTGACGACGGGGATGCCGTGCTCCACCCAGAGGTCGATCACGGTGGGGTTGTCGTCGAACGCGATAATGGGTTCGAACCCCAGTTCCAGAATCCGCTTCAAGATGTCCTCCTTCACCAGCCGGTCCTTGCGCTGGTCGTCGTCGTGGCGCATCCACAGCGCATCGCTGGGGACGTCGTTGAGGGCCAGCCACCACACTGCGTGGTGACGCCACATGTGGTTGCGGGCGGTCACGATCAGGATGGCGATTCCGTCGTCGTGCAGAGCCCGAGCGCGATCAACCACCCACTGGTGGGTGGGCACGTCCACGCTGGCACGGTGGAAGGCGTCGAAGTTCTTGATGGACCCCAGCACATGGTGCCGGATGCTCGTCACGTCGGCGAGCGTGCCGTCCATGTCGAAGATGGCAGCCTTCATGACGAGCCTCCTTTCAGGTCGCGATGGTGAGGATGGCGTTCAGAGCCTCGATGTAGGTCTCGTAGACCTTGGATCCCATCAGGCCGGAAAGCATCCGGTCGGACTGGTAGTTGGCGGAGTACTCGACGTTGCTCCGCGCCATCACGACCACGAGGTGGACCGGGTAGTCGTGGGAGGAGCTGTCGAAACTGGAAACGAGCACGGCGCTGCTGTAGAGGTACCGCTTGACGGTGCTGGCCTCGGCGTTGGTGACGACCAGCCAGCGGACGTTCGGGTCTCCGTTCACAGCTTGCCCGACCGGACCCAGATGGCCACGACAGCACCACGGTTGGCCGCGCGGATGCTCGGCTCGTAGTCACCGGTCTTGCGGATCAGGCCCCGCTTGGAGGCGGAGGAAAAGATCGCGCCGACGGCATTGTTCTGGTTCGGCTTGGCGGCGTCCGGGTGTGGCAGGTCGACGTGCTGCAACAGGTCGTTGGAGGTGAAGTACCGCCCGGTCGGGAGTCCGGCGATCCACGTGTTGGCGCGCTCGGCCCACGACGCTGCTCCGGTGAGCGCCTTGGTCTGGCCCTCCTCCTTCAGGCGCAGGCCCTCGGCCAGACCTTCGACCTTGACCTTCGACCAGTGCTGATCCATCACCTTCTGGATGTCGGGGTGGATCTCGGCCACAGACACATCGAGGATCCCGTCAGTGAGGGAGATCTTGAGGTCGGAGAAGTCCTCAGCCAGCGGGAGCTTGTCCTGCACAGGCTCGGTGATGGGTGCCGGGGGCTGGCCGGGAAGACGCCGGGTGACCGGGATGGGATTGGCCATGAGGCCCCTCCGCAGCTTGTCGTACTTGCCCTTGCTCATTGGTGACCGCCTTGTTTCGTAAAGCTGGGTTGACGTCTCTAGTATAGGACCTGTCCTAAGTAAGAGTCAAGTCCTCATCATCTTCTTCTTCGGCAGGCCCCGGCTTCATCGTGCTGGCCACCCAGAGAACCAGTGTGAGCCCGACAGCCAGCGCACCCCACGAGATCCACTCGGTGATCATGCCCCCGCCAGTGCGAGGGCTTCCTCGACCTCCACGACGGTGGCGTCCAGCTCAGCACGAAGCTCTGCGAGCTTGGCCTTGGCCTCCTCGGTGGTGGACACCCCGAACTCGGACTTCAGCACCTTGCGGGCATCAGCGAGACGGGCCTTGGCGTTCTCCAGCTCGACGGCGGCGCGGACCTTCTTGCTCTGGACCTGCGCGATGGAACCGCGTATTTCACGAATCTGATCTTCGGTACTGGCCATGGTGGCTCCTCTCTACTTCCCTGATACGCCTCTCAGAGCGCCATCCGCTTCTTTCCCTTGGCGTCGATGATCGGCTCGAACTTGGTACACGCATGACGTGTAGGACAAAAACCGCAGGGACCGGTTCCCTCGACGGGGGTCTTGATGTCCAGCAGGACGTCGTTGGCCATTCCAAGGATTCGCTGCAAGAGCTGGTTTCTGGAATCGACCGAGGGCTTGTAGGCCTTGACCTTCTCCTTGCACAGCGGCTGGAGGAGCCCGGTCATGGCGGAGGCCTGACCGAACATTAGCTCAACGGCGAGGTCGTAGAACCCGAGCTGGCCGACAGTCTTGCGCCAGTAGGACTCGTCCCGGGTGTGCTTGACGTCCCAGACGATCCAGCGGCCCTTGTCGTCACGCACGAGGATGTCCATGTAGCCGTTGAGGATGATCTGCTCAGGCTCTCCTGTACGAGGATGACGAATCATGATCTCCGCCTCGAAGTGCTTGTCGGCCTCGAAGTCGAACGGCACGACGTACTTCAGCAGGATCGGCTCGATGGCCTTCACCGCCTCGGTGCAGTCGGCCACCACCAGCTTGCGGTCCCCGGGGTTGCGCCAGCGGACGACGCCCTCACCCTTGGAGACCAGCTCTTCCTTCTCGGACTCGATGGTGGCGTCGACCATGGACGGCATCTCACCGATGTGATCGAGCGGGTCGTTGTTCAGCCAGTCACGAACGACCCGGTCGGTCACCGATCCGGGAAGGAAGTTGCGCTTGTTGTCGAGGGTGCCGAGCTTGTGCGTGCGGGCCAGATGGCTGCGCTGTTTGCAATCCTCATGAGTTCGCAGCCCTGACCAGCTCAACCGCACCGTCACTTTTCCGCACTCCTTACACGTCTGGATCGCCACTGACTCGCCTTCTCCTCGAAGATCTCGTAGAACCCCAGCTTCGGGTTACAACTCCCGCAGAGGAGACCCCTGACGCACTCTCCACAGCTTCTCTTACCGGGGCAGCAGCGTCGGTCATGGTCCACGGCGAGCCGCTTTCCAGCAGGAGCTTTCCCACAGATGCCGCAGACGCCACCCTGCTCCTCCAGCATCTGTCCGTAGTCCTCAGGAGAGATCCGGTAGTAACACTTCAGGTAGGCAGTCCACTCCTGAAGAGCGACCTTCTCAGGATCTCGCTGGATCCGGCCCTCTCTCTGAATGCGCCACTGCCCATTGAGTTTCTCCTTGTTGGCTGCCCGATAAGCCCTGCCCCATTCACGCTGGCAGGGCTTGCAGTACGGAGCTGGAGAGTTCGACGTGTTGCGCTCAGGGAAGTCCTCCTTGATGTCCTTGACTTCACCGCACTGAGGACACCGACGCTTCCCTTGGGCGGAGAGCTGGGCATGTTCGACACGGGTCATTGGGCTTCGCACTCCTACAGAGTAACGTAACCCACCCGCAAACGTCATGCCGTCTTGGAGACTGCTTCCTCTTCAGGAGCGGTGGTGGCGGCGTGGTGACCGGCGAAGGCTTCCTCAGCGGCGGCTGCCGTGAAGAGGTGTGCTCCTGTGCGACCCGGCAGGGTCTGCGCAGGCTTGATCTTCTCGGCGTCGACCCAGCGCTGCACGGTCTTGCGTGCGACGCCGTACTTGGTGACGATCTCCGAGATGGTGATCAGCGGCTCTTCGATGCTCATGGTTCCTTCGTTTCTGAATATGTCTGGCTGGCGGTGGTGTGTCTAATCCTTGGGACTAATGATAGTCCATAACTTAGGACAGGTCAAGGCTGGAACCCCTCACTCGTCCTTCCAACGCTCAAGGTTCGACGGCAGTTCACTCCGGTACGCACCACGTGTGGAGCGCAGGCTGACGGCAATGATCCCCTGATGGATGACGGTCCATGCCACCTTGCCACCCGGCAGGAGTCGGACCTTGTCGCCGAACTCGAACTCCTGCGCGGCCCGCTCGTCCCGGTCAGCGATGGCCTGTGCCATGCGCTCGGCGAACTTCTCTGCCCAGCTCACAGCCGGAACCCCTCAGGTGAGTTCATCTTGCGGAAGGTGGCCATGGCCTCCCGGAGCATCTCGGGATCCTCGAACTCCTCCCACGGCTCCGGCTTCGGGCGGCGCTTCAGCTTCGGCTGGGCGTTCGGCCCATCGTCTTCCCAGTTGAGATCGACCACGGTCTCGTACTCCACCGGAGGCAGCTGGACGAACTCCCACACCCGCTGTGGCCACAGCACGAGCACCGGCTTGCGGTGCAGGCTGTAGGCCACCTCCCACGCCATGAAGTGGCGCATGGGGTAGTACTGGTTACCGTCGTCCCGGTCGTGGACGGTGTAGCCGTCACTGAGGGTCTTCCTGCCGACGATCACCCCGTCGGTGGGAGCCTCACTGAACACGTTCTCGACCCAGTAGGCCGGGTAGGTGTAGTAACCCCCGATGCGCGGGAGGATCAGCTTCTTGGACTCCGGGTGCATCCGGTCGATGGCGTGGTTGTCCTTGTGCCGAGCCAGCAGCTTGGTGAAGGTGACCTTGGTGCCCAGCCGGAACGGGAGTTCCGTCTTGATGTCACTCATGGGACATCCCGGTGATCCGGAGTTCGATGTGCTCAATGAGCCGGTCCAGCTGGTGACTCGTCAGAGGATTGCCCTTCTTGACCTCGTCCCTGATGGACTTGATGGTGCTCAGCTCTGCCGTCGCAATCGCCTGCCACGTCATGCCCGGGATGTCAGCCACGATTGGCCTCGAACTCGGTCAGCAGATTCTGGAAACGACAGCTGGCCATGACCTCGTGCATGTCGTGCCCCTTCAGCCGGTAGCCCTCCGCGTAGGCGTAGGTGGTGGCCAGCTGGTGCAGGGAGCCCGAGAGCTTGTCCACGACGTAGAGCTGGTCCCGGTCGGTGCCGCAGGCCGTGCAGGTGCGGCGACGGGTCAGGCGCAGGGTGCCATGGACGACCATGTACTCCCCGGGCGTCTCGAAGGTGCGGGTCTTGCCCCACTGGTGCCCCATGTCCCGGCAGTCCACGAAGCTGTAGGTCGTGGTGTCGAACGTTTCCCTCAGGTCTGTTTCCATTTCGTCCTCCTCCTAGTTGTTCTCTGGCAGGTGCTGCCAGTACCTACGGGGTCCGTGCATGGTGGGGGTCATGGTGCCATCGACAGAGCCGCACTGCGCACAGTGGTGCTCGAACGACATGTCGGGGTTGGCGGAGTGACGCTTCCAGCCGCAGGCGTCGCAGGTCCAGACCGCGCAGAATCCGCAGGGGCGGCGCTGGTTCCGGAACTTGACGACGTGGTTGAGTGCGTGCGCGAGTGCTTCCGCCGACACCCGGTGCTGCCAGTGGTTGCGCCATCCGCAGGAGCACGCACCTCTGTAGCGGACACTACCGTTCAGCTCCACCTCCTCGGTGAAGGGCTCGTGCGTGAAGGGCTCCTTGCCCGGGACCCACTTGGTGGTCACAGGTACTCCGCGAAGGTCCACCGGGTCCAGATCTTCCGGAAGTCGGGATCGAACACGGAGACTCCCGTGTCGAACTGGGTGGCACAGCGCTCGCAGACGAAGACCTTGTCCCTGACCTTCCAGCCCTTGCGCTGGATGAACCGACGCAGCGCGTTGTGCCGCTGGGAGCGGGTGGCTGCGCAGTGGTGGCAGACGCCGCACAGGGCCACGGTGAGCTTGGGACGGCGGGCCTCGGCGACGGCTGCCTTGACGGTCCTCATGTCGGCCTCGAAGAGCTGGTCGATGGTCCGAAAGCTGCGACGAGTTCCCTCTGTCGAGAGGCCCATGGTGCGCTTCTCCTCCATGTAGGGCATGTCGGAGAGGTGGTGCTCCTTGGGGAGGTCGTGGAGGGCCTTCCGCGCAGCTGCGAAGGCCTGTGGGGTCTCCACGCGGACGATGATGTACCGCATCAGATCGCCTTCGCCTGCTCGTCAATCCACGCAACAATGGACGCGCGGGTGTGGAGGTCGTGAGGGACCTGATTCTTCAGGTCCTCCAGAGTGGTGCGCTGGACTCCGCGCAGGGCCTCGTCGACCGTCTCCTGCATCCGCTGGGTCATGTGGACAACCCGGTGTGCGTTGCGGTCCAGCAGGTCGAGCAGCTCCTGTGCGTCGTCGGTGGTCAGGTAGAGGATGTTCGGGCCCCGGTGGTCTGTCTGCGGGGGCAGGTCCTTCAGGGCGGAGATCTTGTTGCGGACGGCGTCGAGCACGCTCTGGGCCTTCTCGTCCTCATCGACCGCGACCCGCACGCCCAGCTCAGCGACCCGCTCGGGGGTGAGGTTGGATGCCCGGACGTACAGCGCACCGGGGACGACGTTGGGGTGATCTCCGGGCTCGATGATCGAGCAGCTGATCTGCACCCACGGCTCGTCGGCGTAGCCGATCAGGAGGGGCGGGGGCCACTCACCTTCGACGTTGAGGTTGGCGACAACGTTGCGCCCTTCCTCGTCCTCAGCGAGACGGATGAATGCCTTCATGATTCTCCTTGCTTGGTTGACCTGTATCTAGCTTAGTACCTGACCCTACCTTCGGTCAAGCCCCCCTGCAAGCAGTGCAGTAGCAGACAGGAAGAGCATCCCCAATGCCCTTCTCCGTCCACGCCCCAATAACCAGCCACCAGAAGACCTCCAGAGGTTCCTCGGTGTGCTTGTTGGTCCCGTAGTGAGGGGCGAACTCGTTGACGTAGGCCGTCGAGGTGTAGCGCTCGGCTCCCATTTCACGCCTGACGCAGTAGGTGATCTTCATCTGGGGTCCGGCGATCTTGCTCTCGTCGACCGGGGAGGGTTCCCACAGCCGAACCTCATCGACCACACCGGAGGCGATGGTGAGCTTGGTCCTCCTACGAGGGGACCGGGTCATCTTGCGGGCCATCAGCGACCACCTTCCTTCTGCTGGGCCTTGAGCTGCTTGGCTGCCTCACGCTCACGCCACTCCTCGACCCACTCCGGGGTGTGCTTGGGGCACCACGCGGTGCCGTCCTTCTGGAGGAACCAACCCCGGTCGTGAGCCTTGACCGCACCCCAGTGGTGACCCTTGTAGGACTCCTCGCACTTCTCGTCGGCGCACCAGACAAGCTCGACCTCGAAGCTCACCGCAGGTCCTTCCTACCGTCGCACTCATCACAGTGGCAGCGCTTGACAAGGAGTTCATCGCTCGATGCTGGACCAACGACTCCCACGAAGCCGATCAATGCTCCGAAGAGACCAACCAGCAAGGGGGCAGGGCTGTTGAGAATGACTCCGACGACAAAGCTCCCGATGAACAGCAGAACCCCCGGGGCGATGAATCCCACCCGCCACAGACGCCGGTAGTGCAGGAAGATCTGGGTCCGGGAGTGACGGATCTTGTCGGCCAGCTTCGCCAGCCACGTCTCGGCGGCTGCGAGCTTCTCCTCCGCCTTCTTGGGGGTGGGGACGTGCTCCCACTTCTGCCCGGTCATCAGGCCTGCTCCCCATACTTGACCGCGAGCATCAGTTCGAGGTCGCGCTGGATGGCAGCGATCTCCTTGCGCAGTTCGTGATTCATGAAACGAGGGTTTCCTTCGGAGCAGGTGGAGTACAGCGAGATGTGCATCCCGTCGGTGGTCTCCACGATCACGGTGACCGTCTTGAGGCTGGCCATCAGTGCTTCTCCTCGATCATGTAGATCTCCTCGATGTGGGAGATGGCCTCGGTCATCGACGCGGCGTGGCCGGTGTCCTTACCCGCGATGGGCCGGACTCCCTTATGCAGCGTCCACGAGACCGGGTAGACGTCAGCGTCGTGGTTGTTCACCGACACCTCGGCGACCGGCGTCCCGTCGGGGGCGATCAGCTGGTAGGTGGTCGTGCGGTAGTTGAACGAGTCATGCACCGACACCTTCTTGCGGGTCAGCTTCCGGCCCTTCATGGCAGCGATCTCCGCCTCCATCCGAGGGATGATGCGGGTACGCAGCTCCTCGGCGTGCTGGCGGGCCTGCTCGGTGTCGATGGCCTCCGCCTCTGCCAGCTGGCGCTTCTTCAGCTTCAGCTCTGATTCCCGGCTCACAGTTACTCCTTGTTCGGTTGACCGTGTCCTCACCTTAGGTCACCTGAATGACCCATGTCAAGGACATCCTTTCTGGAAACAATACTTGACCAAGCTAGGGACAGGTGGTAAGCTAGGTACATGAGCAACCGCGTAGAGATCACAGCAGTCCTCGACCTCCCCACCCCCATCAGGGTCACCGTCAAGATGGCGGGAGGAGACATTGAGAAGGAGGTCATCTCCGCCGAATGGGTCGCCACGGCCTACGTCGTGAACGGCGTCGTCTCCGTCCGCACCCGGGTCCTCGGACGTGGCCACTACAGCGTCTGGTGCAGCTTCTCCGAGGAGAATGCACCCAGCTGGGTCCCGGCGCTCCCGGAAGGACTGCGGGGCGCTGCCACTGCGATCCTGAAGGAGATGATGGCATGAGCCCCACCGAACGCCACTACCGGGTGTGGAACACAGCCCCGGCAGGATCCAAGAACGATTCCTTCTCGGTCCCCTTCGGGCTCGACAAGCAGATGGCCCTCGACTACGCATCCAAGGTAACCAATGGATGGACATCTGAGGTCCAGTACCGGGACGTCCCCGTCGTGTGGAAGGCCCTGTCGTGAACGAGATCTACTGGGTCGGGATCGCCGTCGCGATGATGATCATCGGGTACGTCGGAGGTCTTGTTGTGGGGTTCGACAGATGGGGGAAGAAGCGATGAGCTACGTGTTCGACGACGGGGGCCGGGCTGCGGCGGGCTACAAGGGCACCACAGGCGACTGTGGGACTCGGGCCTTGGCCATCGCCACCGGCAAGCCCTATCAGGAGGTCTATGACCTCGTGAACGAGTTCTGTGCCAAGGAGCGGGCCCACAAGCGGCGGAAGCCGTCCAACGCCCGCACGGGGCTCCACGCCTTCACCATGCACAAGATCGCAGCCAGCCTCGGAGGCACGTGGACCGCCACCATGACCATCGGCTCGGGCACCACGGTGCACGTCAAGGCCACCGAGCTGCCCAAGGTCGGGTGCTTCGTCCTGAGGCTCTCCAAGCACTACGCGGCCTACATCGACGGGGAGCTGCGGGACAACCACGACAGCTCACGGGACGGCACCCGGGCGGTCTATGGCTTCTGGGAGTTCTGAGCCAGACAGTCGAAGGCCCGAACCGGTATGAGTCACGGTTCGGGCCTTCTCTGTGGTCAACTTCCCGGTCGCTCCCCCCCAGTAGTCTCCGAGTACGGAGCCGTCTCATGGATTGGGCCAGTCGACGGACTCCCGGTTGACCATGTGTCGACCGCTAGGTCTCCACGTTGGGACACGGTAGTGGGTCACCTGAGGGTGCGTCAAGGGCACAGAGAAACCCACGAGATTCCGCCCCCTCACTCGGAACCTCGTGGGCCATTTCCCCAGCTGTCCTACTTCGGTACCAGCGCTCTCTTGTCCCAGCGGACGTACCCTTCTGAGACTGGAACGGTGTACTCCAGCTCCCGGTCTACCACGTGCATAGTCTTCTCGCTGGCGGGCATCACAAAACGCTCACCGTCTTTGGGACCACCCCACCACTGGACCGACTTCATCGGCCTCGGAGCTGCCATGGTCAGGATGCCTTCCGGGCAAGCCACTCCTCGGCGGTGCGGATCGTCATGCCCAGCATTCCCGCCACCTGCACCTCCAGCCGTGCTCCCGGAGACAGCCACCACTCGTCCAGCAGGGCCACCCCGGAGGAGCGCATCAGACGGACCAGTGCCATCCGGATGTAGTCGGCGTAGTCGGTGGTGCCGTCTCCTTCGTCGTCTGCCGGATTCTCCACGTGGTATCCCACAGCCCTCAGGGCGGTCGCCGTGGAGTTGAACAGAGGGAGGTTGTGTTCCGGTACCCCAGACATCCTGCCAGCCACGTAGAGGACTTCTTCAGAGTCAATCGGGAAGGTCATCTTCAGATCCAATCGTGACGAGGGGCTTGCCCTGACGGGCGGATTCTTCCTGCACGTAGATGTAGTACTCGCAGGACTTCGCGTGTGGCATGAAGACGAACGCGTCGGCCTCCTCATCACGTCCCATGCGGCAACCACAAGGCAGGGTCTCCAACGAGTTGGTCTCAGACACCGGTCCTCTCCTTCGGGTACTTCTGCTCGTGTGCTGCCATGACCTGTGAGCCCAGCACCTCGACCCACTGAGGACCAAGATGCTCGCTGGAAGATCCCCGGGCCGACAGCTGGACCCACGCCGCACCGTCGTGGATGAACGGTGTCGGGTACATCATCAGCAGCCCGTCGTTGCCCTCCGCACCCATGACCATGCTCGGCAGGCCGGGGACCTTGGCGTTCTCGAAGGTGATCGTGGCCATCTCCTTGTTGAGGGGATTCTTGGCGAAGGGAGCCCAGCCGTTCTTGAGAGCCTTCCACTGACCGCTGGTGGGCTTGGCCCCGGTGACTCCCACGATCCGGTAGGAGCCGAAGGAGCCCCGCATCAAGGTGTGCACCTCACCACCCACCGTGCGCGGGATGCCATGCTTCTGACCCCACTCATGTGCGAGCTTGCCCCATGCGTTGCGGCCCTCCTCATTGGCGAGGCAGACGGCGACGGTCTCGGGGTCGTCGGTGCGGAGGTACTGCGGGATCGTGTAGTCGTTGCTCACGGGGTCTCCTTGGTGTACTGGGCTTCGTTGATGCGGGCTGCGAGGGCGTTGAGGTCAGGTGTGGTCATCAGTTCTCTCCTTGTGGTGTCTCGCTCTCTTGATACGCCTCAAGAGGGGTGAATCTCAGCCCAGCACTCTTTGCAGAAACGAATGCCCCGCCAGTAGAAGCGGCAGAAGCGGTCGGGGTGGACGTCGCAGCGGATCAGGCTCTTGGCCATCAGTCCTTCATCCTGAAGCCGTCCATGTAGGCCTGCCACTCGCCCCAGTGGCCGACGCCCTCCTCCTCGTCATGCCACTGGCGAATCCGGGCGTCAGCGGGGCGGTCCTCGTCGTACTCGGAGCACTTCTGCTCAAGGTCGTTGCCGTAGGCACAGACGTGCACCCGGTGGTCGCCCATGGGCAGGGAGCAGCCGTGGGAGCCGAAGAAGAAGTTGCACCACTCCTGATCCTTGGGCCGGTTGGCGGCATAGTCGGCGATGGCGTCAGCCAGCGACTGGGTCAGATCGATCTGCATCAGAATCCCTCTCCGGGCCACATGCCCGATCCCGGACACTTCACGTGCCGGATTGCCAGTGCCCTCGTCGAGTGCCGACGAAGCCAGCCCTTCTCGGTCAGCTCGATCTGCCGTCCGCAGACAGGACACCGACGCTTGACCGTGATCACTTCTTCTTCGCCCACTTCCGACGCCGGGCTGCTTCCTGCTGGCGCTCATGCTCTTCCGCGCGCAGATCCTTGGCAGCGTCCCGGCCTTCGTCATCGGGCTCGGTGATGTCACCCATCAGTCCTCTTCCGGAGGTAGGCGACCGTCGGTGCCGGGGCTCATCGTCAGACCCTCGGCGTAGTTCCTGCGAGCGATCTCCACCAGCTCCGGGTTGCCGATGGCGAGGTACCAGATCATGCCGTACAGCTCCTCCAGAGCCTCGTAGACGTCACCGGAGCTGCACTCCAGCATGGAGAGAGCCTGAGAGCGCACCAGCAGCTTGCCGCTGGGCTTCTCCACGATGTGGTTGTAGGAACCGGCCATCAGTCCTCAGCGATCTCGGTCTCGATGTCTTCGAGGTCGGCGATCTTGTACGTCGGACCCGA
>Ga0302217_10000308_pt1 | contig 12421 bp, 10 predicted proteins | sample II_Fen_N3_3_FD_198779 | JGI IMG/M metagenome (GOLD analysis project Ga0302217, IMG submission 198779) | Peat permafrost microbial communities from Stordalen Mire near Abisko, Sweden - II_Fen_N3_3 | ecosystem: Environmental > Terrestrial > Soil > Wetlands > Permafrost | place: Sweden: Abisko... | reverse complement strand
GCTGCTGCGCCGTCTGGTGGAGGCGGGGCTTCCGGTATCCGCCTTCGGTCCCGACGGCCGGAGCCTCTTCGAGAGCTACCGCGAGGCCTTGGCGCGTCCGCCCCTGCAATTCGATGCCGTGGCGATGTCGGAGGCTTTGCCGCAGCCTGGTGATGTGCCGTCCTCGGCGTGGGGTTCGCTTGCGGCCATCCTGCGCTGGGAGCTTCGTCAGATCCTCCGCGAGCCGCGCCTTTTCGCGCCCTTCTTGCTGCTCTCGGCACTTTTTTTGGCCCTTCAGGTGGCCACGCACGCGAGCCTAGCTCCGGCTTTCTTCCTGCTTCCCACCAGCATCTGCGCCTCTCTGGCCGCCGACCTCGTGGCGGGTGAACGGGAACGTTCGGGACTCGACACGCTGCTGGCCACGGCCACCCCGGCGACCGTCCTCCTCGTCGGCAAGGCCCTTGCCGTATGGCTTTGCGGGCTGCTTCCCGGCATGACTTTGCTTGCCATCTCTTCGGCGCTTTCGGCTGATCCGCTCCTGGGAAGCCTCGGCCTGCTCGTTAGCGGAACCCTCTGCGCGACGCTGCTTTCGGTGCGCTTGTCTGCCGGAGCCCAGACGGTGCGGGCGGCGGCGCAGGTGGCGGTGCTCTCCGCTCTTGGCTTCTCGCTCTTCTTTGCGCTGCTGCCGCTAACCCCCCGATTCGTTCCCGGGACCGGAATGCTCTTGGTCGTGGGGCTTGCCATGGCGCTGCCGCTGGCCTTGGTTGCCAGTTTGCCGGGGGCCGCGCGCCGCTATCGCTGCCGCTAAATCGGTGCGAATTTCCGGAAATTTGTCTGTTCGGGTGGTTTGTTGTGGTACTATGAAATTGTGACCCGGGATGAACTGGATTCATTGCGTTCGCAACTGCGGCAGGAAGCCGATGTCGTCGAGTCCATGGCTCGCGACGAAGCCGACTTTCTGGCGCGTCTGCATGTCAATTTCGTGCATGCGGAATTCCTGCGCCTCTTAGAAACCAAGAAGACGCGCATGGAGAATCTTTCGAGCCTGCGCGAGGCGATGCGCCCCTTGTGCGAACTTTGGATGGTGCGCAAGCGCGAGGAAAATCAGGGCGACGCCGGCGTCGAGCAGGAATTAGAGCGTATCCGCGCAGCCTTCGAGCGCCTGCGCCCGGTTGAGCTGGAGCTTGAGAACTTGGCTACTCAATACCTGCGGAGCCTGACCCAGGGCGGCGAAAACGTGCAGGACCGCATCGCGCTCTACCGGTCCTGGGGAAGCTGAGATGGAGGCGATTCCCAAGGACGTGCCTCCGCAGGTGGCAGGACTTCTCTCGTGGTTCCAGGACAACGTGGAGCGCCTGGAAAAGGCCTACGCCGACATGGGCCGCCAAGTGGAGCGCATCAACCGCGAGCTCGATCAGCGCAATGCTGAGCTTTCGGTGGCCTTGGCCGAACAGAGCCTGATGCGCAACCGCCTTGCCTGCCTCTTGGAAAGTCTCCACGACGGCGTGGTGATGGTGGATGTGAACGAGCGGGTGGTGATGTTCAATGCCCGTGCTGGGGCCATTCTGGGGCTCGACCCGCGTCGCATGATCATGCGGCAGTTGGGAGAGGCCTTCGCTGATTCTGCGCTTCTCCTGCCTTTGCGACATTGCCTGGAAGACGGCGAGAACCCGGGGCATTTGGAGTTGCGCTGGAAGCGCGATGGTGCCGAAGATGTTCCGCTGGGCGTCTCTACGGCCCAGGTGTGCGACGTCTCGGGAGCCAAGCTCGGTGCCGTGGCCACTTTTTCGGACCTCACGGCCATGAAGTCGATGGAGCGCGAACTGGTGCAGAGCCGGACCTTGGCGGCTCTGGGCGAGATGGCGGCCACGGTGGCCCACGAGATCCGCAATCCCCTCGGCGGGATCGGCGGCTTTGCGGGGCTTCTGGCGCGCGACATTCCCGAGGACGATCCCAAGCATCACTTGGTGGAGCTTATCCGGCAGGGCGTCTCCTCGCTCAATCGCACCGTCACCAATCTGCTTGCCTACACCAAGCGACTGGATCTGTCGCCGCGCGAAATCGACCTTCCCGGCTGGCTTTCGGAGCTGGACGAATGGCTGCGCATGGAAGCGCCGGAGCTCTGCGGCGGAGCTGTGGAAATTTCCTGCCGCCACGAAGGTGATCCCAAGGTGCGCTTTGACTCCGAGAAGATTCGCCAGGTGGTCGTGAACCTCTGCCGCAATGCGCTGCAGGCCATGCCCGCAGGAGGACGCCTCGAAGTGGCCTCTCGTCGGGAGGCGCGGGAGCTGTTTCTTTCGGTCGCCGACAGCGGCGGTGGCATCTCGGACGAGAATTTAGCGCGTATCTTTGATCCTTTCTTCACCACCAAGGAAAACGGGACGGGGCTGGGACTCGCGATCGTCCGCAAGATCGTCGAGTTCCACGGCGGAGCCATCACGGCATCTAGCCGGCCAAGCGAAGGCACCCGTTTCGAGATCCGCATCCCTCAGATGGACCCATGGCAAGAATCCTGATTGTCGACGATGAACTCCTGATGCGCGAAATGGCCGGCGAGAGCCTGCGGCGCCAGGGGCACGATGTCGTGTTGGGACGCAACGGACAGGAAGGCCTGGACCTGCTCCAGAAGCACGACCCGGACCTCATTCTGTCGGACTTCAAGATGCCGCAGATGACCGGCGTGGAGTTCCTGCGCAAGGTCCGCGAGATCAATGCCGAGGTGCCCTTCGTCATCATGACCGCCCACGGGACAGTTTCTGTCGCCGTCGACGCCATGCGCCTGGGGGCCTGGGATTTTCTGGAAAAGCCCTTTGAGGTGGATGTCCTGGAAATCACCGTGGCTAGGGCTCTGGAGGCCGCCGGACTGCGCAAGGAGAACCACCGGCTGCGCAGCGAGCTGGGAGAGCGCTACCGCATCGTCGGTGGCTCGGAGATCCTGAAGAACGTCCAACGCTTGATCGAGGAGGTGGCTCCCACCCGCACGACAGTTCTTGTCCAGGGCGAGTCGGGCACCGGCAAGGAGCTGGTGGCGCGCGCCATCCACGACCAGAGCAATCGACGCGACAAGCCCTTCGTGAAGGTCAACTGCGCGGCGCTTCCCGAAGCGCTCTTCGAAAGCGAACTCTTCGGCCACGAGAAGGGCGCTTTCACCGGGGCCATTCGCAGCCAGCGCGGCAAGTTCGAGCTGGCCGACGGCGGCACCCTGCTGCTCGACGAGATCACCGAGATGCCGCTTTCCCTCCAGGCTAAGCTTTTGCGAGTGCTGCAGGAGCGGGAGATCCAGAAGATCGGCTCCGAGGAGGAGATCCCGGTGGACGTGCGGCTGATCTGCACCACCAACCGCGATCTGCATGAAGATGTGGCGGCCGGGAACTTCCGCGAAGATCTCTTCTACCGCCTCAACGTCATTCCCTTCCACGTCCCGCCGCTGCGCGATCGGCGCGACGATATCCCCGGACTGGTCGGGCATTTTATTGATCGCTACAATCGTGAGAACGGCTTCGCCGTAGACAGCCTTTCTCAGGCTGCCATGGATCGCCTGCTGGCTCATGACTGGCCAGGTAACATTCGCGAATTGGAAAACACCGTCCAGCGCGCCGTGGTGCTCACCAAGCGCGGTTTGGTGCCGCCGGAAAATCTCGGCCCCGTGGAGACGCCGGCGCTTTCGCGGCGCATCCACTCTGCAGATGCCGCTGCTGCTTCGTTCGTCGTTCCTGTCAAAGAGGCGGAGCATCCCGTGCTGCGCCCGTCCTTGCCGCCTGCTGTCGCCGGCGGTTCGTCTCCCTACGTTGGACAGACTCTCGATCAGATCGAGCGCTTGGCCATTGAGGCGACACTTTCTGAGTGCGCCGGCAATCGCACTCGCGCTGCCGAACGGCTGGGAATCTCCATCCGCACGCTGCGCAACAAACTGCGGGAATACCGCGGCGAGGGGACTTCCGAGGGGGACGAGGATGACTGAGGAAGATCCCGAGGAAAAGATCGCGCGCCTGGAGGCTGCCCTGCGGGAGGCCGAGGCGCGCATGGAGCGGCAGGAAGAGTTCTTTCAGATGGCGGTCCACGACCTGCGCGCGCCGCTTTCTGCTATCGTGGTCTACTCAGAGCTTTTGATGAACCGCGTCCTGGGAGATTTGGAAGACCGCCAGGTCGAGCAGATTGGCACCATTCATCGCAACTGCGTCCAGCTCATCCGCATGGCTGAAGATGTGCTCGCCAGCGCCCAGGTGCGAGCTGGCAAGCTAGATCTGGACCTGCAGCCGGTGGACCTAGTGGCCATGGCGCGCGATGCCGTCTCGGCGCTCCTGGGGCTGGCACAGGCAAAAAATGTCGCAATCGAGATTGTGGAGAGCGCCCTTCCCCGTGTCCCGGCGGATCTCGACAAGATCTCGCGTGCCTTCTGCAATATCCTCGGGAACGCCATCAAGTTCAGCCCTGCTGGCGGCACCATCAGCGTCGAGTTTGAGCTTGGCTCTGACGCAGTCACTATCGCCATCACCGACGACGGACCGGGAATCTCCCCGGAAAAGCGCGACCTCGTTTTTGCGAAGTTCCAACGCGGCGAGCACGGCGGTGAGAAGGGCCACGGCCTGGGACTTACCATTGCGCGCTACTTCCTGGACCTGCACGGCGGGCGCATCCTGATCGACGGACGCCGCAATCGTGGCTCCACCTTCCTGATCGGTTTGCCGCTTTTACATCAGGGCAGATTGACGCCGTAAATTTCCTTGCTACGTTGCGCGCATGGCTTTACCCTGCCGGCCATCCTTGCGCGAGCTGTGCGCCCCCTTGCGAGGGTTGTGGCTGTTTGCCGGCGTGCTTGCCGGATGGTCGTGGCTGGCTTTGCCGGGACGCTGGCACTGGGGGGCCGTGGCCTTGTTGGTGGCAGCCCTGGGGGCGGCTCGCGGCATCGGTTCTCGTCTGGCGATCCTGGTGGGGCTTGCGCTGCAGGTCGCAAGCTTCCAGATTCTCTGGTGCGCGACACCGGAGCGAGCTCCTGTAACCTGTCGTTGGGCCGTGCGGGTGGAAGAAAGCGGTCGCCATCTGGAGGGCACGGTGTTGGCCGGTCCGGCCGCCCTGCGCGGCGAGCGCTTGCGGCTTTCGCCTTCCGATCTCGACGCGCGGCCGGGCGATACGCTGTGGCTGCGCGGGACGTATCGGCCTCCGGCGCCGGCCTCCAATCCCGGCGGCTTCGATGCTGGCCGTTGGATGGCCGAGGCGAATCTCGGCGGCATGCTGCGCGCCGCCGGGGGGGAGCCGATGGTGGTCCATCGCGCCGCGGTGCGACCCTCGCGCCGTCGCTTGATGACAGATTTTGTCCACAGGACGCTGGCGCGCCGTCTCTCCCCTCCGGCGGCGGCGCTCTGGAGCTCCACGGCCCTGGGAGAGACCTCCTTCCTGCCTCCCGAGGTTTCCGATGCCTTCCGGGCCACCGGGCTCTTTCACCTGCTTGCCGTCTCAGGGTCGCACATGCTGCTCCTGGGCGGCGCTGTATTCGCGGCGCTGCGGCTTCTGCGTACGCCGAGTTCGCTTGCCTGGATCCTCTCCTGCCTTGCCGTTTGGCTTTACACATGGCTCTTGGAGTGGCCAGCACCGGTGTTGCGCGCTTCCATCGCCTATTCGGTCCTGGCCGCGGCCATGGCTGCCGGTCGGCGCCCGCACTCCTCCAATGCCTGGTTCCTCTCGGGGGCGTGTCTCTTGTGTCTGGACCCGAACAGTCCTTTTCATCCCGGCGTGCAGCTTTCCTTCGCGGCGGTGGCGGGGCTCCTCTGGGTTGCTCCTCATCTTGAGTGGATGCTGCCGCATCGCCTGCGCGAAGGGCGGCTTGCCGCTTGGTTCGCACGACCTCTGCTTGCTTCGCTCGGGGCATCCCTCACCACGGCCCCCTTGCTTGCCTGGCATTTTCAGGCTGTCCCTTGGATTGGCATCCCTGTCGGACTGGCTACGGCGCTCTTCTTCGAGGCCGGATTCCTGGCTTCGCTTCTCACGCTGCTGCTTTCAGGAGTCGGTCTTCCGCTGCCTTTTTTCTGGGGCTTTGCCAAGGCCGCCGACGGCCTCGCGTGGGTTTGCCTCAAGACCGTTCTCTGGAGCGCCGAGCGCTTCCACGGGACGCTGGATCTGGCGCGGCCGTCTCCGGGGGCGCTGGCGTTGGGGCTTGCGCTTCCCTTTGCCTTGGCGCTGTGGGGAACGCCGTGGCGGCGCTTGGCGCTTTGGAGCGGCATCCTCTGGATCGCAGCGGCAGGAACTTTCTGGTTTTGGCCGCATCAACCCGCACTGGAGGCGTGGTTCCTCGACGTGGGGCAGGGGGATGCGGCGGTCCTGCGATTTCCTTCGGGAAGGGCGTGGCTTGTCGACTGCGGCCCGCGCAGTGAGATGAGCGATGCCGGTGCGCGCGTGGTGTTGCCGGCGCTCAGGACTCTCGGCATCCGCGCCCTCGATGCCGTGGTGGTGACGCATCCCGACATGGACCATGCCGGTGGCCTCGACACCCTGATCGGGGCGCTTCCGATCGGGAGGGTCTTCGTTTCGGTGGCGCACTATCCCGACACCCCGGCGCACTGGACCAAGACGCTTTCCCGCCTCGCGGCAAAAGGAATCCCGGTGCGCGAGCTGGGTGCTGGTCAGAAATTGTCTTATGGCGACGGGGCCCGCACTGTGGTGCTGGCCCCCGGACGCGCCGAGGCTCCCTCCACCAACGGCGCAAGCGTGGTGCTGCGCACCGAGTACGGACGTTCGTCCATGCTCCTGGCCGGGGATGCCGAGTTCTGGAGCGAGAAGCATCAATTGCAGGACGGGGCTCATCTGTCGTCGGACCTGCTCAAGGTTGGGCACCACGGTAGTCGCACCTCAAGCGCACCGGAGTGGCTGGGTGCGGTGCGACCGGGGTTAGCGCTTCTTTCGGTGGGCGCCTTCAATCGCTACGGCCATCCGTCTCCCGAGTTCCTGGAGCGCCTGCGCGGCATCGGGAGTGCTCCCTGGATCACCTCGCGCCAAGGAGGGCTATGCGTGCGGGTTTTGCGCAACGGCATGCAGATCGCCGCCGCCGAGCCGCGCTGGTGGCGCGGCCCTTGGAGACGGCGCTAGCGTCGCGCCTTGACGGCGTCCCCGAAGCGTTTCCAGGCGTCCTTGGCCCACTGGCTTTCGGCCGAGAGCTCTCCCTTGTTGCCCTTGGTGTGAAACTCCTGCTTCAGGAGAAGTTGGCCCTTGGATGCGTCCCACAGGGTGAACCCGATGCTGTCGTCGAACTGTGCGGCCGAATCGCGTTGAGCCTTTTTGCCGCCTCGACGCACCACCAGGACATGAGTCTTTCCCAGTTCGCCACCGAGTGTCTTGGCTTTCAGTGCGGCATTGGTTGCCGTATCGGCCAGGGAGGTCAGGGAGTCCAGTCGTCCGGGAGCGCTCAGGTTCGGCATGGAGCTGTCGAGTACTTCCCAAGGGACTTCCGGGAACAGTTGTTCGAGGGCTTCTCCGCCTTGCTCCATCAGGGCAAAGCCAGCCTGGTCGTATTCCGCCACGTCCAGCACCAGGCCGAGGCTCGATTCCTTGCTGATGTTCCCGTTCCAGGACGTTCCGTCCTTGGAAAATGCGAAGGCGGCAGAAATTGTCATAAGCAGGATGAGGGATCTCAGTCGCATTAGAACTCCGGTTCGGTGGTGATGATGTACTTGGGTCCTAGGTTTCCCACGGCAAGCTGCAGTCGAAAGAAGAAATTGTCCTGGTTCCTCACGCGGATGCCGAGGCCCCACCCGGGAGCTAGGTGGCTTTGTGAAAGTTGCCAGGGGACATCGCCGCTATGGGCCAGTTCCGCAAAGAAGGAGCCGTCGACGTACTTCCAGATGGGCCATCGATATTCGATGCCTCCTCCCCAGGTGCTTTTCCCGTTGAGGCGGGTATCGTAGGCGCGGGCGGGGGCGTCTCCTCCCATGGTCGGAAAGAAGAACCAGGGAGCTTGGCCGGCACCGTTCTCCCAGGCTTGGGTGGCCTTCCAGTAGACGGCCAGGATGCGGCGTTCCGTCAGGCGTTGCCACATGGTCGTGGGGTCGATGGCGTCCACGATGAACTTGGGATTCAGATTGAGGTAAGGGTCGAGATCGCTGCGCCGATAGACGTAGCGCTCGCGGCCCAGCAGCAGATAGTGGACTCCTCCGGCGGAGACGGTCGCCATGTCGGCGCCGCTGCTGGTGAGCGCCTGGCTTAGGCTCAGATTGAACCGCAATCCCTTGGTCGGGACTCCACTGTGATCGACGCTGCTGTACCCGGTGCTGGTGCCGATGGTTATGGCAGTCGTTCTGCTTGCGGTTCCCCGGTCGCCCCGATTGAACCAGGAGGCATTGGTGTTGACGCTGTCAGATATCCTGTCCGGGAGAGTGTCCGCATGGAGGGAGCCTTCCAGGGAGATACTGTGGCTCCAGTGGTCCGCCTGGGTTTCCATCGATACGCCGATGGTCTTGTTGGTCTCTGAAACCATTCCAGTAGGGAGTGCGTTGGAATTTTGCAGCGATGTTTGCCCAGGAATCCATACGCTGACGCTGGGAGTATGGAAGATGTTGTATCTGAAGGACATGCTGGTTCCCTCAAAGGGAAGGTCCAGAACCTGCGAAGAGAGCCATAAGCCCCATTCCTGGTCGGGTGCCCAGCGGATGGCAGCATCCGTGTTGATTCGTTCTTGCCACGTGTCGCGATAGCGAATTCCCGTGCGCGAGTCGCTTTTTCCGGTGATGGTGGCCACCGGGTAGATCATCCGCTTTTCCTTCCGATCTCCGGCGTGGATCAGGGTGTTGGTCCGCTCGATCACTTCGCAGGAATCGGCATAGAGGATCACGGGCTTCAAAGGCCGTGCCACGGCTTGGAACAAGGGGTGAACCACCCAATCAAAAGGCTTGAATGCCAAGGAGAGGATGCGGTGGGGATAACTTTCCCGGATAGGAGGAACTTGATGCCGGGACGAATCCTTGACGACTGCCGTCGCGGATGCCGAATCGTCCTGTCGCACGGACGAGTGCAATGGGAAAACTCCTTTTCCGTCCCAGGTCGGGGGTAGGCTGTCGGGAGCGGGAGCTGCCAGCAGGGCTAGGACGAAAGCGAGGACCACTTTGTAAAACTACCGAATCTAGCAGATTCGAGCGTCTTTTTCTTCCAATGGGATTCCCCAGGGAAGGACTTTGCGCCCCCAGGCCTGGGCCGAGTCCAGGGCCGCTTGAGCTTGCAGTTCCTTCTTGCGCGTCTTGTCCGGCTTGCGGCCCGTGGTTTCGGAGGGTTTGGGGAGCAGTCCAAAGTTTGCGTTCATGGGCTGGAACAGCGGCGCATCCGGTGGTCGTGGCGTTGTCAGGTGCCGCACCAAGCTTGCCAGCATGCAGGATTCCGGCATCGGGAGGCTCTCTCCCGACAATTTCTGGTGAAGTCCGACGGCGGCGTAGAAGCCCGTAGCTACGGCTTCCGTGTAGCCTTCGGCGCCGGTGATCTGCCCGGCCAGGAAGACCTTGGGGGCGCAGCGGAGGGAAAAATCTTCGGCAAGGACGGCGGGGGAGTCCAAGAAGGTGTTGCGGTGCATGGCGCCGAGCCGAGCGAATTCAGCATGCGCCAGGGCTGGGATCAGGGAAAAGAGCCGCTTCTGTTCGCCCCATTTCAGGCGCGTCTGGCAGCCCACCAGGTTGAAGAGCGTTCCCTCGCGATTTTCGGCGCGCAGTTGCAGGACTGCGTGCGGCCAGCGTCCGGTGCGCGGGTCGTCGAGGCCTACAGGACGCAGCGGTCCGTGGCGCAGCGTCTCGGGGCCGCGCCGGGCCATTTCTTCAATAGGCAGGCATCCTTCGAAGAGTTCCTGGTTCTCGAAAGGTCTCGGGTCTACGGCGTCGGCTTCGACGAGTCCCGCCACAAAGGCGTCGTAAGTGGGTTTGTCCAGCGGGCAGTTGATGAAATCTGTCGTGTCGCCCTTGTCCCAGCGATTGGCTCTCCAGCAGTGTTCCTCATCCAAACTCTCTGCATTCACGACCGGCGCGATGGCGTCGAAGAAGGAGAGGCGTGTTCCACCGACCAGGGTCAGCAGTTGCTCCACTAAGGCTGGAGACGCGAGCGGTCCGGCGGCCACCAGGGTCCATTGCTCCGGATCAATCTCCGTCACTTCTTCGCGCACGAGATGGATCAGGGGACTCGCTTCGATGCGTTCCTCCACGGCTTGTGAGAAGCGTTCCCGATCGATAGCCAGCGATTCTCCGGCCGGTACGCGCGCTTCAAAGGCCGCTTCAATCAAATCGCTTCCCCAGAGCCGCAGCTCCTCCTTGAGAAGTCCGTGGGCCCCGGTGACGGAGAGGCCCTTGAAGCTGTTGGAACAGACCAGCTGAGCAAGCCTTCCTCCGGTATGGGCTGGAGTGGTCTTTTCCGGGCGCATTTCCCGGAGTTCCACCTCATGTCCAAACTTTGCCAGCGTCAGGGCTGCGGATGTGCCGGCAAGCCCTCCTCCCACTACAGAAATTCGATCCATGACGCAAAGGTACCCTCGTGTGCGCGGCGTCTTCCACATTGGCAAGAGATGTATGGAATGTGCGGCGATTCCGGATACCGGGCAGTGGGTTTGGAAGTAGATTCCAAGAATGGCTATCCCAGCGAAAAGACGTTGTTTGCGGCGTTTGCGGCGGGGCTTCACGCTCGTGGAACTCTTGGTGGTGGTGGTCATCATCGGGATCCTGTCGGCACTCGCCGTGCCAAGCTTCCTGCGCACCACCGGCGAGAGCCAGTTGGACGGTGACGCCCAGACGCTTTTCCAAGACCTCCAATGGGCAAAACTTGCTGCTATTCGCACGAGTTCTCCCTATCTCGTTAGTTTTCAAGATGTGTCTGTGGATGGGCGTACGCGCCTTGCCTGGAGTATCTCAGATTCTGCGACTGCTACGGTTCGTCGTTCCGGTCAGAGCGGAGTCTCGGTGCGCAAGGGGCTTCCTGTGGGCGTCCTGCCTCCCAATCCGGTGCAGTTTCCGGACTTCTCGGGCCTGGGAACGTCCGTTGTCGACGGCTTTGCGGACGGGCTTGCGGGATCCTCCGAGGCGTGTCTCAACGGGGCTGCTGGGACCAAGGAGACGTGGTCCGATGGCGTCAAGGCCTGTGGGGGGGCGATCGGGAACATGGAGACGGGAGCCATTTTCTTCTACAGCGAGCGCTCCGATGCGCGCGCCTACGCGATCGTGTACAATCGTTCCAATAACCTCGCCCTGAAGCGCTACCGCTACATGGGTGGGACTTGGGAGGCACTGTGAGACGACGTTCTGGCTATACCATCATCGAAGTTCTGATCGCGGTGATCATCTTGGCGATCGTGTTGCCGGGACTCACCGCTTTCGTAGTAGGATCCCGCAAGGCTTTGACGACAAGTTCCCGCCTCGAGCAGGGGACTGCCGTTGCCCAGACGGTGCTTGACAGTCTTGCATTCCTGCCTCATGGTGTTGTGGGAACTACAGGAAATACCACACGAACTCTAGAAGGAACGAACTATACAGTGTTATGGAGTACTTCGCCGATGACTGTTTCAGGAAATACTGCGGGAAGTCTTATTACACTGACTGCACAATGGACTGTTGGTAATCAGGTGCGGCAATCCGTCCTCAAAGGGGTCCTCAAATGAGGCGGCGCGGCATGACGCTCGTCGAGCTCCTGGTCGCCATGGTCATCACTGGCATCGTGGCCGTCATCGCCCTGGAGATGATCGTCGGGGAGCGGTCCAACTACACCGGGACACGGGATCGGATCCGGTTGCAGTCGGATTCTCGGGAGGCCCTGCGGATCATGGAGGAGGAGGTCAAGAACGCCGGTTTCCGGGCCTTGGGAACCATCTCCTCGGGAAGCTTCACGGCGACCCCGTGCGTCAACAAGGGCTTCGCGAATGGCGCCTACATCGCGGTCGACAGTCAAGCTGCGGCCACGGTGCTCGGGGTGCGCTTCTACAATCCGATGGGCGGTGCCGGGACCTGTGCGACGCTTCCCCTCTACGAGGTCGACTACCGCTGGGACGCCGCGCTCCAGACACTTTCGCGCCGCTTGCTCACGAATCCAGCCGCCGCCGGAACGGTCAGCGCGGCGGATGCGACGGGTTACACGCTCTTCCTCGCGAACGTCGACAGCTTTAGTTTGGGCTTTGGCATGTTCCGGGACAAGGTCCCCCTGCTCAGTCCCGTGAACCTCGGCGGCCCGCCGCAGGTGGCGCTGGGAAGCCTCACGACTTCCGTGCCCCTCACCGGCTCGTGGAACTGCCCGACCGCCGGGGACTGGGGAAACATCGTTGATGTGGGGACCGACCGCGAGGTCACCATCAAACTTCCTGATGCCGGCTCAGGGACGTACAGCTTCCTCTTGAACAACGCCCTTCCCTTTGTCGCCGCAAGCGGCGAGGACCACTTGAGCGACACGGCGACCTACAGGATCGGGTTCCGCGCCGAGATCGTTGCTCCCTCGTTCCTGG
>Ga0302217_10000299_pt1 | contig 12626 bp, 10 predicted proteins | sample II_Fen_N3_3_FD_198779 | JGI IMG/M metagenome (GOLD analysis project Ga0302217, IMG submission 198779) | Peat permafrost microbial communities from Stordalen Mire near Abisko, Sweden - II_Fen_N3_3 | ecosystem: Environmental > Terrestrial > Soil > Wetlands > Permafrost | place: Sweden: Abisko... | reverse complement strand
GCCATTTTTGCTGCTGGGCAACAGTTTTTTGTCGCGCTTTCAGATGAAGCGCGAGAACAGCGTGATGACGTTGGACAAGCGCAACTGAAGCGGCTTACTGAACTGGCTTTTTGGCAGCGCCGAGTTTGGATTCGGTGCCCTTGAGTAGCTTGCTGATGTTTTCCCGGTGGCGGTACACCAACAGCGCGCTGATGATGACCACGGCTGCCGCAATGTTCTTATCGACATACCAGACGCCTCGGTCGCCGAGCAGGTAGTACAGCGGCGCGCACACAGCCGCCGCCATCGACGCCAGCGACACATAGCGCGAAAAAAACACCACGATGCCAAACGTCACCAGCGTCGCCAGCCCCAGCGCCCAGCTGATGCCGAGCAGCACGCCCGCAGCTGTAGCCACGCCCTTGCCGCCCTTGAAACTGAAAAACACCGGGTACAGATGGCCCAGAAAAGCCGCCAGCGCCACGGCGGCAACGGTGCCGTCGCCCAAGCCGTAATCGCCACCGAACCATTTGACCAGCACCACCGGCAGCCAGCCTTTGGCGGCGTCGAGCAGCAGTGTGCTCACCGCCGCCGCCTTGCTGCCCGAGCGCAGCACATTGGTGGCGCCGGGGTTTTTGCTACCGTAACTGCGCGGATCTTGCAGCCCTGCGGCCTTGCTGACGATGACCGCAAACGACAGCGAGCCGATCAGGTAGGCCAGCAGGATTGAAGCGATTGAGTAGGCGTATTCCAAAATTTTTCCTTGCGTTGTTGTTAGCTTGTTGATTCGGGCGCTGACCGGGCGGCTCAGGCCGCACTGTCCAGACTCAGCGCACACTGCACCGATTTTGCCCCGAGTAGCGCCACGCAGACCTGTGGATCGAGTCCGACCAAGTAGCCGCGCCGCCCGCCGTTGATGACGATTTTCGGCAGCGTCAAAATCGTTTCTTCAATAAACACCGGCATCGCCCGGCGCGTGCCAAACGGCGACGTGCCGCCGACCAGATAGCCGCTGTGGCGGTTGGCGACTTCGGGCTTGCACGGCTCGACCGACTTGGCGCCGATCTGGCGCGCCAGGTTTTTCGTCGAAACCTTGCGGTTGCCGTGCATCAGCACCAGCAGCGGCTTGGCGTCCTGGTCCTGCATCACCAGCGTCTTAATGACGCTGAACGGATCCAAGCCCAGCACCTCGGCGCTGTGCTGGGCGCCGCCGTGTTCCAGGTACTCGTAAGGATGCTCAGTGAAAGCGACCTGATGGGCTTTTAAAAAAGCCGTGGCCGGGGTTTGGGAAATGTGAATGGCCTTCATAGGTCTAGCGGGTTTCTTGAAGAATTTGCAGAATTTTCGCTTTTGCAGCGACTTTGGCGGCATTGGGCAAAGGCTTGGAGGGTTCAGCCGTTGCCGAGACTGGGGCACAGTTCCACATGCAAGGCGGCACTGGCATGAAAACGGAAAGGTCTTGAGCCAATTCCAGGGCCGACTGCTTTTTCGACGCTGGCCCCGCGACCCACTGCACATCGGCCCCCTGACGCACCAGATACTGCACCATGTCTGACTGGTAGCTTTTGATGGCCTGCGCCAAGGCAGTTTCGCCGCGAAAATCTTTGGAGTTGATGTCAACGCCGCTGGCCAGTAAAGCCTCTATGACCGGAATTTTTGTTTTATCCGTGACCAGCCAGCCAAGCCTGTCGGGACGCTTTGCCGTTTTAATGTCATGGCGGATGGCCCAGATCAGGTTCTCCATCGGGGCGTTACTCCAGTGGAAATCAGGAATACTTTCATGATCAATGCGAGCGCCTGCATTGACCATGAAATCCAGCACGGCAACCGGCGCATAGGACAAGGCATCTTGCAAGGCACTTATCTCTTTGTTATGGCAGTCATAGGGACTCCCCTTGGCATTGATGTCCAGACCAAAATCGAGCAGGCGCTTCACCTGCTCTATCGTCTGGAGTCGAACGCTGTGAAAGAGCGTTTCCCCGCAACGGGTTCGGGAAAGAGGGTCTGCACCCGCGTTGAGCAGGATTTCCAGAACTTCCGGGCGTCGGCCCGAGGCCACAACAGCTTCGGGCGACAGGTATTGATTCGCGCCCGCCTGAAGAAGCAAAGAGACCAGCGCGATGTCCCGGCTGACCGCACATTCAAGCGCTTGACTGCTTTGAACCTTTGCGCCTCTCTCCAGCAGCAAGCGGGCGATTTCCACACCACTACCCGCCTGACAGGCCAGCAAGAGCGGCTCCTCAAGCGAGGGAAATTCGTCAGGACGAATGCCAGCATCCAGAAGCATTCTGACAGCGGGCAGTTTCTTGCTGGCCAGTGCCTGACTGAAAACCGCCCTCCTGTCCTTTGCGTTCAGCGAAATCGTCGAGTCAGGCTGTAGCAAAGCGGCCAGCAGGTCTAGGCGAGCCGCACTCAGCGCGAGCAGGAACGGCTCGACAGGCTTGACCCACCCTTCCTTGACCTGATAGCGCGCCACCACCATCGCCTTGTCGCCGCTCAAGGCAAGAAATTGCGACTTCCAGAGGGGTTCACAGTTTTCTCCACCATTGGTTCCGTCTGGAATCCACAAAATTTCTAATTCCACTCTGCGGTTTTTTGCGTGCCCCTCGCTATTGGCGTTGTCGGCCACAGGTTGTTGCCCCTTGCCGAATGACTCAAAGTGGCCGATCAATCCCAGTGCCATGAATTGGTCTTTGACTTTTCGGGCTCGTTCTTCGGACAATACTTGGGGATTTTTTTCATTGCTCGCTGCGTGACCAACGGCAATGAATATATCGACCTTTCTGGGAAGAATCATGCAGGCCAGGCGTTCAATTTTGAGGTGCTGGTCTCTTGGAATTTCGCTGCTGTTGTGTACAAAGAAGACATCGCCAGCGTAAACCGGTTTGAATGCCCACACCAGCGAAGTTGAGGTCAAGCCTAAAGCTAGGAACAAGCCCAGCCGCAAAGCACTCAGCAAACGCAACCGAGTTAGGCTCACAGCGCCGGGTCGCGGGTTTCCCAGCGGATTTTGTCGATCTCGGCCAGCGCTTCGGCGCTCAGGGTCGTGCCGTAAGCGTCCAGGTCTTCATCGAGCTGGGCCAGCGAGGTCACGCCGATGATGGTGCTGGCGACCTGCCACTTGGTGTAGCAAAAGGCCAGCGCCAGCTGCGTCGGCGTGAGGCCGTTGTCGCGGGCGAGCTGGTTGTAACGCCGGGCGGCGGCCAGCGCCTCGGGGCGCGCCCAACGCTGCTGGCGCATGGAGTCGTATTTGGCAATGCGCCCTTCTGGCGGCGCGCCTGCGCCCAGAAAGCCGGACTCGTCGTATTTGCCGGTCAGCAGGCCAAAAGCCAGCGGCGAATAGGCCAGCAGCGACACCTTCAAACGATGCAGGGTTTCGTCCAGGCCGTTTTCCACCGTGCGGTTGACGAGGCAATACGGGTTTTGCACCGTGGCGACGCGGGGCAAGCCGTGCTGCTCGGCCAGGCGCACGAACTCATGCACGCCGTAGGGCGTTTCGTTCGACAGGCCAATGTGGCGCACCTTGCCTTCTTTGACCAGCCGCCCGAGCGCGTCGAGCTGCTCGTGCAGCGACGTGACTGTGCGCTCTTTTTTCGGGTCGTAATACAGCGCGCCGAAAGCGGGCACATGGCGCTCGGGCCAGTGAATCTGGTAGAGGTCAATCACGTCGGTCTGCAGGCGCTTCAGGCTGGCTTCGCAAGACGCTTGAATGTCTTTGGCCGTCAGGCCGCCGCCCTCGCGCACCCAGGGCATGCCGCGCGACGGGCCCGCGACCTTGGTCGCAATCACCATTTGCGCACGCACGCCGGGGCGGCTGGCCAGCCAGTTGCCGATGATGCGCTCGGTGGAGCCAAAGGTTTCAGCCTTGGCGGGCACCGCGTACATCTCAGCCGTGTCGAGGAAATTGACGCCGCGCTCAAGTGAGCGATCCAGGATGGCGTGGGCGCTGGCCTCATCAACCTGCTCGCCAAACGTCATGGTGCCCAGGCAAACGGGCGTGACCTGCAGATCACTGGTGCCGAGTTGTAATTTGTTCATCAAAAATTCCGGGTCGGAAAGGAGGAAAATAGCCAGCAGGCAAAGCGAGGGCTGTTAGCCAACACGCGTGGAAAAGGACCAAGTTTAAGGGCTTCAAAGGCCCGGTGCGCCCCCTGATTCGCGCATTTGTCTTACGGCCTGTGACTATTGAATCGTTCAATGTTCATCTTTAGGCGCTTTATTGCCTTTTTTTTCAAATCCAACATTTCAAGGAATATTTCATGAAAAAACTAGCCCTCTCCGCACTGATCTGCACCACCCTGATCACCACAGGTTGCGCCAACATGAGCGAAACCCAGAACGGCACGGCCAAGGGCGCGGGCATCGGCGCCGTCGCGGGCGCGGCGCTGGGCGCACTGACGGGCGGCTCCAAGGGCGCGCTCAAGGGCGCGGCACTGGGCGGCGCTGTCGGCGCTGGCGGCGGCTACCTCTGGTCCAAGAAAATGCAAGACCAAAAAGCAGCGATGGAAAAAGCCACCGCTGGCACCGGCGTGGCCGTCAGCCAGACCGCTGACAACCGCCTCAAGCTCGACATCCCGAGCGATGTGTCGTTTGCCGTCGGCAGCTCAAGCGTCAGCAGTAAATTCGCTCCGGTGCTGGTGAATTTCGCCAGCACGCTGAACCAGAACCCGGTCACCACCGTGACCATCACCGGCCACACCGACAGCTCCGGCTCTGACGCCATCAACAACCCGCTGTCGCTGAACCGCGCCAACGCCGCCCGTGACTACTTGGTTGCCCGTGGCGTGTCTTCCCAGCGCATTGCCACCGATGGCCGTGGCTCGCGTGAGCCAATTGCCGACAACAGCAGCGAATCAGGCCGCGCCAAGAACCGCCGCGTCGAAATCTACGTCGCCGAGCCAGCCGCGCCCGCCGCACGTTAATCCAGGCTGGGCCGCTGCCCTTGCCCTTGAAGAAAAAGCACCTTCGGGTGCTTTTTTCATGGCCAGCCCCGACACACAAGCTGCCTATGATGGCGTTCATGTACACCGAAAAACACCTGCCGCGCAGCGAATTCGTCCCGCTGCGCGGACTCGATTACCACGTTCAGGTCTGGCCCGGCGCGGCCAATAGCGCCCAGCCCCAGCCACCGCTGGTGCTGCTGCACGGCTGGATGGACGTGGCCGCGTCTTACCAGTTCATGGTCGATGCCTTTTCTGACGCTTTCATGGCCGGGCGCACGCTGATTGCGCCCGACTGGCGCGGCTTCGGCCAGAGCCGTCCGCGCCACGCCGCCAGCGCGCCCGACCACTACGGCTTTGCCGACTACCTCGCCGATCTGGACTTTCTGCTCGACCACTACGCGCCCGGCCAGGCCGTCGATCTGGTCGGCCACAGCATGGGCGGTAATGTCGCCATGCTCTACGCGGGGATTCGGCCTACGCGCATCCGTCGGCTGGTCAACCTCGAAGGCTTTGGCCTGCCCGCCAGTCGGCCTGCGCAAGCGCCTAGGCGCTACGCCCAGTGGCTCGATCAGCTCAAAAGCCTGCAACGCGGCGACATCAGCCTCAAGCCCTACGCCAGCCGCGACGCTGTGGCCAGTCGGCTGATGAAAACCAATCCGCGCCTGAACGCCGACAAGGCGCACTGGCTGGCCGCGCACTGGGCGCAGCCTGACGAATCCGGCCAGTGGCGCATCCGGGGCGAAGCGGCGCACAAGGTCGTCAGCGCGCAGCTGTACCGGCTCGACGAAACGCTGGCGATTCACCGCTGCATCAGCGCGCCGACGCTGGCCGTCGAAGCCTCGGACGACTCGATGGCGCGCTGGTGGAAAGGCAGCTACACGCTGGCCGACTACCACGAACGACTCCAGGAAGTGCCCGATGTGCGCAGCGCCGTCATTCAAAATGCAGGCCACATGCTGCACCACGACCAGCCCGAAACGCTGGCCCGGCTGATTGAAAGCTTTCTCGCTTGACAAGGCGGCCCGCATGAGAAAATCGCCGCTTATTTGAAACCACACTGGACAAGAGAAGCATCATGGAAGCAGAACACATCAACCTCATCGCCAACCAGATTCAGGACTTGAGCAATCGGGTGACTGAACTCAGGGGGTATCTTTGACTACCCTGCCAAAGCCCGCAAACTGAACGAAGTCACCGCCGCGCTCGAAGACCCGAAAGTCTGGGACAACCCCAAGCGCGCCCAAGAACTGGGCCGCGAGAAAAAATCGCTCGAAGACGTGGTGCTGATCCTAGACCGGCTGGAGCAGGAACTGACCGACAACGCCGAGCTGTTTGACATGTCCAAAGGCGATGGCGACGAAGACGGCATGCAGGCCATTGAAGCCGACGCAGCCACCATCGCCACCGAAGTCGAAAAGATGGAATTTCGCCGGATGTTCAACAACCCGGCGGACCCGCTGCCGTGCTTTTTGGACATTCAGGCGGGCGCGGGCGGCACGGAAGCGTGCGACTGGGCCAGCATGCTGCTGCGCCAGTACCTGAAATACGCCGAGCGCAAGGGTTTTAAAACCACCGTCGAAGACGAGTCGCCCGGCGACACGGCAGGCATCAAGGGCGCAACCATCAAGATCGAAGGCGAATACGCTTTCGGCCTGCTGCGCACCGAAACCGGCGTACACCGCCTGGTGCGCAAGTCGCCGTTTGACTCGTCGGGCGGGCGCCACACCTCGTTTGCTTCGGTGTTTGTTTATCCTGAAATTGACGACTCGATTGAAATCGAGATCAATCCGTCGGACGTGCGCGTCGATACCTTCCGCGCTTCGGGCGCGGGCGGCCAGCACATCAACAAGACCGATTCAGCCGTGCGCCTGACCCACTTGCCAACCGGCATCGTCGTGCAGTGCCAGGACGGACGCTCGCAGCACAGCAACCGCGATGTGGCCTGGAAGCGCCTGCGCTCGCGCCTGTATGACTTCGAGCTGCGCAAGCAGCAGGAAGCGCAGCAAAAGTTAGAGGACACCAAGACCGACGTGGGCTGGGGCCACCAGATTCGCTCGTATGTGCTGGACAACAGCCGCATCAAGGATTTGCGCACGAATGTCGAAGTCTCGGCCACGCAAAAAGTGCTGGACGGCGATTTGGACGTATTTATCGAAGCCTCGCTCAAACAGGGCGTGTAAAAAAAGCGGCGGCTTGTGGCCGCTGCTGTCAGTTTTTTCAAAAGTTATGTGAGGAAGCCAGCCATGCTGCAAATGATTGATGATCGAGGAACTGGACCGGGCGCCGCCGTGGTCATCAAGCGCGCCGACTACACCGCCCCGGCCTACTGGATCGACACGGTCGATCTGTGCTTTGACCTGGACCCGGCCAAAACTCGCGTGCTCAACAAAATGACGCTGCGCCGCAACCCGGACGTGGCGCCCCAGCCACTGCGCCTCGATGGCGAAGAGCTGAATCTGGCGCGGGTGCTGGTCAACGGCCAGGGCGCGTCCTTCAAAATGGACGGCAGCCAGCTGGTGCTGTGCGACCTGCCCGACGCGTTCGAGCTGGAAATTTTCACCACCACCTGCCCAGCCAAAAACACCAAGCTGATGGGCCTGTACGTCAGCAACGACTCGTTTTTCACGCAGTGCGAGGCCGAGGGCTTTCGGCGCATCACCTATTTCCTCGATCGCCCGGACGTGATGGCCAGCTACAGCGTCACGCTGCGCGCCGACAAGGCCAAATACCCGGTGCTGCTGTCCAACGGCAATCTGGTGGCACACGGCGCGCTCGAAGACGGCCGCCATTTCGCCAAATGGGTTGATCCGCACAAAAAGCCCAGCTATTTGTTTGCGCTGGTGGCGGGCCAACTCGTGGCGCGTGAGCAGCGCATCACCACGCGCTCGGGCCAGGACCATGTGCTGCAAGTCTATGTGCGCCCCGGCGACTTGGACAAAACCGAGCACGCCATGACCTCACTGATGCTGTCCGTCGCGTGGGACGAGGCGCGTTTCGGCCTGCCGCTGGACTTGGAGCGCTTCATGATCGTCGCCACCAGCGACTTCAACATGGGCGCGATGGAAAACAAGGGCTTGAATATTTTCAACACCAAATACGTGTTGGCCAATCAAGCCACCGCCACCGACGCGGATTTTTCCAACATCGAAAGCGTCGTCGGTCACGAGTATTTCCACAACTGGACCGGCAACCGCATCACCTGCCGCGACTGGTTTCAGTTGAGCCTGAAAGAAGGCCTGACGGTGTTCCGCGACCAGGAATTCAGCCAGGATTTGTGCGCTGAGCCGTCGGCGCGCGCCGTCAAGCGCATCGAAGACGTGCGCGTGCTGCGCACCGCCCAGTTCCCGGAAGACGCGGGGCCGATGGCGCACCCGGTGCGCCCGGACAGCTATATCGAAATCAGCAATTTCTACACCGTCACGATTTACGAAAAAGGCGCCGAAGTCGTGCGCATGATGCAAACGCTGGTCGGGCGCGACGGTTTTGCCAAGGGCATGACGCTGTATTTCGCCCGCCACGACGCGCAAGCCGTGACCTGCGACGACTTCGCCCAGGCCATCGCCGATGCCAATCCTGACTCCGAACTGGCGCGCCTGCTGCCGCAGTTCAAACGCTGGTACAGCCAGGCGGGTACGCCCCGGCTGGAGGCGCAAGGCGCTTACGACGCGCAAGCGCGCACGTACACCGTGACGCTGGCGCAAAGCTGCTGGCCCACGCCCGGCCAGTATGACAAGCAGCCGTTTGTGATTCCAGTCAGCCTGGGCCTGCTCGACGCCAGCGGCCAGAATATGGCGCTGCAGCTCGAAGGCGAAGACGAAACCGCCGCAGCAGCGACGATCCAGTCCGGCAGCCGCACGCTGGTCATGACGCAGGAAAGCCAGACTTTCACATTCGTCAATCTCGACAGCGAGCCGGTGCCGTCGATTCTGCGCGGCTTCAGCGCGCCGGTGGTGCTGGAATTCGCTTACACCGACGCGCAATTGTTGCACTTGCTGGCCCACGACAGCGACCCCTTCAACCGCTGGGAAGCGGGCCAGCGCCTGGCCGTCAACCGCGCTGTGGCGGCAATTCAATCGGAAGAATCTATCGCCGCCGTGCTCGATGCGGCGTATCTGAACGCCATGCGCGAGGTGTTGCGCCACCCGGCGCTGGACGCTGCGTTTAAAGAACTGGTGCTGACGCTGCCGTCAGAAACCTATCTGGCCGAGCAGCTCAATGTGGTCGATCCGCAGCGCATCCACGCGGTGCGCGAAACCATGCGCCAGCAGCTGGCCACCGAGCTGCAAGCCGACTGGCAAGCTGCGTATGCTGCCAACCACGACACCGGCGCTTACCAGCCGGATCCGGTCTCCAGCGGCCGCCGCGCCTTGGCCGGGATGGCGCTGACCTTCCTGTGCCTAGCTGCCAACGCCAGCGGCGACAGCGTCTGGCCCGGCAAGACGCTGCAGCGCTTCAAGGACGCGGGCAACATGACGGATCGCTTCAACGCGCTGGCCGCGCTGGTTTCCAGCGGCCAGCCGCTGGCGGCCCCGGCGCTGGCGCAATTCCATGCGCTGTTCAAGAACGAGGCGCTGGTCATCGACAAATGGTTCAGCCTGCAAGCCAGTGCGCCAGACCGTCACGGCAACATCCTGCCAGCCGTCCGGCAACTGATGAAACATGCCGACTTCAGCCTGCGCAACCCGAACCGGGCGCGCAGCGTCATCAGCACTTTCTGCGCCAATCCGGCAGCGTTTCACCGCCCGGACGGCGCGGGCTATGTGTTCTGGCGCGAGCGCGTCATCGAGCTGGATGCGATGAACCCGCAAGTCGCCGCCCGCCTGGCACGCGCGCTGGACCGCTGGACGAAACTCGCCGAGCCTTACCGCAGCGCCGCCCGCGAACAAATCGCGCTGGTCGCCGCTAGAAGCGACCTGAGCAAAGACACGCTTGAAGTCATCACCCGCGCCTTGGGCCATTGAGCCGCCAGCGCGCAAACTGCCATGACCGCGCTAAGCCCTTAAACAATTTATTGACGAACTGGAGTTTTCCCATGACCCAAAGAATTTCCCTGAGCCGCTACCTGGTTGAACAGCAACGCCTGAAAGGCCATATTCCGCCCGAGCTACGCCTGCTGATTGAAGTGGTCGCCCGCGCCTGCAAAAGCATCAGCCACGCCGTGAACAAGGGCGCGCTCGGCGAAGTGATGGGTAGCGCCGAGAGCGAAAACGTGCAGGGCGAAATCCAGAAAAAGCTCGACATCATCGCCAACGAAGTGCTGATTGAAGCCAACGAATGGGGCGGCCATCTGGCAGCCATGGCGTCGGAAGAAATGGAAGACATTTACGTCGTGCCCAACCGCTACCCACAAGGCGAATACCTGCTGATGTTTGACCCGCTGGACGGCTCCAGCAACATCGACGTGAACGTCAGCATCGGCACGATTTTCAGCGTGCTGAAAAAGGCCGAAGGCGGCGCGGGCGTCACAGACCAAGATTTCCTGCAACCGGGCAAGCAGCAAGTTGCCGCCGGTTACTGCGTCTATGGCCCACAAACCACGCTGGTGCTGACGGTCGGCGACGGCGTGGTGATGTTCACACTGGACCGCGAACAGGGCTCGTTCGTGCTGACCGAGGAAAACGTCCAGATTCCGCCAGACACGCAGGAGTTTGCCATCAACATGAGCAACCTGCGCCACTGGGACGAGCCGGTCAAACGCTACATTGACGAGTGCCTGGAAGGCAAAGAAGGCCCGCGCGGCAAGAATTTCAACATGCGCTGGATTGCCTCGATGGTCGCTGACGTGCATCGCATTTTGTGCCGGGGCGGCGTGTTTTTGTATCCGTGGGACAAGCGTGAGCCCGAAAAGGCCGGCAAACTGCGCCTGATGTACGAAGCCAATCCGATGAGTTGGCTGATTGAGCAAGCTGGCGGTGCCGCCACCAATGGCCGCCAGCGCATCCTCGATTTGCAGCCGACCAAGCTGCACGAGCGCGTCAGCGTGATTTTGGGCTCAAAAAATGAAGTCGAACGGGTAACGGGCTACCACTCCGCGCTATAATTGCGGGCTTAAGCCGGTGTAGCTCAGTCGGTAGAGCAGCTCATTCGTAATGAGAAGGTCGGGTGTTCGATTCATCTCTCCGGCACCAAATGAAAAGGGACAGACTTTCAGGGTCTGTCCCTTTTTTCGTTTGGTTGGCACGAGACGTAAAAAAGCCCGCGCTAGGCGGTCTTTTGAGGCATGGACCTGAGTCCAAGAACGGCGGGACGCAGCCCGCGCTATTTGGCAAGAAAACTCAGTTACCGGCACCCGTAGTAACAACCACTGTGGCGGTGCCGAAATCCGAGCCATTGACCGTCACAATATGTGTCACCGGGTCAATTGACACATTTACCGTTACAAAACTAATAGCACCGGCAAGATTGAAACTCACCTGGGTTGGAATTTGGCTTCCATCCGCTACTTTTCCCGAGGTATCCACGGTTACCGAGCAAGGTGAAACAATGTGCCTATTTGGATCAATTGCTGCTGGTGGCACTGTTGGCGGAACGTACGCCAGAAGATGGGGGGCCACAAAGGTTGAAGAAGAGTCAACTGTAAAAATGCACGAGCCATAACTCATTGGGCCGCTTGCCTTAAAGCCGCCCGATTCAATTTCAAAAGTAGGTGCTACGCCAGAACCCAATAATTTCACTTTGGCATCACCAGACGGGATACCCAAGCTTGGAATTCCAGAAGGAAAATCAAAAATTTGGCCCACAATCGACTGCACTGCAGCTTGACTCTTGGGGAGTGCATCCTTAGTAATGGTGGCAGAAACATCTCCATTTGCAACAGAAGTAGGCCGCAAAGGACTGTCATTGCCGCCGCCACAGGCCGACAGCAGCATGCAGCCGCCCAGAGCCAAAGCCGCCAGGGAAATTTTATTTAAACGCATATCAAATCCTTCAATAATAAAAAATATATCCACTGGATACATTTGGAAAATGCCAAATCGGCAAATATAACCGAATTAGCCCCGCAGCAGCCTGTTTCAGCTGATTTGATCACGAGCGTGGAGAAAAAATGACTCCCGCATCCGCTGCACCTGATTTTGGATATACGCTGGGGTAATCCGGCCAGAGTTCAGCAATTCGATTTCCGGCTTGTAGTTCAAGTCCACCGGGCGCACTGCATTGGGTGCAACCCAGTTAGCCGTGTTGCCGCTACCAGTTTTCAGGGTTCGGATCGACTGGGCAAAACGCGGCGTTCCGGTTAGCTGGGCCAGACCCGCACCCATGCCTTGCTGCGGCGTCAGCGGCAGGCTCAGTTCCATGCCGATAAAGGTGTTGGAACCCCCTTTGCGAGCAAACACCTGCAGCGCCACATCACCAAACCAACGGGTCAGCGCCAGCGCTGGGCCGGTCGAACGGTCGGTGTACTGGTGATAACCACCTTCAACCCAGGTGTCAGAATCAAACTTCCAGCGGTAGGAAGCGGCATAAGCCTTCACATGCTGTGGCTGCGTGTCATCCTGTGGACGCTGGTAGCTGCCTTTCAGATGGACGGTATCTTCGTTCCAGGGAAGGAAGAGGATCGACTCACCTTCGGCCCCCAAGCCACTGTAGTTGTATTTACCAACGCCCACGCTAGTCAACAGGCGCGGCGTGAGCCAGAAGGACTGCTGCAGCGCCAGTGTCTTGAGACCATTGCGCTGCAGTGAGTCGGCAAACACGCGGCCCGGC
>Ga0302217_10000289_pt1 | contig 12860 bp, 9 predicted proteins | sample II_Fen_N3_3_FD_198779 | JGI IMG/M metagenome (GOLD analysis project Ga0302217, IMG submission 198779) | Peat permafrost microbial communities from Stordalen Mire near Abisko, Sweden - II_Fen_N3_3 | ecosystem: Environmental > Terrestrial > Soil > Wetlands > Permafrost | place: Sweden: Abisko... | reverse complement strand
GCTCCACCAATTTACACGTTCAAGGTTCCGGCCACACCGTCCTTGAGCTGATCAGACTCAGCCTGATCACGTTGTATAGAAGGTTTGTGTCCCCTTCGTCTAGTGGCCTAGGACACCGCCCTTTCACGGCGGTAACAGGGGTTCGAGTCCCCTAGGGGACGCCACGATTACCCGCTCTGCGGGATTTTTAAGGGTCATTCAATTATTGAATGGCCCTTTTGTTTGTCTGGCGTTTGGCCAATTCTCCTTTCTCTTGCCCATGCGGGCTTCTGACCAGTGGTTATGCCACTCGCTTGCGAAATATTATTATGGTTATAATATTAAACCCATGAGAGTCGGAGGCAACGATGAGCGATAAAAAAGCGCAAACCCGCGAACGTATCCTGCAGGCCGCCAGCGCCGCGTTGATCCAGCGTGGCCCGGCCGAGCCGAGCGTCGGTGAAGTCATGGGCGCGGCGGGGCTGACCGTCGGCGGTTTCTACGCGCACTTTGAAAGCAAGGACGCGCTGATGCTCGAAGCCTTCAGCCAATTGTTGGCCCAGCGCCGTGCATCGATTGACGACATGGATGCGCAACTCACCGGCGAAGAACGCCGCGCTCTGGTTGCGGCGTTCTACCTGTCGCGCAAGCACCGTGACTCCACGGCCCAGGCCTGCCCGATTCCGGCGACCGTGGGCGAGATGGCCCGCCTGCCGGACGCGTTTCGCCAAGTACTCAATGAGCATGTGGAATTGATGGCCGCGCAACTGGCCGCCAGCCCGGAAGACACCGACAAGGCCCTGTCGGACATGGCCTTGATGGTCGGTGGGCTGGCATTGGCGCGTGCCCTGGGGCCGGGTGAATTGTCGGATCGTGTGTTGCGTGCCGCGAAGTCGGCCATACGTTAAGAGGGTTTGCAGAATGGGCGCATTGACCTGGATTCGTAGCGTCAACGGCACCTTGGGGCGCCTGGCGCCGCACACGGTGGCCAACAACATGCGGCGGGTCTTCATGACCCCACGGGATCTACCGCCGCGTGAGTGGGAGTTGCCACTGTTGGCGCACGCAGAGCGCATCACCTTGCGTTTCGGCCTGTCGGCGTTGCGCTGGGGCCAAGGCCCGGCGGTGCTGCTGATGCACGGTTGGGAAGGGCGGCCCACCCAGTTCGCCAGCCTGATCACCGCGCTGGTGGAGAACGGCTATTCGGTGATTGCCCTGGATGGCCCGGCTCACGGCCGTTCGCCGGGGCGTGAAGCCCACGTGCTGCTGTTTGCCCGCGCCATGCTTGAAGCGGCGGCCGAGCTGCCGCCGCTGCATGCGGTGGTCGGCCACTCTATGGGTGGCGCGAGTGCGATGCTGGCGGTGCAGTTGGGGCTGCGCACCGAAGCGCTGGTGAGCATCGCTGCGCCATCGCGCTTCCTCGATGTGCTGCGTGGGTTCGCTGGGATGGTCGGGTTGCCGTCGCGGGCGCGCTCGGCGTTTATCCAGGAGGTCGAACTGACCCTGGGCATGCCGCTCAAGCATTTGGATGTGGCCCATTACCAGATGAACCTCCCCGGTCTGATCGTGCATGCCGAAGACGATACCTTCGTGCCGGTCAGCGCGTCCCAGGTCATCCACGACGCCTGGTTCGACAGCCGCCTGTTGCGCCTGGAGCAGGGCGGACACCAGCGAGTGCTGGCCGATCCCCGGGTGGTCGACGCGGTGCTGGCCCTGCTGGCGGGCTGCCGTTTACAGGCGCGTCAAACTGCCTGATACACTGCCCTGCCGACATCAATCGACTGGAGCAAGGCATGGGCTGGGATTTGGCAACGCCGTTTATCATCGATCTGCAGGTCGCCGCTGAGGATATCGACGGCCTGGGGCACGCCAATAACGCGGTGTACGTGTCCTGGCTGGAACGTTGCGCCTGGCGCCATTCCCAGCGCCTGGGGCTGGACCTCACCGAGTACCGGCGACTGGACCGCGCCATGGCCGTGGTACGCCATGAGATCGACTACCTTGCAGCGGCCTATGAAGGCGACGAGTTGCAACTGGCGACCTGGATCGTCGACTGGGACCAGCGCCTGAAAATGACCCGTCGTTTCCAGTTGGTACGCCCTCGCGACGGCGCGACCTTACTGCGCGCGCAAACCACCTTCGTCTGCATCGAACTGTCCAGCGGCAAGCCCAAGCGCATGCCGACGGAGTTTCTCGACGGCTACGGCCCCGCCCTGACAGGGGGTTAACGGTTGCGATGGGAAACCCAGTAAACTGCGCCACGATTTTTGTTGAGTGTTTTCCATGCAAATTGCTTTAGCGCCCATGGAGGGGTTGGTCGACAACATCCTGCGGGACGTGTTGACCCGCGTGGGCGGTATCGACTGGTGCGTGACCGAATTTATCCGCGTCAACGACCGCCTCCTCACCCCGGCGTATTTCCATAAGCTCGCCCCGGAACTGCTGCACGGTGCCCACACCGCCGCTGGCGTGCCGCTGCGTGTGCAGTTGCTCGGTTCCGACCCGGTGTGCCTGGCGGAAAACGCGGCGCTGGCCTGCGAGCTGGGCTCGCAAGTGATCGACCTGAACTTCGGCTGCCCGGCCAAGACCGTCAACAAGTCGCGCGGCGGTGCGGTGCTGCTCAAGGAGCCGGAGTTGCTCAACCGCATCGTCGAGCATGTGCGTCGCGCGGTGCCGGCGCATATTCCGGTGACTGCCAAGATGCGCCTCGGCTTCGACAGCCCGGATGGCGCGCTGGTCTGCGCTACGGCCCTGGCAGAGGGTGGTGCGGCGCATATCGTCGTGCATGCACGGACCAAGACCGATGGCTACAAGCCGCCGGCTCACTGGGAGTGGATTCCACGCGTGCAGGACGTGGTCAAGGTGCCGGTGTTTGCCAATGGCGATATCTGGAGTGTCGAAGACTGGAAGCGTTGCCGCGAAGTCAGCGGCGCCGAAGACATCATGCTCGGTCGCGGGCTGGTTGCGCGTCCTGATCTTGCGCGGCAGATCGCGGCGGCGCGGGCAGGCGAAGAGGTTGTGGCAATGACCTGGGCGCAGATGCAGCCGCTGCTCCAGGACTTCTGGACCCAGTCGGTGGCGCAACTGACCGAACGTCAGGCGCCCGGTCGACTGAAGCAGTGGTTGGCAATGTTGACGCGCAATTATCCCGAGGCGGTGGAGCTGTTTACCGCAATGCGCCGCGAGACCGATTTGAAGCAGGTGAGTCGATTGCTGGGGATGGCCCATTCTGGTGAACCTGAGTCATAAGCTATAACACTTGAATGCCTTTGAAGTGCATTGCAACAGTGGATGAATGAGTAGGGTGTTTCAATAAAATGCTCCGTATCGAAAGATGCGGGGCATTTTGCGTTTATGGGGGTTGGAATATCACACTCGGCGGCTGCGCAGTGTCTAGGGTTGTATCGGTAAGTTGCGCAGAACAGGGTTTATTAGCGTGTGTGTCCCGTTAATGTTCGGCAGGGGTACTTGGGGTGCGGGTTTTTCTAAATTGCCATGAGGCAAAATCCGAAAGTTTGATTTGGTTTCCTTATATAAGTCGCGATTTCTGGAACTCGATGGCCTCACATTCCACGAAAGTACGGACTGTGAAGCAGCGTGAGTTGCTTTCAGCCAATAAAAACTCTCGCGTCTGCGGCCAATTAACTGAGCCGGGTCGTGCCAATAAGGAACTCGCTGATGTCTCTATCGATTAACCATTCGCCCTTCCTCAATGTTGATACAACCTCCACGGGGCGGCACTCGTCATTTACCTCGACAGCGGTCCGCCAATCGGGCGCTTCGGGGGGCAACGCGCTTGCCACTCCTGCGGCATTGCGTCATGACCATTTCAAAGTGTCGAACAATGAAATGACGATTGACGCAGGTGGCTTCTCGCGGTTGATTGACATGCTCGAGCAAGTCTTCAAAACCATGCGCGAGATATTGTCGGGGAAGAATAGTGCGCCTGGTGCATTCCCCACTCAGTATAAGCCGCTCGCCGCTCCAATCGATGCGCGCCAACTGCCTGGACACTCTACATTGACGCTTGACCCGCGAGGGCAGCACGCTTTGCCGGTGTCACCACACCTGCACAAACCCGGCGTCTCCGTGACCAAGGATGCCAACGCCAATGTGCAGGTGAATGTAAACGTCGGCCACTGTGCTTGCCCTGATACCAAGGCGTTTCCGAACAGCGAAGTGGTGCCGAGGGTGATGCCGTTTTTACCCCACGTCCCGCCCATGCCCGAGGCAGTTCGCAAGCTTAACGTGATGCCGGAGCGTCACATTCACTCCCATGTCAGGCCGACCCCAAGTCCTGGCGTGATGCCCAGCCATGCGCATGACGTCACGCCGCAACCGCCTGTCCCCGTGGTTCCGCCGATCACGCCAGCGCCGCTGCCGGATACGCCCGCCCCGGATGTCACCAGCCCTGGGCCGGCGGAAAGTCGATTTGATTCGAGGGACTGGCGCGTCAGCCCCCGGTCACTGCGCCGGTCCTGACGTTATCAACCTCTTTTAATAAGATCGAATAAGGCGCGCACTTCTTTGAAGTTTAATGTTTCGGGAAGTGCATGCCAGTGGAGGCATGTATGTCGTGTTGTTCAATTAATAATATTGCGCGTGTCGTGGATGTGCGTCAGTTGCTTCCGGTTGATTCCATGAGTGCAAAAAATGAACAATTGCCTCAACTCAACAGCGTCGTAAATAATCCGGTCTCTGAAAATAATGCCCGGCCGATAAGTGCGCGGGATAATCGCGCTGGCGTGGCGAATAACTCAGATGCAGTCGATAAGTTAGTCACACTGTTCACGTCTTTTTTTACTCAGTTAATCAGCCTGGTGTCTGATAAGAAAGATAAAGCCGTGCCGGATATAGCCCCGCCCCGACCTGACGTCGCGCCGCGCGTGGTGCCAGAGCCGGCGGCGCCACAACCTGCGCCTGCTGCGAACATTGCTGGCCTTTCGGGAAAGCGCAATGGAGCGAAGCCCGACAACATCTGGAGCGGCTTTCGCCAAGGACCGGATGGCAACTGTGTGACGGTGTCGGCCATCAAGGCGGCGATGTACCGGTTTGGCCAAAGCCCTACGGATATTTTCAAGGAAGTGAAAAAAACCGTGCGTGGCTATGAGGTGGTCATGCGCGATGGCGTATCCGTCAACCTGACGGACCGGGAGCTCACCGAAGGCGCGCGGGGGGCAAAATTTGTCGGACGTGACAAAGAGATGCTCAAGGATGCGGAGTTTCTCTTTGCGGTCAGTGCCAAGCGTGCCCAGAACGAAAACAACGATGGCAGGGCCGCGCGCAGTTTTAGCGCGGCGATCCGCAGTCTGAATGATGGCGAGGATGAGAGGGGGGCGGGGGAAGGTTTGAAGCGGCTGGGGTTGAGCAAGCATATGAAGAAGGTTTCTGTGCGCGAACTCGCCAATGGGCAGTTGGGCATGTGCAATCGGGCCCAGCATTCGGTGGCGGTTATCAATGGCCGCGAAGAGCTGTGGGGCCGACAGGGAAAAGCCCCCACGCATGGTGATGCCATAGCCCTAACGTGACGACGGTTGTTTTCAGTTCAACGAACAGTGCAGCCAGTCTGGATCTGGCTGTCTGTTCGACAAATGCTTTTTAAGGTGTCAGGAACTCAGTGCATGAATATCTCCACAGGTAGCCGTTCAATGATTGCAACGGCCCAGCAGCGCGATGCTTTGCGCGTATTTCCGGTGAAGCCTGCAGGTGAAAAACCGGCTGATATCGCTTTGGCGTTCAACGCGACCGAGCGGCGGTTTGGCGAGAACTTTGATTGCAGCACCCACGCGGCCGTGATCAAGTTGATGATGATGACGTTCGGTCAGCGCCCAGCCGCGATGTTTAATGAATTAGTACCCTCGGGTGATGGGTACGACGTCGCTATGAAGGATGAATTCAAGCTGCACCTGTCCCGCCAGGAGTTACAGCAGGCGTCGCAGGCTTCACGCTTCGCGGGGGTGGACAGCGACGTGGTTAAGGATGCCAACTTCGTGTTTGCAGCCTTTGTTAAGCGCAAGCAACTGACCCAGGGGTACGCCACGTTTGAAGCCGCCTTGTCGAAGACGCTCGAGGGCGAGACTCCCCAGCGTTGTCTGCAGGGTATGGGGGTGTTCGGCCTGTCTCAGTTTGTTTCGGTGAGCGATATGGCGGGCCAGGGAGCGGTCGGTGTACTGGAGACCCATAACCGCGGGGCGGCACTGGTGCGCGAAGGGGTCAGGCATGACCGTGGCGCTCCGCAAAAGGTGGATCGGGGTTACGGGTACATCTTGTTCAACGATCAAGCGTCGCCTTCGAGCAATCCCGACGCCGTCCCCGTGGTCCCGAGGATCCGGCCTGCGGACATCTGGAGTGGATTTTACCAAGGGGTAGAAGGCAATTGCGTCACGGTATCGGCGATCAAGGCGGCGATGATCCGGTTCGGGCAGGACCCCGGGGGGATCTATAAGCAGATTCAAATCACCCCGGCCGGGTATGACGTGGTCATGCGAGATTCCTTCCGGCTGCAACTGACCCACGAGGAAGTGCGCCAGGCCGCCGCCGAGTCGAACTTTTATGGCAGTAATCGGCAGTTACTGGATGCCGCCCACTTTTTGTACGCGGTCAGTGCCAAACGCGCGCAGATCGAGAACAACGATTTTCGTGCCCGCGAGAGTTACGGGACGGCTCTGCAAACCCTCAACGATGGTGAGTTTCCAGGCGAAGCGCTGCGCCGCCTCGGGTTGTTTGGCTACTTGCGTGAAAGTACGGTCGCTGAGTTGGCCAAGGGTGCGATCGGCACCCTGGCGGACAATGGGCATTCGGTGGCGGTGATTGATGGAGTGCTGGATTTCTATGGAGAAAAGCAAGACTTGGCCTCATCGCGCTGGATGAATTCGGGGTTTCGGGCCCTGAAGCTGGTCTGAGCCTTAATCCAGCAATAGCCTGAACTCTTCTATCGGTAATGGCCGGCTGTGCAAATACCCCTGGAACAAGTGGCAGCCCAGCTTTTGCAGGAACGCCAGTTGCTCCGGGGTTTCGACGCCTTCGGCGATCACCTCCAGGTTCAAGCTGCGGGCCATGGCCACAATGGCGCGGATGATTTCGGCGTCGTTGGGGTCGTGGGTGGCATCGCGTACAAAGGACTGGTCGATCTTCAGCGCATCTACCGGCAAGCGCTTGAGGTAGGTGAGTGATGAGTAACCGGTGCCGAAGTCGTCCATCGCAAAACTGACGCCGAGCTTTTTCAGGCGAAGCATTTTGCTGATGGTGTCATCGAGGTTCTGGATCACGATGCCTTCGGTAATTTCCAGTTTCAGCAGGCTGTAGGGCAATGAATGCTGCTTGAGGCTGCGCTCGACCCGTTCGACAAAGTCGTCCTGGCGAAACTGCCGGGGGCTGATGTTCACGCACAGGCTGAAATTCAGCGGGTCCACCTTGCCTTCTTTAATCAACTGCTCGAAGGCCGCGCACGCCTCATCGAGTATCCAGGTGCCAACTTCGAGGATCAGGCCGCTGTCTTCCAGCACCTTGATGAATTCGGACGGCGACTGCGCGCCCAGTTGCGGATGTTGCCAACGCACCAGCGCCTCGGCGCCGACGATCTTATTGCCGCGTGCGTCCACCTGGGGTTGGTAGTGCATGCTGAATTCGCCGCGCGACAGGGCCAGGCGCAGGTCGGTTTCCATGCGCAGCCGTTCGCTGGCGGTTTTCTGCATGCTGTTGTGGAACATCTGCGTGGCGTTGCGCCCAGAATCCTTGGCCCTGTACAGCGCGATGTCGGCACGTTTGAGCAAGTCGGCCGGGGTCGAGCCATGATCGGGGATCAGCGCCACGCCAATGCTCGGCGTAACCTGCAGGCGTTGGCCGTCCAGGAACATCGGTTCGGACAGCAATTCACGCAGGGTGTCGGCCAGTTCCTGAACCCGGGCGCTGACTTCGGTGCGCGTGCCCTCCAGGCCGCTGAGCAGCACCACGAACTCATCGCCACCCAGGCGCGCCACCGTGTCTTCCATGCGCACGCTGGCTTCCAGGCGTGCGGTGACGATTTTCAGTACGGTATCGCCCACCGGGTGGCCGAGGGAGTCGTTGATGTGCTTGAAGTGATCGAGGTCGAGAAACAGCAATGCACCGCGTAGGTTATGGCGCTTGAGCAGGGCGATCTGCTGGCTCAGGCGGTCCATCAGCAGCGCCCGGTTGGGCAGGTTGGTCAGCGGGTCGTGGTAGGCCAGGTGGCGGATCTGCGCCTGGGCGTTTTTCAACAGGCTCACATCCCGCGCGGTCAGCAACAGGCAGGGGGTTTCATTGAGGGTGATCGGCTCGACTGAAACTTCCACCGGCAGCACCTCGCCGCGCTTGTTGTGCCATAGCATTTCCAAATGGCGTATGCGGCCTTTGAGTTGCAGTTCGGCCAGCAGCGCCGCCCGCTGGTTTTCATCGGCCCAGATGCCGACCTGGTAAAGCGTCAGGCCGATGACGTCTTCGGCGCGATAACCGGTCAGGCGGCAGAAGCCGTCGTTCACCTCCACATAGCGGCCGGTGTCGCGTTCGGTGATGGAAATCGCGTCGGGACTGGAATGAAAGGCCTTGGCGAATTTTTCTTCACTGGCCTTCAGCGCAGCCTCGGACCGTTGCTGCTGGGTAATGTCGCGCAAGGTGGTGACGATGCACGGTTGGTCGCCGACCTTGATCAGCCGGCTGGAAATCACGCAGGTCAGGGTCTGGCCGCTTTTGTGGTGCGCGATGATGGCCACGTTGTTCAGTGCCTGGTCGCGAATCACCTGTTCGATGCGTTGCAGGCGCTTGCTCGACTCGTCCCACAGGCCGATCTGTTCGGCGCTCATGTTGATCACTTCGGCGGCCGTCCAGCCAAAGGTCTGGGTGAACGCGGGGTTGATCTCGATAAACTCGCCGCTGTCCAGGCAGGTGACGCAGATCGGGTCGGGGCTGGCCTGGAACAGGCTGGCGAATTTTTCTTCGGAGGCGCTCAGGCGTTGTTCGCGCTCGACCTGGTCGGTGATGTCCAGCAGGGTGCCGGCCATGCGCAGCGGCGCGCCTCGCTCGTCGCGGTACAGGCGTGCGCGGCTTTCCAGGTAGCGCGAGCTGCCGTCTTCCAGTGGTACGCGGTAAGTCAGCTGATAGTTGCCGGCTGGGCCTTCGCGCAGGGTGCGATAGGCATTACGCATATTCTCGCGCTCTTCCTTGGGCATACCCTCGAAAAACGCTTCGAACGATTCATGGAACGCCTCGGACGGCAGGCCGTGCAGTTGGGCTGCGCGTGCCGAGCCGTAGAGCATGCCGGTGGGGATGTGCCAGTCCCAGGTGCCCAACTGCGCCGAGTCCAGGGCCAGGTCCAGGCGCTCTTGGCTGTCCTTTAAGGCTTGTTCGGCGTTTTTACGCTCGGTGGTGTCGAGAAAGGTGCTGATCAGGTAGGCCTCGCCCTCCAGTTCGACCTTCTGCGCGCAGAGCGTGCCGTCGTGGATCTGCCCGTTGCTGGCACAGAACTGCACTTCCATGGTGATCGGTTCGCCCTTGCGCTGGGTGGCCTTGACCAGTTGTGCGCGTTGTTCGGGGTGGCGCCACAGGCCGAGGTCCAAGGTGGTGCGACCTATGGCGTCGGCGACCGGCCAGCCGAAGAGGATCTCGAAATACTGGTTGGCTTCGCTGATCAATCCGTCGGACTGGCGGGTGAGCAGGACCATGTTCGGGCACAGGTGAAACAGCGTGGCGAAGCGCTTTTCGGAGTTGCTGAGGGCGTGTTCCCGTTCGCGCTGGCGGGTGGTCTCGCGGATCACCCCGATCATGCGGCGCCGGCCGGCTTTGTCCGGTGCCAGGCTGCCATTGATTTCCAGCCAGTGCTGGCTGCCATCCGGCCACTGGATATGATGGTGCATGGCCTGCTCGAATGGCTCGCCGGCGACGACCGCGTGAAACGCGCGTACCACCCGGGCGCGGTCTTCTGGCGCGAGCAGGTCCAGGTAATCCAGATCCTTGGGCAATGGTTGGCGCGGGTCAAAACCGAACAGCGCCTGGGTGCCCCGTGACCAACTGATACGCCCGGTATCGATTTCCCAACACCACGCACCCAGCCGCGCAGCGTTAAGCGCTGCCAGCAGTTGCGGGGCGCTGTCCCAGCTTTGTTCCGCCTCTTTAGGGTCAAGGGCGTAAATGCGGGGTAGGGATGGCATAGGGTCGACGGGGTTGCGCATTATCAAAAAGCCTTGGCTTGATGGGCGTTCGGCGCGGTTTTACTCAGGCCTTGAGGCCGCACAGCTTCACGCCGGTGTCCCTGGCAGATCGACCTGTGCATCCAAAAGCCTCATAAAAGCCCGCGCAGCGTTCGACAGCGTCCTTTCGGTATGCACGATATAGCCTAGCTGGCGACTGAGTTGTATGCCCGGCAAAGCGATACTTGCCACCTGATCATCGAGCATGGTGCGCGGTAATACGCTCCACGCCAAGCCGATGGACACCATCATCTTGATGGTTTCCAGATAATTGGTGCTCATCGCGATGTTCGGTGTGAGGCCCTGGGCCTCGAACAGGCGCCTGACAATGTGGTGGGTAAACGTGTTGCCGCCGGGAAAAACCGCCGGGTGCCCCGCGATGTCTGCCAGATTGACCGAGCCGTTGCTGGTCAGGCTGTGCTCCGGCGCCACCACGAAATCCAACGGGTCGTCCCACACCGGGGTGGCGCGCACCAGGTTGTGCGGCTCGGGTGCCAAGGTAATCACCGCCACTTCAGCGCGGCCATGCAGGATCTCTTCGTAGGCCACTTCCGAGTCGAGAAACTGAATATCCAGCGCAACGTTGGGGTATTGCCGGGTGAAGGTACGCAGGATCGGCGGCAGGCGATGCAGGCCGATATGGTGACTGGTAGCCAATGTGAGGCGCCCGCTGACTTCACCGGTGAGGTTGGTGAGGGCGCGCCGGGTGTCGTCCAATACGTTGAGAATCTGATAGGCGCGGGGCAACAGGGCGCGCCCGGCTTCGGTCAGGCCGACTTCACGGCCCAGGCGATCGAACAAACGCACCTTTAATTGTTGCTCCAGGCCAGCAATGCGTTTGCTGATGGCCGGTTGGGTCAGGTGCAGGCGCTCGCCGGCGCCGGAGAAGCTGCCGGTCTCGGCGATGGCGATAAAGGCATTGAGGTTGGCCAGGTCCATTGTGGTATTCCAGTTGGTAATCCAAAGCATAAAAAATATGAATTTGAGTTATTTAATGTAGCGCCATACCATCAGCCTCACAAGCCAAAGGGTTATTGAATGTCTCAAGACCCGGGGCATAGAAAGACCGCTGATGAGGACCGACTGATGGCCGGCAAAACGCTTTACGACAAGCTTTGGGATTCCCATGAAGTGAAACGGCGCGACGATGGCTCGTCGCTGATCTATATCGACCGTCACATCATCCATGAAGTGACCTCGCCCCAAGCGTTCGAAGGCCTGCGACTGGCCGGGCGTAAGCCTTGGCGCGTCGACTCGATCATCGCCACCCCGGACCACAACGTGCCGACCACCCCGGAGCGCAAGGGCGGGATCGACGCCATTATCGACACGGTGTCGCGTTTGCAGGTGCAGACCCTCGACGACTACTGCGACGAATATGGCATCACCGAATTCAAGATGAATGACGTGCGTCAGGGCATCGTTCACGTGATTGGCCCGGAGCAGGGTGCCACCTTGCCCGGCATGACCGTGGTCTGCGGCGACTCCCACACCTCCACCCACGGCGCGTTCGGTGCCCTGGCCCACGGCATCGGCACGTCCGAGGTGGAACATGTGTTCGCCACCCAGTGCCTGGTCGCCAAGAAAATGAAGAACATGCTGGTACGCGTCGAAGGCCAATTGCCGTTTGGCGTGACCGCCAAGGACATCGTGCTCGCCGTGATCGGCAAGATCGGCACCGCCGGCGGTAACGGCCATGCCATCGAATTCGCCGGCAGCGCCATTCGCGACCTGTCCGTCGAAGGCCGCATGACCATCTGCAACATGTCCATCGAAGCCGGTGCCCGCGTGGGCATGGTGGCGGCGGATGAAAAAACCGTCGAATACGTAAAAGGCCGTCCATTCGCCCCGAAAGGCGCGGATTGGGAGGCTGCTGTCGAAGCCTGGAAAGACCTGGTTTCCGATAGCGACGCGGTGTTCGACAGCGTGGTCGAGCTCGACGCTACCCAGATCAAGCCGCAAGTCAGCTGGGGCACCTCGCCGGAAATGGTCTTGGCCGTCGACCAGAACGTGCCGGACCCGGCCAAGGAAACCGACCTGGTCAAGCGCGGTTCGATCGAGCGCGCCCTGAAGTACATGGGCTTGAAAGCCAACCAGGCGATCACCGACATTCAGTTGGATCGCGTGTTCATCGGTTCCTGCACCAACTCGCGGATCGAAGACCTGCGCGCCGCGGCGGTGATCGCCAAGGGCCGCAAAGTCGACTCGACCATCAAGCAGGCCATCGTGGTGCCGGGTTCGGGCCTGGTGAAAGCCCAGGCCGAAGCGGAAGGCCTGGACAAGATCTTCCTCGAAGCCGGTTTTGAATGGCGTGAACCGGGCTGCTCCATGTGCCTGGCGATGAACCCGGACCGCTTGGAGTCCGGCGAGCATTGCGCGTCGACCTCCAACCGTAACTTCGAAGGGCGTCAGGGCGCCGGTGGGCGTACCCACCTGGTCAGCCCGGCCATGGCCGCCGCCGCTGCCGTCAACGGTCGTTTCATCGACGTTCGCGAATTGATCTGAGGAATACCCGATGAGAGCTTTTACCCAACACACTGGTCTTGTCGCGCCGTTGGACCGTGCCAACGTGGACACTGACCAGATCATCCCCAAGCAGTTCTTGAAGTCGATCAAGCGCACCGGTTTCGGCCCTAACCTGTTCGACGAGTGGCGCTACTTGGACGTGGGCTACGCCTA
>Ga0302217_10000288_pt1 | contig 12880 bp, 16 predicted proteins | sample II_Fen_N3_3_FD_198779 | JGI IMG/M metagenome (GOLD analysis project Ga0302217, IMG submission 198779) | Peat permafrost microbial communities from Stordalen Mire near Abisko, Sweden - II_Fen_N3_3 | ecosystem: Environmental > Terrestrial > Soil > Wetlands > Permafrost | place: Sweden: Abisko... | reverse complement strand
ATTCCGGTCATGCCGATGCTGGCGATCCACCTGCTGCTGCAGAACCTGATGTACGACATCTCCCAACTGGCCTTGCCGTGGGACAAGATGGACAAGGAATACCTGGCCAAGCCGCGCAAGTGGGACGCGAAGAACATCGGCCGCTTCATGCTGTGGATCGGGCCAACCTCATCGATCTTCGACATCACCACCTTCGCACTGATGTGGTACGTGTTCGCCGCCAACAGCGTGGAGATGCAGACGCTGTTCCAATCCGGCTGGTTTATCGAGGGGCTGCTCTCGCAAACCCTGGTGGTGCATATGCTGCGCACCCGCAAGATCCCGTTCTTCCAGAGCACCGCCGCATGGCCAGTATTGCTGATGACCTGCGTGGTGATCGCCCTGGGGATCTACGTGCCGTTTTCACCGCTCGGCACCCTGGTGGGCTTGCAACCGCTACCGCTGGCGTACTTCCCGTGGCTGGTGGGCACGTTGCTCAGCTACTGCTGTGTGGCCCAACTGATGAAGACGATCTACATCCGCCGCTTCAAGCAGTGGTACTGATCACTCCCTCCGTTTAAACGGTGGCGGTCGCCCGGCCACCACCGTGTACTACAAGGATTTCAACGATGCGCGTGCTGATCTGTGCAGGTCGTCATTACGCCGACACGAAAATGTCCCGCCAAGTGCTGGACGCCTACCACCGCCTGCGCCCGGTGCAGGTATTGATCCACGGCGGTAACCAATTCCTAGGCAGCGACATCGAGGAATGGGCGCGGGAAATCGGTATCGATGTGGTGCGTTACCCGCCCAATTGGCAACGCCACGGCAAGCAGGCGGAGCGCCAGCGCAACGAATTCATGCTGACCGACAGCCGACCCAATGTGGTCATCGCCCTGCCAGGCGGTGATGACACATCCGAGTTGGTCTGCCAGGCCAAAGCCAGCGGCATTTCGGTGCTGACCGTAGAAAGCTGAATTCAAGCGAGGTACATCCTGTACAAGAAACACCGCCAACACTCGGACAGGGTTGCCCGCTATCGCGGCGCTCGCCATATCCTCTTGTTGCTACCGCCCGCCAAACGGCGCGCGCTGCGTTTCTAGGGACTCCCCCTTCGCATCGGTGGCGTCTGCGGCGCCGCCCCTAACGGAACCCAATGACCGCCGGGCGGACACGTCTTATGATGGCGCCATCGCACCGCCAGAGAGCACGCATGTGAACCGTCTCGAACAGATTGCCCTGATGGCGACCTACAACCAGTGGATGAACCGCAAAGTCTATGACGCGGCGGCCAAGCTGACGGACGCCGAATTACGAATGGATCGCCGTGCGTTTTTCGGTTCGATCCTCGGCACGCTGAATCACCTGACACTGGGTGACACCGCGTGGCTCAAGCGCTTTGCCCAGCATCCCGCCGGCCATTCGGCGCTGGCACCGTTAAGCGCCATTGCCGCCCCCACCGATCTCAAGCACCTGGCCTTCGCCAACCTGCACGAGTTGACCACGCACCGCGCCTGGCTGGATCGACTGATCATCGACTGGGCGCAGAGCCTGCGCGAGCCCGACCTCGACCTGCGCCTGCAGTACCACAACATGCGCGGCATCGCGGCGGACAAGCCGTTTTTCAGCTTGTTGGTGCACTTTTTCAATCATCAGACCCACCACCGGGGCCAGGTGACAACGCTGCTGACCCAGGCGGGACACGATGTGGGCGATACCGACCTGCTCGCGCTGATCGACTGAACTCAGCGGGCACGGAACTCGGCGTAGGCCTGCAACAAGCGCGGAAAATCCTGCGGCGCGGGCAATTGTGCAAAACGCTCGACCGCCGGCGTCGTGGCCCAAGGCAGTTTCTCGCTGGTCCAGGTTTCCACGAAAGGCTCGTAATCCTTGGCGTTATCCAGCAACGTCGCGCGCACATTGACGAATTCATCAATGCCATGGGGGCGTGTGAACAGCCAGCTCATGCAATGGGGGCAGAAGTAATGGCGGTCAGCGCCATGCATACCGCCGACCACGGGGCAACCCTGGGTCACGGTGAACGCACTGGCGGGAATCAGCGCACTGAGAGAGAACGCGCTGGCGGTCATCTTCTGACAACCGGTGCAATGGCAGGCCATGGTGATCACCGGGGCCTGGCTCACACTGAAGCGCACTCGGTTACAACGGCAACTGCCTTCATGGGGCAGGTTTTCGACGCTCATCACTCACTCCTTTTTATGATTAGGCTTGAGCCAGGGTAACGTCGCGCCCAGGGGTTGAACAGGGCGTCGGGGCACAAACCGAACGCTGCGGCCGGCGTGGGGTCGTAATTGAAGGTGTCGGGATTAATCGCAGCCCGCCCTCCCCGCGTGCATTGTGGGTCTACCGATGCGCGCACCCCCAAGAAGGAGACGCTTACATGGTCATTCACTTCAAGGTCGCCGGGCACTTAGCCTGCGGCCATCACGGCGGCAACCTCACCTCCAGCACTGAGCTGAACCGCGTCAAATGCCGTACCTGCCGCAACACCGAAGCCTACAAGGAAGCGCGACGCACCCAACGCAACGCCGCGCGCCGTGCTTCGCGGCAAGCCAGGACCCACACCTCCAGCGACTGGCGCAGCGCTTGGGCACAACGCCTGACCGACCTGCCCGGGTTGCAACGTTTGCCACGCGGCTTCAGTGGCCAGCCCTTCGTATAGGCCAGGATGCAGAAGCCCCGGTTGCGCCGGGGCTTTGTTCTCGAGTGCCCTGCACTCAGTCAGTCAGTCAGTCATCATTGGACACCGGCCTGCTTACTACTGAGCATCCACTCTGAAGTGCAGAGACGGCGTATCGGCGTACCTGTCATTTTTGAGGCAAGTCCCCCAGCCCTCGGGGTCTTCGGTTTCTCCCTCGGTACCTATGTAGATCACTGATCTATCGAGCTTTTTCATCCCCATCTTTGTACAACAAAGGCGGCCTTCGACCTTGCGCCCAAGCGCCCGGATCTATATATTCCCAACCCTGCTGCACCGCGCTACCGCCCGAATGGCGAAACTGGTAGACGCATGGGACTTAAAATCCCCCGCTCGTAAGGGCGTGCCGGTTCGATTCCGGCTTCGGGCACCATAGATATCAAGGGCTTGCCGGGGAAACCTGATGCAGGCCCTTATCTTTTTTGCTCCGCAATTTCATTTCTCCGGCGTCCTGCCGACCGAACACAAATCCCTATTTTGAAACACTCCTGACATACGCCTGGCACGCCCGCAGCGCGATCAGTCCTTGATCGCCGTCACCGGTGATGGCGAGATTTCGTTGAGCATGCGCTGGGTCGCCGAGAGCTGAGTGTTGGTGATGGCTCGCACCCAAGGCGCGCCACTGCGTAGCTCGGTACCGATTGCTGTTTCGTTCGCAACCGACGGAATGCCCTGGATATAGGTTTGGTCTACCGCCCCGGTGCGCCACTCCCACTTAACGTTCGGGAAGTTCATGTTGCGTTTTTTCAGGAAAAGCTGCGAGATTGGGCTTGTCGCGAGAAGGCCTTACCATGCAGCGAACTACTCAGCCCAACAAGGAAGTACTCGGTGAACAAGGCAAGTCAATGGATACGAATTGCACTCTCAATACCAGTTTTCGCTGCATCAATTTTATCTGGAATCGTGACTGCTAAAATATGTTTAAGCGCCGTATTGGTATTTTTTACAGGGCTCATGACGGCCTACAACATAGGAGTGGCATTGGGCAGCATGGCCGTAGGTTTGGTTACAGCGGTCATTACCTATGTCCTTTGGATGTTTGGCGGATACGTGCGAACTCAGCCAAAACAGGTGGAAGCCGAAGCACCATAGTTGTCCTACGCCCGGTCTTCAGCATAGATCTCGGCGCTGATAATCGCGCCGCCCACCGACGCTCTCCGATACAACGGGTTACCGGGTTACCGGATGCAGTGGTGTTCTTGGCGCTACCAAACGCGTATCCGGGGGTGTTCTCTGGCGCGGCGCTGGTCTTGAGGCCGCCGGCCTGGGGGCTGAGCATTTGGACTACGCCGCCGGCGACAAGGCCAATACCGGCGCCAATGAGCGGAGCGCCGAACGGCGTGGCTGAAAAAATGACACCGACGACGATCGTTTGAAGGACTCCCCCCCGCTTGCTGACCACCACCACTGGAGCAATGCGAATATCACCGGCACCGTTGTAGGTCAGACCTCAGCGACTGCTAAAGCCTCAAAAATGAGCATCCAATTGATAGATCGAACGATTAGAGGGCTAATTAGTCGAACTTTAACCGGATCACATAACGCAGCGTCCGCAGTTCAGGCATCACGATTTCTCTCGGTATCACCATCCGACAGACCTCTCTGAATTCCAGTTTCTAGGATAGACCCTTTTGGGTATGGCTTCGGCCAAGAGGCTCTAATGGCAAATTTAATACCCTATAAAATCCACTACCTACGCGATGGGGAGCCGGAGCACTTCTATACGAGTGCAACGGCATTCAGCGAAGACGATGCAATTCGCATGGCGGCAAGACATGCTGGTGAGGGCCCTGAATATTGGATACCGATAGGTCTGTCTCGGGACTCAATATTGAAAATTGCTGACAAGCTGGGGGTTACGCAGGTTCGTTGGAATAAAGCCGGATAAAACCGGGGGCGCTGCCGCAGTTCTAACACGCAAAGTTTGCAAATAAAAAACCCGGCGCGGTGGCCGGGTTTGTTGACTGATATTTCAATCAGTTGTCGGGGTGCTCGCTCGCCACTGAATCGGCAGCGTCCACGTCCGACATATCCTCTTCGAGAGGTGCGTCGTCATCCGGCGGCAGCGAAGTCGCATCACCATCCAGATGCGGATCATGACCCGTTTCGTTGTCCGTACCGCGCGTTACGGCCTGCTGTGAAATATTGCCTGGGGCATTCTCATTGATTTCCATGCTGGCTCTCCGTTCAAACGCTCGGAATATCCGCGCTTAAACATGGGAGTCGGCAGGTCGCAGCGAGTGCCGAACACTGGACGAACGGCGCAAAGCAAAAAAAACCGCACAGTGGCGAGGCTTTTAGTGTCAATCCCTAACGCGCAAGATCGACAGGATGGGTAAATATTTTCTCACTTATTGCAGGTGCTGATCTTCTTCAACGATCCGCCCGGTCCGCTCGAGGCAATCGAACCAAAGCACGTTGTTCAGTACCTGCGGTATCGATCAAAAACGGCGAAGGTTAGAGCCAACCGCGTGAAGGCCCTGCTCAGCGCGATTTGGAACTTCGCCCGCCAGAGCGGCTATACCTCGCTCGCCAATCCTTGCGCGGGCATCAAGGGAAACAAGGAAACCGGGCGCGACACCTACGCTGAGGACGAAATGTTTGCCGAGGTGTACCTGCACGCCGAGCAACCACTGAAGGATGCGCTGGACCTGTTTTACCTCACCGTTCAACGCATCGGGGCACTCTAAAGATGGACGAGCGCCACCTATTGGACGGTCAACTGCTGATTCAGCAGGGAAAGACCAGCGCAAAGCGCAGGATCGCGGTGGTCGGAGAGCTGAAGGTGGTCATTGACCGCATTATGGAAAGGAAGAAGGGGCACAAGATTCGATCAATCAGGCTTGCATGATGAACTTCATGCAGGCCCTTATTTTTTTGCTCCGCAATTTTAGACCCTGTTCCGCAATCCCCTTTCTCCGGTGTCCTGCCGACCGAACACAAACCACCGAAAACGTTTCAACTGCCCAGCCCATGAGCCAGATGTTTATCGATCAACCCGGCAACCTCTAATGGGTGGGTAAAGCCCAGGTCATGACCCGCGCCGGAGAGCACGTGTATTTCGGCATTCGGAAGGAGCTGGTTAAGTCGCTGACCAACACCGAGTGGACTAATCGGGTCCGAATCCCCCCAGATAAGCAATACAGGCATGTGCATCTCATCCAGCCGATGTGTCAGATCGGTACGATCGTCAAGAAACCAACGCGGTAATGTTGGATTATCGGCGGCGAACTCCGCGCGCCAATCCTGCGCACCTAGGTCAGACATATCCACGCCACCAGAGGTAACAGTTAGAACAAGATGGGTGATTAAGTCAGGGTGCTGCAGCGCTACGCGCATAGCGACAATGCCACCCATAGACTGCGCGACTAAAGCGGTTGGCCGGTCTATTTCGGCGGCTACGCGGGCTACTAGATCATCCATGCTGGCGACTGAACGGATTGGCGGCACATCGCCAAAGCCTGGCCATCCAACATGAAACTTCTGAGCTGTAAGGCTGAGACGCTCACATACCGGCTGCCAAAATTGAGTGTTTCCGGAAGCTCCGGGCAAAAATAGGATTTTGTCAGGCGGGTTGGTCATCGGCTCGTTCCTTGAGGTGTATTGAAGCGTAGGCGCTAGAGAAATGGAGAACGCAAAAGCATTATACGAGGCGTTGGAGAGGCCTCTCAATCGGATCGGTTATAGCCAGCGCCCTAAGCAACTTCATTCTGATGCCGACCTTCACGCCGGCTTCCGGCCAGGGCTTCTTGTGCCATCTATCGAACGGATAGTTTTTCCGCATTACCCAATTCATATGTACCTACGTACATTGATGTCATTACGCCATCGGACGACGTGATTACATTTATGTGCAGAGGGCGCTTCAGTGAAAATTTTTGGGCTTGGTATTCTGATCCCTCTATGCGGATTCAGCTATTTAGGTAGAGGCGGCTGTAACGAGGTCGCGCTATTTGCCAACATTCTTTTTTTATTCAGCGCTATAGCGCTGTACTTCTACCCATCGATATGTGCAATCGGCTATATCAAGAAAGCCCGTAAATCGATATTCAAGCTGAACCTGCTTACTGGCTGGACTGGCATCGGTTGGTTTGTAGCGCTTTACAAGGCTTTAGTGTTTCCGGTTACAGACAAATGAGTTTGCGCCGGGCTTCTTGTATCTGCCCTTCGTCGCGCCACCATTGAGCTGGCTTTCTGTTTTTGTGACATCCTTTTCACCTGGCATTTACAGGACAGAGTGCAAAGTCGCCCTACTCCTTTGAAGAATTCCCTTTAGGTCCGCCCACAAGCGGGCTTTTTTTTGCCTGCTGCTACGCTTTCCATACCCTTTAGCGGAGACCACGCAATGCCCTCCCCCAAATACTCCCTCGCCCGAGTCAACAGATAACCCGGCCCAGCGCCGGGGTTCTTGTTTCTGCCAGCAGCCATATTTCTTATTCCACATTGTTTGCAAGAAATTCGCCGGCCTTACGTACAAGCTTCCTCCATTCATCCTCATTGATGAGACCGGCTTTCTTCATGCGGTCGGCCCCACTAAGTAACTTGAAATATTTGTCCTCAACGTCCTGTTCGTTTACAACCTGGTATAGAAGGTCCCTCCAGGCTTTTACAGCTGAACGACGCATTACAGATCACCTGATCATGTCTGAGGAATGGAACCTGAGGTCTCAAAAAACGTTCAACGACGTCACGTTCGACCAGCGCACGCATGTCATTATGCCACCATCCGTTCAGATTAGAGATCATTCAGGGACGCGACGTCACTCGTTTTGAGAATTTTCATCTCAGGTGCATGCCACCGATCGTGATCTACAGAGGCTGCGCTGATGGCGTTGACGCTGCTCGTCGAAAGCCAAGGCCATACGGATGCCGGCCAGAACGCCGGTGGTCCCTGTTCACTCCACTGAGGAACATCGATGCCGAACTCAGGCCTGATGCCCTCCCTAAAAACGACGTCAACCAGTTCGCCCTTGGGGTTTGTAGCGCAAGGCTTATAACTCGCCCACAAATACAGCATTCACACGTCAATGTTTAAGTACCGCTACATCAATTTTTGTGAATGTTTTTTTGCGCCTAACCGCTTGAGTGTTTGATATAGATTCCATGCCTCCGCGCCCGCCGACCTTTCCTCTATTCCAGTTGAGAAGCATCCCGCTTTGACTCACTAACTCTGCAGCAAAGCTGAAAGCTTAGTTACGCGAAACATTAGCATTTACATAATTCCAGCCAACCCTAAAATCGTTACTTACGCACTTTTTAGAACGCACGACTGCTTGCTTTAATTGAGGCACACCCCTTACTCTTCACGCCCGATAAAAGCTCAGCTATTACTGATCCTGCTCGCAGCGCGAGACGAGTATCAATTTCAATTAGAGAAACAAATATGAATCATGAACAAATCTCTGAAGACTCTGAAGACGAGGGATATAGTCAAGCCGCCCGCGCATCGGCAGCCTCCCGATGCACATGGATGAGCGTCATCGTCAATATTGCGCTCTCGCTCACACAAATTGCAGTAGGAGTGATGTCAAAATCCCAGGGGCTTGTAGCCGATGGTGTTCACTCGCTATCAGACTTGATCGCTGATTTCGTAGTGCTATTCGCCAGCCACAAAAGCAAAGAGGATGCTGACGAAGGTCATCCCTATGGGCATCTGCGTTTCGAGACCGCCGCATCCATGGTATTGGGACTACTATTGTTGATCGTGGGCGTCGGCATGATCGGATCTGCGGTGTTCAAGCTTCAAACGCCTGAGTCGATTCCAACAGTACACATTGCTGCCTTGTGGGTTGCCATTGCAGCGCTGGTAGCCAAGGAGCTGTTGTTTCGCTTCATGCTGAGGGTGGCCAAAAAAGTTAAGTCTAGTTTGTTGGTTGCCAATGCCTGGCACGCAAGATCCGACGCCGCGTCCTCCTTGGTTGTCGGCATAGGCATCGTTGGTAATCTGGCGGGCTATCCGATTCTTGACCCCATTGCTGCGCTTGTTGTCGGAGGCATGATCGCCAAGATGGGTTGGAGCTTCACTTGGGATTCATTACACGACCTGATGGACCGCTCTGCCGATGAGCAGGAAGTAGAAACTATTCGCAACACGCTCCAAAACATACCGGGAATTAAAGGTGTGCATGATCTACGAACTCGAAAAATGGGTGACATGATCATCGTCGACGCTCATATCGAAGTGGATGCCTCAATTACCGTTGCGCAAGGTCATGCTATTGCAGTTTCAGCAAGGGAAGAGGTGATGCGGATACATCGCGTTTTGAATCTTATGACGCACGTAGATCCCTGGCACCGCCCTAACCTTGATCATTAACCCGGCGTGGCGCCTGTAGCACGACGCGCCAAGATAGATAGTGCAAAAGCAACTCGCAAACCGTCACATAATTATCACAAACTTTTCACGTGTAACTTGAGCGCTAGCGTGCGGAACCAAACTTAAGACTAGGAAACGCTCTCAATTATTTTTATTCATGAGACGTTTAACTAAAGCATCTAAACATTGAAACAATATGCCGATAGTATTAACTCAAACTACCGATTCTTAAGGGGATTCACATGACATCGGCAATTACTGGTTCGACACACATCACACAACCGCAACCTGCAGCAATCAAACCCCAAGTTCGGCCAGCCGTGCAGGCAGACAGCGACGGCGATCATGACGGTAGCACTGCAAGCAAAGTCGAACAGCCCAAAGCAACCTCAGGATCGATAGGTACACGAGTCAATACGACTGCGTAACTGTCAGAAGACCGAGGAGGAGCAACAACCCCCCTCTGCGTCTTTGAAGGTTTTCCATTTGGCCCGTGCGCGGGCCTTTTTTTGGGTCGCGGCTACGCTTTCTATGACCTCAAATGGAGCTAATGCCTCTACAAATCACAGGATCATCAACGCGACGCCATAGATTAGAGGATTACCGAGCAGCGCGTATCCGACCAGATCAAGTAGACCGGCACAGTGACTCGCGATGAGCGCGCCGAGCTTATCGTTTACCCATAAGAACCTGTCATTTTTATGGAGATGAAATACAGTTTTTGCCCCAGCAGTCGACGTGACCTGGCCCAATACAAGCTGCGCCTAACAGCCCCCGATATGCTATGAACATCGAAGCGAAATGTGCAGAAAAAACCTCAAATTTCAATGGCCTCAGCCTGAAATTAAGCTATCCCTGGATAGCTACCAATAAGGTGATCATCATGCTGTGGCTCAAGTTACTTTTCTTCAACTCATCTAAATTCCGCAGCTTCGTCAAAATTGATCAAAACGGCGTCTGCTCAGAGCTCATTCGATGCCAGCAATCGCCTGCGGACACATGGGTGGAAGTGGATGAATTCTGCGTGAGTTGGCTCGGCAAGCCGTTACCTGGTCATGCCTGCAAAGCGAGTCTTGCGGGAGTGAGTCTGCTATCAAAACGGCAGCCCTCTCCATAGGCCGTACCAGGGAGGTCGGCCTTCCGGGAGATTTTCGGGCACACCGCAAGCAAGCTGTTGTCAGCCGTGGCGGTGCTGGGGCTGGCGGCATCCTTCCTTGCTGGCAGCTTTGCCGCGGGACGAAACTTAAGCTCGGCATTTCCAGCCAATCCGAGCTGTTTCATTTGTTCGTGAATTTTGTCCTGAGTCATACCGCGAATGTCCCATTCGCCAATGCGGGTAACGTGCTGGAGTTGCAGGAAGCTTTTGCCCATTAGACCCCCTGCCCTTGCGGCTACATGGGTGAACCAATGGACGCTGTCGCTGTACGCCGGAGCAGATCCAGCGCTATCGCAACAAGCTGTCCGGGCCACCGCTGGACCGCATCGACCTGCGCTTTACCGTGGCGCGGGAAAGCACTGCGCTGAATCCATCCGAACAGGCAGGCGACAACACCGCAAAGGCCTCAGCCCTGGTTGCCGAGGCCCGCGAGCGCCAGCAAACGCGCACGAGACACAAGGTGTAGGAGCAATAGGCAAGATCGCGCACCTATCGTCGACCAATAGGATGTGCCGGTTCGGTGTTCATCGCTTGCGCTGCGCAGGCATCGAGGGGGATATCGAGGGTGAAGGTTGCGCCCTGTCCGGCCCCGTCGCTATGCACGGTCAAGCTGCCACCCATTTCCTGAGCGGCCAGGGCGCAGCTGTGCAGGCCGAAACCGTGACCGTCCTGGCGAGTAGTGAAACCATGGGAAAAGATACGCGCCAGGTGCTCAGGTGTAATCCCATTGCCGTTGTCGGCCACCGTGATACGCAATACGGGCCCTTCAGCGAGAGAGGCGCCGAACGTGATGCTCGGGCTGCGATCGAGCACGCCGTCCAGCGCCTGCTTGGCATTGCTGATCAGGTTCACCAGAATCAGCAGCACCCGGTGCCGGTCCAGCGACAGCAGGGGCAAGTCGGCAATTTCCTTGACCACTGTCACCTCCTGGCGCGCCAGTGATCCGGCACTCATGCGCAAGGCATCATCGATTAACTCTGGGACCGGCACTGTCTCGACGACACTGACGTTAACGGCATAGGACTGCTGGGCAGCGACAATGGTTTTGATGTGGTCAATGCCCTTGGTGAGTCGCCCGAGTTCTTCGATGATGTTCTGCTGCTCTGTCGTCACTACCTTCGCCAGATTGAGCAGGTAGTCGGGCAGCATCTTTCCTTTGTGGTCCGTGGTGAGAAAATCGCTCAGGTCATTGACGTGTTCGTTCATCAACTGAGCCACTTTACCCAGCCCCTGGGCTTTGGAGGCGCGCATCTGGCTGCTGACCAGTTCTGCCGATACGTTGACGCTGTTGAGCACGTTGCCGACGTTGTGCAGCACCGTAGTGGCGATTTCGGCCATGCCCGCCTGACGGGATTTTGCATGCAGCTCGGTTTGCACCTGGCTCATGCGTAGCGCTGCGCGTACGCGCGCCTTGAGCTCCAGCGGCGAGAAGGGTTTGGCGATATAGTCATCGGCGCCACTCTCCAGCCCGGAGACGCAGGCATCGCTACCGCCGCGGGCGGTCAACAGGATCACGGGTAAGTGGGCAAAACCGGCGCTGGCTTTGATCCTCGCTGTCAGGCCAAAGCCGTCGAGCTGCGGCATCATCACATCCGAGACGACGACATCGATGGGTCGACACTGCAGGAGTGCCCAGGCCTGCTCGCCATCCGCCGCGGTGGCGACGATGTAATCGTTTTGCAGAAGTTCGCTGAGATAGCTAAGCATTTCCGGGCTGTCGTCTACCACGAGTACCCTGGATCGCAAGGCGTGTTCCGGATGCGGCTCGTCGTCTGCGCCTTGCGTCGAAGCTTGGTCGCCGCGACCGCCTTGGCGGCCGTCGTCGAAACGCAGGTGGCGCTGCTCGGCTGTGCTCGGAGATGACCGCTCGTGCATCATCGTGTTGGCTTCGATCGGCACGGTGTTTTGCCCAGCCCCCAGCGGAAGTCGAACAAAGAAGCACGAACCCCGTCCGAGCTCGCTGTTGACGCCGACTTCGCCCCCCATCAGTTCGGCCAGGTTTTTGACCAGGGCGAGACCGATGCCTGTGCCGCTGTAGTGGCGCGTGGCGGAATTGTCGATTTGGGAAAAACGCTGGAACAGCAACGGCAGTTTGTCAGGCGCAATGCCAATCCCCGAGTCTTGCACCGCAAGTTCAAATCGCTCGCCATCAATTGGCGTCACGGCCAGGTGCACGGTGCCACCCGCGGGCGTGAACTTGATGGCATTGCTCACCAGGTTGAGAAGAATCTTCTCGAAGTGCCGGGGGTCCAAGAACACCGTGCCGAGCGCGGGATCGATGCTACAGGTTAAGGTGCAACCTTTGCCCTCGGCCACCATGGCCGCATCCTCGGCCAGCACACCCACCGCCTTGCTCAAGTCAATGGCCGTTGGAAACAACTCAAACTTGCCCGCTTCGGCCTTGGAGAAGTCGAGGATATCGTTCACCCGGCTCATCAAGCGCAACGCGTTGCGTTGAGCGCGGTCGATTTGCACACGCCAGTCCGCCGGCGGGATGGGCGCCGCCGAGAGCTGCTCCAGGGGGGCGAGAATCAGGGTCAGAGGGGTACGCAGTTCGTGACTGACCGTGGCAACGAAATCGCTCTTTGCCTGGTTAGCCGTCTCGGCCTGGTTGCGCGCCTGAATGAGTTCGACGGCCTGCGCCTCCAGCACCTCGGTCTGTTGGTGCAGCGTGTCGGTCCGTTCGGCGACCATTCTCTCCAAAGAGGCC
>Ga0302217_10000284_pt1 | contig 12962 bp, 10 predicted proteins | sample II_Fen_N3_3_FD_198779 | JGI IMG/M metagenome (GOLD analysis project Ga0302217, IMG submission 198779) | Peat permafrost microbial communities from Stordalen Mire near Abisko, Sweden - II_Fen_N3_3 | ecosystem: Environmental > Terrestrial > Soil > Wetlands > Permafrost | place: Sweden: Abisko... | reverse complement strand
ACGTTGCTTACGGCTGGGTTTGGCGAGCTCGGCGCTGGTCATGGACAACCCTCAGGACTGGTTTTCGCCAGCTTGCGCCGTGTGGATTAATAGCCCATGACAGCGGCAAGTCAGTCTTGTGACAACGCGAACGAGCCGCCTCGGTGTAAACTGCCGCCCAGTCCCCGGAGCCCCGCGATGAGACCGATCCTCACCCTTCGCCAGTACAGCCACGACCTGATCATCCACAGCCATGAGCACGCACAATTGGTGTTCGGGCTGTCGGGCGCGCTGGATTTCGAGATCGACGGGCGTGGCAGCCAGGTGGTTCAGCAGAGTTTCGCCGTGGTGCCATCCGGCGCGCACCATGCGTGCGGTAGCGCCAATGGCAGCCGTTGCCTGGTACTGGACGTGCCCGGTGATCAATGGGTCTCTCAGTCCCTGGGCGATCATGCCGAATCCAGCCGACGCTTGCTCGACAACGCTGGACGGCTGTCGCTGGATGCCGGGCAAAGCCAACTGGTCGCCTGGCTGGCCAACAGCCCAGTCGAGGATCCGCTGATTGCGCAACAGGGTGCGGTGCTGTTGCTGGCCAGTCTGAACAACGCAAGACCTGATAGCGTCGGTACTCGGCGCCTGCCCTACGCTGCATTGAATGCGCACATTGACCAATACGCCGCCTACCCGCTGCAAGTCGCCGATCTGGCACGCGTGGCCGGCCTCTCCAGTGCTCGTCTGCATGCCCGGTTCGTTGCCGAATGCGGGCAGACGCCGATGGATTACATCCGCAGTCGCCGCCTGCATAAGGCCGTTACCTTGTTGCGCGAATCGATGCTGCCCATAGGCGAGATTGCCTGTCGCGTCGGTTACAGCTCCCAGAGTGCATTCGCCGCCGCGGTGCTGCGCGAGTTCGGCACATCACCGGGCAAACTGCGACGCGAGGCTGGCGACAAACAGTGAGAGTCTGACGACAGACACGACGGTAGCGGGTGCGGTTAAATGGTCCGGCTCACGATTTATCAAGGACTGCAATGACTCCCCGTACCGCCCTTGGCGCCCTGCATATCGGTGCACTGATGTTTGGCCTGACCGGCGTATTCGGAAAACTCGCCGCAGCCTCACCGGCCATCATCGTTTTCGGCCGCGCGGCATTCGCAGTGCTGGCGCTGGCATTTTTTGCACGATTCGCCCGCCAGAGCCGCTGGCAAACACTTGAAGCCGTGGACTGGCGTCGACTGTTGCTCAGCGGCCTGTTGCTGGCCGGGCACTGGGTGAGTTTCTTCATTGCGGTGAAAGTGGCTGGCGTGGCGATCGCGACGCTCGGCTTTGCCAGTTTCCCGGCCTTTACCGTCATCCTCGAAGGCCTGATTTTCCGCGAACGCATTCGCGCCAATGAGATCCTGTTGGTCGTACTGGTCAGCGTCGGGTTGGTGCTGGTGACGCCAGCGTTCGATCTGGCCAGCGGCGCTACCACGGGCCTGCTCTGGGCCGTGGCATCCGGTTTGTTGTTCGCCCTGCTGTCGCTGACCAACCGCGTCAGTTCCGGCCGCATTCCGCCGGTGCAGGCAGCGCTGTATCAGAACGTTGTGGTCGCCCTGTGCCTGTTGCCGATGGCGGCGCCGCAATTGAGCGAGGTGCGTGCTATCGACTGGCTGTGGATCAGCCTGCTCGGGGTGTTCTGCACCGGCGTTGCCCATAGCCTGTTCGTCGCCAGCCTCGCCGTGATCAAGGCCCGGACCGCCGCCGTGGTCTTCGCCCTGGAGCCGGTTTACGGCATCACCGTGGCCTGGCTGTTATTCGATGAAAACCCAACCCTGCGCATGTTGCTGGGCGGTGCGTTGATCATCGTCGCGATTGTGGTGTCCAGCAGGTTTGCGAACGGTTCGAGCAAGAAAGCCGTCGCCGCAGAGGCCGCCTCTCACTGAGTGCGATCGTTGTGTCCGAGATCCCGGTCCGGATCGATTTGATCGCGGACCCGCTGTTTGAGGATCTTGGCCTCGGGAAACCCACCGTCAACCTTGCGCTCCCAGATTTGCACCTCGTCGCAGGAAATGTGAAAGACGCCGCCCGTGCCGGGTACCAGGGACACTTTACCCAGATCGTCGCCGAACGTGCTGAGAAGCTCCTGGGCCAGCCAGGCAGCGCGCAACAACCACTGGCATTGGGTGCAATAAGTGATGACGATTTCCGGTTTGCTCGCGGCCATGAAAGACAGGTTCCCTGAGGCATAAAGACTGACGTTTGAATGCGCTCCAGCTTACAACACATCACATCTGTGGCGAGGGAGCTTGCTCCCTCGCCACAATAGTTCCCTACACCCAAGGTTATCGGGCGACGGCAAATTAACTGCGGGCCGCCTGTTTCGGCGGTTCAAAGTCCGGCGATGGAACCGGCTCTGCGAACTCGACGAGAAAGCTGCCGTCCATCGATCGGGAAACGGGTTCGAGTTCCCATTCAATGTCGGGCTCCGGCAACGTAGAGGCACTCGATGGCGATGCGGTGGCGTCGATCAAGCCCCAACTCGCCCCCATCGACAGGTCATCCAGGTTCAACTGGAACTCGTTGCCAGACGCTGCCGCCACGGGCACTGCGGCTGATGCGACAGGGCTCAACCCGGGATGACGTGCACGGATTTCCAGAAATTCTTGTGGGGCAAACCCGGAACTGCGCAGGCTGGCCTGTTGCGCGTCATGGGCCGCGATTTCACCTTGCTTACCCAGAACGTCCTGCCATGGTTCCACCGATCGGTTCAGTACCGGCTCTTGCTTGGCCGCAGGTTCGGGGGCGGTCTGTAGTGGCTGGCGGCGACGCCGAACGAACCATCCCAGCAGCCCCAACACCACCAGCGCCGGCAGCCCGAATATCAGCGACAAATCCCTCCCGGGCTCTGCCGCAACGACAGGCGTCGGCGTCACCACCGCAGGCTCATCCGGCTCTGCTGCCGACAGCTGAACTTCTGCCAACCGGGTTTGCAACTCGGCTACCTGCTTTTTCCCAGCGGCGATCTGTTCGCCCTGTGCCAGGAGCTTCGCCTTGAGCTCGTCAACGCTTGCCTGCAACTGCTGGTTTTGCAGCACGCTGGCGGCCAATTGTTCATCAAGCGGATGAATCAGTGGAGCGGCGGCAGGCTTGGGCGGCTCCTTGCGCGCAGGAAGTGGCGCGGTGGCAGGCTGGACACTCGGAAATTCGGAAGAGGGTCGGCCGATCAGCGGTTCATCCGTTGCCGGCACAATATTGGGTGATCCTGGAGGGTCGATCAGCACCGTGTACTCACGCAGCAACCGGCCGTTGGGCTGATTGAGCTGTACGAGGAAATTCAGGAAGGGTTCATTGACCGGTTTGTTAGATGTCACCTGGATCAGGCGACGGTTGCCCCGCAGGACAGGAGTGAACTTCAGGTTATCAAGGAAGAGCACCTGCTCGACACCGGCCCGGCTGAATTCGTCCGCTGTCGCCAGGCTGACCGACAGTTCGCCCTCCTCCAGACCTGCGGCATCCATCAGCGCAATGTCGGCTCGCAGCGGCTGATTCAATGCCGAGTGAACGGTCATTTCACCGAGCCCCAGCGCTGACGCCAATGCCGAGTAAGTGACAACGGCACCGACCAGCAACAATCGGGTGCAACAGCGTACAACGAAAAGCCGACTCTCAAGCATGAGCATCCCTTAGTAACCAGAACCAACCTGCACGTGTTCGCACATCCGGTACGAACACGATATCGCGCAGTAGTTCTTATAGTCTGCTCAATGCGGCCGCTCACCAGTCTGGCGCGGGGTTATGCCTCAAGATTTTTCAAGGTTGCCAAGAATGTGCCCATGAACCCGCATGCACACCGCCAAATCCGCCTCATCCACGCCTTCGAACAGCTCGTGGCGCAGTTGCGTGGCAATGGTTTCAATTTGTTCGATCAGGGGGAGCGCCGGGGCGCAGAGGACGATCTTCTTTGCTCGACGGTCTTCCAGCACCGCTTGACGCTGCACCAGGCCCTGGCTTTCCAGGCTATCGAGCAGGCGGGCCAGGGTGGGTCCTTCCACGCCGACGCTTTGCGCCAGTTCACGTTGTGTCGGGGCTTCGTCGAAACGCGCCAGGTGCAGCAGCACCAGCCAACGCGCCTGGGACAGTCCGAGCCCGGCCAGTCGGCGGTCGAGTTCGGCACGCCAGCCGCGTGACATCTGGGCCAATTGCATGCCAAAGCGGTGTTGATCGGTTAACGGCATAAAACACTCATGATTAGACTGAAACAGAGAAAACCTAATAATTAGTCAGCTAAGCATGAGCCTTGCCCTGAGGCAAGGCTTGATCTGTACTGAATCGTTACACCTGCACGACAGATCACTCAAATCTCGAATTCGGACTGCAATGCAGCCCGTACACAGTACAAAACACCTTCCGGCACCCGGCCTGCAAACAGCGCGGAAATCTCCGACACTGGCGGTAACTCGCCTTCGCCGTCGAGGAACGCATCCTGAACTTCGCCCATCAAGTCCTCGGGCAAATCCAGTGCCTGTTCCAGCGACAGCTGCTGCTTGCCAATGGCCTCGGCCAGCATGGTGTAGACGTTCTTTTCCGAGCATTGCAGTTGACCGGCAATCTGCAGCGGCGTCATGCCGGCGCGCGCCAGGGTGATCAATTCGTGGCGCACATCGGCCACCACCTTCGGTGCCTCGACCTGGCCGCCGAGAACTTCGAGGAAGGCCTCGCCATAACGTTCCAGCTTGCGCGCGCCGACGCCACTGACCGTGGCCATTTCCGCCAGGGAAGTGGGCTGGCTGCGGAGCATTTCCAGCAAGGTGGAATCCGGGAAGATGACGTAAGGCGGCACACCGTGTTCTTCGGCGAGTTTGCGTCGCAGGGCACGCAAGGCTTCCCACTGTTCGCGTTCTTCGCCGCGCACCAGTTGGCTCGCCTGGCTCTTGCTGCTTTTGGTCGTGGTTTGCGCCTTGAGGTCGCGGCGCAGCTCCAGGGTCACTTCACCCTTGAGCAGCGGCCGGCAGCTGTCACTCAGGCGCAAGCCGCCGTAACCTTCCAGGTCGATATCCGCCAGCCCCCGGGCAACCAGTTGTCGGAACAACGAGCGCCATTCGCCTTCGGCCATCGCTTTGCCGACACCGTAAACCGACAGATGCTGATGACCGAAACTGCGGACTTTTTCGTTGTCCTTGCCCAGCAATACATCCACCAAATGCCCGACACCGTAGCGCTGGCCGGTGCGGTAGATCGCCGAAAGCGCCTGACGGGCGGGCTCGGTGGCGTCCCAGGTCTGCACGCCGTCGACACAGTTGTCGCAGTGACCACAGGGCTCGGGCATGTCCTCGTCGAAATAGGCCAGCAGGGTCTGGCGGCGGCAGCGGGTTTCTTCGCACAACGAGAGCATGGCGTCGAGCTTGTGCTGCTCCAGGCGCTTGTGGCGTTCGTCGCCTTCGGAGTTCTGCAGCATCTGCTTGAGCATCACCACGTCTTGCAGGCCGTAGGCCATCCAGGCGTCTGCCGGCAGGCCGTCACGCCCGCCGCGACCGGTTTCCTGATAGTAGGCCTCAAGGGATTTCGGCAGATCGAGGTGTGCGACAAAACGTACGTTGGGTTTGTCGATGCCCATGCCGAACGCCACGGTGGCGACCATGATCAGGCCTTCCTCGTTGAGGAAGCGCTTCTGGTGGTAGGCGCGCAAATCGTTGGGCAACCCGGCGTGGTAGGGCAGCGCCGGGAAGCCTTGCTCACTGAGGAATGCCGCCACCTCCTCGACTTTTTTGCGCGACAGGCAATACACAATGCCGGCATCGCTGCGCCGTTCGGCGAGAAACGCCAGCAACTGCTTGCGCGGCTGCTCCTTGGGCACGATGCGATAAAAGATGTTCGGTCGATCGAAGCTCGACAGGAAGCGCTCGGCGTTCTGCAAGTGCAGGCGAGTGACAATCTCTTCCCGGGTGCGTTTGTCGGCGGTGGCGGTCAGGGCGATGCGTGGCACATCGGGGAACATTTCCGCCAACTGGCCCAGTTGCAGGTACTCCGGACGGAAATCATGGCCCCATTGCGACACGCAGTGCGCTTCGTCAATGGCGAACAGAGCGATGTTCAACCCTTGCAGGAACGCCAGCATGCGTGGCTGGACCAGCCGTTCCGGCGCGAGATAGAGCATTTTCACTTCGCCGCGCTTGATGCGGGCCGCCAGGTCGCGTTGTTGCTCGGCACTGAGGGTAGAGTTCAATGCGGCGGCGGCCACGCCCAGCTCTTCGAGCGTCGCGACCTGATCGTCCATCAAGGCAATCAGCGGCGACACCACGACGGCCAGGCCATCGCGCAACAGCGCCGGCACCTGGAAGCACAAGGATTTGCCGCCACCGGTAGGCATCAGAACCAGGGCATCGCCGCCGCTGGCCACGCGCTCAATGATTGCACCCTGACGGCCACGGAAACTGTCGTAGCCGAAGATGTCCTTGAGGACGCGTTGAGCCTGTTCGAGCATAAAAACTCCAAAAATCACCGAAACATCCCTGCAAGGCTGGTTCAGAACCGCCAGCTCCACACCGACAAATCGTAAGTGCGCGTTGCATGTCGCTTCACATTTCAGCCGGGACGCCAGCAGGGCATCACAAAACGCGCGAGTATACCCGAGCACTGTCCGGCAAAGGGCGCCGCTGATAAGACACACCAACAACACCGTATAAATCCTGTGGCAGTGAGCTTGCTCGCGATGGCGGTGGATCAGGCAGCGACGATGTTGGATGTGACGACCCCATCGCGAGCAAGCTCACACACAGGGAATGCGGTGCAAATATGCCGCGCGGCTGGCCTGAGCGCTCAAGAAGGCCTAGAATTCCCGCATCTGTTAATTCCCCAAGGTAGTCCTTTAATGTCCTTCGCTGAGCAACTAACCCGCCTGCAAGTCTTCCTCGACGCCGATGAACTGCATGACGAGGCGCTGGACTACGTGGCCGCCCACGGCTACCTCACCGCGCTGTCGATCTGTTCCGAAGAGGTCCCGGATCGTGAGTGGATCGACGCGCTCTTCGCCGAAGAGCCGCATTACGCCGACGACACCGAGCGCGAAGCGATCGAATCCACGTTGCTGGCCCTCAAGGCGCACATCGCCCGTCAACTGGCCTCTGATGAAGAGTTCGAGTTGCCCTGCGACCTGGACCTGGGCGATGACCCGGACGATTCCGATCTGCGTGGCTGGTGCATCGGCTTCATGGAAGGCGTGTTCCTGCGCGAAGAAGCCTGGTTCGAAACCGCCGAAGATGAAGTCAGCGAAATGTTGCTGCCGATCATGGTCGGTTCGGGCCTGTTCGACGAGCAACCGGAGTTCTCCGACATCGCCGCCGACGCCAACCTGATGGACGACATGATCGTACAGATCCCGGAAGCCCTGACCGCGCTGTACCTGCTGTGCAACGCGCCAGACGAAAAACCGGCGATCCTCAAGCCACGCCACCACTAAGGTCGTGCCTATGGACGCCCCCATAGGCAACCGCCCCCTGATGTTGCGTTACGTGTTGCTGACCATCGGCTGGCTCAGCGTAGCGCTGGGGGTGATCGGGATTTTCCTGCCGGTATTGCCCACCACGCCCTTCCTGCTGCTGGCGGCCGCCTGTTTCGCCCGCAGTTCGCCGCGTTTTTATCGATGGCTGGTGGAGCATCGGCACCTTGGGCCCTGGATTCGCGACTACCTCGACGGCAACGGCATTCCGCTCAAGGGCAAGGTCTACGCCATCGGCCTGATGTGGGCGAGCATCCTGTTCTCCTGCTATCTCGTGCCCCTGCCTTGGGCTCGCGGCTTCATGCTGACCAGCGCGGTGCTGGTGACGATCTATATCCTTCGCCAGAAAACCCTGCACAAATCCTGAACTTCTGTGGCGCCTTCGCCACGCAGGCCGTCCTGCGTGACACCTTCATCCGACGATCTGCCCCTCTTCGCGGCAAACACCACCTAGACTTCAACACTCAACACACGAGCAGCCGGACATGTCCCGCAGCCAGCGAAGTCCAGGATGGCCAACGTTCCGACTTCGGATCGGCGGGCGACTGCTATTGGCCGCTTTTCTGCTGATCGGCCTGACCAGCGCCTCGGCCTATTGGGACTTTGCACAAATTCTTGAAAGCGTCGGACAGCGTTACGGCCCCCTCGGCCTTGAAGAGAGACGTATCGTGGCCTGGAGTCAAATGCTCCAGGGCGAACGCAACGCGCCTGAGCGCGAACAACTCAATGCGGTCAATCGTTTCTTCAATCAACAACTGAATTTTCAGGACGATAGCCGCGTCTGGCATCAGGCCGACTACTGGGCCACGCCCGCCGAATCCCTGATCAAGGGCGCCGCGGACTGTGAAGACTACGCACTGGCGAAATATTTCAGCCTGCGCCAACTCGGCATTCCCAGCGAAAAACTGCGCATCACTTACGTCAAGGCGCTGACCCAGAACCAGGCGCATATGGTGCTGACCTTCTACAGCAGCCCTGCCGCCGACCCGCTGGTGCTGGATAACCTGGTCAGCGACATCCGCCCCGCCTCCCAACGCAAAGACTTGTTGCCGGTGTATGCCTTCAATGCCGAAGGCCTCTACCTACCCGGTGCCAAGGGCGGCAATCGCAGCAGCGACTCGAAAAAACTGTCGCGCTGGCAAGACGTCCTGAAAAAGATGCAGGCCGAGGGGTTCTCCGTGGGCAACGGTTAACGGCCACAGCAAGGAGCGTTCGATGAAACTGCGCAACCAATTGTTTCTCGCTATCTGCCTGTTCCTGCTGGTGGCGTTCAGTGGCAGTTTCTTTGTCAGCCTGGAAAGCTCCCGCGAACAGATGCTCGGTCAACTGCGCTCCCATGCCCAGGACGCCGCCACTGCATTGGGCTTGTCGCTGACGGCACAGATCGATGATCCGGCCATGATGGAGCTGATGGTCAGTTCAATTTTCGACAGTGGCTACTTCAACAGCATTCGCATTATCGATGTCGAGAATCAGCAGGTACTGGTCGAGCGTAACGTTGCCGGGCGTATCGAGGGCGTACCGGGGTGGTTCGTCAGCCTGGTGAACCTGCGTATCGAGGGGGGCGACGCGCTGATCATGCGCGGCTGGGAGCAAGCGGCGCGCGTGGAAGTGTTGAGCAACCCGCAATTCGCCCTGGCCAAACTCTGGGACAGCACCCTTGGCAGCCTGATCTGGCTGCTGGTATGCGGAGTGCTCAGTGCCGTCTTCGGTGGCTGGTTGCTGCGTCGGCAATTTCGCCCGCTGGACGCCTTGGTCAAACAGGCCGAAGCCATCAGCAAGCATGAGTTCCTGAGCCTGCCGAAATTGCCACGCACACCGGAATTGAAGCGAGTCGTGCTGGCAATGAACCAGATGGTCGAGAAACTCAAAGCGTTATTCGCCGAAGAAGCCGAACGCAGTGAAAAACTACGCAGCGAGTCCTATCAGGACAGCCTGACCGGGTTGGCCAACCGTCGCTTGCTGGATGAGCAACTGGCCGATTACTTACTGGTCGATGAACAAAACAGCGACGGCCATTTGCTGATGCTGCAGATCAACGATCTGGTGGGACTCAATCAACGTCTTGGCGGGCAACGCACCGATGCATTGATCAGCGCGACGGGCGAATTGCTCAAGCGCTTGACTCAATTGCCCGAACGGCGGGCCTGGCTGGCGGCACGCAACCGTGGCGGCGAATTCAGTCTGCTGATGCCGGGACTGAACACCGAGGGCGCCGAGCGACTGGCCGCCGAGATCAGCGCCCCCTTGGAAAACCTGCGTCTGACCGGCGCCAGCGATTGCACGCCCGTCGCCCATTTGGGCATTGTCGCCTATCACCCCGGTGAGCCGGCCAGCGACGTGCTACTGCGCCTGGACCATGCACTGACTCAAGCCCGGCAACGCTCCGACCGCCCCTGGGTGCTGCTGGGGCACCACGAGACCGTACCGAATCAGCCTCAACATGACTGGCGTGCCTGGCTCGACGACGCCCTGACCCAAGGCAAATTGCAGCTGTATTTTCAGCCGGTGGTGCAATGCGCTGACACCCGTCTGGTGCTGCACCACAAAGTCCTCGCGCGTCTGATCGATCCGCAGGGCGAAGCGATTGCCGCCGGACATTTCCTGCCCTGGATCGAGCGTCTGGGCTGGTCGGCACGCTTCGATCTGGCGATGCTCGACGCCACCCTCGAATACCTCGCCGCCAACCGCTGGCCACTGGCGCTGAGCTTGTCCGGCAGTACCCTGCGCGACCGGGCGCAGCTGCGACTGATCCTCGACATGCTCGAATCGCTGCCGGATCTGGCACCGCTGCTGACCCTGGAAATCGACGAATGCCAACTGCCGCCCGCGGACGAGTTGCAACGGCTGAGTCACAGTGTGCTCAACACCGGTTTTCGCATCGGCTTGCAGCATTTTGGCGGCAGCTTCAGTCAGATCGGCAACCTGACGCAACTGGGTCTGGCTTACTTGAAAATCGATGGAGCCTACATCAGGCACATCGATGAGCAACGAGATAAACGGCTGTTCATCGAGGCGATCTTCAGGGCCACCAACAGCATTGACCTGCCGTTGATTGCAGAAATGGTCGAGACTCAGGGTGAGCTGGAAACGATCAAGGAACTGGGGGTGTTTGGGGTCATGGGAAGATTGATCGGCGCGCCTGAACCGATGTGAAGCCAGCAGATCAACAGATCGCAGCCTTCGGCGGCTCCTACAGGATCCATACGATCCCAGGCAGGAGCTACCGGAGGCTGCGACCTTTTTCAGATCAAACGGTATCCACCTTCAACGAATGATCATTGAGCATCCCGTTGATGATGGTCGCCGTATCCGCCCCGGCAATCACCCCGCCCGCCCCCGGCGTCACCCCGTAATGGCTGGCCAGGTTGACACCCGCCAGATCGATGGTCTGGTTCGGCGCCGCGCCGGCCAATGCACTGACGTCGATGCTGGTCACCACTGACGCACCGCTGCCACTGACGGTGAAGTGCAGATAGTCATCCAGCGATGCCGCGGTGTTGCTTTCCCCTTGCAGCAACTGCGACAAGTCCAGTTTGTCGGTGCCTGGTGCGAAGTCGGTCACTACGTCGTGACCGCTGTTGCCCTTGAGCCACTCGAAAGTGTCGGCCCCGGCGCCGCCGGTGAGGGTGTTGTTGCCCAGGCCGCCAATCAGGAAATCATCGCCGCCCCCGCCATTGAGCACATCGTTACCCAGTCCGCCATTGATGATGTTGCTGTTGTTGTCACCGGTGAGGGTGTCGTTGTAGTTGGAGCCCGTCAGGTTTTCGATACCGGTCAGGGTATCGATGCCTGCGCCGAGGGTGTCTTGCGCACCGAGCAAGCCTAGGTTGACTGTGACCCCGGCCGTGGCATGGGCGTAGCTGGCGGTGTCGTTGCCGATGCCTCCGTCGAGTAGATCATTGCCCGGACCGCTGTAGAGCAAGTCGTTGCCGGCGCCGCCGTGCAGCTCGTTATTGCCGGGGCCTGCGGTGAGGATGTCATTGCCGTCACCGCCATTGAGGATGTTGTCGCCATTGCCCGCCACCAGTGTGTCATTGCCCGCCGTCCCGGTGAGGACGTGACTGTCCTGGTAGCTGATGGACAGGTGGGCGCTGTCGCTGCCGCCATGGCTGTCACTGGCGATGGAGGTGCCATGGTCATCCGGGGCAATGTCATGGGCACCGGCGTAGTTGACGGTCATGGTCAGTTGGTAGTTTTCCGCCCCGTTGGAGTTGCTGCCACTGGTATTGGTGATATTGGTGATGTGGATCTGGTAGGTCGCATCCGACGTTGCCGTCAGGGTTTGCCCGTCCGCAAGGGCAATCCAGGCTCCGCCGTCGACCGAATATTCCATGGCCACATGGCCCGCTGCCAGGTTGTGATCCAGGTTGAGGGTTTCGCCCTGCTTCAGATTGACGGTGATGCGATCCTCATCATTGGCGTGGGCATTGGTCACCGCACCCAGGTAACCGCTGACCACCAGCACCGCCGTCATGGTCGCTGCATTGGCCGAGAACGCACTGCGTACGTCGGCCAGGTTCTGGTTCTCGGTGTTGTTGGGGTTGCTACCTTTGAAGTTGATCGCGCCTGTGCCAGTGAAGTCCGCTGCCTTGGAGATCCAGCCGGTGTTTTCGGTGTTCACCACCGACGCGGCCTTCTGCGACACGTAATGGTTATCTCCGGTGTCGAGGTTCTCCACCAGAGTGCCTTTGCTGTCGTTAACGTTGCCTTTCGGGTCGTAGGTGGTGCCATCGACGGTTATGGTTTTGTGGAGGCCACCGTCGGCAGCGAACGTTGCGCCCTCGCCCATTGGCGAACCCGTTAGCGGTGTACTGACCACCGTGCCCGACAGCACCGAGTTCTGTTGATTGAGATCGGTGACCAACACCGGGTTGGTATTGTTGCCAGATGTGGTGGTGTCGTCATGCGCCAGTCGATCCGGGTCGGGACTGCTCACACCGTCACCCAGGCCAACCGCATCGTTCTTGGTGTCTCTGGACTCAAGGGCTCCCTTCGTAGTGGCCTCGCCCTGCGACCCGACATCACCTTCGTTGGGCTTACCGTCAGAGAGGGAATACCCGACGTTTTGCGCCCCCGTTAGTTTGCCACTGGTGTCGAACGCCGTTTTCGCCGCAGCCACGGCAGCGTCATTGCTGGTGCTATCACCCGCCAACGGGCCGGAGAGGCTTGGCTTGGCCGTTGTAACACCCCCCCCGATCGGGGTCTTGTCGGTGGCGCCACTGGCAGTTTCGCTGCCATGACCCGGTTCGCTGTCGGGGACGTGTCCAGCCACCTGGTCCTGGCCGTCCTTGGTGTCGTCGAGGGCTTTTTCGTGGGTGGTCACGTCGTTGTCACTGACCGCCTTGATGCAGCTGTTGTTCACGTCGATGGTGAGGGTCGTGGTGCTCTGGTCGCCGTCACCGTCACGCAGGGTGTAGGTGAAGGTGTCGGTCGCGCCCGGACCGTTCACGCTGTTGGGGTAGCTGTGGTATTCGGCGTTGCCGTGGGCGTCCAGGGTCAGGTA
>Ga0302217_10000280_pt1 | contig 13024 bp, 10 predicted proteins | sample II_Fen_N3_3_FD_198779 | JGI IMG/M metagenome (GOLD analysis project Ga0302217, IMG submission 198779) | Peat permafrost microbial communities from Stordalen Mire near Abisko, Sweden - II_Fen_N3_3 | ecosystem: Environmental > Terrestrial > Soil > Wetlands > Permafrost | place: Sweden: Abisko... | reverse complement strand
TTCCCACTCCAACAGCACCTCGTAAAAGGGAACCGATGCCGGGATCGGATGGCTTGACCCCAAACGGCGCAGCAGAGATAAGTCACGCGACAGACGCTCCAGACGCTCCCAGCGATCCTGTAATCCTTCCGACATTTCGACCTCCTTGGAAAGCCGATAACGATCGTATTCACAGCGAGAACATGCCAGAGCGGTTTACCGAGCGCTTACCTCGCAGGTTCAGGCCTTTTCCATCCGGTACCATGCACTCACCGGAAGAAAAATGCTCCGGAACGCTTGGATTCTTCCAAAGACTGGCTGGTTTCAGCCCTCCCGCCTTGCGTTCCGAAAATCGACATCACTAAGAGGTTTGGCGAGCTTGGGTATTTTGCGTACACTCCAACCGTTCCTAGGTGGCGAGGATACGCGACCGGGGAGCAATGTTCGCAAAATGTACGCACTCTTCCCGGATGCTAGCGTATCCTCTTGGAACGCGCCGGACGGCAAAAGGGTACAAAAAAGGCCGGGCCCCGCTTATTCATTGGGTTTCCCGGCCTATTTCGGATCCTCTTGGATCTCGAATGAGTTGGGGTACAAGGATTCGAACCTCGATAGTCGGAACCAGAAACCGAAGTCCTGCCATTGGACGATACCCCAGTCGTATGTCTCAAAATATGGGCTCACTGCCTCAATTTGTCAAGGCCCCTCGCAAGCTCAGTTGTCCTTGGGGAGGCGTTGCACCGCCTCAGAGACTTGGCGGTAAGTCGACTCGAAGACGGGCATGGCCATGCCGGCGCGCACCACTGCGATGGGAGGGTCTCCCAGAGTGTGTAAGAGGCGAGCAGGATCTCCTGGCTCATAAGTATCCCGAACAAAGGCTGCCTCGTTGAGCCGGCCCATGCGCCAGAAATTGGCAATCTGGGAGATCTCTTCCTGGGTGTAATCGGGCTGCTTGGAGCCCTTCTGGGCTCGGAAGCGCATGTCGCGCAGGTCTTGGAGAAACTGCGCCTTGGACTTGCCGCGCAGCGAGAAGAGCAGGAAGGGATCCTGCTCCAAAGCCGCAGCCATGGCGTGGTAGACGGCCGCCACGTGTTTGCAGGGCGAGAGGGGATCGGGGCAGGAGCACTTGGTGCGAAAGTCACTTTCACCGGCCGGGAAAAGTCGAGCTCCAGCACTTGAGAAGACCGACTCGATCTCAGGAGGCAATTCGCCGGCCAGAAGTCGCGCCGTGTACTGGGCTTTTCCGGCCACCGCAATCAGTACGCGTCCCCATGCCTCGCGACGTAGCTTGTTGAGCTCCATGCGGACCTGGTAGGGCTTAGGACGACTGCCCTGGACCTTGGCTAAAAGGCCGTTGGGGCCGACCTCGATTTCAAGCACCTGACCGCGCCGGGCATAGACTTTGCCGCGCATCCAACGCTGGCGAGCGTCGTGACCGTGGCTGTACTTTTCCAACTGTTCCAGCCATCTGCGGGAGCACCAGTTGCTGGCGGTATCACTGACTTCGCTGCGACGTCCATTTCCAGCTCTGCCGCGTCGACGGCGTCCGCGCGATTCTGGAGCTGCGGAGGGGTTCGATATGCCCTCGCCACTTTCTTCGGCAGAAGAGTCAACGGAATCTTCCAAATCCATATCGACAGCAGAGTCGTCGTCGAAAGCATCTGCACCCGTAGCCACCTTGATCTCGGTGGGCGCAGGTTCGGGAGCGGCAGGTCTGCGTTTGCGCTTGCGCGAGGAGCGACGTTGCGGTGGCGTCAGTTGCTGATCCTGAGCGGTGGGCGGAATTTCGGCGGGCGCTTTGGGAAGCTGTTCCGGTTGCGCCTCGGGTTGGAACAGCTCCAAAGGCGGGAGTGCTGTTGCTGCCGGTTCTACTGGGATCTCAGCGGCAACGGACGCCTCAGGCGCTTCCTTCTTGGGGCGACGATGGCGAACTGGTGCTTTTTTGGGTTCGGCCTCGAGAAGGACTTCCACTTCTGGGATAGCTTCTTCCTTGACGTGCACCTTGGGCTTTGGCTTGCGGTGTACCGGTGTCTTGGCCGCAGGAACGGCAGGCACAACCGGCTGCAGCTCTTCGGTATTGGTCACGGGCACGGCGGCACTCTTGCGAGGGCGACCGGGTTTCTTCTTGGGTTCCTGGGATTCTGCCATCGTTTCTTCCACGGTCAATCGTCGTCGTCTACGGCGTCTTCACGGAGCGAGAAGGCGTCCTTCAATTCATCTACCGAGAGCGCGGCGATCCAGTCCTCTCCCGATCCCACGATGCGCTCGGCCAAGTCCTTCTTGGAGGCGATCATGGTGTCGATCAGCTCTTCCACGGTTCCCTGGCACACGAACTTGTGGACCAGCACGTTCTTGGTCTGCCCGATGCGGAAGGCGCGGTCGGTGGCCTGGTCTTCCACGGCCGGGTTCCACCAGCGGTCGAAATGGAAGACGTGGCTGGCGGTGGTGAGGTTGAGTCCCGTGCCGCCGGCCTTGAGCGAGAGCACCAGCACTGGAGGTCCTTTGGCGCCTCCGGTCTGGAAGTGGTCGACCATGGCGTCGCGAGCCACGCGGTCCACGCCGCCGTGCAGGAAGGGGACTTCCACCTTGAGGTGCGATTTCAGGTGCTTGACCAGGATATCGCCCATCTCCTTGAACTGCGTGAAGACCAGTGCCTTGGCGCCTTCCTCGACGATCTCTTCGAGCATTTCCGTGAGGCGCTGGAGTTTGCCGGAGCGCCCCAGCGAGGCTTCCGACTTGTCGCCCATGTAGAGCGCTGGATGGTCGCAGATCTGCTTGAGCCGAAGCAAGGTATTGAGCACCATGCCCTTGCCCGATTCGCTGGGAACCGCGAGGCTTTGCGTCATCTGCTGAACCACTGCCTGGTAGAGCGTGGCCTGTTCGCGAGTGAGGCTGCAGTAGACCTTGCTCTCGAGCTTCTCGGGCAGGTCGTCGGCGACCTTGGGGTCGGTTTTGACACGGCGCAGCAAGAAGGGACCGGTGAGCTTGCGGAGCAGTTCCGCAGCCTCGGGATCATGTTCCTGCTGGATGGGTTTGCCGAAGCGCTTGGAGAAGGACTGGGAGGTACCGAGGTGGCCTGGGATGAGAAAGTCAAAAATTGACCAAAGCTCCGAGAGGCGGTTTTCTACTGGGGTGCCGGTGAGGGCATAGCGCGTCTGGGCCGGGAAGGTCTTGACCGCCTGATGCTGCTTGGTGGTTGGATTCTTGATATTCTGCGCTTCGTCCAGGATGACGCGGCGCCACTTCACCTTCTGCAGCTCCTCGCGGTCGCGGTCGGCCAGGCCATAAGAGACGATCACCAATTGCATGCGCTCGGCATCGCGCACGAAGGAGTCGCCGTGCAGCCGCTGGGGGCCGTGGCGCAGGCGTACCCGAAGTTCGGGCACGAAGCGGCGCGCTTCGCGCTGCCAATTGCCCATCACCGAGGTGGGGCAGATGAGCAGGGTCGGGGCGATCGATTCGCCGGCGCGGGCGGCCTCGATATCGCCGGCCAAGAGCGCCAGCACCTGGACCGTCTTGCCCAGGCCCATGTCGTCGGCTAGGCATCCGCCCAGACCGAAGCCGTCCAGGAAGCGCAGCCACGCCAGGCCCTGGTTCTGGTAAGGGCGGAGCTTGCCTACAAAGAACTTGCCGGTCTCGCAGCGTCCGGCCACACCTTGGGACTGCAGGCGCTCGAACACGTCCTTGAGCCAGTCCTCGGCGCGGGTCTCGCCCACGATGGCCACGGGCTTGGCGTCTTGCTCTTCGCCCAACCCGGGAAGGCCGGCGGGCTCCAGGCCCAGCGAGTTGCGCATCAGGCTGCCGAGGCTTGCCTGTCCTTGGGCACCCGGACTCTCCAGGAACTCGAGCGTCTTGGAGGCGGCTTCGGGGTCGAAGACCACCCACTGGCCGCGGTGCTCGACCACCGGGATCTTGAGCTTGACCAGGCGTCGGAACTCGTCCAGGCCGATGTCGTTTCCGCCCAGCGAGATCTCCCACTGGAAGTCGCACATGGCGTCCAGACCGATCCCGACAGAGGACAGATTCTGTCCGACCGTTGGGGCGCTTCCCTTGGGTTTGATGTGCATGTGCAGCTTGATGCCGCCGCCGGTCTGGGCGTGCATTTTGTCCCAGGCGGGAAGGATGATTCCGAAGCCCGCCTCGCGCAGTGCCTGGGCCTTTTCGGCCACCAGCTCGCGCACCTCGGAAGGTTCGAGCATGACCCCTTCGGGACGCGATTCCTCGAGGCCCCGGCGCAGCGCCGGAAAGATGGAAGCGGCCCGGGCTAGGTCGGCGAGCAGGCGCTCCTGCGGCGAGTCAAAGCGCTGGTCGAGCTTGCGCAGGGTGCGCGAGCGCGTCTCCCACACCTCGCGGGCGGGAACCAACAATGTCTCGTCTTGAAGGCTCTGCAGATGGAAGGAAAGTTTCCAGCCGCACCCCTCAATGATGGTGTCGGGGCGCGCCTCGGCGGTTTCTGGAGGCTCTAGGCGCAGCGTGGCGCGGGCCTGGCCGCCGGCGGCTTCGCCGCGAACGGAATGAACCCAGTCCTCCCAAGCCATCTGAAAGGGCGTGCTAGCGCTCCAGATAGATTGACGGCCATCCTGGCGGTCGGAGTAGAGAGCTGTGACCCAAGGACTCGAGGTGCCCAAGGCGCCTAGGGGAGTCTCGTTGAAGGAGTTGACGCAAGTGTCCAAGAGCGTGGCGATGAAGTCGCGCAGGTACTCTTCGGCATCGGGAAGGCGTCCGCTGCGGCCGGCGCCGGCGCGGCAGACGGCCGGCATGGCGCTGGCCAGGGCCTGGAAGCGACGGTGATGCTCGGGAAAGTCCAGGGCGGGAAGCCAGGAGGCGTGGCCATCCTGGACGCCGGGAAGGTATTCGCCGTGTACCAGCAGGTCGCGCACAAATTGAGCCGCCATCTTCCAGAGGATCAGGTCATCGCCTGGAGTCTGGCCGCGGATGGGTTTGCCCTGCGGGAGTGCCAGGAGAGCCTTGAGACTGCTTACCGGAATGGTGGCTAATCCCGGCACCGTGAAGGGGGAGAGGCGATCGGGCAGATGCTGGTTCTGGCTCGCCGAGAAGCTGTCCAGCACCTTGCCTTCCTTGGTGGGAAGCAGCAGGATCGAGTGGATGCTCTCGTAGGAAAGCTTCTCGTGACGCGGTGCCGAGAGGAATTTCTGATCCTCAGCCCATTCCCGCAAGCGCGAGTTGATCAGGGTCTCCAATTCCTTGAAGACAGGGTCGGGGGCCGTGATATGGTCGTACCAAGCCGGACCACCTTTGGCGCCGCGCGGCCCTTGAAGGGAGGTCAGCACCTCGGGAGGGAGGGCCATTGGACTTTCGGACCACCATAAGAAACGACGGCGCTCCGGCAGCCATGTTCCGTGAAGGACGCTTAGCGGCATGAATTCAAGACTTTCGTGCGGAGAAAAACGCTCATCAGGCGCCGGTACCGCTCAAGGTCTCCGCCCACTTCAAACTGCGAGAGCTTGCAAGGAGCGGCCTGTTTGTGAAAGGTTTGAGGAGCTTGGCACTTTCCGAAAATATCGAACGGAGAACCGTTTCCGCATTCTTGGAAAGCTCCGTCGAGCCCGGCTGTACATGTTGCCATGAACACCGTATCCTCGACATCACCCCCGGTCTTGTAGAGATACTATAGAAAATCCCAGAAAAGAGGGAAAGGTGTTTTTTCAAAAAGGCTTCGCTCCCTTTTTGTCGACCACTGCTGACAATTTCTCATTTCGGTACATCTATCCTATCAACATTCAATCCGGTGTGGCATGGTGCGCAGATTGCTTTGGTATCGGTTGCGACAAACTCAATGACGGAGAGCAATATGGATTTGATGCTGGATGAGGAAAAGACCGAATTATCCGGTTGCCATGATTTTCTCAAGGAGGGGGATGACTACCTGCGCATCGTCCATACCAGCGGGCATCGCCCTGAGCTCTTTACGCCAGAAATTGTCTTCAACGTGCTTTCCATGTCCCTCGAGAAGCTGATCATGGCGCTGGTGACGCATTCCGGATGTCTTCCCGAGAACCACACCTTTCGCGAACTATCTGAGGCTTGCCATGCCGTCGAGCCGCTTGATGAACGCGATCGTGAGCTCCTGATCTCTCTTGACGACCACAACAACCTCTGCTCGCTGGAAGTCTTCCAGCAGATCTTGCCCAACGAGGAGCGAATGGCCGCCTTTATCGCTTTGGCGGAGCGCTTCCAGGCCTTAGCCCATCAGCGCCTCGGAGTTCCGATGCCCTAGGTATGGGACGGCGGGATGGGGTCGGCGGCGGTCTGTGCTAGGTCGCGCAGCTCGGCCAGAAACTCCGTCGAGTCTTTGAAGCGGCGGTAAACCGAGGCGAAGCGCACATAGGCCACCTCGTCCATGCCCTGCAGCTCTTTCATCACCAGTTCCCCGACCAGCTGGCTGGAGACTTCCGTCTGCCCCAGCGAATGCAGCAAGCTTTCCACCCGGTCCACCAGGGCGTCCATCTGGCGGATGCCGATGGGGCGCTTCTTGCAGGCGGTCATCACGCCGCGCAGGATCTTCTCGCGTTCGAAGGGTTCGCGACGGCCATCGGTCTTCACCATGATCATCGAGATGGTCTCGATGTACTCGTAGGTGGTGAAGCGCTTGCCGCAGCCCAGGCATTCGCGGCGGCGACGGATGGCGCGGCCTTCCTTGGCGGCTCGCGAGTCGACCACCTTGTCCTCCGGATATCCGCAGAATGGGCACAGCATGGCTAAAGTGTAGCTCTTGCGGCGGCTTGTGACAGTGATTCGGGCCCTATGGCTACCTATCTTTGAGCCGGTACGGAAAGGGAGGATACGTGGACGAGATCGAGACACCCTTGGATGCGGACGCACCGGTCGAACTGGAGTCGCCGCTAACGCCTGAAAATCCCTACGAGGGGCTGGTTGCCGGCGCCCTGGACGACGGCGAGGAACTGGAGATCGCCGAGCCTTCGGGCTTCTGTCCGCCGCCCGAGCGGCTGCTCTTGGCGCTGCTCTTTGTTTCGACAGATCTTGTCACGATCAAGGCGGCCCGCGAGATCCTGGGAAACCCGGATCTGACGGTCCGGCAACTGGAAAAGCTCGCCGTTGCGGTAGACGAAGAATTGGCGAGCCAAGAATCGCCACTGACGGTGGCCTCGCTTGCCGGCGGCTACCGGTTGCGCACCCGTACCGAGTACTATCCGCTGCTGCGGCCGCTCTTCAAGGAGCAGCAGGCGCGCAGGCTGTCGCAGGCGGCTGTCGAGACGCTTTCTGTCATTGCCTACAAGCAGCCTATCACCAAGGCCGAGATCGAGGCCATCCGCGGCGTCTCGGCCGACGGGGCCCTCAAGAAGCTGCTGGAGAAGCGGCTGATTACCATCTCGGGCCGGAGCGACCAGCCGGGGCGGGCGCTTACCTACGGCACCACGAAGGACTTCTTGGAATACTTCGGTATCCGCAAGGTGCCCGATGATCTGCCGCGTCTGGCCGAGTTCGAGGACCTGGTTCAGTCCAAGGCGCTGCTCCCTCAGATGCGCCAGGGGGAACTCTTCCAGGCCGAGCAGGAGGATGCTTCGTGAATTACGCCGTCGTGGGCGCCGGAGCCGTGGGCGGCTTCTACGGCGCAAAGCTCGTGGCCAGCGGCCGCGAGGTGCATTTCCTCTACCACAGCGAATATGAGGCCGTGAAAGCAAACGGGCTGCAGGTGAAGAGTCCTCTGGGAGATCTGTCGCTTCCCGTGAAGGCCTACCGAGAGGCTTCCGAGATGCCCAAGGTGGATGTGGTGATCGTCGCCCTCAAGGCCACCCAAGGCGAAGCATTGGCTTCGGCGCTTCCGCCGCTGATGCACGAGGGCACCTATGTGCTCTGCCTCCAGAACGGCCTGGGCAACGAGGAGCGCATCGCCGATCTGGTTGGGAACCGCCGCGTGATCGCCGGTGCCGCCTTCATCTGCTCCGAGCGCGGCGAGCCGGGCGTGGTCCACCACTACGGCGAGGGGCGCCTTTCCATCGGCCCTTACTTCTTAGATGCTTCCCCTGAGGTGTTGGAGACGGCGCGAGCCATTGCCGCCGACTTCAAGGCCGCTGGGGTCCCCTGCAAAGTGCAACCTAACGGGCGTTCGGTGAAGTGGGGCAAGCTTATCTGGAACATTCCCTATTCGGGCGGTTCCCTCTACTACGGGGCCGTTCCCACCGACCAGATCGCAGGGAACCCCGAGCGCGAAGCTTTCGTGAAGACGCTGATGGCCGAGGTCATGGAGGCCTCGGTGCGCGACGGGGCCGCCATCGATCCGGCGCTTCCCGGACAAAATCTGTCTGCAACGCGCAGCATGGGGGCCTACAAGCCATCCATTTTAGTCGACTTCGAGAAGGGACGCGCGGTGGAGGTGGACTGCATCTTCGCAGAACCCTTGCGCCGTGGGCAGGCCGCGGGCCTTGAGATGCCAGCGCTTGTGGAGCTGCTTCGCGGCATTCGCGCCACGCTTGCGCGCTAGCGGTGCAGGTTGACGGGAAGCGACGACGACTCGAGCAGTAGGCGCGCCTCGTCGGCCGGCAGGGGCTTGGCGAAGAGGTAGCCCTGGCCGTACTCGCAACCGATGCCGCGCAGGAACTCCACCTGATGGGGATTCTCTACGCCTTCGGCCACCACGTCCATGGAGAGGGCGTGGGCCAAGGTGGAGATGGTGCGCAGGATGTCTTCTCCCGGGCCTGGCTGGGCGATGCGGCAGGTGAAGGAACGGTCGATCTTCAGCGTGTCCAAAGGCATGCGGGAGAGATAGGAGAGCGAGGAATAGCCGGTCCCGAAATCGTCCATCGCCAGGCGAATGCCGACGCCTCGCAAACGCTGCAGCACTTCCAGAGCCTTGTCGAGGTTCTGCATCACGGCGCTTTCGGTGATCTCAAGCTTCAGACGCTCGGGAGGAAAGCGCGATTCCTCCAGCACCGAGAGAAGCTGGTCGGCGAGATCGGCGTAGCGAAACTGACGAAGCGAGAGGTTCACGCTCAGGAAGATCTCCCGTGCCCGCGGATTTTCCTCTTCCCACTCCCGGCAAATGCGGCAGGACTTCGAGAGCATGGCCAGTCCGATGGGATGCACGAGTCCCGATTCTTCGGCCATGGGGATGAATTCGGCCGGGGCCACCAGGCCGCGCAGCGGGTGATTCCAGCGCACCAAGGCTTCGAAACCGGCGACTTCCAGGGTCGAGAGCGAGATGATGGGCTGGAAGTAGGGGACGAACTGGTCTTCCTCGACGCCGCGCCGCAGGTCGGCTTCCAATTTGCGCATGCCCACTAGCAGGTCTCGGTAGCCGGCGGCAAAGACTTCCTGTTGGTCATCTCCCAGGCTACGCGCCTTGGCCAGGGCGGCGCGGGCGTTTTCCAGGATCTCTTCGGGATCAAGACCTGCGACGCTTTCGGGGCAGTGGATGCCCACGCAACAGGAGAGGTCGATGCGCTCCTGATCTACTTGAATTGGCTCGGTCATCCGCTGGCGCAAGAGGGCTGCGAACTCTTCGACTTCGCGTTGGGAATCAATGTGTTCCACTAGCAGAGCAAATTCGCTGGCGCCGATGTGGGAGGCCGTGTCGCCGGGGCGCTGGATGCCTTCGATGCGCTCGGCGATCATGCCCAAGAGGTCGTCGAGGAAGCGCGGGCTGTGGCTCTCCGAAAGGCTCCGCCAGCGATCCATAGCCATGGAGAGGATGGCGAAGGGTTTCCCTTCGTCTCGCCGTAGCACCAGCTGGCGCAGGCGGTCCAGGAACAGTTGGCGGTTGGGAAGACCGGTAGCGGCATCAAAGAGGGTGTTGTGGAGAAGCTGCTCCTCGGCCTCTTTGCGACGCGAGATGTCCTGGAGCGAGCCTTCGTAGCCGATCACGGTGCCGTCACCTCGGCGCAGCACGCGGGCGTTCTCCTGCACCCACACGGACTTCCCGTCCTTGCGCCACATCTGCGACTCGAAGTCCGATACGCGTTCGTGGGTGAGCACCTGTTGGACAAATTCCGTCCGGCGTCGCGGATCGGCGTAGAGGTCGCGTCCGGCGTCGCGGATCGCTTCGATGAGCGCTGTCGGGGTCTCGTAGCCCAGGATGCGGGCTAGCGCCGCGTTGGCGTTGAGAAGCCGCCCGTCGGGCGTGGAGAGGTAGAGCCCTTCAGCGGCGTTTTCGAAGATGGAGCGGTAACGGCGGTCGGCCTCGCGAGCCTCCTCGTCGTGGATGCGCTCGCGCGTGATGTCGCGGGTGTGGACCAGAAGCCCGTGCACGCTGGGCTGGTCCAGGAGATTCTTGATCTTGGATTCGGTCCAGATCACGGCTCCGTCGCGCCGGCGCATGCGGCAGGAGAAGTCGATGGCAGCGCCGCGTTCACGCGCCACGGCCTGGATCAGCGAGGCGACGCGCGGATAGTCCTCGGAAGCCACGCAATCAGTGAAGAGGCGTCCCGAAAGCGAGGCAGGCGAATTGCCCAAGAGCCTCTCGGTGAAGTTGTTCTGGTAGAAGACGGTGCCTTCAGTGTCCAGGATGGAGATCATCTCCGAGGAGTTGTCCACCATCTCCTGCAGCAGCGGATCGATCTCGGTGGCGCTGCGAGCAGAGTGTTTCGTCTCGACTAGCGAGAGGCTGATGCTTGCTCCCACCACTTCGCGGTCACCGCGAAATTGGGGGTGATAGAGGGCGCGGAACACCAGTGGCGAGGCGTCACCGAGCTCCAACTGCATTAGGCTGGAGACCAGTTGTCCATTTAGGGCCAAGCGTAGATGCTCGCGTAGGGGAGCGTGCAAGGACTCGGGAACGATCTGGTAGATGGAAAGGCCGGTGCGAACCTCTACCTTCCAAGCGCGTTGTGCCAGTAGTCGGCTGGACTCATTGTCGCCGACCACATTTTCCTCGCGGTCCACGAAAAGCATGGGTGCCAAGGATACCCGCGATTTAGGGTCCTCGGGATTGATGCGCCACGAGGCGAATTCGATAAACATCAGGACTGCGAGTTTAGCAACTTGTGGACTCGGGGAGGGGGGCGATTCTTACGGAGACGGCAGATACTCCCATACCACGATGCCGACGAAGAGCTTTTTCCCCTGCAGATAGGCGGCAGCCGGTTCTTCTCGGACAGTTCCCGACTGGCTGGCGTGGCGCAGTCGGGGAGGAGCGCCATTTCCAGAGGGCACCAGAAACCCAGTGTGGTGCAAGAAAATATGCGGAGTCTTGCCGACGAAGCCGATGCCGCGGATGCGCGGGGCGTTTTTGGGATCGGAAAGCCAAGCAATGGCCTTGGCGCGTGGCAGGTAGGCAAGCGTCAGGGACGAGTCCCGTCGCTCGCTTCCGTGGGAGGCGTAGAACTTGTGAAGCTCTAGGAGGCGCGTCTCGCGGATGCTTCCGGGCAGCTCCAAAAGTCGCACCCGGGAGGCATTGGAAGAAAGCCATCCGCATTCCATGTAGTGATTGCGGTTGCCCCACCCGACGTTTCCGTTGCGGTAGCGGATGGAATCGAGAACGCTTTGGAACGAAGCCTCGTCGCGGCTGCGTGCCAGCGCCTCGGACTGTTCGATGAAGGTGACGCAATCGAGCGAGTCTAGGCGAATTCGGGGCTTCGGGTCGCCAAGCGCTGCGTCGCCCTCTCCCATGGGGCCAAGCAGGTACGGACGACCAAGTAAGGCGTGGCTTGCCGCCTCCAGGCGGGCGTGCAACGGCGCCTCGGGGATCTTGGACAGAATCTGTCCCGCCGGCCCTGAGGCTAGGCAGGAAAGCGCCAAGACGAGGAGGCCCGTCATAAGACGGCCGAGATCACGAGGTACGCCGAGAGAATTCCCAAAATCGCCGTCATGCCCCAGCCCACGACGTTACTCACCATCCCGTTGACGTGTTCTCCCATCACTTCCTTGTTGTTGACCAGGAGCAGCATGCACACCAGCACCACCGGAAGCAAAATGCCGTTGATCACTTGGCTCCAGACTGAGATCTGGATGAGCGGAGCATTGGGAATGAGGATGATCCCCATGCCGATGAGTAGGATGCCGGTAAAGAGGGCGTAGAACTGGGGCGCCTCGTCGATGCGCTTGTCGATGCCCGCCTCGAAGCCAAAGGCCTCGCAGACGTAGAAAGCGGTCGCGACGGGGAGGATGGTCGCCGAGAAGATGGCTGCGATGAAAAGCCCTAAGGCGAAGATCGTCGAGGCGAGATTTCCCGCCAGGGGCTTCAGGGCCATGGCGGCATCCTTGGCCTCGTTGATGTTGATATGGTTCAGATGGAGCGTCGAGGCGCAAGAGACCATGATGAAGACGGCCACGACGATCGTGAGTACGCAACCGACGGCTACGTCTACAAGCGTGTATTTGTAGTCCTCAATCTTGAGTCCCTTCTCGATCACTGCCGATTGCATGTAGAACTGCATCCACGGGGCGATGGTGGTTCCGACCAGCCCGATTACCATGGCGATGTAGTCGGTCTTGAACTGGATCTGCGGATGGACCATGGCGTGCCCCACCTGTCCCCAGTCGGGTTTGGCCATGATGGCCGAGACCACGTAGCACAACAGGAACGCCGAGAAGACCAGGAAGATGCGTTCGGCGATCTTGTAGTTGCCCTTGACCACCAGGAGCCACACGGCGGCACCGGCGATGGGCACCGAGATGTACTTGGAGATGTTGAAGACCTGCATGGATCCTGCGACGCCGGCAAATTCCGTGGTGGTGTTGGCTAGGTCTGCGACCAAAAGGCCCACGAAGATGAAGAAGGTGATCTTGACCCCGGCATTCTCACGGATGAGGTCGGCGAGACCCTTCTGGGTCACGAGGCCCATGCGGGCATTCATCTCTTGCACCACGAAGAGCACGATGCCGCAGGGAACAAGCGCCCAGAGCATGTTGAGGCCGTACTTGGCGCCGGCCACCGAGTAGGTGGTGATGCCGCCCACGTCGTTGTCGACAGAACCTGTCACGATTCCCGGTCCGATGATGGCCAAGAGCAGCAAGAACTGCTTCCAGAAAGTCTTGCGCTTGTTCATCCTGCCCTCCAGCGACGGCTGGGAGATTTCAGCATCTCGTACACCACGTCGTCCACCACCACGGCGCCCACCAGACGGTC